>JADMIO011227121.1_pt1 | contig 78582 bp, 77 predicted proteins | sample 8958161 | NCBI WGS metagenome assembly JADMIO01 (sample SAMN16585339, study PRJNA669376) | soil metagenome | isolation source: Crop rotation soil | place: USA: Cullars Rotation, Alabama | collected 2011 | reverse complement strand
CGCGACAACTTGTCCACGTGGAATTCTAAGCTTAGGATCCCAATGTGCTGGAAAGGACGATTCGCGCGATCAACGAACCGACCGGGAGGAAGCTTGAAGCTGAAGCGTGCGGGCGTGGTTTCGACGGTGATGATGGGGCTTTGCGCTGCTGCCACGACGGCCGGCGCGCAGGTGTCAGGCGCTTCGTCCGCGGCGTGGCCGGCGCGGCCGATAAGGCTCGTGGTCCCGTTTCCCCCCGGAGGCGCGACCGACCTCAACGCGCGCGCGATCGCACGCGAGGCCGAAAAAACGCTCGGCCAGCCGCTCGTGATCGACAACCGCGGCGGCGCGAACTCGGTCCTCGGCTGCGAGATCGTGGCGAGAGCGGCGCCCGACGGTTACACGCTGATGCACATCTCGGTCGCTTTCGCGATCAATCCGAGCACGCACAAAAAGCTCCCTTTCGATACCGCGCGCGACTTCACGCCGATCACCAATCCGGTCGCGGGACAGGGTGCGGTGCTCACCGTGAATTCCGGACTGCCCGCGAAATCGGTCGGCGAGCTGATCGCGCTCGCGAAAAAGCAGAAGCTCTCCTTCAGCTCGCCGGGTGTGGGCAACGTGCTGCACCTCATCACCGCCGGATTCAATAAGCGCGCGGGAATCGAGATGCTGCACGTTCCGTACAAAGGCGCGGCGCCTGCGCTGAACGCGGTGCTCGCGGGGGAGGTGCAGGTCATGGTCGCGCCGGCGCTCATCGCGATGCCGCACTTGAAGAGCGGGCGGCTCCGCGCGCTCGGCTACAGCGGCGCCAAAAGGTTGCCGGCGATTCCCGACGTTCCGACGATCGCCGAAGCGGGGCTGCCGGGGTTCGCGATCGATTCAGGATGGCACGCGTGGTTCGGTCCCGCGAAGCTGCCGGGAGCCATCGTCGATCGCGTCTACGGCGCGATACAAAAAGGGCTCGAAGTTCCGGCGCTCCGGGACTTCCTGCTCGCGGGCGGTTACGAACCGGTCGCGGAACCGCCGGCGGCATTCCGCAAGACTTTCGTCGCCGACATCGCACGCTGGGGAGAGCTCGCGCGCATCGCGGGCGTCGAGCCGGAGTAGCCGCTGAAGGCGCTCGGAGCGCGCGATTACCGTTCGCCTCCCGGCGGGATGACCTTGTGCGCGCGGTAATGCTCGAGCTGGCGAATGATGACCTCGCCCGAATCGAGGCGCTCTTCGAAACCGAGCGCTCGCGCTTGGCTCATCGACGAGACGACGTCCCACTCAGGCCGTAACTGGTAGTCGCCGTACGACCACACGACGAGCGCGTCGAGCGGGGTTGCGCGAAGGCCGTAGCGCGCGACGATGCGATCCCATACCGGGCCTTTGTCGGCCATGTATTGCGGCAGGCTCACCTTGCGCGGCGCCCCGACTTCCATCCCGAGCCACGACGCGAGCCGCGGCCAGAGCTCGCACCACCGAGGCGTGTCGCCGTTCACGACGTTGAACGAGCGATTCGCGGCGCGCGGCTCGGTCGCCATCCACACCGCCGCGCGTGCGAGAAGCCGCAGGTCGGTGAACTGGGTGAGCTTGTCGTACGCTTCGGCCGTGCCCGGAAAATCGAGCGGACGGCCGACCTCCCTCTGTATCGCCGCGTAAACGCCGATCACGAGTCCGAGCGAGCGCGGATGGTCGATCGCCTCGTCGAGGAAGGCGTGCGGACGCGAGGTCGAGTACGTCCACTTCGATTGCTTCGCGCGCTCGCGAAGGAAGTCTTCCTGAACGAAGTAGTAGTTGTTGCCTTTCGCCCGAGGCGAGTCTTCGGTGAGCGGGACCGGCACCGGACCGAGCTGATGTCCGTAATACTTGGTGCCGTGAACCGCGTGCACGTGGGTGAGCGCGTCGGATTCGAGCGCTCGCACCAAGTTCTCGAGCATCGCGGCGTTCACTTCGACGTCCTCGGTCTTGCCTTCGACCGGATGGTCGTAACGCGCGGCGTAGAAGATGTGCGTGACACCTTCGAGGCCGCTCAAAGCGCGCTCGCACGCAGCCGCATCGGAGAGGTCGACCGCGAGCCAGCGCATTCCTTTCGCATCCGGCGGCGGATTGCGAGCGAGGCCGATCACCTCCCATCCATCGGCAGCGAGCCGCTCGGCGATGCGACGGCCGATGAAGCCCGACGCGCCGGCGACGACAGCCGTTCCTTTCGTGTTCATCGAATCGCTCCGTTAAGCGCTAAAGCCGCTTACGATACCTCTTCAGTTGTAGTACCGTCAGGCGCTTCCCACGACCTCGACGAATTCACATGTCCCGCCGCAGCGCCGCCGCTCTCGCTTTGTTCACGGCTCTTTGCGCTTCGCTCGCGCCCGCGGCGGCGCGCGCCCAAAGCGCAGCGCCCGCGTATCCGGCGAAAGTCGTGCGCGTGGTCGTCCCTTTCCCGCCGGGCTCGGGCGTCGATCTCGTCACGCGAATCGTCGTGCCGCGAATCAGCGAATCGGTCGGCCAGCCGTTCGTCATCGACAATCGCGGCGGTGCGGGCGGAATCGTCGGCACTGAAGTCGCCGCGCGTGCGCCCGCCGACGGCTATACGCTCCTCGTCGGAGGCACTTCGCTCGTGGTGACTCCGCTGCTCAGCAAAGTGCCTTACAGCGCCCGCGATTTCACCGCGATCGCTCGCTTCGCGTCGGTGCCGTTCATCCTCGTGGTGCATCCGAGCATGCCGGTGAAGACGGTGAAAGACCTGATCGCGCTGGCACGCTCCAAGCCGGGCGCGATCAACTACGCCTCGACGGGCAACTGGACGACGCCGCATCTCACGACCGAGCTTTTCAGGCGCGAAGCGAAAATCGAGATCACTCACGTCCCGTACAAGGGGAGCGGCCCCGCGCTCACCGACCTCCTCGGCGGTCACGTCGACATGTTTTTCTGCAACATGCTCTCGGCGACCCCGCACGTCACGAGCGGCAGGCTGCGCGCGCTCGCGGTGAGCAGCCTCAAGCGCTCACCGATCGCGCCGCAGGTGCCCACGGTGGCTGAATCCGGGTTTCCGGGCTTCGAGACCGTGACGTGGTTCGGGCTCGCTGCGCCGGCCGGCGTGCCTGAGCACGTGGTGACGCGGCTTTACGGCGAGTCGGTGAAAGCGCTGCGGCGTAGCGACGTGCAGGCGGAGCTCGCGGCGCAAGGCGCCTCGGCCACGATAGACAAGGGCCCGGAGGATATGGCGCAGTACATCCGCACCGAGACGCAGAAATGGTCGAAAGTGCTCGAATCGATGGGACTCAAAGGGAGGTAGCGTGGAATTCGGACAAACCCTGGCTGAATACGTGAGCGGCGTCACGCTCGACAAGGTGCCGAGCCGCGACGTCGAGATCGCGAAGCTCGCGATACTCGATCAGATCGGCGTCGCGCTGGCGGGTGTCGGCGAAGATCCCGGCGTGAAAGTGCAGGCGATCGTCGATCGCTGCAAGGCCGACGAAGCGAGCGTTCTCGGCACGCCGAGGAAGACCTCGACGTGGCTCGCGGCGCTGGTGAACGGCACGCTAGGGCATACGCTCGACTTCGACGACTGCTCGAGCTTCGGGCATCCGAGCGTGGTGCTCGTTCCCGCGATGCTCGCGACCGGCGAGACTCAGGACCGCAGCGGCCGCGAGCTCCTCGAAGCGTATATCACGGGCTACGAGATCGGCGAAGCGCTCTCGCGCATCGTGCCTCGCCGCGCCGATCAGTTTCACGGGCTTCACAGCACCGCGATGTTCGGACCGCTCACCTCGGCGACGGTTTCGGGAAAGCTGCTGCGGCTCGACGCGTCCCGGCAGCGTCACGCATGGGGTGTCGCCGCGTCGCAGGCGGGCGGCCTCACCGGCAACTTCGGAACGCATACCAAGCCGCTGCATGGCGGAATCGCGTCGCAGGCGGGGGTGCTTGCGGCGGAGCTCGCCGCGAGCGGCTTCGAAGCGAATCCCGACGCGCTCGACGCGCCGCTCGGCTACGTCTACAGCGTCGTCGCCGCGGGCAACATGGAAGGCGTCGACACCGCGAAAGCGACCGCGGGCTTAAGCGACTGGCATATCGCCGAGACGTGGCGGCTCAAGAAATATCCGTGCGGTTACATCGCGCAGGGCGCGATCGACGCGGCGCTCAAGTTTCGCGAGGAGAGCGGGCTCAAGCTCGAAGACCTCGATTCGGTCGAGATCCGCGTGCCGCACCTTCAGCCGTATTTCCGGGTGCGCCCCACGGGCGAGTTCGCCGGCAAGTTCGGCTACGAATATCCAGTCGCCTCGGCGATACACGACGGTTACATCGTGAAGGCGTCGTTCTCGGATACCACGTTCAACCGGCCCGAGGTGCAGCGCCACCTGTCGAAATTCAAGACGCTCGAGGATCCGGCGTCGAAGGACCACGGCGCGCTCGGGCTCCTCGTGATCCGGGCGAAAGGCAAGACCACGAACCAGCCGATCGACCTGCCGCTCGGCGACTGCCGCCGGCCCGCGCCCGATTCGATGGTCGTCGACAAGTATCTTCGCAACGCCGCCGAGGTCATCGGCGACAAAGCGGCGAAAGCGACAGCGGACATGCTGCTCGACATCGACAGGCTCCCGAGCATCCGGCCGGTGCTCGATCTACTCTCGAAGCGCGGTTGAGCACGTCGCTTACGCTCGCGGATATTCCCATCCCAACCACTCGCACACGCCGCGGCCCATGATCCAGGTCTTGTCCTGCTCGCTGAGCCACGGAATTTCCTCGGTGAACATCGTCACCTGCTGGCGATAGGGAATCGGCGAGCGCGAGAAATCGGTGCCCCAGAAAAGGCGCTGCGGCCCGAAAGCGTCGTACGCCTGGCGAAGGTACGGGTGGAGCGACTTGTAGGGATACGTATCGGTCGAGTAGCACGGCAGCGCGCTCGCCTTCGCGGCGACGTTCGGCCGTTTCGCGATCGCGAGCAGCTTGTCGAAGTCTTTGAACGCTTCGGCGTCGCGCTGCTTGCTGTTCAGCGCGAGGTGGTCCATCACGATCTTGAGACGCGGATGGCTTTCCGCGATTCGATCGATGACGGGAACCGCCGCGTGCCACACCAGGATCATGAGCGGGATGCCGTATTGCTCGGCGTCTTTCCAGAGCCATTCGAGCTGACCGCTTTCGAGCGTCGCGAGCGCGCGCCGGCCGTTGAACGCGAGACGCATGCCGAGCATTCCCGGCTGGTCGCGCCAGCCGGCGAGCGCGCCGGGTGATTTCGCGAGGACGTCGAGCGGAATTCGCCCCATCACGGCAAAGCGGTCGCGATGCTCGCGAGCCGCCGCGAGCGCGAGGTCGTTGCGGCCGCCGCCTTCCCATCCCGGCGGAACGAGCACTGCGCGATCGACGCCGGCCGCGTCCATCTCCTTCAGGAGATCGTCGCTCGTGAACGGCACGTCGCGGTGCGGCTCACCGAACATCTCGTACGGCCGCTCGGGCGTGCTCGGCGCCCACGTGTGGACCTGCGAATCGACGATCAGCATGTTTCATCTCCGTTGGATTCAATGGCTTCCAAACCCGCTATCATGCATGAGTATCCTTCAACTCGAACGAGAGGCGAACATGGCATCGCTCAGCAGGACGCTTGCGAAGTGGATCACGGAACTGCGATACGAAGATCTTCCGGCCGACGTGATCGATCGCGCGAAAGGCGTGACTTTCCAGGCGCTCACCTCGATGCTGATCGGATCGCAGACGCCGGGCGGCCGCAGCGCGATCGAGCTCGTCGTCGAGGAAGAGCTCGGGGTCGCGAACGGTGCGACGCTCATGGTCGACGGGCGCAAGGTCACTCGCGGCGGCGCCGCGCTCGCGAACTCCGAGATGTGCTATTCCGGCGGCAAGTGGGACACCTTCCGCATGCTCACGCACCCGGGAACGAGCATCATCCCCGCCGCGCTCGTCGCGTCCGAAAGCGCGCACCCGTCGGGCAAAGCCTTCATCACCGCGGTCGCGGCCGCGTACGAAGTGATGGAGCGGATGGCGGCCGACTTCATTCCGACCATGATGACTCGCGGCTTCCACGCGAGCCCCGTCTTCGGCATCTTCGGCGCGGCGATCGCCGCGGCGAAAATCATGAAGCTCGACGCCGAGCAGATGAACAGCACGCTCGCGCTCGCCGCGAGCCTCGCGTCGGGCAATCTCGAAGGCGCGCGTAGCGGCGGCAAAGCGCTGCGCGAAGGCGGCGCGGTCCGCAACGCTTTCCTCGCGGTCGCCCTCGCCCAGCGCGGGCACGCGGGCGGTGAAACCGTGCTCGAAGGCGACGCCGGTTTCTATCACGCATACACGGGCAACAACCACGGGAAGCTCACTTACAGCTTCGTGGGCGACGTGCAAGCGAGCCTCGACAAGATCACCGAGAAGCTCGGCAAGGAATGGATCTTCCTCGAGACCCTGTACCGGATCTATTCGACCGCGGGCTACAACATCGCGCACGTCGACGTGACCGCGCAGCTCTGCGAGGAAAACAATATCCGCCACGAAGACATCGATCGCATCGAAGCGGTGGTCAACTGGCTCGAGACGCAGTATCCCAGCCCGGCGTTCCCGAGCCGCCGCGAAGACACCGGCGAAGCGAAGGCCGCAGGGACGCGCTATCACACCGCGTTCGGCGCGGTGCAGCGCGGCTACCCGGTGACGCGCGGGATCGGCGCCAACCCGACGGGACCCGACACTCCGCGCGAAGTGCTCGACCTCATGAAGCGCGTGACGCTCATCCCTTCGCACACGATGACGCTCTTCGGCCCGCGCATCACGATTTTCACGAAGGACGGCAAGAGCTATACCAAGCAGGGCACCGGACGCGAGTTCATCTGGGATTTCGACGGTCTCGTCCAACGCATGCGCGGTGTGACGCCGGTCCTTCCGGTCCCGGAATCGCAGTTCGAATCGATCATCGCCGCGTGCCGCGGGCTCGATCGCGAAGAATCCGCGGACCGGCTCGTGAAGCTCATGGTGAAGCAGGCGTAACGGCACACTTCATCGAGGGGCGACGGCTGTAAGGGACAAGAAATGCGACTTCGCGCGGTCACCCTCAACATGGAGCAGGACCACAAGCGCTGGGACTTAAGGCGCGAGCTCATCGCGGCCGAGCTCTGCGCGCTCCGCCCCGATGTCTTCGCGATGAACGAAGTGTGCATTCCGCGAGAGAGCGCGCGCTGGCTGCAGGGCGTGCTGCACGAGCGCACCGGAATCGCGTACTCGCTCGTTCAGCAGACGAAAACGAACGGGCTCGCGCAGGTCGAAGGCGAAGCGCTGCTCACGCGCCTGCCGATCGTGGAGACCGGCAACCTCGACTACCAGGCGCGGAACATGGTGGCGCTCGTTGCGCGCGTGCTCGTCGGCGAAACCGCCGTCGACGTCTACGTGACTCACCTCTACCGGTCGGCCGGCGAAGACTCGCTGCGGCTCTTTCAGGTGCAGCAGCTACTCGCCTGGATCGACAGCCGTCCGCCGGCCGGCGCGCGAATCGTCTGCGGGGATTTCAACGCGACGCTCGAATCACCATCGGCCGCGCTGATGGCGACGCGCTTCGCGCCGTCGCAGACCGAGCCGACCGGATTCACGCCTCTCGCCGAGACCGACGGGACGATCTCTCATCCGGACTGGCCTCGCATGGACCGTTGCTTCGATTACATCTGGACCGCGGGCGAGATCGAGGTCGTCGAAAGCGCTGTCTGCTTCAACAAGGCGAGCCCTGACGACCCGACTCTGTGGCCTTCGGACCACGCCGGGGTGTGGGCCGACCTCGAGGTGAGTCGCGCTCGCTGATCGCTGCGGCTTTAGCGGCGCTTAACCGCGTTCAGCGTTTCCCACGAGTAAGGCACCTGCTCCTGAGGTCCGAACGGAATTTTTATGTCCATTCCCGGACGGTATTCGCTCCGGTGCTGCTCGCGGAGCCGCAGGCGCTGCGCTTCGCGCGCGTGAACGAGGTCGAGCGGATCGTGATACCCGAGCACGCGCGCGGCGTGCAGCGGCCAGCTCGGATTGTCCATGAGCTCGCGAGCGATCGCGATCAGGTCCGCGTCGCCTTCACGCAGGATCGCCTCCGCGTGCCGCGGCTCGGAGATCATGCCCACGGCCATCGTCGTGATGCCGGCCTCACGCTTCACTTCACGCGCGTAGCCGACCTGATAGCCGGGCACACGCGGAATGGTGGGCATGGGGCCGTCGCCGCTGACGCCGCCTGACGAGCAGTCGATCACGTCGACGCCGCGCTCCTTGAGCGCCCGCGCAAGCGCGATCGTGTCCTCGATTCCCCATTCGCCGCCGCGGCCTTCGACCGCTGAAGTGCGGAAGAAGAGCGGCTTGTCGGCGGGGAGCACCGCGCGCACCGTCTCGGCGACTTCGAGCGCGAAGCGCATGCGGTTTTCAGGGCTTCCCCCGTAATGATCGGTGCGCTTGTTCGAAACCGGAGAGAGGAACTGGTGGATGAGGTAGCCGTGCGCGCCGTGGATCTCGACGATGTCGTAACCCGCGTCGATCGAGCGCTGTGTGGCTTCCTTCCAGTCGGCGAGGTTCTTCCTGATGTCGTCGGGAGTCATCGCTCGCGGGACGGTTCCGCCGGGCTTTTCAGGGATCGCGCTCGGCGCGAGCGGTTGCCACGGCGTGAGCCCCTGCCGCGCGTCCTCCTCGGTGAGCTGTGCGCGGCCTTCGAGCGGCCCGTGCGCCGAGCCGCGCCGACCGCAGTGGCCCAACTGGATCGCCGGCACCGCGCCGAGCGAGCGGATGAAGTCGTTGATCCGGCCGTACTCGCGGATGTGACTGTCCTTGTAAATGCCCGCGCAGTGATGCGTCTTTCGTCCCTCGCGCTCCACGGCGGTTTCTTCGCCGAAGACGATTCCGGTACCGCTCATCGCGAAGCGCCCGAAGTTCACGAGCTGCCATTCGCCCGGACCGCCGTCGTCGGACACGTACTGGCACATCGGCGAGGAGACGATCCGGTTGCGCGCGACCACCGAGCGCAGCTTGATCGGCGTGAATAGCAGGGGTGTGTCGGTGGGAATGTCGTTCATCGTCGGAATCTCCATGCGCAGGATCGAGGCACGGTATTCGATCTCTCCCGCATTTTCGCATGTCCTGCGAGATTTCTACGGCGCAGCCCCGAGTCGGGGACGAACGAAAGCGTTACGTCGGCGCTGCTAGAATGCGATGCGAGCGCGCGAGACTACGCGCACGATCGATCGTTCACATGCGGGCACGCCATGGGCAAGATGCCTGAGCCATCGCACGAGCGGCTGGAACTGCTGAACCGGGCGCGGGCACTCGAGTCATGCCTGCGCGAGCGCGCGGCCGAGGCGGAGCGCCTGCGCAGGCTTCCCGATTCGACGCTTCGCGACTTTCACGATGCGGGCCTCTTCCGCGCCTTGCAGCCGCGCCGCGTCGGCGGCGCCGAGCTCGATTACGGGGTGCTGGTCGATCTCGGCGCGGCCGTCGCGCACGGCTGCGCTTCGAGTGCCTGGACGCTGACCGCTCTGGCGAGCGATCACTGGATGCTCGCGAAGTTTCCGCCCGGCGCGCAGGAGCACGTCTGGGGCGCCGATCCGAACGCGCTGATCGCGGCCTCGTATCTCTTTCCCGCCGCAACCGCGCAGCCCGTCTCCGGCGGCTACCGTCTGTCGGGCCGCTGGCCGCGTGTCACGGGCGCCGATCTATGCGGCTGGAGCATCCTCGCGGCGCTCGTCGCAGGCGAAGGCTGGGACGAACCGTCCGAGTACCGCCTGTTCCTCGTGCCGGCGAAAGACTATCGCGTCGTCGAGAACTGGCAGCCGGGCGGGCTCGACGCGATCAGCGCCAACGATATCGAGGTCGAGGACGTGTTCGTCGCGGCGGACTGCACGCTCGCGGCGGACGATATCAAAGGCGGCGAGACGCCGGGAAGCGCGGTCAACCCCTCGCCGCTCTACCGAATCCCGGTGTTCGCGATGTTCCCTTACGTGCGCAGCGGCTGTGCGCTCGGTCTCGCCGAGCGTGCGCTCGTGATATTCACCGACAGCTCTTCGCATCGCGCGACCACCTACACCGGCGTACCGCTTCGCGATCGACAGGCCGTCCACATCCGGCTGGGCGAAGCCTCCACGATCGTCGACGCGGCGCGCCTGCTGATGATCCAGAACTGCGCGGAGGCGCAGTCGCTCGCGGAGCAGGACCGCGTCCCGGACATGCTCACCAAAGTGAGATACCGCCGCGACGGCGCCTACAGCGTGTCGTTCTGCGCGCGTGCCGTCGATCTCCTCTACGAAGCCGGCGGCGGCGGCGTCGCTTACCTTCACACCGGCCTTCAGCGCGCGTTTCGCGACATCCACGCCGTGCGCGCCTACACCGCGAGCGCCGACGCCGCAGGCTCGGACTACGGGCGTGTCGCGTTCGGGCAGAGTGCGGATAATCCGACGTTGTAGTTGGCCGTCGGGCCCGAGCGGCAGCCGAGCTATCGGGAATCGCCGGGGTGTCAGGTCTCAGTCGATCCGGGCACCGGACGCTTTTACCACTTGCGTCCATTTGGTGATTTCCCTTCGAATGAAAGCCGCGAACGCCTGCGCTCCGTCGCCTTTCGGGTCCATCCCTTGCGCATCGAGGACCGCACTGACATTCGCATCCTTCAGCAATTTTTTACACTCGTCTTCGACACGTCTCAAGATGGGCTCGGGCGTATGACTGGGCGCCAGCAAACCGTGCCACGAGACAGCTTCGAAGCCGGCGACGCCGGCTTCGGCAACGGTTGGAACATTGGGAAGAAGAGGCGAGCGCGTGAGGCCGCTCACGCCTAACGCACGGAGTTTGCCTGACAGGATATGCGGGACGGACGAAGACACGATGTTGAACATCACGTCCACCCTGCCGGCCAGAAGATCCTGTAGCGCCGCAGGGCTGCCCTTATAGGGGACGTGCGTGATCTTCAGTCCCTGCATGAACTTCAACAACTCCATTGCAAGGTGAATTGCGCCCCCGTTGCCGGAAGACGCATAGTTCAGCGCATTCGGTTGCGCGCGTGCAGCAGCGATCAGATCCGCGACAGTTCGAATGTCGTTGCGCGACGAAGAGCTGACGAGCACCAGGGGCGCCGTATCGAGGAGAATGATCGGCGCAAAATCCCGGACCGGATCGAACGGAAGACGCGCATGCAGCCCTGGCGTGATAGCGAGCGAAGTGGTGGCGGCCAGGAGCGTGTGGCCATCCGCCGGCGCCTTGGCGACGATATCCATTCCGATGATCGTTCCGCCGCCGGGACGGTTGTCCACGACGACGGCCTTGCCGAGGCGTTCACTTAGCGCCTGCGCAATCGCTCGCGCCGTGAGATCGGTGCCGGCGCCAGGCGGATAGGGAACGATCATCCGGATGGGTCGCGTCGGATAGCTTTCCGCAGGTGATGCGAACAGTCCAAGCAGAAGCAGCAGTAAAACCAGGACCGGTCGGCTAACTTTCACCACGTTTCCTTCATTCCACTTTCATCTTCGTCTGACGCACCACCTTGCCCCAGCGCTCGGTTTCCGCTCTGAGAACCGCGGCAAACTCAGCCGGCGTATTTCCAACCGGATCGGCTCCTTCTGAGCTCAGGTTTTGGCTGATTTCCGGCGAGCGCAGGATTTTGACGATTTCCTGGTTGAGCCTTCCGACGATAGGAGCAGGCGTTCCGGCCGGAGCCAGGACGCCGTACCACGGACCCGCCGAATATCCAGGCAAGGTCTCGGCAACAGCGGGAACATCGGGCAATACCCGCGAGCGCTTCGATGTCGTGACCGCAATTGCGCGCAATCTTCCGCTCTTGGTGTACGAGAGCGTCGAAATGATATTCCCGAAGCTCATGGAGACCTCGCCGCTCAGTACGGCCGTCGTCGCCGGACCTGTTCCCTTGTACGGCACATGCACCATGTCGACGCCGGTCATCATCTTCAGCATTTCACCTGCGAGATGGCCCGTACCGCCGTTTCCGGAGGACGAAAACGTCAACTGCCCCGGCCGCGACCTTGCGAGCGCGACGAGTTCCTTGACCGATTTGACCGGCAAAGACGGATGCACGACGAGAACGGCCGGTACCGCGGCAATCATCGTGATGGGCACGAGGTCTTTGAGGGGATCGTACGGAAGCTTCTTGTATAAGTGCGGCGCGACGACTATCGGCGACGGGGAGGCGAGCATGATCGTGTAGCCGTCCGGGGCCGACCGCGCGACGACTTCGGTTCCGATCGTCCCTCCCGCGCCTGGTCGATTCTCGACAACGACTGTCTGTCCAAGCGCTTCCGAAAGCTTCTGCCCTATCAACCGCGCCAAGATGTCCGTGCCGCCGCCCGGCGCATACGGCGATACCAAACGTACCGGCTTGACCGGATAAGACTGAGCAAAGCCTTCCGGTAAATGCGCGAAACAGAGCGCGAACGGCACGGCCAAAATAAAAAAACGCATGAAGTCCCTTTTCGAAGTCCTATGGCCGCTTTATGCGCGAGCGCATCACGAAACTCGCCACTACGCGCGTTGGCTCCTCAAACCGCTGTTCGTTAAAGCGGTAATCGATCTCACGTCGTTCAGACCTTCGAAGCCGTCAACCGATGAATAAAGTTGCTCGATGGTTTCGTGGGTAAGAACTCCTGAGCTGCAATCGACGAATTTCGCCCTGAGAAGGGGTGCGGGCAAGGGATCGTCGGATGTGCGCCCCACTGACTGTTCCATCTTTGCGCGCAGCGTCTTGCCGTCTCGCGTCAGCACTTCCACCTCACCGCCAAAGTGATTATCCTCAGCGAACTGGGCGGTCGTGTACGGCATGACTTCTATCAGCCCGAGTAGTTTCTGGACTTGCGGCTCGGAGAATGCATTCCCTTCGAACTGATTCATGACGATCCTACGGTCGATCACTGCCCGAGCGAGGCAGTACTGCAAGCTGAACTTGGCGTCGAGGCTGCTGTTCGGCCACTGTCGATTCGTGTGCTGCAGCCTGCGCGGATGCAGCCAAGCTCTTATCTTTCCGACACGTTCCGGAGGCAGGTCATTGCCGCGGACGATCGTCAGCATCGCATCGAGCGCCGGATGAATGCTGCCGCAACACGGATACTGCTTGATGGCGATGCCTGGCCGGACTATATCGAGAGGCGCCGCCCACCGGTCGAAAATGCGCGAGACCTCGTACGTGCCGGGGCCATTGAAGACATCGAGGAATCCGTGCTTGTGCTCGAACGCCTCGGGCGATGCGGTAAATCCGCGCGAAGCGAGCTTCGCGGCGAACAATCCACTTCGCGCGCACTGCCCCACGTGGAGCGGTTTCGTCATCGTGCCGAAATTCGCCTTGATGCCCGATGCCGACGAGGCCGCGATCGCGATGGCCGTGGCCGTCTCACTCGCGCCGAGCCCGAGCAGCCGTGCACACGCCGCGGCGCTGCCGAAAACGCCGAGGGTCGCGGTCGGATGCCAACCCTTCGTGTAATGATGGAAATTAACCCCTCGGGCTATCTTGGTCTCGACCTCAAAGCCCGCGACGTAAGCGGCGATGAAGTCCCTTCCACTGGCGCCTCTTTCATCAGCGGCGGCAAAGAGCGCTGACAGTACAGGCGCCGATGGGTGTCCGCCCATCGTGTTGCTGATGTCGTCGAAGTCGAGCGCATGAGATGCAGTTCCGTTCACGAGCGCGGCGTCCAGAGGCATCACCCGGATCGGACGACCGAATATCGTGCTCGGCCCTGCGGCCCCCGGCTCCGTCACCGCGTCGCACGCGATTCTGGCCGCAGGCTCACTCGAGCCGGCCATGGTGACGCCGAGGTAGTCGAGTATCCCTACCTTGGCCCAATGTACGGCGTCAGACGGCAGGCTTTCATAGCTCAGAGCCATCGATGCCTCGGCGATTCGTTCAGCTATGTGCATTGGTAAATTCCTCAGTTACCGCAAGGCAAAGTCGCAACCTCAGCAGCGCGTATCAATCCAGCACGATAGAGCCACTCGCTGCGAGCGCCGACCACTTTCTGATATCAGCCTGGACGAGATGGCCGAACTCTTCCGGAGTAGACGGATTCGGCTCGAAGCCTAGCGCGCTCAACTTTTGTCTGATCTCGGCCAGGCCGAGTGCGCGCTTGATCTCGGCATTGAGGAAGCTGATGGTGCGACGCGCCGTGCCACGCGGCGCCACTACGCCATACCAGGTGCCGGCTTCAAAATCGGAGACGCCTGCGTCGGCGATAGCTGGAAGCTCGGGCATCAATGCTGAGCGTTGACCTCCCGCCACGGCGAGCGCTTTCAGCTTACCTGAACGGACGTAAGGCCGCGTCGTTCCGAGTGGCGCGAACATCATCTGGACTTCGCCGGCGACGACCGCGGCGAGCGCGAGCCCTGAGCCTTTGTACGGGACGTGTGTCACGCGGATTCCCGTTCTGAATTTGAAGAGCTCCGCATCGACATGACCGACCGCGCCGGCGCCTGTCGACGCGTAATTGAGCTGATCGGGCTTCGCTTTGGCGAGGGCGATGAGCTCCTTTACCGAGTTCACCGGCAAACTTGCATTGACCACAAGAGCAAAAGGGCCCGCGGCGACCAAACTGATGGGCGCGAAATCGCTCATCGCGTCATATGGCAAGGTCTTCGAGAACGCCGCGCTGATCGCAAAAGACGACGTGGCAAAAAGTAGCGTGTATCCATCGGGGGCTGCTGTCGCAGCGAGGCGCGTTCCGAGCGTTCCCGCCGCACCGGGCCGGTTATCGACCACGAGCGGCTGTCGAACACTCTCACTTACCTTCTGCGCGACTGCACGCGCGACCAGATCAGAGCCCCCGGGGGGAAACGGAACGATCAGCCTTATCGGTCGTTGCGGATACCGTTCTGCTTTGACTTCAGCCGCAGCGGATGCAAGGCAACTTACGGCGAGCGCCCACGATACAAGGACTGCACATAAGCGCAAGCGACCACGCATAGCCATTGCTCCCGAACCTTCAAACGGAAGGGATCACTCGCGTCTGCGGCATACCGGCGCCGATGTAAACGTTCTGAGGACCGGGACCACCTGCGACCACGACGTAGATCTCGTCCGGGGAGCGTGTGCGCCATAGCGTTTCAGCATCGCCGCGGCCGGCGGCCTGCTCCATCTCCACGAATGATTTCGCGAAGTACTTTAGAGGCAGCCGCGCGAGCTCCCACAACCGCTTGCGGATATCTTCTTTGGTAAATCCCGCCTCGTGCAGATTCCAAGCGTGATTGATGCCGAGCAACAGAAGCACTCCACCGCCCCCGCCATACAGCGGAGGCATGTTCGTTGCGATCTGGCGCAGGATCTCTTCCGCCCCCGTGCCCTCACCGCCGGAAACGTTGCAGAAGTTCGCCGCGCGAAACACGGTCACCGCGCTCGCGTCCGCAGCAACTCCGCGCTCGGTGTGGAATGGCTTCCACGGACTGTCCTCTTCGTTCTCGCCGCAGATATACGAATAGCGCATAGGCGATCCGAAGCTCGACTTCGAATACACCCCGGGCAGCGCGCCGCCGATGTTGGTCAGGACGAGGCGGATTGCCCGCCCGATCGTCGCGTTCGCACGCCAGCCCGGGCCGAGGCAGCCGGTACCGCAGTTCAAATCGATGCGTTTCCTGACCGGTCCGTTGACGAGCAGAAACGGCGTCATCGGATTGGTCGTGACCTGCATCATCTCCAGCGGAAAATTCTTCGCCGTCAGCGCCTCGAGCGCCGCAACGACAACGGGCATGTACTCGGGCCGGCACCCCGCCATAATTGCATTGACCGCAATAGCCTCTATGCTCGCGAGGCCTTTGCGCGGAGGCAACGTGGCGATCACGTCGCCGCGCTGACGACCGGATGCAGCAACGAACCGCTCGACCTGCTCCGCTGTTGCAGGCACGATCGGCAGGCCATCCGTCCACCCCGCCTCATAGGCATGCTCGTACGCGTTGTTGACCAGCTCGGCGACCGACGCCCCTTGTATGGATATGCCTTCTGACACGCGACTCTCCTAGATCGGTGTAGACGAGCGCACAACGCCCTTTGGATGGATCTGCTGCTGCGCGATGCCCTTGAGCTTCATCGCGATCTGTTGCGGCGACGCAGTAAGCCCTTCCAGGATCGTCGGCATCATGAGCTCGACGCGCTTGCGCATCGCTTCGGGCTCGAGCTGTCGAATCGGATTGGGTGTATCGGCAATAACGATATACGGCTGCCCTTGAGTCGAGGCCATGCGACGGGCAAACTGCATGAACATGTCGGTCGCGACCATCACGGTCGGGATACCGGAGGCCTCGAGAGCGACGGTGACGTGGCTACACCACGTCGAGCAGGAACCTCAGTCGCCCGACGCGGTAACGACGACGTCCACACGCGCGCGCAGCTGTTCCAGCCGATCGCGGATGCTGTCGATAACCTTCCCTTTCGTGATCGGGAGCTCGCGAACCGGCTGCTCGAACACGATCTCCTTGAGCCGATAGCGCTCCTGCAGCGCCTGTCCAATGGCTTTGAGAATGTGAGCCGCGGACGGCCGCCAGTTGGGCAGAAGCCCCACGACCTTACCGTCCAAGGTTTCCGGGCGCGCGGCAAGCGTGCAACTCGTGTCGACTTCGTCCTGATAAACAGGCACTGGCGACAGCATCGTCATCTCGAACTGGGTCATCTCGGCTCCGTGAGGTTGTCGATCGATTCTATTGATGGTGCAACACGCAAGGCTACTGCGCTCGTTCGACTTACGCACACTATCGCGTTCAGATTGCAGACATTCCTGTATCAGAAAGTCATAGTGTGGACTTGACGTGAACCGCATGCCGATGGCCGGCAATTCACACTTACTTCAACACGATCAGCGCATCCGCTGCTATCGCGCCTTTACCGCGCGGCCGCACGATGAGCGGATTGATGTCGATTTCGGCGATGCGCGCTCTCCCCTGCCATGCCAGGTGTGACACGGCGACGAGCGTATCCACCACGGCATCCACGTCGAGCGGCGGCTTGCCCCGTAAGCCGTCGAATATCGCGCGACCGCGCAACTCGGCCAGCATGGCATAGCCGACGTCCTCGTCGAAGGGCGCGACGCGGTAGGCGACGTCCTTCAGAACCTCCGTGAGTATTCCGCCGAGCCCGAACGCCACTACCGGTCCGAACACCGGATCGTTCACGACACCAACGAGCGCTTCAACGCCGTCGGTGATCATCTCGGAGACCATGACACCGTCGATACGCGCGTGCGGCACGGCTCCGTGAGCGGCGGCCCGCACGTCTCTCACGGCATCAGGCAGTCGGGCGAGATCGACGTTGAGTCGGACACCGCCGACTTCGGTCTTGTGCGGGATGTCGGGCGAGATGACTTTCACCACGAGCGGGGCCGTGAGATCCACCTCGGGCTGTTCGGCGTCGGGCGCGATCATGACGTCGCGGGAAACCCGCACGCCACACGCCGCAAGCAACGTCTTGCTCTGATGCTCGCTAAGGGTTGCGGGGCCGTCCGGCAGCACAGGCATTACACGCGTCGCGATAACTTCACCCGCGTTCGGCGGCTCTTGGCGGGCGGCTGCAAAGTCCGCGAGCGCTGCGGCGGCCATGGCCGTGTTCGTCGGCGAGCTGAGCACCGGGATATTCGCGGCGCTGAGGATCTCGAATGCCTCGGCGGCGGCCTCGCGTGGCACGGACGAAAAGACGAGGATCGGCTTCTTGTGGCGGGCCGCGGCCGCAGCCAGTACCCGCGCTCCGTTGAGGGCCTGCTTCCCGATGAGCGTCATGAGCAGCATGCAGAGCTGGTCGATCTCGGGGTCGCCCAGTATCAGGTCGATCGCCTGACCGAACTTCCCCGCGCCGGCATCATTCAGAAAACCCGGCGCGCAATCCATGGGATTGAGGCTGTCGCCGATGTCGAGCTCGAGTTTCCCAAGCGCGTCGATAATCGCCGCGGACGGTTGCGGCATCGTCAGCCCGTTTGAGCCCGCACGGTCCGCGAAGACCGCTGCTGCGCCGCCAGACGCACTGACCAAAGCGACGCGCCGCCCCCCCGCCGACCGGCCGGCGCTGAAGACTTTGACAAGCTCCGACAGCTCCTCGAACCCGCTGACCTCGATGATCCCGGACTGTTTGAGCGCTGCCCGGTAGATGTCATAGCTGCCGGTCATATTGCCGGTGTGCGAAGCCGCGGCGCGCTTGCCTTCCTCGCTGTTGCCGGCTTTCCACAACAGGATCGGCTTGCCCAGGCCCACGGCTTTCCGGCCTGCCGCCATAAGCGCACGGCCGTCGCTGACGCCTTCGATATACGCTACGACAACACGAGTCTGTGGATCGTCGAGATACGCGTCGATGAGCTCCGGCGTCGTGACGTCGGATTCGTTGCCCGTCGACACGAGATAACGAAAGCCGGCGCCCTCCGCCAGACACCGAAGCACCATGCTGTAACCGAAGCCCCCGCTCTGGGAGACCAGCGATACGCAACCGCTTCTCAGCCTGGGTTCCCGGCTCATGCTCCCGAAGGCTGCGTAGACGTTCTCCGGGATGTTGACGACGCCGAGGCAATTCGGGCCGATGATGCGCACGCCCGCTTCAGTCGCCGCCGCACGCAGATCGTCTTCCAGCGTGCGGCCGTCAGCGCTCGGCACCCGAAACGCGCCGCTATACATCACGACGAATGCGATGCCCTTCCTGCCGCATTCCTTGACTGCGCCGATGGCAGCACGCGGCGGTATGGCGATCACGGCGACATCGCACGGCCCTTCGATATCGAGCACGGAGCGGTAACACGGCAGACCGTTGATCTCTCGGTGCTGTGGGTGCACCGGATAGATGCCGCCTTTACAGCCGTACGCCTGCAGGGCGCGTAATGGCTGTCCGCCGCCCCGCGTGGGGTCCGGCTGCGCACCGATGATCGCTATGCCTCGCGGACTGAAGAGCTTCGTGAACGCGTTCATTCTGATGCCGATCTTGCCTGTCGGTAGGTACGCGCCGCGTGCAGCACGTCAATTCGCGGTGATCTTTGCATCGCGAATCACTTTCGCCCATCGCGCCGTCTCCGCTCGAAGGTACTCGGCAAGCTCTTCTGGCGTTCCGGGTGCGATTTCCGCGCCGGCGGCCGACAGCGCCTTCACGACATCGGGCCTTTTGAGAATCTTCGTAAGGTCGCGATTGAGCAGCGTCACGATTTCCTTCGGCGTCCCAGCCGTGGTCAGGATCGCGAACCACGGCCCTGCGCTGTAGCCCGGCAGGCCTGACTCTGCGACCGTCGGCAATTCGGGGACAACCGGCGAGCGGTGCGGGCTGGTTATGGCGAGCGCCCGTATCCTGCCCGCTTTCACGTGCGGCAGCAGTGTCATCATGTTCTCGAACGTGACTGCGATCTCCCCACTCACCAGAGCCGTCACCGAAAGGCCGGTCCCACGATAGGGCACGTGGGTCATCTTCGTGCCGGCCATCGAATTGAAGAGCTCGCCGGCGAGGTGGCCCGATCCTCCGATGCCCGAAGAGCCGAACGTGAGGCCGATCTTGTTCGACTTGGCGAGCGCGATCAGCTCCTTGACGGATCTCGCAGGAATCGAAGGATGAACGGCGAGGATGTTCGGAACTCTCGCCAGCATCGTGATCGGCGCGAGATCCTTCGTAGCGTCATATGGCAGTTTGCCAATGAGGCTCGGCGCGATCGCGAGTGCGCCAGACGAGCCGAGCAGCAATGTATGTCCGTCCGGCTTCGCGGTCGCAACCAGCGCAGTACCGATCGTGCCCCCAGCGCCCGCGCGGTTATCGACCACGACGGACTGGCCAAGACTCTCCTGCAACGGCCCGGAAAGCGCGCGCGCAAAGATGTCATTGCCGCCGCCGGGCGGATACGGCACCACGAACTGAATGGGCCGGCTCGGATACGCCTGCGCCGCGGCGGTTCCCACACCAGCCAGCAAGCACAGGATCGACAGGCTTACGACACCCATTCGATGGGTTCTCCTCGGAGGTGTCTGACTACGCACGCGCGCCTGCACCGTTTTCCTGCTTGAATTTTTCGATCTCTTCCACCAGCACGGGCAACATCGACGTGAGGCTATGTACTTTCAGCACGCCGACGACCTCCAGTGCGTCGAGCAGCTCGTCCTCCGTGACACCGGCCTTGAGCGCGCTTCGAACGTGAATGCGAAAGCCGTATTCGTAGTAGTCGAACGCATTCAGGCAGATGATGATGATCTCCTTCATCTTCCGCGGCAGATGGTCGCGCTTGTGAAGCGCGTGCGTGGTGACGTTGTGCAGGCACTCCATGAAATCGGGATCGCGCTCGGCCAGCAGCCTCGGCCACTCACGAACGAATCCGCGCTCCCGCTCGATGCGCTCCAGGATGGCCTTCGTCTTCTTCGCCTTCTCTTCGCTCATGGGAACCTCCTCCTTGGTTTTAAACTGTTGCGGGTGCGGGGGACCGGCGCGGATCGCGGAAGCGGAGCTTTCCGGCGTGCCGGTCCGCTTTCTTGTAACCGAGGGCGTCCTCGGCAATGAGAACGCGCTGAACGTTGGTCGATCCCTCGCCGTTGAAATAGAGATACGCGTAGCTGTTGAGCCACGAGATGCGCGACTCCTGCGCGAGACCGTAACCACCGAAAAACTGCTGTGTTTTGTCGGCCGCATGCTTCGCGGTTACGGAGGCGTGGTATTTCGCGATCGACGCCGCGCGATTTGAGGCCTTGCCGGCATCCATCATCGCCGCGGTGCGATAAACAAGCTGCCGCGAGGCCTCGATGTTCACGACCATATCCGCGACATCGGCCTGAATCATCTGAAACGAGCCGATCAGGCGGCCTCGCACGGTCCGCTCGTTGAGATAACGCAATGCTTCATCCAGACATGCCTGCGCAATTCCGACTGCGCGTGCCGCAACATTCAGCCGGCCGGCCTGCAGCGCCTGCATGACGATCTGAAAGCCTTCGCCCTCTTCACCAAGTCGGTTTTCCACCGGAACGACAAAATCATCGAGAAAGACGGCGCAGGCGTCCAGCGCCTGCGAAAGACCCTGCATCGGAATCGGCTTCGCTTCAAAACCCGGGTATTTCTTCGGCTCGACGATGAAGGCCGTAATGCCCTTCGCGCCTGCCTGCGGGTCCGTTTTCGCGAGCAGCACGCCGACGTCACACCTGTTCGCGAGTGTTGCGAACATCTTGCTTCCATTGAGCCGGTAGACATCGCCATCCCTGCGGGCGATCGTCTTCATTGCGCCGACGGGATCGGAGCCTCCCGAGGGCTCGGTCAGCGACATCATGCCGATCGTATTGCCCATCAGGAATTCCGGAACGTACTTCATCACCTGTTCGTCCGTTCCCGCCGCGAAAATGCACAAAGGACATGTTCCGCCCTGCTGGTTCGTTGACGAAGCGAACCGCGCATCGTTCCTGGCCAGCTCCTCCGTTACCACGGCGGCGGCGAGATAGCCCATGTCGGTTCCGCCGACCCAGTCGGGAAAGATCGACCCATAAATGCCCAGCTCACCGGCCTTGCGCACGAGCTCGTGCGGGAATTCGCGGCGACGCTCGAATCCGTCCATTACCGGAGCGACCTCGCTCCGCATGAAGCGGGTCACGGTGTCGCGGGCCGCCCGAATCTCTTCCGTCAGCAGGTCTTCGGTGAATTCGCTCATCTTTGTTCAGCCTTTCGCAGCATCAGTTCTCGGCGGGCGCCTGCACGTGCCCCGTGCGTGCGCCCTGCCGATCCCGTACTAATCTCCCCACATTCCGCCGTTCACATCCAGAATCTCGGCATTGATAAAGCCGGAGGATCGCAGCGATAGGAACAGACATGCTTGCGCTACCTCCTCGGCCGTCCCCATCCGCCCCGTCGGGATAAGGTTCCGCAGCCGCTCCGGGAACTCGGATGTCATCGCGGATGCGATCGGCCCGGGCGCCACTGCATTCACCGTGATCCCGTCTGCCGCCAGCTCGCGCGCCAGATAAAGCGTGCACGCGTGAACGCCCGCCTTCGAAGCGCCATAGGCAATGTTTGCCGCACGTGCCTGTTCGCCGCGATCGAGCCATGGTCGCGCATTGCCGCCATTCTTCCCGAGGATCGAGCCGATGTTGATAATGCGGCCGTGGCGGCGGCTGCGCATTCCCGGAATGACGGCCTGGCAGCACAGAAATGTGCCCTTCAGGTTGACGTCCAGGACGCGCGACCACTCGGTTTCTTCGAGCTCTTCGGCCGATCCGAAGGAAACCGTGCCGGCGACGTTCACCAGAACGTCGATCTTGCCGAGGGCGCTGTGGGCGGCCGCCACGAGCGCTTGCACTTGATCCCGGGATGTCACGTTCGTCGGAATGTCGAGCACGCGGGTGCCAGTCGTCTGACACTGCGCGACTACATCCGGGACCAGCCGCAGATCCGCGAGACATAGATCCGCGCCCGCGGCCGCGAACGCTTTCGCCACCGCGCTGCCGATACCGCCTCCGGCTCCCGTGATCAGCGCGACGTCGCCCGAGAGTTTCAAGCCGCGCCCGGCACCAGATGGTTCATACCGTAAAGATCGATGAGCTCCTTCACCCGCTCGCGCGGCGGCTGCTCCGTATAGTAGCCGCGCCGCGCCGGCGCAAGACCGCTCGAACGCTTGAGGTCGACCATCGACTCTGCCATTTTAATGGTTGCTCCCAGCGCATCTATCACCGGGACATCGTCGACGCGTGTGACCCCATGCTTCATGAGAAGCGCGCAGAGCGGCGCCTCACCGGGGATGATGACATCGACCCCTTCTTTGATCAGCGCGCGCGCGGCCGAGTGGAAGCGCTCCAGCAGAGCGGCCGGCTCTTCGTACGCTTTCAGCACGTCCTGGAAAGTGAATCCGACAAAACGCGCACCCGCGAATTTACCGGCGAGTCCAATGCGCGCCGCGTTTTCGTCGATGACCGGGGCCATCCCCTCGATGAAGATGAGCGCGCCCATGCGCTCGCCGAGCATCCTGCCAAGCAACATCGCGCTTTCGCCGTAACCGACAACCGGGATGTCGACGATGCTTCGGGTCTCTCGCAAGGCCGGCTCCGGGATCGACATGATCGCGTATGCATCGAACCCCGCTTCCTCCGCCGCGATGCCCGAAACCACGAACTGCTGGCCGTGCAGGTACTGCATGTAGTTGTGCTTGATGTCGGTGCCGGGATAGTTCGTCCGATAAGTCCCCGGGTGCATGCCGTGCATGACGACTTCGGTGTCCGGGCGTGCGACTTTCCTGAAATGCTCCTGTAAACGAGCGGCGTAAGCGGGCAACTGCTCGAGAACCGTAAAACTTTGATGCCAGATGCGCATTCCCATGTAAGTTCCTTGACTGATTTTCGCCTGCGAGCAAGTGCTCAGACGCGAACCGATGCACCGAGTAGTGCCGCGTGCTTGCCCGCGAGACGTCCAAATACGGCGCCTTTGAGCACGGACGTGGCGCCTGTGTAGTTTCTGTAATACAAGCCGACGACCTCGCCTGCGGCGTACAGACCGGGTATCGGGTCTCCCTGCTGGTTCAGCACGCGCGCGTTCGAGTCGACCTTGAGGCCGCCGAACGTGAGCACGTTCGCCGAGATAATCGGATATGCATGAAAAGGCGGCTCATCCAGCGGGTGCGCCCAGTTCGACTTTGGCGGGGACAGACCCTGCGTAGAGTGACGGTCGAGCTCCAGGGGCGTGAATTCCGCGTTGCCGCACGCGCGGTTGTACTCCGCGATGGTGGATTCGAGGTGCGCTGAGGGGATCCCGAGCTTGCCGGCGAGCTCATCGATCGTGCTGCCCACGATCGGAGGTTGATCGGTACGGAGGGCGAGCTTGTAATTCGGAATTCGCGTATGTCGCGCATCGAGGACCGCATACGCGATCCCGTTGGTCTGACTGTAGATCTCGCGAGTTATGCGCTCATAGCACGCGTCGATCGTCGCCGGCGCTTCATCGACAAAGCGCCTGCCCTGCTGGTTTACGAGCACGCCGTACGGAAAGATGAAGACCGATGGTTCGGCCACGCCCGATCGCGGATCAATGGGCTCAGCGTGGTAGCTGCCATAATCGCCTGCGGGGGCCGCACCGATCGCCAGCGCCATCCGGATGCCTTCGCCCTTGTTGTAATGGCCGCCCCGGCAAATCGGCCGCAGGTTGATCGCACGCGGTCCCATGTAGCGCGCCTGCATCTCGGGATTGCCTTCGAATCCACCGCAACCAAGGACCACAGCGCGCGCCCGAAACTCGAGCGGCCGCGCACCTGGACCGACGGCGCGGACACCGGCCACTGCGCCTGCCTCGTCCAGAATGAGCGCTGTCGCGGCGGTGCTGTAAACGAAAGCGGCACCTCTCTTCTCGGCTTCAGCGGCCAACGCCTCGACCAACGCACGTCCGCCGCCGATCGGCAGAAGACGCGGCTGGCACCGCGTAAGGAATTGCGTCGGCAGAAAGTCGAAGCGAACCCCGAAAGTCTTGAGCCACGGCACGGCCGCACCCGCGCCGGCAGCGAATGCAGACACCAGCTCCGGATCCGCGAAATCGAGCGACCTGAGGAGCGCCGGCCATTGGTCACGCGCCGCGGAGGCCTCGTGAACGAGGACAGGGTCGAGGTAGCCGCCGGCGTTCGCGGCGAACATGTCCTCGAAGTCGTCGGTCACCTCAGTCTCGGTCTTCATCCTGAGATACGCTTCGGTGTAGCGCGTCTGCCCACCGCGCTCCTCGAGCGGCGCACGCTCGAGGACCGTCACGATCGCGCCTGCCTCCAGTGCGGAAACCGCCGCGGCAAGGCCCGCGATGCCGGAGCCGACGACAATCACCTCAGGCTGCGCTTGAGCTACCACATCATTCTCCGAACAAAAAAAGCGGCACGAACGTGCACTTAGATCCTAAGTGCCGTGGAATCTACCCACAAGCGCGCGGAAGATAAACGGGCCAACGGGTAAAATATTGTTCGATTTCCCCGAACAATGCGAAACGTCACGTGGACCGTCTGAACGCGATGCGGATATTCGTCACGGTCGTCGAGAGCGGAAGCTTTTCACGTGCCGCGAAAAAACTCGCGCTCGGCAATCCGGCTGTGAGCGATTCGATCAAGAACCTCGAGAAGGCCCTTGCCGTACGCCTGCTCGACCGGACTACGCGCCGGATGAATCCGACAGCCGAAGGCACGCTCTATTACGAGCGTTGCCGCGCTGTGCTTGCAGATATCGACGAGATTGAGCTCGCGCTGTCGGAAACTCGCGCAAAGCCGCGCGGCCGCTTGCGCGTCGCCGTGCCAGCCGCGCTCGGGCACGCTTACATCATCCCTGCGCTGGCGGACTTCGCTGCGCGCTATCCGGACCTCAGGACCACCGTTCTGCTCGACCCCGGGCCAGGTAGTCCCGTAGAGAGTGGTGTCGACGTCGCGATACAGCTCAGCCAGCTCCAGAATTCGCGACTCGTCGCACGAAAGATTTACCAGACCAAGCACATCGCCTGCGCCGCGCCGTCGTTGCTCGCACTGCACGGTGAGCCGAAGCATCCGAAAGAACTGCACGCGATGAACTGTCTCGGATTTTTTGCACCGAGTACCGGGCGCGTACTCGCCTGGCAATTCCGAAAAGGTGGAGAAAGCTGGGCCCATCTGCCGGCAGGCAACCTATTGCTCAACAGCAGCGAGGCACTGATCGACTTGGCGATACGCGGAAACGGCGTCATCTACATGCTCGACGTGCTAATTAAGCGAGCTACGTCCGCCGGCGCTCTGAAGCCCATCCTTACCGATTGGACCACACTGGCGCGTCCGGTCTACCTCGTCCACTCGCACCGGCAGCATGTGCCGGCAAAAGTTCGAGTCTTTGAAGACTTTATGGAGCGGCTGTTCGCCCGGTTGGACTGATTGGCGGCGATGAAGGCGCAGAGTGTGCCGCGCCACGCCGGGTGCAGTCCGGCCGAATCCACCCGTGGGGACGTTCAACACCCGCCGCATAAGCACGGTGCAATTATGCGAGTGCGCGAAGTAGGCACGTCGCCACGCGCCTCCAGAACGCGTGAGGCGATCATGGTCGCCACCCCAGAGCAGCTTACGGCCAAGGGCAACTCACGACCCGCTCCGGCCGTACAGCTTTATCGTCCGAACGACTTCTCCTCGGCCAGTGCGGCGATTCCACCGTGCGTCGTTCCGGTCTGCAATGAATTGGTTACCTGCCGTTTAGCCGTAAATCCGTTCGAACGGCAGCATGTCGATCGCGCCGTTTTTTTCTGGATTACCGTGGCCCGCGGAGCTGCTACAGGACAAGACACACTGCGGAGTGCGGACGCCACACGGGGCACTTCAGCGAACTTGGCTTCAGTACGACGAGCGCTGCCATAAATCGTTCGTTTGCCGCCAACCGCTGAGCCATGCGGCTGGCGCGTCACGAATCGCGTTTCGTGGTTTACGACATTCGCACTCCGCTGGCGACGTTAGTTAACACCCAACAGCCGTAACGCCAGCGCCGGGAACTTCGAGTGGCGCATCGACGGTCGGTCCAACATAAGTGCATCAGGTCGTCACGGCGCGATCTGTATCCAACGGTGAGGAATACCGTGTTCATTTGTCCTCAGGTTCTCTGGGGTAGTACCGCCTGGTTTGCGTCAGCCCCCAAATATCAATGGCATAAAATTGCCCACCACGCCATACCGGCATCTTATCAAGAACGAGCCTACCCCCTGCGCGCGAGACGTAAAAGGTAGCGAGTCTGCCGTCATCTTCAAGGCGATCAGGAGCTGGTTTAAAGTCGGATCCGCGATAGCCGCTTTTGACTATATCCTTCCGTAGCTCCTCTATACTTTCTTTCGGGATCAGTAGGCGCTTAATATCGGTGCGAGAGTCATATAGGACTTCCACTCCTCCTTCCTTCACGAATTTCTTCTCTCGTAAGGCCGAAGGACTAGTGAGGGGAGCCCCCGGTTTCGCCTTCAGCGCCCCGTAGTTCTTAACGAGGTAATCAATTGTCCTTTTAATCCCTTTATCTGGATCCTCCTCCCGATACTTCGTCATTCTGTCTGGGCTTCTAGGAAAGCCGCCAGAAAGGTCTGGCTTAAATGGGGTTACGACAAGTTCGCCGCCACTGTCCCAGGGGAAATTAGGGAAAGAACGTTTGGGCTCTTCCTTGGGCTCTTTCTTAGGCTTGGGCTCTTTCTCCTCCTGATAACGCTGGGGGGCATTGCTGGTTTGACCCCAAACCTCAACGGCGTAAACCTTTCCCCCTTTCCACTCATCTTTCTCAATTAGAATTCTGTTGCCTTTCTGGCCCGTGTAGATGGTTCCTTTTCTACCCTCTTGAGAAAAATCAGATCCCGAATAGCGACTTTTGATTAGGTCTTCCCGTACCTTTTCAATTTCTTCCTTCGGGACTAGGACCCTCGTGAACCACCCCGGGCCTGCCGTTTCCTTCGCTTTATAGTTTTCGACAAGGTACGCCACTATCTCCTTGACAGGATCACGTTGGGGTTTATCGAAGTTGATGACTTGATCGAATTTCCATTCGGGGAAGGTAGCACCGGCGAACTGGAGGCGGATAGCTTTCATGTTAGGACACGATGGCGTGCTTAAAGGCTGCCGTGATCCGAGGCGCGACGGCTAACATCGGCGACATGTGTGCCCCTCATCTGACGATGTCCCACACGGGCGCTCGGCACTTGAGCCCACCTTCAGCGGCGCGCGTAGTGCTGGTAAACACGCTGCATTTCACGCTGCACGAAGGCGTGCTTGTCCTTCCAGCGATAGCCGACGTCCGCGGCCATCTCGAAAAATCCTTCGCTGGGTAGAGTCGCGCCCGCCTTCTGCTCCTTGTTGTGGACCAACACACTTAGCAGGATCCCGTCGCGCTCGTGCGATCCGCGCGAGGCGTCCCCTAAAAGGCCACCGATCTTAGCGCGGTGGGCAGACCATTCGTGGTTCAGTCCCAAGGGGTTCATCACGGCCTCGTAGAACACGGGCGGCTTATGCTGGCGTGCCACTTTCTCCAGCACTGCGACTACGGTCTGACACTCTTCCTGCCTCGCGTCCAGGATGCCGAGGATGTCCTTCATGCGGATTGCCTTGACTCCGTGCACCGTGATCAAAGTCAAGCGACCGTCCTTGACCATCCTTTCTACTGAACTGCGGGCGACCTGGAGAACATCGGCGGCAGCATTGAGCGGAATAATCCCCCAATCGAGAGGGTTCTGGCGGAACGCCTCGATGTACTCTCGAACGGATTCGCAGTTCTGCACCATTGGCTGCTCCTTGCTATGATTGCTACTCAGGGAGCGCTTTGTAGCATGGAGCGGATCCATTGCACAAGGGTGTAGGGTCGCGGTTCACCGAAGAGCTGTCGGGCACGGTGGCCGCCGGCCTGCAAGCGGCCTCGGTTGACTAAAAACGTCGGCACGGCAGTGCGGCCGTCAGAAACGGCAAAACGACGGTTTGTGACGCGCCAACAGCATGGCGAAACGACTGACGGCAAACGAACGTTTCCTGACACGATCTCGTCGTGCCCGCGTCTGATCATTCGCTTCACTGCTCGCGGAGCGGGCCATAGCCAGCGTGCTGCGGCCGCGTCTACACACAGTCCCGGTTGAAGTTCGCGTTCGCCCCATCGCGAAGCTGCCGTGCGAATCGATCTGAGATTGAACGGCAGGTCACCAACTCGTTGCAGACCGCAACGACGCACGACGGATTGGCAGCATTGGCCGACGAGCAGTCATTGGCGCAAGCGACCTTGATCGTCCCGGAATGGGCGGATAGCTGCAATTTGCATGTGCCCGCCGTCCCTGTGGCTCACCGTTCACGGCTTCCACACACAGCGATTGTTGACCGCATAGAGGTGCCAGTGCGGCGCCCCGCGCCGCCTGAAGCAAAGCGCGGTCAGCGGCATCGCGCAGTTGATTGCCGCCGACATTGCCATCTGGAGCGCGCTACACCTCAAGCGCGCTGTCTTCCAACATAAATCCTGATGCCGTGTACGGCGCTTTACCGCTCTGGCGCCACACTGCCCTTGCCCTCAATGATCATGCACGCAGGGGCCTGTCGCACTTCCCCGGGCGCATCACCGCTAGTCGCGGTACTATCGCGTAGAACCCGAACAGTCAAAAATAGGGAGAAAAGCATTCGTATCGCGTTCGCGTCCTGTTGCGATTACCGAAAAAAGATTGGCTCTCATATCTGGAGCGAAATTCTCGGCCACAACCCTGACGTCCTGCTCCTGCTCGGCGACAACGTTTACCTGCCGAGGAGGTACAAACCAAAAAGCCCCGCCGAGTTACGGCAGCAGTTGAAGATCCAATACGACCGGCTGTTGAGCGATCCGCAGTTCGATTCGCTCCTCGCGCGTATGACCGGCGGCGGGCTCATACTCGCAGCGATATGGGATGATCACGATTTTCTGGGCGGCGCTAATTACGCGCGCGATTTCCCGAGCGAATACCGAGAGGCTGCGAAAGCCCAGTTTTTCGAGTCTTTTGAATTCGCGGCGCGACCGCCGAATGTCTACCGGTCATTCGATGTCGGTGAGGTCAAGTTTGTGTTGCTGGATTGCCGATCATGGCGGGAGCCGCCCAAAAAGGCGTCGGGCAAAGCCGAAGACGTCCTCGGTGCGGCTCAGCTCGAGTGGCTACGGAGAGAGCTCGAGCATCGGAGGCCATACACCATAGTCTGTTCCTCGTTGAGCTTTCATCACCACCCGGGTCCTAAGCACGAAAGGTGGGAAGAGTATCCCGCTGCGCATGCCGAACTGCTGAGGCTGCTCGGAGGACGACCCGGCGTGCTCATGCTATCTGGCGACATACATCGCAACAGCGCAAAGGACGGTCACAAGCTGATCGAGCTGGTCTCCTCCGGGGTGTCACGTAAGCACCAGTGGTGGTTCTGGCGACTGCTCCGTAACTACGGTGTGCTGGATCTGGATGCGCAAGGGGCGCGCGTTTCGTTCTATGAAAAGGACGCGTCGCACAACAGATCTTTCTCCATCGCTTTGAGCGACTGGCGCCTCAAGCCCATAGACCTGCGCTTGTGAGACTCGCGCCGTACATGAAGGCACGGGGTCGACCGCCGAGACCGCGCATTGAGATCTGTCTTGAGTTCTGCTTCTGGGCCGAACTCAGCTCCCAGATCCTTTCTTCGGCAATGGAACGCTTACTTCTAGCATGAAACATGACCTTTCGTTTTTACCGACCCGCACTCATCTAGTCAGACTGATGAAGATATATCGATCAGCTGGCTGGCCGTCGCGCGACGGGGTTGAGATTGACCTGCTTGCTGCGGAGTTGATCAGAATGGCGAGGACGAGTACGGGGTACGAAACACTTTGTTTGACCGATGCCGGGATACAGCTGCTGGCCGAAGCGCGCCGCCATGGCCGCCGATCGTCGACTGCGCATGATCGGTTGGCACAGCGAATGGCTCAGCATCTGATGGCAACCGGTCGTGTCGTTTGGCGGGAGTTGTCGTTTCTCGCACAGTCGAGCCGCGCCCGTGAAAGTGCTGCTTGCCTCACTCGGGCAGATAGTCATTTACCCTTCGGAGAGATGCCGTTGGCTATCAGCTCTTCAAAGTACAAAAGCGATTGGCGTCTCGCTCGGCCGGATGTCTTTTCCGTACGCAATACGTCCGTTGAAGAGTATCTGCACCCCATGGTGCACGAGATTAAATCCAATCGAGCCGATCTCTTATCTGACCTTCGCAACACCGCGAAGCGTTCGTCCTACCAATGGCTGTGCTGCGAGTGTTATTACGTGTTCCCGAGGGGCGTGGCAGAGGTGCAGGAGATACCGGAGGAACTTGGGGTCTGGGTCCTGGACGGCTCGATTGAGGATGGCGGCCTCAGACTGTTGCGGCCGGCGCTTCACTCACCGTGCAAGTTACCTTTTACGGTATGGCTGACATTGGCTAAGGCCGCGCCGATGCCATCCGAGGCGGATCTCCGACAAAGCTGTCTTCCTGCTCTGCCAGAACAAAATGACGCCGGGCCCTCTGCCGACGATCATGAGAGACGCGCATTTCGATAACAGGACGCCACGCCGGTCGCCAACCTTGCATGCTGCGGCGAGGAATAGCCCCGTTTTTTGACTCGAACAGCAGCTCGGTCGCGTTGCACGGTAGAGTTGCACCTATGCAAGCCATCCTGAACTTCATTGCTGCGGCAGCGCTGGTATCTGCCATCGGACCGAACTCGGCCTCAGCGCAAGTAGCACCTACCGCGCCGGAGGCTGCCGCCTACACGCGTCTGCACGCCGCTGCGTATCGCGGTGATATGGCCGAGCTCCGCAAGCGCCTCGCCGCAGGCGCGAACCTCGAGCAGCGCGACGGACACGGCCGCACGCCCCTGCACGTCGCGACGTTTGCCAGACAGCGCGACGTTGTCCGCGGTCTGGCCCAAGCAGGTGCGAACCTGGGCGCGCTGGAAAGCGACCGCTACGACGCGATTACGATTGCGGCGGTCGCTGATGACGAGGAGATGCTCCGCGTGCTCTTGTCTCTGGGTGCCAGTGCGAAGCTGATCACTAGTCGCTACGACGGGACGGCGCTGATCGCTGCGGCTCACTTGGGCCACGCGGGCGTTGTCCGGCAGCTGATCGCCGCTGGCGCGCCGCTCGATCACGTGAACAATCTTCACTGGACCGCTGCAATAGAAGCTGTTGTGCTTGGCGATGGCGGCACGCGACACCAGCAGACACTCCAGGCGCTGATCGATGCAGGCGCCAATCTGTCGCTCACGGATCAACAAGGCAGAACTCCGCTGATGTTGGCCAGATCGCGTGGCTACCAGGAGATGGTGCGAATTCTCGAAACGGCGGCAGCGAAGCGTCGCTAGCTTCAAAAAGGTGGACGTTGTACGGCGCGGATAACGAGCCAGAGTCGGCGTATGGCACTGGCCTGCAGCGATTTGCGGATAGCGGCAAGTCTAGAGAGCCCGGCATGTCCAGCGACGGCGAAGGTAACGCTGACATGCTCAGTCACGGCCCCCTTTCGGGACCCTGAACCTCTCAACCGGCCAGCGCGGCCGCCACCGCGGTCTGCGGTAATGACCGCTGCTCGGCCAGAGCTGCCATTCCACTGTGGGTGGTTCCCGTCGGCAATGAATTGGTTAGCTGCCGTTCAGTCGTGAATCAATTCGAACGGCAGCGCTTCGATCGGCGAACGCGAACTCCCGATCCCGGGCCGCCCTTCGCATCGACGATTCTTTACGAAGACGACCTGTCCGCGATCAAGTGGCTGGTTTCACGCGCGCCAAGTCAAGCGGCGTGACATTCAGGCACCGTGTCGCGCGGGTGTAGCACAGTACGCATGGCGCCCGCTCGAATACTCGGTTCCAAGAGTGCGTGATCGATACCCACCAACCTTACGAATTCCTCGTCCCTATGGCAGTGAACGAGCCGGGCAACTCCGAGTAAATCGCGGGCATCTCGGACGCCAGCGGCAATTACCGCCTGTCGATAGCGTCGCTCAAAACTTATGACCAACTGCGAGATATTTTCGTCCATAGACGCGAACAGGCTCATGTCACTGCAGAAGCTGTATGTATTGCCCCAACCCTGTACTGTACGTTGCGCAGCAACGAGCACATCCGCATACGTCATCTTTGCTTGCACTGCTTTCCGCGGGTCGCGGGTATATCGCAAGGCGTCATCGAAAAGCTCTCGCAGCCTGTGCATCAAATGCTTTTGACTCTTGCGCGCTGGTCGGACACGACCAGGTCTGATGTCGCAGCCGAGGAATTCAAAACCTCCTTCGCATTGACCCGTCTCCGCTTTGCTGTCCCAAGCAGGGTCGTAGCACGTCAATCCATACGTCCCGAGTATTGATTGGGCACCGCTCAGAGCTGCGCGCACGTTCCTACGACTCAGAGCGAAGATGATGAAGTCGTCTATGTAGCGAATGCAGCGCACTCCGCGAGTGTTCAGACGTTCATCGAACTCTTCCAGCAGCAGATTTGCAAGTAACGGCGAAAGACAACAACCTTGCGCTACTCCCAGGCCTTGCAGCGGAAACAGCTCTCGGTGTCGATCCACTTTGGAGAGGTTCTCGAGTTCCGTCTCACTTGCTGCGCTAAGAAGCTCGTCAAACTCGTCCTGACCGGTGTGTGCGGTGATAGCTCGAACAGCGATCTTCCTCGGGATATTGACGAAAAAGTCGCGGATGTCGGTTCGAACGAAGTCCCGATGGGCCTTGGCCGCGACGTATGCCTCCTTGACAGCATCGGGTACACCGACATCCTCTACGCCACCAAAGTTGTGTCGCCGATTAAGCTTCGACTTGATCGTCGGGATTTGCTGAAGAATGTCGAGGATGGCGCGCTGGACAATGCGACTCGGGATGGGCGCAATGACGATTGGCCTCAGAGCCCCACTCTTCTTAATGCCTAACACACCAGTCGCGGGTCGGAAGCGAAAGGTGCCAGCTCGAAGCTGACGGGTTATCGTTCGTAGGTGCTTATCAGCATGTCGCGCGAATTCAGCAACATCGGCGCGGGTGGACTGAGACTTTGATTTCCGACCGTTTTCAAGGACGGTCCGCCATGCGCGGCTCAGAGTGTCAGGTGAGCGGAGCTTTTGCGCGAGGGTTCTCAATGAGTCTCCTTAGACCTCCGAAAAAGGGTCCCATCGGTGAGCTCGGGCCCGACCGGAAAGTTGCATCCCGCAGGCGAGACCTGATGCTGTCCTGCCTGACCCTCGCGAAACCTGCTCGCGGGGGCGGTGCCTTGCCATATCGCGGCACCAAACTCCGGCCCGCTCAGCGCAGCACCCAAGACCACCGCACCTACAGCTGCCGCGACGGACCGCCGGCGAGCTGACCTGGCACGTTTTTGCTTCGGCCGGTAATCATGCTATTGCACCTCCGAGATTAGGCTTTTTGCCCCGGTGCGCAAGCTTTCAAAGGCCGGCCCACCCTCACCTCAAACAAAAGCTCTACAACCGTCCGATGGGACCCCTCGCTTAAGGAGTGAGCTACGGTTACGCGGAGAGCGATCGGGCTCGGGTTGCATCCCGCAGGCGAGACCTGATGCTGTCCTGCCTGACCCTCGCGAAACCTGCTCGCGGGGGCGGTGCCTTGCCATATCGCGGCACCAAACTCCGGCCCGCTCAGCGCAGCACCCAACGACACGAGATAAGGTAGGCCAAAACTCCTCGGCACGCAAGTAATTGTGGTTTTTTTTAGCTCGACCACACAATGTAGAGGTACACGCTGCCTTTAACGCCCGAAGAGCTACCCGTTCGGCGGGCGCCCGACAACGAGAACCTCTGTGCGGCGGCCCCTTTCCGCTCGCGCTCGATGCCAGAAAGCAGCCTCACGCGTTGTGGTGCCGTCGCCGCAAGGGCCATTTGATTTCGGTTTGCTCGAATCTCTAACCCGCCGTCGACCTCGATTCCGACGAGTGGCGCCGACGAACACAGCCGATAATCCGGGCTGCACAATGATCTCGATGGCGCCTGTCGCCGTTGAAATAGAAAAAGCTAAAGTCATGCGCGTGCTTCTCCGTGTGCGATCCACTTCAAGGTGCACTGCTCGGGAGCTCGAGATCGTCGGGCGAGGCCTCCCAATCGAAGTGGCCGACGCGCCCGACATCGCCGAGCATACCGACGTATAAAACGGGCGGCGAACCGCCCACGCCGCCCCGTTGCAGAGCGGCCGGAAGCGGTGCGTCACTTTCATGATTGCGTTCGAGTCGCCTGCTGCGCGCTGGCGACACCTGCGAACAACGGCCTGGTGGAACTACCTAGGTTTGTCGCATTCAAGGAAGTGGTTACGTGAATGGGCTTGTAAGTAGGTCAGAGACAAATAGCTCAAGGTTGGCTGCTGCAGCTGCGACATCGTTAAAAGTCGGGTATGGCAGATTACCGTGCACGAGGTTGCTTCGCATTTGATAGACGTACGTAAAGTATTGAGGTGCCGGTTTCTGCTCGTAGATACGCGCCCCGAGACGGGCAGTGACCAATCGTCGGCCTGCTTGCGCAATCGACTCCTTCATTAACCATCGAAGCGTCCCCACCATCGAAGCACGTTCCGCATCGGGCAAAGCCGCTTGCTTGGTCTGCGCGACCATCTCCTTTACGTGTGCCTGTGCCTCGACGGACCGGGGCTCGGGCTCAATCAGAGCCTCGATCGCCATTACCAACAGTATGAATCGGGTGTCCGCAGTGGGTTGGAAGAAGGATGCATTAAAAAGCGTGAACGCCAAGTCTTCACGTTCCGTCAATGGCCTTGATTGCGACAGGACTGCCTGGACTGCCGCACGAAAGGAATCGGCATTCACGCCGCGGACCATATTCGCGTTCATACGGAAGAATTTCGGCGCTGGGCTTGTTTCGTACACCATAAGCCCATGAACATCATTGAGAACGCGCTCGCCGTGCTGCGCTTCAAGCCACTTAATTCCTTCGGCCGTTGCGCCGCTGCCGGCTGCACGGGTACCGAAGTCCGCCCCCACGCGCATGGTCGCGAGCGCGACCGCCAAAATCCCTCTGTATCGCTCACCAGCTGCTCGCGCAGCCACATCAGAGTCGTAGCCATCCCCGACTAGGACCAAGTACTCGGCATCTTTGAGCGGCAACTCGCGAGGGCTACTGCGAAGTGATACTGATTCGTCGCCCGGCAATCGCAGTTCATTGCCATCGTACTGAATTCGATCCGTTGGCGAGCACTTCAAGCGAATGCGAAACGAGTACGTGGCGGTGTTTCGCTGGATCATGTGGTTTGGCTCCTGGCGGCGACGACGTATTCGCCGCACGAAATAGACCGTTGCCGCGGCGGTCGCGACGATAGCGACTGCGGCTGCTAAGGGCGATTGCATTGAAGCTTTGAGGCGAGCGCTAGGTAGAAGTCATGTCCGAAAAGACGCATATACCATAACGCGCCGCGCAGACCTGCATGGTTTGTAACGCGCCGCAATAACGCCAGCTCGGATGCCCTGGCGTCGACAACTGCGGGCAAAACAAAGCACATCGAACGCGTCGCAGACACCCGCCTCATCGACCGCTTCGGGTCCGAAGTTCCCGTGCGCTGACCAACCAGCTGCCGTTCGAAAAGACTTACGTCTGAACGGCAGCTTAAGAACTCATTGCAGACCGGAGCGACGCTCGGCGGAATGGCAGCACCGGCCGAAAAGCAGACATCCACGGCGGCATTGACGACCGTGTCGTGTTGGCCGAAAGCAGCCCATTTTCGGCTCACTACCGCAGCGCCTCCGGATTACCAATGTTCGGCGGCCGCCCAAACGCGAACGCTAGAATCCCTCCACCGCCCCTCTGCACTCGTCCTCGAACTGGTAACCGGCCGCATATCCCAGGTGCGGCGTGCAGAGCGCGTTCGGCAGCGCGAGGAGTGCCATAAGCGATATCGCCGACACCGACGATGCAATAGCGCTGCCGCAGATCCTTCATCATGGCGTTCTCTCGGCCCGCTTCCTTATCTCGAGTCGACTTTTTCCCGACCGTCTGAATCACCCGGCTCCACCGTTCCTGCTCGGCCTTGATAGGCGCTACGAGATCGACCGGCGTTCCCGTGACCGCTTCCGCGCCATCTGCGGCGAGGCTCTTCGTCATCTCGGGCGTATGATGTTCGCGCGCAGTTCGTTCGCGGAGGCTCCATGAAGGCCACGACCACGCGCTTGAGTTTTTGGCTCGCGGGCGCCGTGCTCGCCTACAGCGGCGGATCGCTCGCGCAGCATAGACCCGGCGGATATCCGGTTCGTCCCATCCGGCTCATCGTTGCGGCGTCCCCTGGCGCGGGCGGCGACATCATGGCGCGCGCGGTCGCTCAGATGCTGACCGATGCGTGGGGGCAGACTGCCGTGGTCGATAACCGGCCTGGCGCAAGCGGCGCGATCGGTGCGGAACTGGTCGCGAAATCGGCGCCCGACGGCTATACGATGCTGAGCCTCGGAGACTCGCTTACGCTTCTCGCCGCGACCGGGCGACTCCCTTTCGACCTCCTCAAGGCATTCGACCCGGTGGTACCGACGTCATTTCAACCCTACGTCCTCATCGTGCATCCGAGCATGCCGTTCAAGTCGGTGAAGGAGCTGATCGCCGTACTCGGCGACGCGGGCGGTAACTTATTCGGGCTCGACGGGCCTCGGCAGCACGGTGCATCTCGGCATGGAACGGTTCGCTCAGCTTTCCGGCGCGAAGCTCTTGTTCGTTCCATACAAAGGAACCGCTCCGGGCATCGTCGCCCTCATGGGCGGCGAGATCAACATGGTCGGCGCGAGCACGATCTCGGCGACCGCGGCGATCAGGACCGGCAAGGTGCGTGGGCTCGCCGTAATGAGCCTTGCGCGCGTGCCGTCCATGCCGGACCTGCCCACCGTTGCCGAACAGGGCTTTCCCGGTTTCAAGATCACCAATCGCTATGCGCTGCAGGCGCCTGCGGGAACGCCGCGGCCGATCGTCAACGCGATCAATCGGGTCGTGAGCGAAGGAATGTATGCCCCGCAGATGAGGCAGAAGCTCGAAGCCGACGGCAGTCAGCCGGCCGAGCGCATGACCCCGGCGGAGCTCAAGTCGGCAATGGCGCGCGAGCTTACGGAAATGCAGCAACAGGTGAAGCTGCTCGACATCAAGCTTCAATAGGTCGCGGAGCGGAGATAAGAACGATCTGACGACTGCTGTCTACGTCTCCCCCTGGATCTTCCGTTCCTTCGCGATCGCCCGCCACATCGCGATCTCGTTGCGGACACGCATGTTGAACGCGTCGGGCGTCATCCCGACCACCGGCTGTGCGCCTTCGGCGGTGAGCCGCGTCCTGATGTCGTCGGCGACGATGATCTTCTGAATCTCCGAGTTGATCTTCACGACGAGGTCTTTCGGCGTCTTTCCCTGCGCGAAGAGTCCCCACCACGTCGATGCTTCGAATCCCGGGACGCCGGCTTCGGCGACGGTCGGCATTTCGGGAACGAACGCAGAGCGCTTCGCGGTGGTGACGGCGAGCGCGCGCAGGCGGTTCGACTTGATGTGATGCCACGCCGCCGGAAGGCTCGCGAAGGTCATCGGCACGTGGCCGCCGACCACGTCGGTCACCGCCGCTGCGATCGCCTTGTAGGGCACGTGCACGAGGTCGATCTTCGCACGCGACGCAAAGCCTTCGGCCACGAGGTGATTGATCGTTCCCGCACCCGACGACGCGTAATTGATGAAGCCGGGACGCGCTTTCGCGAGCGCGACGAGCTCCCTGACGGAGTGAGCCGGCAGCGACGGATGCACGACGAGGAGGAGCGGCCCGTCGCCGATCATCGTGACGCCGGTGATGTCGTTCAGCGGGTCGAAAGGGAGCGACGCGCGCGTCGCAACGCTGGTGGAGTACGTAATCGTCGCGAGGAGCAGCGTGTGACCGTCGGGCGGGGACTTCGCGACGTAGTCCGCGCCGATCATCTGTCCCGCGCCGCTGCGGTTCTCCGTGACCACCGGCTGGCCGCTGCGCTCGTTCAGCTTGGCGCCGATCATCCGCGCGAGGATGTCGGCCGATCCCGCGGGAAGACCGGGCACGACCATCCTGACGATCCGGGTTGGATATTCCTGCGCATGGGCCCCGAACGTCAGCAGGCCTGCCGCGCAAACGATCGAAGCGATACGCAAACGCCACCTCCGCGTGGATTCGTGAACCGGGCCGCGAGGTAGTATAACGAGCCTCTACCCGCGTTCCCGGAGGTCACGATGCCTTCCACTTCGCACGAGATTGCCCGCGTCGATCCCGAATCGGTCGGGCTTTCACGAGCGCGTCTCGAAAACATCGGTGCAGCCCTGCGCGCCGACATCGCGGCCGGCAAGCTCCCGGGCGCGGTGCTCGCGATCGCACGCGGGGGAAAGCTCGGCTATCTCGAAGCGTTCGGCTTCCTCGACCCGCAGGCGAAGGTGCCAATGCCGGTCGACGCGGTCTTCAGCATCGCGTCGATGACGAAGCCGATGGTGAGCGTCGCCGCGCTGTCGCTCTACGAAGAAGGGCGCATGATGGTGAACGAGCCCGTAGCCAAGTATCTCCCGCAGCTTGCGGGGATGCGGGTCGCGACGCCTCGCGCACTCGAAGATGCGGAACACGTCGGCGAAAGCACGCCCGCGAAACGCGAGATGACCCTCCAGGACCTCATGCGCATACCGCGGGCGTGACCTACGGCAACCGCGGCTCGAGCGCGTTCTACAGGAAGTATCTCAGCTCCTCGACTGAAGTCGCCGAAGAGCTTACCGGGACGGAGTTCCTGAAGCAGCTTGCCGCCCTGCCGCTCCACTACGAGCCCGGATCGAAGTGGGATTACGGCTTCGGTCTGGACGTGCTGGGTCTCGCGATCGAAGCGGTCACGGGCCGGCCGCTCGCGGAGTTTCTCGACGAGCGCCTCTTCACGCCGCTGGGGATGTCCGATTCGGGTTTCGTCGTTCCCCCGCAAAGCGTCCATCGCTACGCGAAGGGTCTGCCGTGCGACCCGCTGACGGGCAAGCCGCAGCGGATGCGAGACAGCACGCGCCCGCACAAATTCGCCTGCGGCGGCGGATGCGCGGTGTCGACCGTCCAGGACTACCTGCGATTCGCGCTCATGCTTCTCAACGGCGGCTCGCTCGACGGCACTCGAATACTCGGCCGCAAGACGGTCGAGTACATGACCGCCGATCACATCGGGCCGGAGATCGACACGAGCCGCCTGCACCAGTGGCCGAACATCAACGGTTACGGCTTCGGCCTCGGCGTCGCGGTCCGGCGCTCGGCGGGCGGCGGCGGCGCGGTCAGCTCGAAAGGCGAGTTTCACTGGGCGGGCGCGACGGGTCCCTACTTCTGGGTCGATCGGTCGGAAGAGCTCGCGGTCGTCTTCATGGCGCACGCGCCGGGGGAGATTCGCTTCTACCTGAGGCAGTTGCTCCACGCCCTGGTGATGCAGGCGCTGGAATAGCTCACCCGCGCTGCAGCCTGTCGCTAAGCCAGTCCGCGATCACATCGCACACCGCGGTGAGGTAATCGCGCTGGCAATGCTGCGCGCCGCCTTCTTCCGCCGTGAAGACGCGAAACGTCTTGTCCTTCGATCCGACGGCATCGAAGAGTGTTTGCGCGATCGACAACGGGATCTGTTTGTCTTCGGTGCCGTGAGTCAGCAGGAACGGGCACTTCATCTTCTGCACGATGCCGTCGAGCCTGAAGCCTTCGAGCTTCTCGAGCGCCTGCTCGAACGTCTCGACGCCGAACACCCATTTCACGTGGTCCGCCGGCACCGGCAGGGCGACCGGCTTCCCTTCCCTGATCCCCGCGATCCGCTCCACCCACGCCGCATGCACGTCCCACTGCGCACCCCACGCGACGCACGCGGCGAAGCGAGGGTCGAGCGCTGCGCAGCGCGACGCGAAATAGCCGCCGAGACTCAACGCGACGACCGCAACGCGCTCGCTGTCGACGTCCTCGCGCGTCGCGAGGTAGTCGAGGCACGCGCTGCCGACGATCTCGTAGTCGTGGTGAAGCGGGATGCCGCGGAAGCGTATGGATTCGCCCATACCGGGCCCGTCCACGAGCAGGACCGAAAAGCCGCGGCGGGCGAGATCGGCGACGCCTCGGAGATACTGGAGCTCTTTCTGCGTGTCGAAACCGCCGAAGCGCACGACGCAGGGCGCATGCGGTCCGGTCGTGCGCTCGGCGTGTATGAAATACGCCGGAAGCTTGCCGCGCTCGTAGCCCACTTCGACTTTCTCGATGCGCGGCCGGTCAGTGAGCGCCATGAACTTCTCGAAGCACGCGAGCGAGCGCCGGAACGTCTCCAGCGCCGCCGCGTCCTTCGGGTGCCGAAAGTGCTCGGCGTGCTGGTACTGCGCGCATGCCCGAAGATAAAGCGCGGCCGCCGTATGGGTATGGCGTGCGTCTTCGGCGGCCGCCGCGCGCGAGCGCATCAGGTCGCCGCCTGCGGTCCATGCCTTGAACCACGCGTCGTCGTCTCCGACGTGAGACTTCAACTGCCTGCCGATGCGATCGATCTCGCTGATGTCCGCCCCGCCGTACGGCGCAGTGCTGAGCATCGCGAGCATCTCGGCCGACCAGCGATATTGCGTCGGAAAATACATGAAGTAATTCGGCTGCTCCGACGCAATCGCTGGGCTCATGCGGGTCCTCGTATCAGGACGAACCACTTTTCAATGGCTGCTCAGTGTCCCGTCTTGGCGCCCGGCGTTTTCGCCGCGACCGGGAAATACTCCTGCACCGGTATCTCGACGACGCTCGGTCCGTTGAGCTTGAGCGCTTCCGCCACGACGTCGCCGATCTCGTCGGGCCGTGTGACGTAGTAGCCGCGCGCGCCGTAGACCTCGGCGAGCTTGTCGAATCGCGGGTTCACGAGGTCGACGCCGACGAAGCGTTCGCCGTAGTTGCGCTTCTGCTGCGCTTTCTCCGCGCCGTGGCAACTGTTGTTGAGAACGAGCGCGACGAGCGGGATCTGGTGGCGAACCGCGGTGTTGATCTCCTGCGAGGTGTAGAGGAAGCCGCCGTCGCCCTGGATCGAAATCGCGGGCCGATCGGGACGGCCGACTTTGGTGCCGAGACCGACGCCGTAGCCCATGCCGAGACCGCCGTGGCCCGAATAGTTGTGGAACGTGCCCGGAATCTCGAACGAAAGGCGGTCGTACGTGAGCCCCGGCGCGACGCCCGCGTCGAGCGTCACCATGCAATCCTTCGGGAGGACCTTGCGAAGCTCCGGATAAACGCGCTGCGGCATCATCGGATCGCCCTGGAGCGATTCCTCCTCGGCGAGCCTCGCCTTGCGCTTCTTCGCGAGCCCTTCGATCTCGGAACGCCATGATGCTTTTTCGCGCTTCGTTTCTCCGAGCGCCGCGAGCAGTTGCTGCGCGACCGCTTTCGCGTCGCCGACGATGCCGATCTCGACGGCGTGATTGCGCCCGACCTCGAACGCGTCGATGTCGACCTGAACGATTCGCGTCTGCGGATTGATGACGCTCGAATCCCAGTGCGTCGAGTGCTGATTCAAGCGCGTCCCGAGCGCGAGGATCACGTCGGCGCGATGGATCGCTTCCATCGCTTCGGGCGCGCCGCGATTGCCGGGTATGCCGATGTACAGCCGATGGCTGTTCGGGATCGCATCGTTGTGCCCGTACGCGGGGATGAGCGCCATGTCGAGGCGCTCGCCGAGCGCGATCGCTTCGGCGGTCGCTTCGCCGTCGACGACGCCGCCGCCCGCGATGAGCACCGGACGCTGGGCCTTGGCGAGAAGATCGGCTGCACGCCGCACCGACTCGGGATCACCCTGCATGCGCTGCGCGGTCGAGCGATACGCGGAAGGCTTGTAGACGAGACTCTCGTCGAGCGTCTGGTCGTCCATGAGGTCGCGCGGAATGTTCACGAACACCGGGCCGCGCTTGCCCGAGAGCGCCGCGCGAAACGCGTCGTGAAGAAGCTCGGGAATGCGCTCGGTCTTGTGCGCCTGCCGCGAGAGATACGTGATCGGCTTGAAGAGATTCACGAGATCGAACGACTGCGCGCCGTCGCGATCGAGGTAGCTCCGATCGACGTCGCCCGCCATCGCCATCACCGGCGCGCGGCCCTTGTATGCGAGCGCGATGCCGGTCATGAGGTTGATTGTCGCCGGTCCCGAGGTCGTCAGGCAGACGGTCGGCTTGCCCGACGCTCGCGAGTAGCCGTACGCCATGAACGCCGCGCCTTCTTCGTGCCGCGTATCGACGAGCCGGATGTCCTCTCTTCCATAAAGCTCGGTGACGATGCTGTTCGTCGTCGAACCGACCAGCCCGAAGATCGTATCCACGCCTTCGGCCCGCAATGCCTCGATAATCGCCGTACCCGCCTTGATCTGCGCCATCTCTCCTCCTTCGCCGTTTTTGCCGCGATCCGCCGATGCTACACCGGGAGCATTGTTGCTAACATTCGGCCTCCGATTCGCGCGAGTGCGGGTTCATGCATTGGACTCGCGCCGCGCCGAGCGTTTCGAAGGAGTCGAGCAGTGCTTCCCGTATCAGACCACACCGCCACCCTGCCCCCGCCGGCCGCGCGTACGCACATCCACACGCGCACCGTCGTCTTCAACGGCTATCACCGCGAAGACGGATTGTGGGACATCGAAGCGATGATGAACGACACCAAGTCGTATGCGTACGACACCCACGATCGCGGGCGCCTCGAAGCCGGCGACCCCATACACGGCATGGCGATCCGCCTCACGGTCGACGATCACATGAAGATCACCGACGTCGCCGTGTCGATGCCCGCGACCCCCTTTCCCGAATGCCAGCAGTCGAAGCCGCCTTTCACGGGCCTCATCGGACGCACGCTCGGTCCGGGCTGGCGCCGCGCGATCGAGGAGACGATGGGCGGGATCCGCGGCTGCACGCACCTGCGAGAGCTTCTGTTCAACATGGCGACCGCCGCTTACCAGACGATCCCGCTCTACCGCGAGCGCCTTCGCCGACTTGCGGGCAAACCCGCCTCGGTTCACAAGCGGCCGCCGCCTCACATGGGGAAATGTCTCGCGTGGGATTTCGACGGGCCTGTCGTGAAGCGCAACAAGCCCGAGTTCTTCGGCTGGCGGCCGAAGTGACGTGATGCGACGCCGCCTTGTCGTGCGTTGGATTTTCGGCGCAGCGTTGCTCGCGCTGCCGCTCGCGGCCGCGCTTGCGGAATACCCCGAGAAACCGGTTCGCGCGATCGTGCCTTTCACGCCGGGCGGGCCGAACGACACGCTCGCGCGGCTCGTCGCGCCGCTCCTCAACAAAGCGCTCGGGCAGACGGTGATCGTCGACAACCGGCCCGGCGCCGACGGGCGCATCGGCATCGAGCTCCTCGCCAAAGCGCCGCCCGACGGCTACACGATCCTTTTCAGCGGCGGCGCGGTCGCGCTGATTCCGGCGCTGCGAAAAAGCGTTCCGTACGATCCGGTGCGCGACATCCAGCCCGTCTCCGAGCTCGGCTCGTCGCCGTACGTGATCGTCGTGCATCCGCAGGTGCCGGCGAAGAGCGTCGCGGAGCTGATCGAGATCGCGAAAAAGAATCCCGGCAAGCTGAACGGCGCGTCGGGCGGCAACAGCACCTTTCTTTCGCTCGTACTCTTTCAGCTTCGCACCGGAACGAAGCTCGTGAACATCCCGTACAAAGGCGCAGGCGACGCGGCGCTTTCGGTCGTGCGGGGCGAAGCGGACCTCGCGATCATGGACGCTTCCGCGTTCGGGCAGCATCTTAAGTCCGGGCGGCTGCGGCTCCTCGCGGTCGCGGGCGACAAGCGCCTGCAAGTCCTGCCGGACCTCCCGACCGCCAGGGAAGCCGGGCTTCCGGATTTCGCGGTGAGCTCGCTTTTCGGCGTCTTCACGACCGGGAGGACCGCGCCGGAAATCGTCCGGCGGCTGAACGTCGAGATCAATCGCATCGTCGCGATGCCGGCGATCTCGCAACGGCTCGAAGCGCTCGGCGTCGAGCCGAGCCAGAAAAGCTTCGAGGAATTCACGAGCCAGTATCGCGCGGAGCTCGTGAAGTGGAAGGACGTGGTGACGCGCGCGAAGATTCCGCTGGAGAGTTAATCCGCGCGAATGTTGAGCGCGCGGATGAGCTTCCCCGAGGTTTCCATCTCTGTCCTTACCTTCGCGGTGAGCGCCTCGGGCGTGCTCGCGACCACCATCGTTCCCAGGCCGAGAAAGCGTTCGTTCACGTCAGGGCGCTTCAAAACGTTCACGAGCTCTCGATTGAGCTTCGCAACGACCGCGGCGGGTGTCTTCGCGGGCGCGAAGAAGCCCTGCATCGCCGCCGATTCGAATCCCGGAAGACCCGACGCCGCGACGGTCGGCACGCCCGGCAGCAACGGGAAAGGCGCCGCGGTCGTCACCGCGAGCACCTTCACCCGGCCCGACTTGATGTACGGCGAGACGGCGGTCGCGTTCGGAAACATCACCTGCACTTCGCCCGCGGCGAGCGCGGCGACCGACTGCCCGGTGCTCTTGTACGGCACGTGAACGAGGTTCACGCCGGCCATCGATTTGAAAAGCTCCGCGGTGAGATGCGCAGTCGACCCGGTGTTGCCGCCGCCGTAGTTGAGCGCGCCCGGTTTCGCCTTTGCGAGCGCGATCAGCTCTTTCACGGAGCCGACCGGAACCGACGGGTGAACGACGAGCACGTTCGGCGACATGACCGCGAGCGTGATCGGGGCGAAATCCTTCAGCGGGTCGAAAGGAACGTCCTTACGCATGAACGTGATCTGCCAGAAGGTGTTGCCGTACGAGAGCAGCGTGTGCCCGTCCGGCTGCGCCCTCGCGACGATCTCGCCCGCGATCACGCCTCCCGCGCCGCCGCGATTGTCGACGATCACCGGCTGGCCGAGATTCGCCGCGAGGTGCTCCGCGATGATTCGCGACGAGATGTCGAAGCCGCTGCCGGGCTGCGTGGTGACGATGCGGATCGGTTTAGTCGGGAACGGCGGGGGTTCGGCGGCGGCGGCGGCGGCGGCGGCGGCGAACAGCACTGATGTCATCGCGAGGAGCGCAGCGACGAACCCTACGGCTGTCATTGCGAGGAGGACCCGCATCCTGTCATCGCGAGGAGCGCAGCGACGTGGCGATCCCGTGGCGCACGGAACCCGGCGGACGCTCCGGGATTGCTTCGTCATCGTATTCCTCGCAATGACCAAAAGCGCCTCATCGCGACCGACGTTCGGCGAGCAGCTTCTCCCAATCCTTCGGCAGCCGCACTTTCTTGCTCGTCGCGTAGCCCTGCTTGAAATTCTGCCGGAAGAGGCACGACCGGTTGCGGAGCGGATCGCCGGCGACGACGATGAGGAAATCGCTTTCCGGCAGGAGCAAGGGAACGAGTCGATCCGGATCGTCCGAAAGCCGCCACTCCTTCGGCAGCTCGCCTGATTCGACGAGCCCGTTCAGGCTCGCGCCGGGATCGTGGTGATCCGAAAGCAGCATGTAGCGCTCGTAATAGCTCGCCGGCACCACGGCGTGCTTCTTGAGGTAATCCGCGACGCCGCGCTTCGAATAGCCGCCTTTCGCGAGAACCGCCGCGATCGTGGGCGAGATCAGGAGCACGTGCGATTCGACGTAGCCGCGCGAGCTTTCGTACGGCTCGATCATTCGCTTCACCCAGTCGACCATGTACTGGAGGTGCCGCTCGGCGTCTTCGCCCGCGGTCGTGAACGGGTCGCTGCCGGCGCGCGCCGACGTGATCGTGACCGCGCTTTCGTTCGCCGCGAAGCCTCGCATGACGTGGAGCGGTTCCCAGCCGATCGCGATGCACGCTTCGTCGTTCTCCGCGACCGCCGCGCGAAACATCTGGCCGAAAGTCGCCATGTCGGTCGTGCCCGGCAGAAAGCGCGGGACGTTTCGCGCAAAAAGGCGATAGAAGCGCCCGATGCTCGTGTTCGCCTGGTTGCCCGGGCGCAGCAGGCCCTGCTTGTCGTTCATCCCGATCGCGTGGCGTATCGGCCCGTTCACGACGATCATCGCTTCCCAGCCCGGCGTGCTGCCGCCGTCCTTCAGGCGGTACTCGGGATCGGCCATGACGTCGGCGATCGCGAGGAGGACCGGCATGTATTCCGGCCGGCAGCCCGCCATCACGCCGTTCACGGCGACGTTCCAGACGGTCGCCTCGCACTCGCTCGGGTTGAGTACTCCGAGCACTTCGTCGGCCGAACGGTCGGTGAACTCGAGGAACGCTTCGACCGCCTCGATCGTCGGCGGAACGATCGGAAGCCCGTCGCTCCAGTCGTTCGCCTGGAAGTGCGCGTTGACCTCGTCGAACGTTCCGGTGAAAACGATCTCGCGCTCGACGGGCTCCTGAGCCTCGGCCTCGGCGGCCGTGCCCTGTTCGACGGCGGTCAACTGCCTCGCGACTTCATCCGCGAGCACTTCTTCGATGTTTTTCTCGATCCGCGGCCGCTCGTGAGTCGAGATGACGCCGGGATACATTGCGACGCGAAGGTCGAGCCCCACCGCCTTGCCGATCGCCTTGACCGATTTCGCAAAGCCCTGGTCGATCGCGATCGTGACTGTCGGAACGCCCGCGCGTTCCGCTGCTACGCTGGCTCGCGAACTCGCGGCCGTGCAGCTCCCTCACCCGGCGTTGCCGGAGATCACGAAGTCGACGTCGAGCGCTTTCAGCTTTTCGGGAAGCGCCTGGATCACGTCCGACTCTTTGTTACCGTAGGTGTCGCCGAACTCACGGTGCGAGACGAACTTGAGATTGGGATAGCGCTTGAGCAGCGCCTTCTCGAGCACTTCGAAAGTGAAAGCGCTGTCGAACTTGTGGTTCGAAAGCTCGGCGATCGTCGCGCCGTCGAGCGACTCGCGCCGGCGCGAGCGGGATGCAGTCTGGCGGGTGCGGCGACCCAGCGGGTAAACGACGCTATACATTCGACAGCTCCTCCGGAAGGCACAACGTGGAAGCTGCATTGTTGCACGGCAGCAGGTCACGTGCGCGGCTGGCCGCTGTCACCGTCATCGCGACGCGGCAGGTCGCCTATGGTGTCATCGCGAGCCGATAGGCGCGGCGATGCCGTGGCGCACGCTTTCCGTTCGCAACGGGATTGCTTCGTCGCCCTGCTCCTCGCAATGACCACTGTGGTGTCATCGCGAGCCGGCAGGCGTGGCGATCCCGTGGCGCACGGGCTCGTTACGGCGCAGCCTCTAGCCGTAGCACCGCACGTCGAGGACGTCGACCGCCTCGAGCCGCGGCGCCGGCATTTCCGGCCGGCGCTCGAGCGACCAGCGCGGATGGCTGCGCAGGAGCCGGCCGACGACCGAGATGGTCCCCGGCGTGGTGGTTATCACGAGGTGCCCGGTGCGCTCGAGCTTGAGAATCTCGAGCCGGAATTCGAGCGACGAGAGATGCGCGAGCTCGAGCGATGCGGCGAGGTGCTCGCGCAGCAGTTGCCAGTCGCTTTCGGTCAGTGCGGCGGATGTCATTGTTCTTTTCCTCTGCCCTGGTGTCTGGTTTTAGTTAACGGCGGCGGGTCCGCGCCGCTTGAATCGCGCGTCATAATGCGGCCATGATCGTTCACGTCGTCGACGGCACTTACGAGCTCTTCCGGCATTTTTACGGCCTGCGGCGCTTCACCAAAGGCGAGGACCGGCCTTTCGGCGCGGTGGTCGGCGTCCTGCAGACCGTTCTCCAGTTGATCGAAGGCGGCGGAACGCACATCGGGGTCGCGACCGATCACGTGATCGAGTCGTTCCGCAACGGCTTGTGGGCCGGGTACAAGACGGGCGCGGGGATCGAACCCGCCCTGCTGGCGCAGTTTCATCCGCTCGAGGAGGCGCTCTCGGCGATGGGCGTGGCCGTCTGGCCGATGGTCGAACTCGAGGCCGACGACGCGCTCGCTTCCGCCGCGCACCTCGCCGCCGCCGACCCCCGGGTCGAGAAAGTCGCGATCTGGACGCCCGACAAGGACCTCGCGCAATGCGTCCGCGGCGAGCACGTCGTGCAGATCGACAGCCGCCGCAAGAACATTCGCGACGAAGCCGGCGTGCGCGAGAAGTTCGGTGTCGAGCCGGTGCAGATTCCGGATCTCCTCGCCCTCGTCGGCGACGCCGCCGACGGATATCCCGGAATCGGCGGCATCGGCGCGAAGACCGCGGCGCGGCTCCTCAAGCAGCACGGGCGGATCGAGGACTTCCCGCCGGCGGTGCTCGGCGAGCGCAAGGACCTCGCGCTCCTCTTCAAGACGCTCGCGACCTTGAAGACCGACGCGCCCCTGTTCTCCGACGTCGAAGCGCTCCACTGGCGAGGCCCCACGGCCTCGTTCGCTGCATGGGCCGAGCGAATGAACGCGCCGCGACTCGTCGAGCGTGCGGCGAAAGCGCACGCGTCGAGCTCGTCCGCGCCTACTGCGCCGTAATTCCCGCCGCCTTCACGATGCGCGCGTATTTCGCGATCTCGGCTTTCACGTAGTCACCGAACGCCTCGGGGCTCGGCAGCAGGAATGGAAATATTCCGAGAGGCTCGAGGCGCTTCGCGACTTCAGGCGTATCGAGAACGCGATTGATGTCGCGATGAAGCTTCGCCGCGAGCGCCTTCGGAAGCCCTCGCGGCCCGAAGAAAGCGTACCAGTTGTCGACTGAGAATCCCGGAACGCCGGACTCCGCCACGGTCGGCACATCGGGGAGCGCGGGAATGCGTTTGCCCGAAGTCACCGCGATCGTCCGTATGCGGCCGCTTTTCATGTAAGGCACCGCGGTCGAGAGGGTCGCGAAGATGATTTCGATGTTTCCGCCGAGGAGCTCGGTCATCGCCGGAGCGCCGCCTTTGTACGCCACGTGCTCCATGTTCACACCGGCGAGGCTTTTGAAAAGCTCGCCCGCGAGATGGTCGGCGTGTCCGACGCCCGACGAGCCGAAGTTGAGCCGGGTCGGATTCGCTTTCGCGTACGCGATCAGATCCTTGACCGAGCGCACCGGCAGCGAAGGATGAACGACGAGGATGTTGAGCGCGGAGACCCCGCGCGCGACCGGCGTAAAGTCCTTCACCGGATCGTACGGCAGCTTCTCGTGCAGGCTCACGTCGACCGCGCTCGGTCCGATCGAGCTCTGGATGATCGTGTAGCCGTCGGGATTCGCGCGCGCCGCGATCTCCATGCCCATCATGCCGCCCGCGCCGGGACGGTTATCGATGATCACCTGCTGGCCCCAGATCTCCGCGAGCTTCGGCGCCATTGCACGCGCGGTGATGTCGGAGCCGCCGCCCGGCGCGACAGGAAGGATCATCCGCACCGGACGAGCCGGATAGGTGTCCGAGGCGTGAGCGGCAAACGACGAGACGAGCGCGACGGTGACGAGAGCGATTTTCATGCGGAACCCTTGACGTTGCGCGAGAGAGCCCCGCGCTTACGGTTCGCATGTCAACAGACGCGACGCCGCCGGGTCAACGGATGCATCGTAGGAGTGCCGCACGCGCCGGAGCGGTGCATTTTTGAAGCTGATCGAATCGACGGAGCGCACTTGTCAGAGCGTCGCCGCGTGCGTCAGACTCCGGCGCACAAATCGAAAGACGAGGAGGACATCATGCGCGCACGCGCGGCCCTGCTGCCGGCTTTGATCGCGTTCATCGTGCCGGCGCCGGCGACGGCTCAGAAAACGTATCCCGAAAAACCCGTTCGGCTCGTGACCGGTTATCTCGCCGGCGGCGGCTCCGACTTCGTCACTCGTGTGACGGCGCAGAAGCTCGGCGAGCTCATGGGAACGAGCGTCATCGTCGAGAACCGCACCGGCGGCGGAACGAACATCGCCGCCGAATACGTCGCGCGAGCGGCGCCCGACGGCTACACCCTCTTCGTCGGCGGCAGCGCGAACACCGCGAACATGACGCTTTACAAGAAGCCCGGCTACGACATCGTTCGCGACTTCTCGCCGGTGACTCAGCTCACGGTAGCGCCGAACATCCTCGTGCTCCACCCGAGCGTTCCCGCACGAAGCCTCCAGGAGTTGATCGCGCTCGCAAGAAAAAACCCCGGGCAGCTCACCTACGCGTCGGCGGGGAACGCGAGCAGCAACCACTTCTCGGGCGCGCTCCTCACCTCGTTGGCGAAAATCGACATGATCCACGTGCCGTACAAAGGCGGCGCGGGCGCGATCGTCGATACCATCGCGGGACACGTCTCGATGTACTTCAGCACGCTCCAGACCGCGCTCCCGCACATCCGCAGCGGCAAAGTGCGGGGACTCGCGGTGACGACGGCGAAGCGATCGCAGGCGGCGCCTGAATTTCCGACGTTCGCGGAATCGGGGCTTCCGGGATACGAGATGGCCGCGTGGCACATGCTGCTCGCGCCTGCGGGAACGCCGCGCGAAATCGTCACTCGCCTTTACACCGAAGCCGCGAAAGGGCTCGTGCAGCCCGACGCGAAGCAGCGCCTGCTTTCACAGGGTTTCGACATTGTCGCGAGCGCGCCGGACGCGGCGGCGGCTTATCTCAAAGCGGACCTCGTGCGCACCGCGAAGATCATCCGCGACACCAACATGCACGTCGACTGACGCCGCCGCCGTCCTCGCTATCCTTTTCCGCGTCCGGTCTTTTCCTGCAGCTCGTCGATCTTCTTCGACGCTTCGGCCTTGCTGAGACTCTCGTCGAAATCGACTTTCGCTTCTTCGGACAGCGTCTTCAGATACGACTTCTGAGCGCCGGTCATCGGCTCGTCGCCGGTGACCCAGTCGTCCGGGTCCTTCTGCATGTTGCTTTCTTCAGCCTGCTCCTGCGTGTGCCTGTCGGTCATACAACATCTCCTTCAAGGTCGATGACTGTATAGGCATACATAATTCGTACCCGGGTCAGTAGGAGATGCGCGGAGCGCGCGGGGCTCGACGCGCTGACGGGCTCGCGGCTTTACGCCTCGCGCCTGATCGCTGGGGGGCTGAGCCTCGTCTGCTCGATCGCTTCCTCGACCAGCACGGCGAGCGCCGGCACGACCTCGCCGTCGCCCACCTCGTCAGTCAGCACGCCTTTCGGCCTGCAGACGACGTCGGCGTTACGCACGACCGCTTTCCACTCGATCCCGCCGGAGCGCCGCTGCCATACGCCGGAGTAGTCGTAAACGAGCCCGTGCGCGCTGTAGCGGCCCATAAAGATGTTGTTCATCGTCTGCGGCTCGTGTCGTGATGCCCCGGTTGCGGTTCGCCCGGCCACTTATGGCTGGGCCGGAATGATGACTTCGCCATCCTAACGTGGCCGCGGCGCAGCCCATCGAACGAGCAGAGGCCAAAAATCCCCGCAAAACGCGATTTTGGAGCGGACGCCGGGGGGGCCGGAGATCAGCGCACGTCGGGCGCGAGCACCGTGTCGGTGCCCGGATTGCTCGGCCAGCGAAGGTATTCGGTGCGAAGCGGACCACCGACGTCGATCCGGCGCGAGCGGGTTCGCCCTTCGTAAGTCGCATCGACGACGTAGGCGGCACGAGGCAGCTTCGCCAGCAACACCGGCCCTCGCGCGACCGTCACCAGCACGCGCTTGCCCGCCGCATCCTTCACGACGACCGCCACGTCAGACACGTAATTGCCCTGGGCGAGCGTGAAGACGAGCTTCAGGTTGAAGCCGTTTTCGCGGCCCGTGAGCCGCTCGATCTCGTCCACGCCGATGCCGCCGCTTTCGTAAAGCCCCGCGGGCTCCCCCGTCGCCGGCGCGACCAGGCCGAGCTGGAGCGCTATCACGAATCCCGCGGTGCGCATGGCGTTCAACATGTCGAGCCCTCCGAGGCGGCCGCTCGGTGAAGACCGCCGCCGGGTGAATACGATGCCGTTGGCATAGCCGCTCAGTATACCGGGCGCGGCGCTCTCGCAGGTTCGGCACGCGGTCGCCGCGAGGCCGGACGCGCGACAGTCAGGACACTTCCTCGCCGCCGATGTCCGGGACGATGAGCTCGTCGTGGGCGGCGGAATAGCCGTGCACCCGTGCATCGTCGAGGCAGTCTTCCTGCGTCTCGAACTCGTGCATGGATTCGGCGACGACGGTGCCTTCGGCGTCGAGCCGCTCCCAGCCCCATGTGCCGAACAAGCCGTGGAAGAGCACCCACTTCATGACGCCTCTCCGGTTCATTCGTCCCGCAGCGTCGGCTCGGGCGCTGCGTCGAGTGCTGCAGGGTGGTTCGGACACATCATGCACGCCGCTGTGCACCTGCGCAATTCGCCCGTCGATATCGAGCGGCTGCTCGATGGCTCGGGCACGCGATGGCGCTCGCCGTGTTCCAGGTTGAAGATTCTGACATCATGTCGTCGTCGATCCAGGTCAACACGGCTAGCTGAAGGCGAAGCGACGATATCCTCATGGTCGCCAGCGACAACCCGACCCGACCCGGCGGCGCGCTCTGCGACGCGCTGCTCGATGCGGCGTGCTATCCGCATCGCGTGACACGCGTCCAGCGTATAGAGACGCACATCTCGTGGGTTTTCCTGACCGGCGGCTACGCCTACAAAGTGAAGAAGCCCGTCGATCTCGGGTTCGTCGACTTCACCAGCCTCGAGCTGCGCAGGCGCTACTGTCACGACGAGCTTCGGCTCAATCGCCGGCTTGCGCCGGAGCTCTATGTCGACGTCGTGGAAATCCGCGGGACACCCGAGGCGCCGCGGATCGGCGGAAACGGTCCCGTCATCGAATACGCGTTGCGCATGCACGAGTTCCCGCAGGAATCGCTCGCGAGCCGCCTTCTCGCGAGCGGTGCGCTCGATCCCGCGCTCGTCACGAAGCTGGCCGCGCGGATCGGCGAATTTCACGTCGGTCTCAAACCCCCGCCACAGGAGTCTCCGTACGGCACGCCCGAATCGGTGCTGCAGAACGCGCAGCAGAACTTCAGCCAGATCGAGCCTTTGCTCGAATCGGAGCGTGACCGCGCGGCGCTCGCCGAGCTCGCGAAATGGACCGAGCGCCAGTTCGAGGCGTGCCGCGACGCCTTGAGCACCCGTCGCGCGGCCGGTTTCGTCCGCGAATGCCACGGCGATCTGCACCTCGGCAACATCGTTCTCATCGGCGGCGAGCTCGTCGCGTTCGACTGTGTCGAGTTCAGCGCGGCGCTGCGCTGGAACGACGTCGCGAGCGAGCTCGCGTTCCTCGTGATGGATCTCATCGACCGCGGCGCGCCAGAGCTTGCGTGGAGTTTGCTGACGGCATACCTCGAGACCACGGCCGACTACGGCGCGCTGCCGGTGCTGCGGTTCTACCTCGTTTATCGCGCGCTCGTTCGCGCGAAGGTCCACCTCATGCGTGCGAGTCAGGACGCGGTGCCGGCCGCGGAGCGCGAGCGGCTGAGTGAGGCGTATCGCGAGTACATCGCGCTCGCGACGCGCTGCACCGACGCCGGCCGCCCGGGCATCGTGCTGATGCACGGCTTCTCCGGCTGCGGCAAGAGCACCGTCGCGCGCGCGCTGGTCGAAGCGCTCGGCGCGATCGGAATCCGTTCGGACGTCGAAAGAAAGCGCATACACGGGCTCGTGCCCGCGGCGCGAAGCGGCTCCGCCGTCGGCAGCGGTCTCTATACCGCTGACGCCACCGACGCGACTTATGCGCGTTTGGGAAACATCGCGCTCGCGATAGCGGGCGCCGGCTACACCGCCGTCGTCGACGCGGCGTTCCTCGGGCGCGCGGAGCGCGCGCACCTGCGGGCGATCTCGGAGACCGCGGGCGTGCCGCTCGTGGTCCTCGACATCCGCACGCCGCCGGTATTGCTTCGCGAGCGCATCGCGCAACGCCGCCGGTCAGGCGGCGATCCGTCGGAAGCGACGCTCGAAGTCCTCGAGCATCAGCTCCGGAACGCATCTCCGATTCAGGCCGACGAGAAGCTCACCGTCTTCGCCGTCGACGGCGACGCGATGATTCCCGCGCACACCCTGGAGCGCATCGCACGCGCGCTCGGCGCGCCGGCTGCACGCCGCTGACCCGCTGCGCCGAGATGCGCTGAATCGAAGGCGCGCCGGATCGAGCTTCAGCCGCGCATCTTCGAGACGACGACCGCGATCAACACGATCACCGCGACGACGGCGAGCACGCCCACCCACACGCCCGCCTTGAAGATCCCGCCGATCACCTCGCAGCCGGCGAGCATCGACAGCACGACGATCGAGAAGAGCAGCTGGGCGAGACGCATGGGGTTATCTCCGCGGTGGTGATTGCGACGACTTTGCAACAGCCATGCCGCAGATCGCACCGTTGCAGCGGCTCTAGGTCAGCGTCGGCGCGATTCGGCGAAGCTCGTCGGGCGAATGCTCTCCGCCGAGCGGCGTTCCGGGAATCAGGTATTTGCCCTTCGCAAGCGGCCCGACCAGCACCGGCTCGAGACCGACTTCGCGTATGAGCCGGGACGCGACCGCGACCGCCTGCGCGTCGTCGCTCGCGATCGGCATGCCGACGCGATCGCCTTTACCTTCGGCGATCGCCGGAAGCCGCGCGTAGCCGATCGCGTTGAACGCACGCACGATGCGCGCGCCCGGAAGGAGCTCGGCCGAAGCGAGACCCGCGCCTTTTTCGCGCGCCCACTTCGCGATGTCGCCGTCGCGTCCGAGGATCGGATTCGATGCATCGATCACGACTTTGCCCTTGATCACGTCCGCAAGGTCTTTGCCGAGCTGAGGCATCGCGCTATACGGCACGGCGAGCAGCACGACGTCGCCGAAGGCCACCGCGTCGTGAGGCGTTCCCGCCCGCGCGGAGGAACCGAGGGTCGCAGCGAGCGCTTTGTCCTTCTCGAGGTCGCGTGACGAGAACATGACTTCGTGCCCCGCTTTCAGCCAGAGTCCGCCGAGCGTGCCTCCGATCCGGCCTGAGCCGACGATGCCGATCTTGAGCTTACCCGCGGGCTCGGCGGCCCCGTGCGCGAGGCGCGCGATCGCGGCGAGGCCCAGCACCGCGCCGCCTGCACCGATCATTCGCAGAAAATCGCGGCGACCGCATAGCGGACGTTGTATCGAGCTCATGAAGAACCTCCCGTTGGCTGATGAGTCGAACGCGCTCGTTCGCGCGACTGCGTCATACTAAGACATGTCGGCATTTGCCGGACAGACGCGGCGATTGCGCGTGTGTTACAAGAGTGAAGGCGGCACGCGCGTGGCGCGCGCGGGCTCGTCCGGAAACATTGAATAAATGATGACAGTCATCCAGTTTCGTAGAGCCCTCACGGCCTACAAGCGTGCGAACGAGGAACGCCTCCCAGCGGAACCGCTGCACCTCACGCTCGACCAGTGGCGCTCGTTTCTGCTCGAGCCTCGCGCGCAGGTGATCGAGCTCACCACGCGTGACGGCCGGCCGCGCCGGTCGATCTTCGGCATGAGCGTCGTTCTGCATCCGACGATGGAGTCGCTGATCGACGCGGGCGCGAAAGAGAGCAGCCCCGAGCTCTGGCAGCCGCCTTCGGATCCGGGACAGTCGCCGGCCCGCGCACCGAAAAAACGCGCCAGGCCTTCGCGCAAGAGCTGACGGCCTCCGGGCGCTCTATATCCTTCGTCAGGCCGCGCGAGCGCGGCGCGCTTCGCGAAACTCGTGCAAATCCTCAGTGCGAGCCCGGCTCCGCGCGCTCGGCGTAATACGTCGCGAGCGATTCGATCTCGGGCTTCGTGAGGTGCCTCGCCATGTTGCGCATCTGGGCGTGGCTGTCGTTACGCCTCGCGCCCGAAGCGAACGCGGCGAGCTGATCGGCGACGTAGCGCTTCGGCATGCCTTCGAGCCACGGCGTTCCCGGCTTCTGGTCGATGCCGCCGTGACACGACGCGCACGGGGCGATGTTCCGCAACGGGTCGCCGACCCGGACGAGCGCCGGTATGGCGCCCGCGTGCGGCGGCTCGCGCGTTCGCGGCTTCGGCAGGTCGGCGTAATACGCCGCGAGATCGTCGATGTCGCGATCGGAGAGTGCCGCTGCGAGCCCCTGCATGACCGAGCTCGACGGCCGGTCGCCGCTGCGGTAATCGGTGAGCTGCTTGATCAGGACTTCGCGATACTGGCCCGCAAGGTTCGGCGCGTCGGCCGTGCTGACGCCCTGCGCGCCGTGGCACATCGTGCATTGCTGAAGCGCGAGCGTCGCGCCTCGCCCCACGTCCTCCCGCGATCCCGCACGCATCATCGCGGGATCGATCACGACACCGGTCGACCTGCGAGCGCCTTTCGGCTCGCTCGGTCCGGACCACGACGCCGGAACGCCCGCGGCGCGGCAGATCGAAGCCCACAAGCCTTCGACCGTGAAATCCGCCTGCGCCGACGGGAGCCAGACAAAGCCCGCGAGGATCGAGACGATCGTCAGCGCCACGAGCGCGACGACGCTCCAGCGAAAGCCGCGATTGCTCCACGAATACGGACCGGATTCGGGCATCAGCGGCCTCCGATTCGAACCACCGGCACCGAGGTGTCCTTCAACGCGGCGAGCTGCGCGATCGGGAAACCGTAGTTGACGACGGTGAGCGCGATCATCATCGCGACCCACACGCCGAAACGGTTGAGAAGCGCGGGCGCCGGGCCGCCGTGCACGGCGACGCTGAACGTGAACGGCGCGGGTGCACCCTCGCGTTTACGTGCGGTCGCGAGGATGTAGATGAAAAGGAGCGCCGAGACGACGAGCACGAGCCCGCCGAGCGTCGAGACGCTGACCGTCCACGCCTGCGGCTCGAGATCGGGGTGCGTGTAATCGAAATACGCCATGCGCCGCGGCATCCCGAGGAGCCCGACCCAGTGCCACGGGAGCGACAACACCATCATGCCGACGAACCACAGCCAGAGCTGCGCCTTCACGAGCCGTTCCGACAGCGGCGCGCAGCCCGTGAGCTGCGGCCAGAGCTCGTACGCGATCATGAAATACATGATCACGATCGCACCGGCGAAGATGAGATGGAAGTGCCCGGTCACCCATTGCGTGTTGTGGATCGTCTCGTTCAACTGGTAGCTCATGTTGATGAGCCCGCCCGCGCCGCCGAAACCGAGCATCACGAACGAGAACGCGACCGCGAGCATCATCGGCCGCTCCCACGGCAGCGCCTTGATCCATCCCAGCGCGCCCTTCCCGCCCCTGAGCCGCCCCGCGATCTCGATCGACGCGACGATGGTGAACACCGTGAGGAGCGTCGGCACCGAGACCATCGCGGTGAAAACCGCGTGCACGAACTTGAATCCCGCGCCGACCTGCGGATCGGCGAAGAGGTGGTGGATGCCGATCGGCATCGAGAAGACGAGGAAGAGCACGAAAGCGACGCGCCCCATCGTGTCGCTGTAAAGCCTGCCGCCGATCGCGCGCGGCACGATCGTGTAGAAAACGATGTAGCTCGGCATCAGCCAGAAATAGACGATCGCGTGCAGGGTCCACGAAAAGAAGACTCGCGAAAGCCCCGCGTCAATCGTGTCCCTGAAACCCAGCGCGGCGGGAAGGATGAGGACGAGCACCTCGATCGCGGCGCCGACCGAAGTCCATGCCCAGAGATACGCGCCGGCGACGTTGCCGAACATCGCGAGCGGAACGGTCTGGCCGGGGTTCGCCTTCCGCCACGCGTGCAGGTTGATCGACATCAGCGCGACCCAGATCCACGAGCCGACCACGACGAGAACGACGCCCAGGTAATAGAAAGGGCTCGCGAGCATCGGCGGATAGAACGTATACAGCACCGACGCGCGTCCGAGTGCGATCGGCACCGACGCCATGACCGCGCCGACGAGCACGAGCCAAAAACCCGCCCACGCCCATTTCAATCCGATGAGCGGGCGCTTCAGCGTGAGCTCGGTCAGCGCGTAGCCGAAACCCATCGCGACGAGGGTCGGCAAGACGTACGCCATCACGGTGCCGTGCGCGGTCACCGACCGATAGTAATGTTCCGGATTGTCGACCCAAGCGTGCAGCGGGCTTCTCACCCACATCTGCCATTCGCCGAGAACGATCGCGACGGCGAAGGCCGCGAAAGCGACCCAGAAGTGCGCGAGAGTGAGGCGCTTAGCGAGGAACACAGCTCAGCCTCTCTCCGCCCTTCGCTTTGGCGACGAATTCGGCCGCGGGGATCACCTGCACGCGCGCCCACATCGCTTCGTGTCCGGTCCCGCAGTATTCGTGGCACGGCATGAGCTGCTCTCCCGTCTTGGTGAACGTCGTCGTGAAAGTCGCGACGAAACCCGGTATCAGCATGACGTTGGCGTTGGTCGTGCCGACGACGAAACCGTGCACGACGTCGGTCGCGGTGCCGCGAAAAGTAACCGGCGTGTCGGCGGGAACGACGATGCACTGCGGCTCGAACGAATACTGCTGCGCGACGAGCCGCGCGATCGCCTTGCCGTCCTTGGTGAGCGTCGTCCCGAGATTGCCTTCGACGAATTCGCCCGAGACATGCAGCGTGCGCGGATCGATCGTCTCGACGCGTGAAGGCGGCATCGCCGACCAGTGGAGGCCGGTGTAGAGCATCATCAGCACGAGGAGCGCGATGATGATGCCGACGACGATCGCCCAGCGGCGCTCCGCGGCGACCGCGACCGCTTCGCCGGCGTGCAATGCCTGCGGCGCGTGTGTGGGATCGGGCGTCACTGGACCGCGCCTCGCGGCAGGTACACGAAAATGTAGAACGCGAAGTAGATCGCCACGACAATCGCGGTCGCGATTCCCGCGAGCGCGAACGCCCCCGCCGGACCACGGCTCACGATCTCCTCGACCTCGGCGTCGTTTTGCGAAACGGGATCGCGCTCTTCGCTCATGCGGGCCTCACTCGGGAAGCAGCTTTCGCAGATCGCTCGCCTGCGCAGGCGCGACCGGCGTTCCCGTATTGCCCCACGCGACCCGGATGTAGGTCACGACCGCGGCGACTTCGTCGTCGTTGAGGATGTGCGAGAAAGGCGGCATGCCGTGCGGCCTCGGGTTCTTCTTCGTCCCCGGTGGATAGCCGCCGTTCAGCACCATGCGTATCGAGTTAACCGGCGAGGCCATCGTGATCGACTGGTTCGCCGCGAGCGGCGGATAGACCGGCGGGTGGCCTTTACCTTCGGAACCGTGGCAGACCGCGCACTGCTTCTCGTACACGCCGCGCCCGAGCTCCATCACGTTCGGCTGGACGAGCCTCGCGCTGCTCGGAATTTCGGGGGAGGAGTCACGCGGCGGCAGCGATTTGAGATATACCGCCATCGCGGTCGCGTCCTCGTCCGAGAGGTATTGGAGGCTGTTGTACACGACTTCCGCCATCGGACCGTACACCGTGCCGCGGTGCGAAATGCCGACCTGGAGGAGGTCCGCGATGTCCTTGAGGCTCCAGTTGCCGAGACCCGCTTCCTGGTTCGAGGTGAGCGCAGGCGCATACCAGTTCTGGTTCGGAATCATCCCGCCTTCGAACGCTTTCGACTCGCTCGATCCGCCGAGCGCGTTGATGGCGGTGTGGCACATCGCGCAGTGGCCGAGCCCCTGCACCAGATACGCGCCGCGATTCCACTGCGCCGATTGCTTCGTGTCGGGCTGGTATTCGCCTTCCTTGAAATAAAGCGCCCGCCAGCCGATCAGGAGCTCGCGCTTGTTGTAAGGAAAGCGCAGCTCGTGCGGCCGGTTCGGCTGCCGCACCGGCGGGACCGACATGAGGTACGCGAAGATCGCGTCGGAATCCTCGCGTGTCACCTTCGTATACGACGCGAAAGGCATCGCCGGGTAAAGGAGCGAGCCGTCGCGCGAGACGCCGGTGTGCATCATCCGGTAGAACTCGTCGGCGCTCCACTGCCCGATTCCGGTCTCGTCGTCGGCCGTGATGTTCGGCGCATAGAGATTGCCGAACGGCGTCGGCATCGCCCGGCCGCCGGCGAATTGCTTGCCCCCGGGCGCGGTGTGGCACGCGATGCAGTCGCCGGCGCGCGCGAGATATTCGCCGCGGTTGATCACCTGTGTCGTCGGGTTCGGTGCGGGCGCGGACTCGGGCAGCGTGCCCGGCCGCATCGCCACGAAAGCGGCAATCGTGATCGCCGCGACCGCGAGGCCGCCGGCGACGATGCGCGCGCCCTTGCGCATGTGCCTCACCGCTGGCTGCCGCAGGCGAGCGGCATCCGCACGATGTTGGACGACTCGGGGGACGGGTCATTCGGCGGCTGCTGGCGGGCGAGCCACGCCGAGACCGCGGCGACGTCGGATTCGGTCAGGCGCGAAGCGATGCGCTTCATGCAATCGGGGTCGGGCGCCCGGCGCTCGCCGACGCGCCAGCGCGTGAGCTGCGCGACGATATAGGTCGGGCGCAAACCGACGAGCCCCGGTATTCCCGGCTGCATCCCGGTCAACCCTGCGCCGTGACACGCGATGCACGGCGGAATGTTGCGGGATGCGTCACCGACCGTTGCGATCGCCTGGCCGCGGGCGAGCGCCGCCGGATCCGCCGCCGGAATCTCGCGCGCCGCGAAAGGCGGGCGCTGCTTCGCGAAGTGTTCGGCGATCTCGTGCAGATACGCGTCCGGCAGGTACGCGACGAGGTAATTCATCGGCGGATAGCGCCGCGTGCCGTCGCGGAAAGCGACGAGCTGGTTGTAAAGATAGCCGGCGGGCTTGCCGGCGATTCGCGGGAAGTAGCCGTTGGTCGTTCCCTGGCCGCTCTGGCCGTGACACGTGACGCAGCCCTGGACTCGCGCTTCCATCGAGTCGACGCTCTTGAACGAAGGCGTCGCGTCGTCCTGCGCGAAGCCGGCTAGCGACGTGAGCCAGAGCGCAAGCGCGCAGCACGCCGCAATTGCCGCACGCCGGGGCTGCAATCCAAACCGAATTCGAAGCACTTCCATCGATGGGCTTTTTGCCAGCCGCTCGTTGTGCAATCGCAACCGGATGCGGCGACGGGCCGACACCCGGATCCACCTTACAGTGAACTCGGCGACGACGTCTCTTCGACCTTGGTCCAATCGACGAGGCGATCATGACGGTGTTCTATGGCGCGACCCGAGCCTGCCCGGACAGCGCGGCTGAGGCGAGCGCACGTTCATTGCTTCTTGCGGGCATGCAATCGTTCATCCGCCGGCGAATACTCGGTTGGGCGCCTGCCCTTCTCCTTGCGGCGCGCAAAAGCGCGGCGGACGCCGCCGATACGTCGAGCGGCGTGCTGACGGTGTACACCTTCGGCGACTCGATTCTCGATTGCGGCCATTACAACGCGCACGGGATCACGCCGGGTGAGCTCATCGTGCGTAACGACGACAAGCTCTTTCCGGAGTTCAAGGGACGTGACCTTCAGTCGAAGCGCGCGGCTCGCCTCGAGCATCGGGCCCGCGACGGCGCGACCGTGGCGGGGCTTCCTTCACAGGCGCGCGGTATCAAACCCCGAAGCGAAGCCGTCGCATTGCTCACGATCGGTGGCAACGATCTCATCGGCGGTCTCGCGGGCGATACCGGCGCGGGCATGCGCAAGTTCGAAACGGCGCTCGATGCGTTCGTCCGCGCGCTGCCGATACGGCCGGTGCTGATGGGGACGGTTTACGACCCGACTTTCGCCGACGACTCGAAGAATTTCCTCGGCGTGCCGGCCAAAATCGCCCGCGCGAACCACCGGCGGGTGAACGACATCATCGGCACTCTCGCGTCGCGCTACGGCAAGCTCGCCGACCTCCACGCGCACTTTCTGCGAGGCGATCCATCGTGGTTCACCCGCACGATCGAGCCGAGCCTCATCGGCGCGTCCGAAATCCGGCGCGTCTTTCTGGCGGCGATCTGACCGATCCGAATTCACGGATCGATCTCCACCCAAGTCGGCGCGTGATCGCTCGGCTTTTCCCTGCCGCGGTATTCGGCGTCGACGCCGAAGTCCTTCAGCCGCGGCAGCAGCGCGCGATTGAGCAGCAGGAAGTCCATGCGAAAACCCGCGTTACGGCGAAACGCTTCGGCGTTCACCCAGAACGTGTAGATGCGCTTCTTCGGATAGAGGTGTCGCGCGCTGTCGGTCCAGCCGCGAGCGAGAAGGCGCTGATACGCGTCGCGGGTCTCGGGCTGCATCACCGCGTCCCAGCGCCACGCCCACGCGTTGTAAATGTCGAAATCGGTCGGAACGACGTTGAGATCGCCCGCGAGCACCACCGGGCGCGGCGACGAACGCCACGAATCGGCGTGCGCGATCAGGCGCTCGAACCACGCGAGCTTGTAATCGAACTTCGGTCCCGGCGCGGGATTGCCGTTCGGCAGATAGATCGACGCGACGACGAGCCCTTTCACCTCGGCTTCGAGATAGCGCGCCTGCGCATCGTCGCCGCCGCCTGGAAGCCCGCGCCGGATCTCGCGCGGCTTCTCGCCTTTCGCGAGAATCGCGACGCCGTGGTGCGAGCGCTGGCCGTGCCAAATCGCGCCGTAGCCTGCGTCCTCGAGCTTCTTCGCGGGGAATTTGGTGTCGTCGGTCTTGATCTCCTGCAGACAGACGATGTCGGGCCCGGTCTCGCTCAGCCATTCGAGGAGACGCGGCAGGCGTCCGTTGACGCCGTTGACGTTGAAGGTGACGACACGCACGCGGGCTCTATCGCTCGCTTGGAAATACCCCGCGCGGACGCAACCGACATGCCGGCAGGACCAGCCGGCCTATTTCACCGACGAGATCGCGCCTCGCGGCGACTGCCACGCGGCTTGGTGCTGCGCGCGGGTCGAGTAATCGGTGAAGGTAAGCCCCATCAGCAGCGCGAGGATGAAACCCGCGGAGAGCGCCACGATGCGATGGACCGCCCGCCCGCTGAAGAGATGCATGAAAAAGATCGCGACGAGCAGCGCTTTCACCGCCGCGATTCCGAAGTTGGTGACGGTGTTCCACACGCCCATCTCGACGAAAGCGCTCGCGCAGGTGAGCGCGAGGAGGACGAGGAGCGCGGCCCAGACTGCGGCGAGCCGGCGGTAGGGGTTGCGGTTCTTCACGTGCCGCGCCCGAGCAGGTAAAGCATCGGATAGAGAAAAATCCAGACCGCGTCGACGAAATGCCAGTAGAGCGCGGCGACCTCGAGATGCTCGGCTGCGACGCGTCGCGCGGCGCGAGCGGTCCTCGCGGCGAGCACGAGCACGACCGAGATGCCCACGGTGAGGTGCAGCGCGTGCACGCCGGTCAGCGCGAAATAGAGGTAGAAGAAAATCTCCGCGCCCCGCGCATGCGGCTCGCCGTAAAGGAAACCGATCCCCGGTGCGAGGTGCTCGCGCCATTCGCTGTAATACTCGAAACCCTTGATCGCGAGGAACGCGCAACCGAGCGCCGCCGTCACGAGGAGCGCCGCGCGGGCGAGCTTCACCGCCCCTTCCCGCCGCGCTTCGACCGCGAGCGCCATAAAGAAGCTGCTCGTCAGCAGAATCGCGGTGTTCGCCGTGCCGAGCCACAGGTGGGTATGCCGGCTCGCGTCCGCGAAAGCCTCCGGGAAATGCGTCCGCCCGTAGAGGTAGCCCATGAAGAGCGGGCCGAAGAAGACGAGCTCGCTCGCGATGAAAACCCAGATGCCGAGACGCGCGGCGTCGGCCTGCCTCGCAGCGCTATCGAAAGGGCTCGACGCGCCCGCGCTCATGCCGCCTTCTCCGGGGTGTAGTCGTACGGCTCGGTCACCACGACCGGCGGCTCTTCGAAGTTGTCCTTCGGCGGCGGCGACGCGGTCTGCCATTCAAGCCCGGTCGCACGCCATGGATTCGCGTCCGCGCTTGCGCCGCGGAACAACGACCACGCGAGATACGCGAGCGGCAAAAGGTAGCTCAGCGCGAGCACCGACGCGCCGCCTGAAGAAAGCACGTTGAGGAGCGTGAGCTCGGGCGGATAGCTGTGGTAGCGCCGCGGCATCCCGGCGTAACCGAGCAGATACTGCGGGAAGAACGTGAGATTGAAGCCGAGAAACATGAGCACGGCGGAGACGCGCGCCCACGTCTCCGGATACATCCGCCCGGTCACCTTCGGCCACCAGAAGTGGATCGCGCCGAGGTACGCCATCACCGAGCCGCCCACCATGATGTAGTGAAAGTGTGCGATCACGAAATAGGTGTCGGTAAGGTGCACGTCGAGCGCGAGCGAAGCGAGAAAAAGGCCGGTCATTCCGCCGATCGTGAAAAGGCCGACGAACCCGAGCGCGTACAGCATCGGCGCGGAAAGCGTGATCGAGCCTTTGTAGAGCGTCGCGGTCCAGTTGAACACCTTGATCGCGGAGGGAATCGCGACGAGGAAGCTCAGGACCGAGAAAACCATGCTCGCGTACGCCGACTGGCCGCTCACGAACATGTGATGGCCCCACACCAGGAAGCCGATCGAGGCGATCCCGAGAATCGCGTAGGCCATGAAGCGGTAGCTGAAGATCCGCCGGCGCGCGAAGCACGGGATGATCTCGCTCACGACGCCCATCGCCGGGAGCAGCATGATGTAGACCGCGGGGTGCGAGTAGAACCAGAAGAGGTGCTGGAAAAGGAGCGGGTCGCCGCCGAGCGCGGGATCGAAAATGCCGACCTGGAGGAGCCGCTCGAGCCCGACGAGCACGAGCGTCATCGCGAGCACCGGAGTCGCGAGGACGAGGATGATGCTCGTCGCGTAAATCGCCCACACGAAAAGCGGGAGGCGGAACCACGTCATGCCTTCGGCGCGAAGGGTGTGCACCGTCACGATGAAGTTGAGCCCGGTCATGATCGACGAAAAGCCGAGGATCAGCACGCCGACGAGCGTCAGCACGACGTGCGAGTTCGAGAACATCGTCGAGAACGGCGTGTAGAACGTCCAGCCGGTGTCGACTCCCCCGGAAGCGAGGGCTGCGATGACGAAGATGCCGCCGAGCACGTAAACGTACCAGCTCGCGAGATTCAGGCGCGGGAACGCGAGGTCTTTCGCGCCGATCATGAGCGGCACGAGGAAGTTGCCGAGTACCGACGGGATCGACGGGATCAGGAAGAGCCACACCATGATCACGCCGTGCGCGGTGAAAAGCCGGTTATACGTGTCGGACGAGACGAGATCGCCGGCGGGCGTCGCAAGCTCGATCCGCATGATCGTCGCCGCCGCGCCGCCCACGAAGAAGAAAAGGGTGATGCTGATCGCGAAGAGCAGCGCGATCCGCTTGTGGTCGTGCGTGGTGAGCCACGAGCCGAGCGTGTAGCCCGTGCGCAGATAGCTCGGCTCGGCGCTCACCGGCATCGCGGCGGCTTGCGGTCTCACGGGCGGCCCGTGGAACGGATGTAATGCACGATCGCCTCGATGTCCTCTTCGGTGATCTGACCTACGAACGACGGCATGATCGGCGAGTAGCCCGCGACCACGTCCTTCGCCGGCGCGAGGATCGAATCGCGAACGTAAGTCTCGTCCGCGCGCAAGGTTCGGCCGTCGGCGAGATGGACCTCGCTGCCGATGAGGCCGTCGAGATCCGGCGCGTGCACCGCGGACTGCGCGCTGTGGCATCCGCTGCAGCCGTATTGCCTGAAAAGCGCGAAGCCGCGCGAGGCAAGGCCCGGCTCCAGCGGACCCGCTTCGAGCCAGTGAGAAAACGCCGCCGGGGCCATGACGACGATTCGCCCTTTCATCATCGCGTGCTCGGTCCCGCAGTATTCCGCGCACAGGAGGTGATACTCGCCTTCCACCGTCGGCGTGAACGAGATCGTGGTATAGCGCCCGGGCACGACGTCCTGTTTGATGCGGAAAGCCGGGACGAAGAAGCTGTGGATCACGTCCTGTGAAGTCATGACGAGGCGCACCGCGTGGCCGACGGGCACGTGGAACTCGTCGATCTCGCGGCGGCCGTTCGTGTGCTGGAGCTTCCACATCCACTGCTTCGCGACGACATACACCGGCAACGCGTCGGCCGGCGCGCGGTAAAGCCGCGAATACGAGTGCGCGGCCCACGCGCAGACCGCGAGAAAGATGAGGAGCGGAATCGTGATCCACGCGGCTTCGAGCGCGATGTTGCGGGTCGGCGGCACGCCCCGCTCCGCGCCCGAGCCGCTGCGGTAGCGCACGAGAAAGACGACCATGACGGTGAAGATCGCGAGCGCGACGAGCCCGGTGATCGCCACCATGCTCCAGAAGAGCGTGTCGAAGCGCTGCGCCGATTCGGACGCGCTCGGGGGAAGCCAGTCGAAGAACGAGCCCATGCTCACGCCGCCCGCCGCCGCCAGATCCACACCGCGAGGATGGCGATCAGCACCCCGCACAGCGCGCGCACTGCGCTCATGACCGCGAACGAATAGCGGCCGCTCGCGGGATCGTAATGAGCGCAGCGCAGGAAAATGCGCTCGGAAAGCGAGCCGATGCGAGCTTCGGACGCTTCGATGAGCGCGAGCCTCACTTCGGACGAATCGAAAGCGACGCCCGGAAAGTAGCGCGCGACCCTCGCGTGCGGCGAGACGACGACGAATCCGAGCGGATGCGAATACTCGTCGAAGCGGCGGTCGAAGGTGTAGGTGTATCCGGCGGCTGCGGCGAGCCTTCGCATCTCGGCTTCGGCGCCGGTGAGAAGATCGATCTCGATCCCCGAAAAAGTGTCGCGATAAGCCGCGGCCTTTCGCATGGCGTCGAGCGGTCCTTCGCGAGGATCGATGCTCACGCCGACGACCCGATACGAATCACGCGCGAGCCCGGTCGCGTCGAGCCCGAGCAGCACGCCTTCCATCAGCGTCGTGCATAGCGTCGGGCAGTTGTAATAGCCGAACACCAGCACCACCGGCACGTCGCCGAAGTAGCGGCCGAGGCGCGAGGCGCGCGCGCGCTCGTCGGTTAGCGTGACGTCGAGCGGAAGGGTCGCGCCGACGCGCTGGACGACGCCGGACTCCGGCGTCGGCGCGGCGTGCGCAGCCGGCAGCGTGAGGAGCAGAAGGACGAGGACGACGCGCGCGCTCATCGCTTCGGCTCCGCGTCGCGTTTCGATGCGCTTTCGGCTGCGACGATCGCCATCGCCGCGTCGATCGGAATCCGCGCCACACCGTGTTCGCGGTCGATCCATTCGTAACGCTTGAGCAGCGCTTCCTTCTCGGCGAAATAGCGCGTGCGATCGATCTGCGGCGCGGCTTCGAGTTGCGGCTGGGCGACGCGCACTGCGTCGGGTGCGCTCGCGCCGGCGAGCGGCACGTCCCACGCGGTTGCCAGGAAGTGCACCGCGCCCGCGCAAGCGACGATGACCAGTGCGAGCCCACCGAGCACCGCGGCGACCCGGCCGGTGTGCATCCCGTGCGAATGCTCAGCCATGAGCGCGCTCCGCGAGGGGCGCGCGCCGCAGGTGCGCGGACGCGAGCAGGACGAGCGCCGCCGCGGCGAGCGGCGCGAGCCACAGCACGTTCGCCGCGTGCGGCCGAACCGACGGAACGACGAGCCACCAGACGTCGACGAGATGCAGGAGGAGCAAGCTCCCGGCGAGCGCCGCGAGCGTGAGCGGAGCTTCCTTCGCGTCGCGCGAGAGCAGAATCAGGAGCGGCAGGAAAAAGTGGCACGTGACGAGCAACCAGCCGATCCAGTACCAGTCGGTGTGGAGCCGCGCCACGTACCACGAGATCTCGTGCGGAAGGTTCTCGGCCCAGATGATGAGGTACTGCGTGAAAGCCAGATACGCCCAGCTCAGGACGTACACGAGGAGCAGATTGCCGAAATCGCGCAGCACCGATTTGGACGCTTTCGCCTGCAGCGCCGCGGCGAGCGCGCCCGCTGCGAATCCGGCGAGCATCTGACCGGTCACGACGAGCGGCGGGAACGCCGTCGAATACCAGAGCGGCATGAGCGACATCAGCCAGTCGATCGCGGCGAGGCTCGCGCTGGTCCAGTACACGAGGAGCGCCGCGGCGGAGAACGGCCGCGAATGCGCGTACCGCGCGCTTCGGGTTATGCGTTCGAGCACGAGCCAGATCGCGAGATAGACGACGCTTCGAACCGCGAAGAAAGCGGGCGCGAGCCACGCGCTCTTGAAGGCGGGGCTCGAGAGCTCGCCGCTCCAGCGCGCAGCGCCTTCGGATGCAGCGGTCGCCCACGGATAGAGATCGGGGAGCGCGAGCAGCACCGGGACGAAAAGAACCGCGAGGAGCGGCAGCGCGCGAGCGAACCCGAGCATCGGCTCGCGAACCGCGTCGCCCCACGCGCCGCCGGTGAGATTGTGGATCCACACGTTCGAAAGCCCGCCGAGCGCGATTCCGGCGCAGAACCACCACGCCGCGAAATACACCGCCCAGAAAAGCGTACGATCGAGCATCCATCCGGGGACGCACAGCGCGAGGAGCACCGCTCCGGGGATGTATGCGCGCAAGTTGCGGGTGTTCATCGCCCCTCCGGCAGGTGCGCGCGAACGTCCGCGGGAAGCTTCTGCGCGTCGGCGTTCTGCGAAAGCTGCAGCGCGCGAATGTAGGCGACGATCGCCCAGCGGTCGGCGGGCGCGACGCGATCGGCGTACGAATACATGATCCCGTAGCCGTTCGTGATGACGTCGTAGAAATGGCGGTCGGGCGCTTCGCGAAGCCTCGCGATGTGATACGACGGCGGATGCGGGAAACCGCGTCGCGCGACGAGACCGTCGCCGTCTCCGACCGGGCTGTGGCACGGGAGGCAATAGATCGAATAGCGCTCCTGCCCGCGATGAACGACGTCGGCGGTGACGGGGAACGGCATCGTCTGTGCCGCGTTTACCGCAGCGTCGCGGACGGCTTCGGCTTCCCCTGCCCTCCCGCCCGAGACGTCCGCCAGATTCCCGCGCGAATGCACGACGCTGCCGGCGGGGAGCGGCTGCGACGATGCGCCGCCCGGAAGATCGGGCGCGGCGCGAAGCGGCTTGTAGCGCGGCTGATCGTACATGTCCTGAACGGCGCGCTCGCAGCCGCCGAGCGCGAGCACCGCAGCCACTATGACGGACATGCCGATCGCGCGAGTCACGCCGGAACCTCGCGCAGGACGAGCGGCTCGAGCTCGCGCAGGAAGCGCTCCGCGCGGCCGGCGTCGAAGCGGCTGCCGTGTGGCCGCACGCACAGGAAGAAGCGATTGCGAGTCGCCAGGTCGAACTCGGGGACCGCGAAAAGCGGATGGCGAAGGCGCGGGAGGCCGTTCGCTGCGAGCATCGTCGCGACCGCGGTGAGCGCCGCACCGAGGATCGTGATCTCGAAAGTCGCCGGTATGAACGCGGGCCAGCTGTGGAAAGGACGCCCGCCGACGTTGATCGGGTAATCGATCACCGCCGAATACCACTGGAGGAAATAGGTGCCGAGACCGCCGACGATCCCGCCGACGAGCGCACCGAGCGCAACGCGGTTCGTGCGAAAACCCACCGCTTCGTCGAGCCCTTCGACGGGGAAAGGCGTATAGGCTTCGAGCGCGGTATAGCCCGCCCCGCGCGCCGCGCGTGTCGCGCGCAAAAGGTCGTCGGCGGTCTTGAATTCCGCCAGCACGCCGTAGAGTCGCTCGCTATCGCTCATGCCTCACCCTCGGCGCTCTCCTTGACGAGCTCGCGCATTTCCGCGATCGAGATCGCCGGCAGGAAGCGAACGAACAGCAGGAACAGGAACGCGAAGAAAGCGATCGACCCGAAGAGGTGCGTCCAGTCCCACGCCGTCGGATAGAACATGCCCCACGAGGACGGCAGGAAATCGCGGTGCATGCTCTGCACCACGATCAGGAAGCGTTCGGACCACATGCCGACGTTCACCAGTATCGCGATCGCGAATAGCGCGAGCGTGCTGCGGCGGACCGCGCGCCACCACAGCGCCTGCGGAACGATCACGTTCAGGGTAAACATCATCCAGTAGACCGGCGCATACGCCCCGCTCCATCGATCCTGCAGCATCGCGATCTCGAACTCGTCCCCGCTGTAATAACCCATGAAAGCCTCGATCGCGTAGCTGTAGGTGATGATGAGACACGTCACGAGCATCAGCTTCGCGGCGTGATCGAGGTGGACGTCGGTGATGAAGTCATGGAGCCGGAAGTAGCGGCGGAGCGGAATCGCGATCGTCAGCACCATCGCGAATCCCGAGAAGAGCGCGCCGGCGACGAAATACGGCGGGAAGATCGTCGAGTGATATCCGGGAACGAGCGCGACCGCGAAGTCGAGCGAGACCACGCTGTGCACCGAAATCACGAGCGGCGTCGCGAGCCCGGCGAGGAGCAGATACGCTTTCTCGTAGCGCGCCCAGTACCTCGCTTCGCCTCGCCAGCCGAGCGCGAGCAATCCGTAGATCACCCGTTTGCCGCGAGTCGCCGCCCGGTCGCGAAGCGTTGCGAGGTCGGGAATGAGGCCCACGTACCAGAAGACGAGCGAGACGATGAGATAGGTCGATATCGCGAAGAAATCCCAGATGAGCGGGCTTCGCCATTGCGGCCAGACCTTCATCACGTCGGGGTACGGCACGAGCCAGTAAAAAAACCACGGCCGTCCGAGGTGCAGGATCGGGAAGAGCCCCGCGATTCCCGCGGCGAAAAGCGTCATCGCTTCGGCGAAGCGGTTGATCGACGTGCGCCACTTCTGCCTGAGAAGGAGCAGGAACGCCGAGATGAACGTGCCGGCGTGGCCGATGCCGATCCACCACACGAAGTTGCCGATGGCGTAACCCCACGCGGTCGGGATGTTCACGCCCCAGATTCCGACGCCGACGACGAAGAGATAGCCGATCGCGAAGAAGAACACGAGCGTTCCGGCGAACGTCACCGCGAAAGCCGTCCACCAGCGCCACGTCCAGAAGCCGGCGAGCACCGCGTCGGCGATCTTGTCGCTGACGCTCGCGTAAGTCCATCCGGCGCGAAGGACGCCGACGTCGTTCGATACCGGGGGCGCGGAGCCGCCTGCGCGACGAACGCTCATGCTTCACCCTCCGGATCGGGATTGGCGATGCGCGCGAGATAGGTCGTTCGCGGCCGGGTGTTCAACTCCGCGAGGAGCGTGTAATCGAGCGGCGAAGACTTTGCGCGCTTCACCGCGCTCGCGGGATCGTTGAGGTCGCCGAAGACGATCGCGCGAGTCGGGCACACCGCCTGGCAGGCGGTGACGACTTCGCCGTCGCGGAGCTTGCGGCCGAGCTTCTCGGCTTCGATGCGCCCTCGCGTGATTCGCTGAACGCAGTACGTGCACTTCTCCATGACGCCGCGGCCGCGCACCGTCACTTCCGGGTTGTGAAGCGCTTTCAGCCCGGGGTTGTCCTCGGTCGAGTACTTGAGGAAATTGAAACGCCTCACTTTGTACGGACAGTTCTGGCTGCAGAAGCGGGTTCCGACGCAGCGGTTGTAGACCTGGAGATTGAGTCCTTCGCTGTCGTGCAGCGTCGCGCCGACGGGGCACACTTCCTCGCAAGGCGCGTTCTCGCAGTGCATGCAGGGCACGGGCTGGAAGTAGGTTCGCGGGCGCTCGAGCGGCCCTTCGTAATAGCGGTCGACCCGGATCCAGTGCATCTCGCGTCCGCGCGCGACCTCTTCCTTGCCGACGACCGGAATGTTGTTCTCCGCCTGGCACGCGATCGTGCACGCGCCGCAGCCGATGCACGCGTTCAGATCGATCGACATTCCCCACGCGTAATCCGGATACGCGTGCGGCGGGTAGAGCGTCACGTCGGGCACTTTCTCGCGACGCTCGTCGTTCGCGAACGCCGGATTGCGCGTGAACTCCGCGAGCGTCGCGTGCCTGACGATGTCTCGCCCTTCCATCGACGCGTGATTCTGCGGCGTGACGAAATCGTGACGCCGACCGGTCTTTTCGAGCGTGACGCCGACAGGGCGAGAACCGCTCGCGGCGATCCGCAAGCGGTTCGCGTCGAAACCGATTTCGTTACCGACCGAGCCCGCGGCCCAGCGGCCGTAACCGAGCGGAAGCGTGATCGCGTTTTCCGCGTGAGCCGGCGCGACCCATACCGGCGCCTCGATCGAGCTTCTTGTCGTTTTAACCCGCACGACGTCGCGACTCGCGATCCCGAGCGCAGCCGCCGTGGCGGGCGCGATCAGCACCGCGTTGTCCCACACGAGCTTCGTCAGCGGGCGCGGCAACTCGTGCAGCCACGCGTTGTTCGCCCAATCGCTTCCGCGTATGGCTTCATCGTGCGTCATCACCGCGACAAGCGGCGCGTCGTCGAGCGACGGCGGCGCGATCGTCCGCGGCTCGCCCACGTTCACCGCCGTCGCCGCCGTGCCTTCGACGACGCCGCGGCGCAGGCTTTCGCGCCACGCGGCGTCGAACGCGTCGTTCTGCGCGCCTTGCGGGCGCCACGTGCGGCGAACGCGTTGCAGGGGCGTTTCGGCGACGCCCGCGAGTTTGGCGAGAAGCTCGTGGGAAGAGCGTGCCGCGAAACGCGCGCGCATCGACGGCTGAAGAATCGTCGCGGTGCCGTCGAAAGCGCGCGCGTCGCTCCACTGCTCGTAGATGTGCGGCTGCGGCACGTGCCACGCCGACAGGCGCGCGGTCTCGTCGCGATAGAGTCCGGCGTGAATCGACAGCGCGACGCGCTTCAACGCGGCCGCGAACTCGAGATCCGCCGCGGCCTCGTATGCGGGGTTGACGCCGAGCATGAGGAGCGTATCGACGCGGCCTTCTCGCGTGTCGCTCACGAGCGCGTCCAATGGAAGACCGCGGCGTGCGACGGGTTCGACGTGGACAAGCGTGCGGCCGACCGCGCCGAGCGCCGCGTTCACGCGTGCCGCGAGCGCGTGCGTTTGCGGGGTGAGATTCGCACCCGCTACGACGAGCGCTTCGCCGCGATGCCCGCTCAATGCTGCTGCGACCGCGCGCTCCCAGCGCGCGCTCGCGGGATCGTCGGGAAACGATCCCGCCGGCGCGAGGCCGAGACCCGACGCGACGCGCCATAGCGCACGCTCGATCCGCTGCGGCGCGAGCGCGAGCCGCTCGTCGGCCATCGCACCGACGAGTCCCGGCGTGCATTCGAGCGCATACAGCCGGCTCATGCCCTCGGCCACGCGAGGCGTGCGGCGTCGCGCGAAATCACGCGCGTAGCGCACGGCGCCGGGACCGCTGCCGAGGAAATCGGCGTCGAGCGCGACGATGACGCGCGCCGCATCGAACCGATACACCGCCTCGAGCGGCCGGCCGAAGGCGAGTTTCGCGCCTTCGAGAGCGCCGGGGCGCGCCAGCGGCTCGTGCACGTGCCAGCGCGCCTGGGGATAACGCGCGAGCACTTCGTCGATTTGCGCGAGCAGAGTCGGCGAGGTGAGCGGCGCGGTCAGGATGCGCAGCCCTTCGCCGCGGCTCTTCTCGAGGATCGTGAGCCGCTCGTCGAGCGCCGCGTCGAACGCGGCCCACGTCGAAAGCGCTCCGCGCGCGTAAACCGCCTGCGAGCGCTCCGGATCCCAAAGCTGAAGGATCGAAGCTTGCGCGTGGACGCTCGTCGCGCCGAGGCTCGCCGGATGCGCGTCGTTACCCTCGACCTTGGTCGCGCGCCCCTGGTTGGATTCGACGAGCACGCCTTCGGCGTAACCGTCGGCGAGGAAAGCGCTCGCGTAGAAAAGCGGCGCCGCGTCCGCGAGCTCCGGGGGCAGATCGACGTACGGAACGATCGCCTCTGGCGGCGGACCGCTGCACGCGCCGCTCGCGAGCGCCATCGAAGCGCCCATCAGGTGAAGAAAGCGCCGCCGCGCGGGATCCGCGATGTCGGAATCGCTCATCGATGACACGTCGAACAGTCGGTAAGACGCCGCGTGCTCTGCAGCTGGTGCGATGCGACGAGCGCTGCGGCGTCACGCCGCTCGAGCGCTTTGGTCGGCAGCATCGCGAAAACGTCGCGCGGGTCGCGCAGATGCGGACCCGGCGCGCGGTGACAGCCGAGGCACCACTCCATCGTGAGCGGCGCTTCGCGACGCGTGATCGGCATTTCGTCGACGCGGCCGTGGCATTCGATGCAGCCCACCCCTTTCGCGAGGTGGATGCTGTGATCGAAATAGACGAAATCCGGCAGGTCGTGAACGCGAGTCCACGAGATCGGCACGCCGGTGCGCGCGCTCTCGTGCAGCGGGCTCAGCATCGGCGCGTCCTTGTAAAGCTGCGAGTGACACGTGAGGCAGATCTTCGTCGAAGGCAGACCGGCGAACGAAGACTTCTCGACCGAGGTGTGGCAGTAGCGGCAGTCGATCCCGTCGTCGCCGACGTGGTGCTTGTGGCTGAAGGGAATGGGTTGCGCGGGCATGGCGTCGACATAAACGGCAGCCGACATGCGCCAGATCGACACGCCGATCGCTGCCGCAGCGAAAAGCGCAAGTGCGATCAGGATCAGCTTGATCGCCAGGGTGTCGGCCTGGCTGAATACCTGGGGCACGGCTAGGCGGCCACCCCCTGGGCGGCGGCCTGATAAAGAATCGTTCCGCCGAGCCCGAGGCTTACTGCGCCGGCGAGCGCCTGAAGCGCCTCGTGAGCGCGGCCGAGCAGCCGCGCCGAGAGGCGCATAGGGATCGCGATCGCGAGAGACAGTACGGCCATCCCGACGATCGATCCGATTCCGAAGGCGACGATCTCCGCGAGACCGAGCGCGATCGAGCGCGCGCTGCCGATCGCGACCAGGATCAGCGCCGCAGTCCCCGACATCCCGTGGATCATGCCGACGAAGAGCGCTCGCAGCGGCAGGCGTTCCGGATGCGGATGCGCGTGATGCGCGGGATCGTGGGGGGCGCGCTCGTGCGCGTGCGAATGCGCGTGGACGTGCACGACGCCGTCGCCGTGACTGTGCACGTGGAAATGAATGCGGTCGCGGCGCAGCCGCCGGAACACGTCGACCCCGAGCGCGATCAGCATCACGCCGACGGCAAACTCCAGAAAGCTGGCGAGACGCTGCGGAACGGTCGCATGCATGGCGAGCACCACGCCGCCGAAAAAGAGCAGCGTGAGCGTATGACCGGCGCCCCAGAAGATTCCTTGCAGCACCGTGTGACGAACGGTGCGGCTGCGTGTTGCGAGCGCCGCGACGGCGGCAAGGTGATCGGCTTCGAGCGCGTGTTTCATGCCGAGGAGTAGCCCGAGCGCGAGCAGGCTCGCGACCGTTCCGGCGCTAAACAAACGCGCGCTCCGCCTGCGCAGACAGCACCGCTTCGAACATCGAGGCCTCTTCGGGTTTTACGGATCTGCGTTACAGCGCGAGCGCTCGATCTCATCGAAGCGGCAGTCACGTTGCGCGAGACATAATCGCACATCCCGAGGCCGCCGAGCGAAGGCGAGCCGCATGCAAAGCCCATTCCGCGCGAGTGTCGTGAGTATCAAGTTCGTGGTACCTCGGGAGCCCGACAAACAAGGTTGATCGGTAGATGTTTCCCTCGCCCCGCGTCAGCGGGGAGAGCCCGCCTAGCGGGCGAGGGGCCGGGGTAGGGTGAGGGGCAGCAGTTGCGACCACGGCGTGCCTTTTCATGCGTCAGAGGTTCGCCCTGCCGACGAACGGCGTGGCAGGAATCTTCTGGCGTGACCGCATAGCGCACACAGCGCTTTTGCGCTAGCGCAGCGCCCCGCCCCTCACCCTGCCCCTCTCCCCCTCCGGGGGCGAGGGAAACGTCTACCGACAACCGATGCGTGCGAATAAGTCTGGTCGCGTGATGTTGCGAATTTCTGACTCCACCACACTAGCGTGGCCTGTCGTTCGGGCCGCGGAATAGCCTTTGCTTGATGCGAGTGTCGACGATGCGCACGCGACGCCGCCGGCAAGACCGCCGGGCAAATCGCAGGTCACTCCCGCGCGTTCCGAATCCCTCACACATCCGGAGGCTCGAATGGCAACGGTAGGCGATTTCCTTCTGCAACGTCTCGGCGAATGGGGCGTGAGACGCGTCTACGGTTATCCGGGCGACGGCATCAACGGCATCATGGGCGCCTTCGGACGCTCGAAGGACGGCATCGAGTTCATTCAGGCGCGGCACGAAGAGCTCGCGGCTTTCATGGCGTGTGCTCACGCAAAATTCACAGGTGAAGTCGGCGTGTGCCTCGCGACTTCCGGACCGGGCGCGATCCATCTCTTGAACGGTCTTTACGACGCGAAGATGGACCATCAGCCGGTGGTCGCGATCGTCGGCCAGCAGAAGCGCGCGGCGATGGGCGGCGATTACCAGCAGGAAGTCGACCTTCTGTCGCTCTTCAAGGACGTCGCACACGAGTACGTGCATATGGCGACGACGCCCGCGCAAGTTCGACATCTCGTCGACCGCGCGATTCGCATCGCACGCGATCAGCGAACGGTCACGTGTCTCATCTTCCCGAACGACGTTCAGGACATGAAAGCGGTCGAGACCCCGCCTCGCGAGCACGGCACGATACACACCGGTGTGGGCTACACCGGGCGCATGCTCGCGCCGCCTGACGACGACCTCGCGCGCGCGGCGGAAGTGCTGAACAGCGGCAAGAAAGTCGCGATGCTCGTCGGCGCGGGTGCGCTGCACGCGACCGACGAGATCATCGAAGTCGCCGAGCTCCTCGGCGCCGGTGTCGCGAAAGCGCTGCTCGGGAAGGCCGCCGTTCCCGACGACCTTCCTTTCGTAACCGGCTCGATCGGCCTCCTCGGCACCAAGGCGAGCTGGGACCTGATGGAGGGATGCGACACGCTCCTCATGGTCGGCTCGGCGTTCCCCTACTCCGAGTTCCTGCCCGCCGAAGGCAAAGCGCGAGGCGTGCAGATCGACATCGACCCGCGAATGCTCTCGCTGCGTTTCCCGATGGAGATCGGTCTCATCGGCGACAGCAAGGCGACCCTGCGTGCGCTCATCCCGCATCTGAAACGCAAGACCGACCGCAAGTGGCGCGAGGAGATCGAAGAGAGCGTCTCGCGCTGGTGGCGCGTGCTCGAAGGACGCGCGATGAACGAAGCGAAGCCGATCAATCCGCAGCGCGTCTTCTGGGAGTTGTCGCCGAGGCTCCCCGACAACTGCATACTCACGTGCGATTCCGGCTCGTCCGCGGCGTGGTACGCGCGCGACCTCAAGATCCGCCGCGGCATGATGGCTTCGTTATCCGGCGGCCTCGCGACGATGGGTCCCGGAGTGCCGTATGCGATCGCGGCCAAGTTCGTCCATCCGCAGCGTCACGCGATCGCGCTCGTCGGCGACGGCGCGATGCAGATGAACGGCATCAACGGCCTGGTGACGATCGCCGAGCGCTGGCGGGAGTGGGCCGATCCGCGGCTCACGATCGCGGTACTCAACAACAGCGATCTCAATATGGTGACGTGGGAGCAGCGCGTGATGGAAGGCGACCCGCGCTACCTGCCTTCGCAGACCCTTCCGAACTTTCCTTACGCCGATTACGCGCGGCTCCTCGGGCTCGAGGGTATACGCGTCGAGACCGCCGACGCCATCGCTCCCGCGTGGGAGCGCGCACTCACGGCGCAGAAGCCGACGGTGCTCGAATTCGTCACCGATCCCAACGTGCCTCCGCTTCCGCCGCACGTCACGAGCAAGGAAATGAAAGCGTATCTCTCCGCGCTCATCCACGGCGACCCCGACGCGATCCGGACGATCATCGCTTCGGCGAAGGAGACGTGGGAGAGCCTCTTCCCGCCCAAAGGCAACTGACGTGTCGCGTGACGAGTCACGCAAAGCGGTTTATCGGTAGATGTTTCCCTCGCCCCGCGCGCGCGGGGCGAGGGTCAGGGTGAGGGGCGTCCCCCATCGTTCATCACTCCTCACCCCTCGAGCCCTTTTCTCCGCACATGTCCTCGATAGCCCCGATCACCCGCGTCACCGTCTCCGCTTACACGATCCCCACGTCCGAGCCCGAGTCCGACGGCACGCTCGAGTGGGATTCGACGACGCTCGTCATCGTCGCGATCGGCGCGGCCGGCGCCGAAGGCATCGGCTACACCTACGCCGACACCGCGACCGCGCGGCTCATTCACGATCAGCTCGCGCCGCGGCTCAACGGCGCGGATGCGCTCGCGATCGGCGCGCGGTGGTGCGACATGACCCGGGCGATTCGCAACCTCGGAAGGCCCGGCGTCGCTTCGATGGCGATCTCGGCAGTCGATAGCGCGCTGTGGGACCTCAAGGCGAAGACGTACGGAATCTCGCTCGCCACGCTCCTCGGCGCCGCGCGCGAAGCGATCGCGGTTTACGGCAGCGGCGGCTTCACGAGCTACACGGTCGAGCGTCTTTGCGAGCAGCTCGGCGGCTGGGCGCAGCACGGCATGCACCGCGTGAAAATGAAAGTCGGTCGCGAGCCCAGGCGCGACGTCGAGCGTGTCTACGCGGCCGCGCACGCGATCGGCAGCGCCGTCGAGCTTTTTGTCGACGCGAACGGCGCGTATCGGCGAAAGCAGGCGCTCGATCTCGCACAGGAGTTCGCCGGCGCAGGCGTCACATGGTTCGAAGAGCCGGTCTCGTCCGACGACCTCGCGGGACTGCACCTCCTCCGCGACCGCGGTCCCTCAGGCATGGCGGTGAGCGCCGGCGAGTACGGCTACGACCTCCCTTACTTCAAACGCATGCTCGACTTTCCAGCACAGTGGGATCCGAAGCTTGGAATTCACGTGACTTGAAGTCGCGGC
>JADMIO011135741.1_pt1 | contig 78586 bp, 66 predicted proteins | sample 8958161 | NCBI WGS metagenome assembly JADMIO01 (sample SAMN16585339, study PRJNA669376) | soil metagenome | isolation source: Crop rotation soil | place: USA: Cullars Rotation, Alabama | collected 2011 | reverse complement strand
CGACTTCAAGTCACGTGAATTCCAAGCTTCGGATCCCACTGTGCTGGAAAGCATTATACAGGTATGCTGAAGGCTGGCTGGGGAATATTTCCATGGCAGACTGACTGTGGTGTTCGAGAGAATCGTAAGACGCCTGTTGGTATTCTAAAACCAATAACTTGCCCCAGGTGACAAAATTGCGCCGGTCGGCAGTCGCACGGTAATAATACTTTGTGGCTTCCCTGACTTCATTATTCCGCACCAAATAATCGGCATAGATGACATTGCTTTCGGGCGATGTCGGATGAATGCCGATCATAATAGTCGCCAGCTCAAATCCCTGCCTTTCAGTTTTTGCGTCACGGCTTTCAAGCGCGCGCTGGTAAAATGAACGCGTGATGTTGGCTTTGGTGGTAACTTCAAGGTCGGGATTTAAGAAAGCTTTTTTCAGATATTCAAATGCCTCGTCGTTCCTCCCCTGGGCGCTATAATAGTCATGAAGCGCCAGGTTTACAATTGGATTGTTTGGGTCAATAGACAGAATTTTGTCATACATTTTTTTTGCTTTTTCAAGCGCGTTTACTTCCATGTAAAAATCAGCGAGGTAGGAATAGTACCTTGGCTCATTTTTAGCCGAGTTGGAGAGTTTAAGCAATTCGGCTTCGGCCTCTTTCATTTTTTTTTGACCTTTCAGCAGTTTTACTTTGTTGATGGTAATTTGTTCGGTAACCCCATAGACTTGTTCAAGATCCTCATAGATCCTTAAAGCTTTATCATACTGGCCAATGGAAATATAGTCTATAGCAAGGTCTTCTTTGAATTCTGTTTTGTCCGGAAAATTCTTTACCAGTGTTTCGCGCACTTTTATGGATTGATCGTATTGTTTTAGGCTGTTGTAACATTCAACCAGCAATAGTTGATACCATTCATTTTTTGGATCAGCCTGGGCGCATACTTTTGCGCTGGCGAGAGCAAAATCGTTATTGCCCAATAACTTATAGATTGTTCCCAACTCGTAATTGACAGGTGCGCTGTTGGGTTCGATTTTTTTACAGGAATTAAATAATTTGAGGGCCTCCTGCAAATTACCCTTCATCCTCTCGGCACAGCCATCAACATACATAGCGCCAAAGCGCAGTTTATTCAGATCGCTGCTCGGGACTGACTGGTCGGTTGAAGCAGGTTCTGTCGCCTGCTTCTTACTTTTGCAGCCCAAAGAAAAAAGCGTCAGCGAAAAAACCGTTATGATGCTCAAAAAATATTTACCGGTCCTAAACAACGATTTGCGTATAGTCGCTAATACTTAGTTCAATCGATTTGCCGGTGACTTCAGCGCCGATGCCAAGCATGCTGTTCTGAATGGAGGCATTGCTGATTTTTACATCTGTTTGAATAATCGAGTTCTTTACAATACTGCCTGCCACTTTAGTATTCGCGCCAATGCTGGCATGTGGACCAACGATAGAGTCTTTTAATTCGACGTTATCGCCTATAAAACAGGGTTCAATTACCAGGCTATTGTTGTTTTTGATGTTTTTTCCCTTCAGGTGCGGCTTACCCTTGTCAAATTCAAGAACACGTTGGTTGGTATACACCGTCGCATTTTTGTTTCCACAGTCCAGCCACTCGGTCACCTGCCCCGGCATAAACTTTGTGCCTTTCGTTTTCATGTTTTCAAGGGCGTTTGTCAACTGAAACTCACCTTTGTCGGTGATATTATTATCGAGCAGATATTGCAGTTCGCTTTTCAGGTAATCCCCGTCTTTAAAATAATAGATGCCGATAATGGCCAGGTCGCTGACAAAATCTTTTGGTTTTTCAACGAATTCGGTGATCATGCCCTTCGCGTCCAGTTTCACTACACCAAACTGGCTGGGATCATCAATTTTTTGAACCCAGATCACACCTTCCTGCTCAGTGTCCATCACAAAATCAGCCTTAAAAAGGGTATCGGCAAAAGCAACCACGGTTTTACCCTTGATTGCCTCTTTGGCACACATGATGGCATGAGCGGTTCCCAGGGCTTTTTCCTGGTAATAAATGCTGCCTTTTGCTCCCTGGCTTTCAGCCACCTTAACCAGGTTTTGTTCCACTTCAGCTCCGAAATCGGGACCAATCACAAATGCAATTTCATTTACTTTTTGCCCGCAAACCCTGGTGATGTCTTCTACAAGTCGTTGTACGATAGCTTTTCCGGCAACAGGGATCAGGGGTTTTGCCGTCGTGAGTGTATGCGGGCGCATTCTTTTGCCCTTGCCCGCCATGGGAATAATAATCTGCATATGAATTTTATAATCCCACAAAAATAGCATAATTTAATGATGTTAATTGTTAGAATGGGAGTTAAAAAATACTTTATTGCAATAGTCATACCCGGGCCGGCATTTACTGAAATTGAGGAGATCAAACTGGAGCTTTCGGGGCAGTATGGTTTAAAAGGTGCTTTGCGGAGTCCCGCTCACATAACCTTACACAGACCATTTGAATGGAAAGAAGAAAAGGAAAATATTCTGATTGAGAAACTGAAGACCTTTAAATCCCCTGAGAAATTTAATCTTCAATTAAGCGACTTTGACTTTTTTGAGCCAAGGGTTATTTTCATCAATGTTTTGCGCGAAAAATTGCTTTTTGAATTGCACGATGCCCTGAAAAATTTTGCGAAACGAGAATTAAAACTCCTGAACGAGGTAAATGATCTGAGAGGATTTCATCCGCATGTGACGATTGCGTTCAGGGATCTCAAAAAGCCCATTTTTTATGAATTGCAAAAGACATACCGGGAAAAGCGTTATTCGGCAAAGTTTGCATATTCGGGACTTTCCCTGTTAAGGCTTGAAAAGAAATGGGAGCAACTACTTTTATTTGACCAATAAATAAAAGAAAACGAAGCAGCTTTAAGATTTGCACCAGAATGTTTCTATTTAAATCTATTCTAAATAACCTGATTTGACGGAAACCCGGACTAATTCTAAAAGTGGCGGCTAAAACCATCTTGCAAAATAAAATGATGCTTCAAAACTTGGTTCCCAAAGTTTTGCTTAATACATTTGACCTTGCAGTTTAAATTGCAATAAGCTTACACAAACATTATGAGTAAAAAAACAGGATTTTTATCTTCGTCAATAGGAAAAAAAGTTATCATGGGCCTGACGGGCCTGTTCTTAATTTCTTTCCTTGTAGTGCACTGTTTTATCAACAGTCTGATTTTTTTTAATGATGGCGGTCTCACGTTCAACACCGGAGCCCATTTTATGGGAACCAACTGGCTTATCAGGGCCATGGAGTTGGTGCTTTTTGCCGGCCTTATCCTTCATGCTGTTCAGGCCCTTATCCTGACCATGGAAAACAACAAAGCAAGACCGATAGGTTATGAAAAATTTGACGGGGCCGCCAACTCAAGCTGGTATAGCCGGTCGATGGGGCTTCTTGGAACATTAATCCTTATATTTTTAATTGTGCACCTGGCTCATTTCTGGGTGAAGTCAAGATTCACAGGCCTGCCAGGCGAAGACGCGGCGGGGCATGATAACCTTTACATGGTGATGCAGGAGACCTTTACGCACCTTTGGGTTGTAGTTCTTTATTGCCTGGCGATGATATCGCTGGCGTATCACCTGTTGCATGGTTTCCAGTCAGCATTTCAAACCCTTGGGTTAAATCATAAAAAATACACCCCCCTTATTAAAAGTATAGGCACCTGGTTCTCGATAATTATCCCAATCATATTTGCCGCAATGCCGATCACGATGCATTTCGGAATCATAAAATAACGGCCGGATTTGCCCCAAAACTAAATTGTAAATATCAAAATTGTAAATATTAGCTATGGCATCATCACCAAAATTAAACTCGAAAATTCCGGAAGGAGCCCTGGGCGAGAAGTGGACCAAATACCGTTCAACCGTTCATCTGGTGAACCCGGCCAACAAGCGCAGCCTTGATGTGCTGGTTGTTGGATCTGGTTTAGCCGGCGCATCGGCGGCGGCCACGCTTGCTGAAATGGGATACAAGGTAAAGGTTTTCTGTTTTCAGGATTCTCCGCGCCGGGCCCATAGTATTGCCGCGCAAGGCGGGGTGAATGCAGCGAAAAATTACCAGAACGACGGAGACAGCGTCTACCGTTTGTTTTATGATACCATTAAAGGAGGGGATTATCGTGCCCGTGAAGCCAATGTGCACAGGTTAGCCGAAGTATCCGGCAATATTATAGACCAGTGTGTGGCGCAGGGCGTACCTTTTGCGAGGGAATATGGCGGAACCCTGAGTAACCGTTCCTTTGGTGGAACCCAGGTACAAAGAACATTTTATGCGGCCGGGCAGACCGGTCAGCAATTGTTGCTGGGAGCATACAGCGCTTTGCAAAGACAGGTAGGCATGGGAGCGGTGCAATTGCTGGCGCGCCATGAGATGATGGACGTGGTGACAATAGAGGGCAAAGCGCGTGGGATTATTGTACGTGATTTAATCAGCGGGAAACTGGAACGCCACTTTGGTCACGCGGTGTTATTATGCACGGGCGGCTATGGTAACGTATTTTATCTGTCTACCAATGCCATGGGCTGCAATGTTACTGCGGCATGGAAAGCGCATAAACGCGGCGCTTTTTTTGGAAACCCTTGTTATACGCAAATTCACCCGACCTGTATCCCGGTGTCGGGCGATCATCAGTCGAAACTGACTTTGATGTCGGAATCCCTGCGCAACGATGGCAGAATCTGGGTGCCCAAGAAAAAAGACGATGTGCGCAGCGCCATCGATATTCCGGAAGAGGAAAGAGATTATTACCTGGAACGCAGATACCCGGCCTTCGGAAACCTTGTGCCGCGTGACGTGGCAAGCCGCGCCGCCAAAGAACGTTGTGATGCCGGTTACGGTGTGGGTGCCAGTAAAATGGCGGTCTACCTGGATTTTACTGCAAATACGGAGCGTTACGGTAAAATAGAAGCTAACAAAAAGGGCTTGCACAATCCCACCAAACAACAAATCATGCAGTTAGGTAAGGATGTCATTACGGAAAAGTATGGCAACCTGTTCGATATGTATAAACAGATCACGGGAGAAGACCCTTACGAATTACCGATGCGAATCTATCCTGCAGTGCATTATACCATGGGAGGCCTTTGGGTTGATTACAACCTGATGACGACGGTACCGGGCCTGTATTCTTTGGGAGAAGCAAATTTTTCTGACCATGGCGCAAACCGTTTGGGAGCTTCGGCGCTTATGCAGGGTCTGGCAGACGGATATTTTGTCGTGCCCTACACCATCGGCGATTATTTATCGGGTGAAATACGTACCAAAGCGATACCAACCGATCATCCTGCTTTTGCTGAAGCGGAGAAAAAAGTGCAGGATATGATTGACAGGTTATTCGCCATCAAAGGCACAAAGTCGGTCGACAACTTCCATAAACGTTTGGGCAAAATTATGTGGGACAAGTGCGGCATGGCGCGAAACGCAAAAGGATTAACGGAAGCTATTGAAGAAATAAAAGCGCTCCGCGCAGAATTCTGGAAAGATGTGCGCGTCACAGGAGATCCAAACGAATTTAATCCTGAACTTGAAAAAGCGATAAGGGTTTCAGACTTCCTGGAGCTTGGTGAATTGATGTGTATCGATGCCCTCGGCCGTAAAGAAAGTTGCGGCGGACATTTCAGGGAGGAATATCAAACAGCTGAAGGGGAAGCCAAGCGTGATGACGAGAACTTTGCGTACGTGGCCGCATGGGAATACAAGGGTGACAGCAACTTTGAATTACATAAAGAAGAATTAAAATTTGAAAATATAAAGATAGCGCAGCGCAACTACGCTTAACTCCAATCACTTAACTCTAACCACTCCACATATGAGTCACGGAAATATGAACCTCACCTTAAAGGTCTGGAAACAAAAAAACAAAAACGAAAAAGGCCGGTTTGCAACATACCTGGCAAAAGGAATTTCTCCGGATATGAGTTTTTTAGAAATGTTCGACGTTGTGAACGAACAACTGATTACAGAAGGGGAAGAACCCATCGTATTTGATCATGATTGCCGCGAGGGTATTTGCGGCATGTGCAGCATGTACATCAATGGGCGTCCCCATGGACCGAAACAGGGTGTTACCACCTGCCAGCTCCATATGCGCAGTTTTAAAGACGGGGACACCATCGTGGTGGAACCCTGGAGAAGTTCAGCATTTCCAGTGATCAAAGATCTGGCGACAGATCGTTCTGCATTCGACAGGATCATTGCCGCCGGTGGATTTGTTTCAATCAATACCGGCAACGCAAAAGACGCCAACAATATTTTAATCAACAAACCAGACGCCGACGAAGCCTTTAATGCGGCGGCCTGTATTTCCTGCGGCGCCTGTGTGGCGGCTTGTAAGAATGCGAGCGCCATGTTGTTTGTGTCGGCCAAGGTTTCACAGCTCGCTTTGCTACCACAGGGTCAGATTGAAAGAAAAGAGAGGGTGCTGAATATGGTGAAACAGATGGATGAAGAAGGCTTTGGGAATTGCACGAATACAGGGGCCTGCGAGGCTGAGTGCCCGAAGAGTATTTCGCTGGAGAACATTGCCAGGATGAACCGGGAATACCTGGGTGCGAATTTGATGTAAAAAGGCCCCCCGCAAAAGGAATTGCATTTTTATTTACTGCCCTTTAATCACCTGCAATTGATGGCCTGTTCTGGTCTTTGTATAGTATGCCAGACGTGCCGCTGTTACCGCGTATATCTGTATGAAACACCCGTCTACACAGAAATACCTGTGCAATAAAGCTGGGTACGCTCAGGTATAATGTTGGCCAAGGCACAATAACTCGGATCGTTGTCCCAAACGAGGCCTAATAAATCTGAAACAAGATTTCGAAGTCGATAACCCGGGTTTCATTTAAGTACTCTCAAAACCTCTCCGGATTTTCAGCCCCAATTCTTTTAATAGGATGCCAACTATAATATGTATACATTGACCGATATTGAACCATCATCTAAAAATCCCAAGACCTTATGAAAAAAATTTACTCCGTTGTCGTTCTCCTTATTTTATTTTGTACCGCTACTTCGCAGGTGGCAAGCGATATTAATGGCAATTGGGAATTAAGCTCCGGCAGATTGTTTAACATGCAGATTTCAACAGGCCAGTCCAGCTGGGCGTCCCAGGGAACCTTTTCAAGCCCCTGTGGCAATTCATTTTATTTCGACCCGTCCTATCCTTTTTTCAAAGATATCGTGTATGCAGGAAACAATAAGTGGAATGCAAAAGACAGGTACTACTGTTCGCCGGATTGTTACTTCTTTTACAAGAATGTGGAACTTTCTTTAGAGAATTCAAATCAGCGATTAAAGGTTACTTTAATTGAAGGAAATTTTCCATGTGGCTCAACGCCTGCAACAGTTAGTTATTACGACAGGTCTACCGCGACGGCTATTCACGAAAAATCCGAAGAGCGCCATGACATCGATGTTTATCCCAACCCAACTGTTGGTAACATTGTGATTCATTCCCGTAAGGGTGGAAGTGTTGAAATATTTAATTGTACCGGGCAAATTATTTTTGACCGAAATATCGGGGCAGGCCCGAACGATGTCAATCTGAACGAACTACCAAAAGGCATTTACAACATAAAGATTCAGGAGAGTGAGGATGTTTATTATAAAAAAATTGTAGTAGAATAACATCGGATTCTGTTCACATTCTCTCAAACACTTTTCCTGGCTTACTTTTTACAAGGTTATTGAATTCCAACTGTAACAGCAGCGCTGAAATTTTGCTGATTGGTAATTGTGTTGCCTGGCAGATCTCGTCCATATGAACTGCGCCCTGCCTGGTGAGCAGGTCCATGATTATTTTTTCTTCGTCGCTGATATTTAAAAGCAAGGGTATTTGTTTGATTTTGTTTTTGGGTTTATCCTGTTCCTGCCACTGCATTGCGTATAAAAGATCGGCGGCGTTTTCAATCAGGGCCGCGCGGTTGCGTTTAATCAGTCCGTTACAACCTTCCGCTAAGGGATCGTCGGCTCTCCCAGGGAAAGCGAACACATCCTTATTATAACTGTTAGCGATAGTGGCAGTAATTAAACTTCCACCTGTCCGTTTGCTCTCAATCACCACCAATGCATCGCACAAACCAGCCACTATCCTGTTTCTCTTTGGGAAATTAACCGCGTCCGGATTAGTTCCGCTCATAAAATCCGTCAGCAAGCCACCCTGCCGGATCATGCGTTTAGCAATCTTGTCATGAGACTGAGGATAAATACGGTCAAGACCATGAGCGACCACAGCTATGGTTTCCAAATTATTTTCGAGAGCGGTTTTGTGCGCCAAAACATCAATGCCATAAGCCAGTCCACTGACAATCAACGCCCCTGCGGCTGAGAGATCGTTGATGATCTCCTGGGTTTTCTGCCGGCCATAGTCACTGGGCCTGCGTGTACCCACCACGGCAATAATTCTTTCACAGTTTAAATCAGATTTACCTTTGTAATATAACAGCAAGGGACCATCGCTGCAAAATTTCAGGCGTCCGGGATAAGCCTCATCAGTAAAAAACAAAGGGCGAATTTTATATTTCTGAATGAACTTTATTTCTTCTTCGGCCCTGACTAAAACTTTTTTTGCGGCGACAATCGATCCCGCCATATAACTGCCAATCCCGGGGATTTTTAAAAGCTGGCCTTTTTTTTGCCTGAAGATCTCGCTCGCGCTGCCGCAATAGGCCAAAAGATTTTTCGCATTCACATCGCCAACACCTTCGATCATTGTCAGGCCAATTTGGTATAAAAGCTCCCCGGTCATGAATTGAGCAAACAAATCTAGCGGGGCTAAGCTACGGCCCTTGCTTTAATTTGTAGCAATAAACTTTACGCTGTAAAAGTCTGGACTTAAGAAAGCCGTTTTTATTTACTCAGCATGATAAACGCGCTCCAGAAAAATGGCTGTTTATATTTTAATTTCAGCTGCTTAATCGCATCGGTAAATGATTGTGACTTGTTGCCGGTTTTCGCGTAGTTGGTGTAAAATAATGTCATCAACTGCATGGTTGCGTCATCGCTCACACTCCACAAACTCATGATAATACTCTTGGCGCCGGCGATTAAAAAAGCCCGCTGTAACCCGTAAACACCTTCGCCTTGTTTAACGCTACCCAGCCCTGTTTCACACGCGCTCAGCACCACCAGGTCAGTTTTATCAAGATTCAGGCTCATGGCCTCATAAGCAGTGAGGATTCCATTTTCGCTGTTCGCCGAACCACGATAATTTTCGTCAAATACATTATCACAGTTCGCCAAAAGCACACCGCTGCGCAATAGAGGATTTTCTTTTGCTGCGGCCACGTCAACCCCCAGAACCTTTTTGGTTTCCATCTGGCTAAGGTCCGCCAGGAAATAACCATGTGTTGCGACGTGTAAAATGCTGGGGGAATTGATCGATTTTACTTTTGCTTCTGTAGCGCTGGCGCCGATCAACGAGGTTGTTTTAACTTTGTAAAGCGTCAGCAATTTTGTGATATTCTTAACCTCCGCTTCGGTTCCGGGGAGCTGAGGCACCATATCGTTTTTGCCATAAAAAGGATTGCCGATTAAAAAAGCAGTAGTAGGCTTCACCGCCGCTCCTTCAGATTGTTTCTGGCTTAACAGATCCTTTGTATTACCCAAAAACTGCAGGGTATACTTGTCGGCCAGGTATTTTCCACTGCCATCTTTTAATGCATTGATGCTTAATTGGTGATAGACACCGTCGAGCGACAGGTAAAGTTTGCCGGCATTTTGCAGCTGATCATCAATGGCTTTCCAGGTTGGCGCGTAAGCTTCGTTCTCAGGTTTCTGGCCGATTGTTTTTTCCCTGAATTCCGACACCGCCTTTTGAATTACTGCTGCATCGCCAAGATTTGCCAGCCTGATGTCGGTCGGACCTAAAATCAGAGCCACGTAAGCCGAGTTTCCGGTGAACCCGTTTTTGTATTCATTTAATTCAATTACTTCGATAGCATTTTCGCCGGCTTTCAGCTGTTTTTGAATGACCTCATAGGTAACCGGTTTGTCATCGACACCCTCTTTAAAAATGGCGCTTTTTTGCGACAATTCACGTTCCAGCTCGTCTGACCTTTTTTGAAGACTATCGATGTTGATCTTATCCTGGGTTATCTCTTCTTTGGTTAACTGATAGGCCTGGTTTAAATTCTCTTTGGTTTCGAGCCATTGTGTGTAAGTTCGTTTGAGTGCGGAGTCGCCACTGGAAAAAATAGTATTTCTTATTTTGGAAGAATTACTCAATAAAAATCCCTTGGTGTTAATGACCGTATTGTAAAACATCTTGAGCAATTCGGGTTCTTTTGTGAGGTTTTCATTCGCAAACGCGTAGAATCTTTGCAGGCGGAGGTTCGTCTTTTCCCAATAAAGTGTCTTTTCGTTATCGTTTAAAGTGTTAAAAAACGTATTGATATAATGCAGCGTGTTGTCGATTACAATTTTGTAGTTGTCTTTTGCCTCTTCGATATTGTTGTTCCGCCAACGCGTCAGTGTAAGGTCTTCCAGCGCCTGGATATAACTCGGATGATTTTCTCCATAGATGGTCTTTTTAATATCAACCACCTCCAGGCCCATACTCAGGGCCTTTGGGATGTTATCAGAGAAGCGGTAAAAATTGGCCAGTTCCTGCTGGATGGCAATTGTCGCCGGGTTTTTTTCGCCCAGTTTACGTTTGTCGATGCTGTATGCGCTCTTCAACAGCTCTTCCACCTCGGCGGTTTTGCCCATTTCCATATATAATTGCGCCAGACCTTTTTTGAGATGCGCCAAATCAGGGTGGGCGCCTAATTTTTTCTCTTTCTGTTTAATAGCGATGAGGTAGAGGTCTTCGGAATTCGTATATTTTTTTTCGAAACGATAGATGTTCGCAAGGTTAATTTGCAGTTTTATATAATTGCTGGAATTTTCCTTTAAAATTGATGAAGCTTTGGAAATGCTGGCAAGCATATGTGCCTCTGCTTCTTTCAATTTGTTCATGTCGAGGTAAGTCATGGCAAGGTTGTTCATCACCAATACTTCCGATAGCGCGTCGTTTTGTTTTTTTGCCGAATCCAGGGCCCTTTTAAAATCGGTTTCAGCCTCAGCGTAAAAACCAGTCTCTTTTTTTAAGACTGCACTGTTGTTCAGAGAGACAATGTACATCGTTTTGTTTTTCCCTTTCTCCCGTAATTTCAGCGCGGCTTCGGTAAAAGGCTTTGCTTTTACAAATCTTCCCCGTGTCTGATACAATAGTCCGAGATCATTTAATGTTTGGGCGTAATTCCCGGTACTATCAGCGGCGTCTTCTTCATAAAACAACTTAGCCAGTTTAAAATTCTGTTCAGCAGCAAAATATTTATTCCCTGCCATAAATAACTCACCGGCCTTCAAATTGTTATAGGCCCGGTCTTCCAGTGTTTTTTCCTCCTGGTTGGCAATCCTCGCGCCACCCAGCATCACGCTTGCAAAAGAACTCCCTTTTTCGTCGGCTTCAAAAAGCCCGCTGTTGTCCAAAAAACAGATTGAATAATTGAAATTACTTTCATCATATTCTTTCTGTTGTTTCTCATACTTGGCGAGAAATTTATCACCCATTTTTTGAGCCTTGGCATCAATTTTCTCTCTTAACCGGTCGGCAAGTGTTTGTGAAAAAAAAGCGGGAACCGTCAGAGTTAAAACGACAATTAAAAAATTTCTACCGAGCATTTGAATTGTGTTTGTGAGATTAAAAGTAGGTAAAATTTTAATAAACAATTAAACAGGCGTTTAAAGAAAATTTTTATATTTAGTCTCTTCAAAAGCGCAGATGAAATCCAATCTCTTTTTATTGTTGTTACTGAGTTTCGGAGTGATAAAATCACAGGACACGGTGAAAGTGAATGTGGGCACACCGGACCAAAGCGCCGAGAAAATTTATAACAGTGGCCTCAATGAAATCAAAAGAAATAATTTTCGGGGCGCGCTCGATCTTTTCTCCAAGTGCATTGCGGAAAGACCGGATTTTGAAAAAGCTTATTATAACAGGGCCGTGGCCTATAGCGGTTTAAAAATGCACCCGGAAGCCTTAAAGGACATCCACCAGTCTCTGAAAATAAACGCAAAAAACCCGGATACCTATTTTAACAAGGCTTTCATTTTTTTTGACATGCACCAGGCCGACAGCGAGTCGCTTGCATTGGACGTATGCCTGACTTTAAAACCTGATCATCCTGAGGCCTTGTATTACAAAGCCCTGTTGTTTTACGAAAAAAACGAGTATGACAAATCTATTGAACTCTTTTCGAAGGCGATCCTCTCCAAACCTGATTATGCTTACGCATACAACGACCGAGGGAGCGCTAAACGAACCAAGGGCGACTATCAGGGGGCGATTGCAGATTACGAAAAAGCCTTAAGTTTTAATAAAACCGCCGTGTTCATTCATAATAACCTGGGCTCCGCTTACCGGTTGAATAAAAACAAACCCAAAGCAATTGAGGCATATAGCCGGGCAATTGAGACGGACCCGTCGTATTTGATTGCATTCAATAACAGGGGCGCTGCATATTTCGAAAGCCAGGATTATAAATCGGCACAGGCGGATTTTGAAGCAGTGTTAAAAAGGGATCCCGAAAATGCCCTGGCTTATAACAACCTGGCCTCTATCGCATTGAAGGAGAAAGATTACAAGAAAGCAAAAGACCTGTGTACAAAATCCATACAGCTGGATCCAAAAAATGGCCCCGCCTATTTTAACAGGGGAATTGCCCAGCAAATGCTGCATGATGAAGAGGGCTGTTGTGCCGACTGGAAAAAAGCGCTTGAGCTGGGAGTGGTGGGAGCAAAGGTATTGTTAAATGCATCATGTGTAAATTGAAAAATTTGACCGAAGGAATGAAAAGCTGGTTGACCGTATTTCTGTTTTTTTTGATGTTCCGGGTCAATGCTCAAAACGTGCTTTTTGAAAAAAGCAATTTTCCGGGCCGAAAAGACGAATACAAAGACGCGATGAAGCGCCTTGAAGCCGGGCAGGAATTTTACAACCTGGCCCGGAAAGAATTTGATGAAACGAGGAAAGAGTTCGTCAGCTACCACAAATACTATCCTGTGAGCAACTATGACCATCAAAAGGCCGGGCTCAAGAATTTTAAATATGCTTACACGCAGCTGGCGGAAGCCAATAAATTTAATCCAAACAACGCCGCACTGAATTACCTGCTTGGTTTTTGTTCTTTTATGATCGACGCGTCTGCCAAAGAAACACTGGAGTATTTTGAAAAAGCCAATCGCCTGGATCCAAACGTGGAAGCTGACCTGGCCTTTTGGCTCGCCTGGACCTATCATTTAAACAGCCGTTGGGACGACGCGGTTAACTATTATAAAAAGCACTTCAACTACCTTCAAACGCAGGGTAAAACAAATATTTTTGCCATGCAGGATGTCGCAAAAAAGATCGAAGAGTGTGGTGTTGGAAAACAATTGAGCGCCAAACCTGAACGTGTTTTTGTAGACAATCTCGGGCCGGCCATTAATTCAGCATTTCCCGAGTACTGTCCTTCGATTTCAACCGACGAGGAGACGATCTTTTTTACTGCAAGGCGACAAAACTCAACGGGTGGTAAAAAGGTGGAATACGACGGAGGTTATTTTGAAGACGTGTATTCATCAACTAAAGTAAACGGGAAATGGCAGGTGGCAAAACAGCTTTCGAAAACTGTCAACACAGAGTTGCATGATGCCACGGCGGGACTTTCGCCAGACGGCAGTAAGTTGTATATATTCAGGAATTCCGGGACGGATGGAGGAGATTTATATGAAAGTACTTTAGTGGGATCGGACTGGGAGGTGCCCGTGCACCTGACGCGCAATATTAACACCCCCGCCCACGAATCGTGCGTCAGCGTGAGCTACGATGGTAAAAGACTGTTTTTTATCAGTGACAAAAGTACGGGTTATGGCGACAGGGACATGTATTTCACAGAACTCAACGCCAAAGGAGAGTGGGTACCATCGAGAAACCTTGGCCCTGAAATCAATACGAAGTACTCGGAAGATGCTGTGTTCATTCACCCTGACGGCGTAACGCTCTATTTTAGCAGCAAGGGCCACAACACCATGGGCGGTTACGACATTTTTAAAACGAGTTTTGTAGACGGCAGATGGAAAACGCCGGAGAATCTTGGATACCCGATTAACGGACCCGACGACGATGTGTTTTTTGTGGTTGGCGGAAGCGGTAATCGCGCTTATTTCGCGTCGGCAAAACAAGGCGGTTATGGGGATAAAGACATTTATAAAATAACATTTTTAGGGCCGGAAAAAGAACCGTTGCTGAATACCCAGGACCAATTATTAGCCGCCGTCGCAAGCCCGGTGAATAACTTAAAAACTGAAAACGCGATAGCCATTAAAACGGCGAGACTTACTTTATTAAAGGGTTACGTGCGGGATTCAAAAAGTAATGAACCGCTTGAGGCAACGGTTGACCTGGTTGACAATGATAAGAACACTATTGTCGCTACTTTTAAATCAAACAGCAGTACCGGGAAATACCTTGTAACCCTGCCAAGCGGAAAAAACTACGGGATCTCGGTAAAACGGGAAGGGTATTTGTTTCACTCCGAAAATTTTAATTTGCCTGAGGACGCTGATTTCCAGGAGTTCCACCAGGACATAGCCCTTAAAAAGATAGAGATCGGAAGCAGTATTGTTTTACGAAACATTTTCTTTGATTCTGATAAAGCCAATGTAAAACCTGAATCGGCGAATGAATTGGAAAGACTTGTCAAATTACTGAAGGACAATCCCGGGTTAAAAATTGAGTTATCCAGCCATACTGATGCCGATGGCAGCGATGAATATAATCTAAAATTGAGCGATAACCGTTCAACTTCGGTAGTTGACTATATGATCGCCAAAGGCATATCCGCTGCGAGGCTGACCGCCAAAGGTTATGGCGAGACCAAACCCATCGCTGCAAATGACACGCAGGAGGGCAAGCAAAAAAACAGGAGGACGGAATTTAAGATCCTGGAAAAGTAGGGAGACAAATTTATTCTTCATTCCCGCAACTCAAAGCGCCAGGTGCGTTGAATTTACCCTGTCACCGTAAAAAAGACCAGCAGAAAGATCAAATGTTTCGGGCAGGTCGGTTGTGTAAAAAGCCATGCGTTGTTGTTTGCTGCAGTTTACCTCGAGTTCCGGATGCCGCAACAAATAGTCCTTAAGGCTTTTTGCAACAATCGGTCCTTGTGACAATAACTGAACCCCGCCCGGCAGATACATTTGAATCTTGTCAACAATCAGAGGATAATGAGTACATCCCAGGATAATTGTGTCGATCTCTTTATTTTGCGCCATCAGGCGGTGCGTATATTTTTTGAAGAAAAAATCTGCGCCCTCATTGTTGTATTCGTTGTTTTCAATCAGCGGAACCCACATAGGGCAAGCTTCCTGATAGACATGGATCCCGGGGAAAAACTTTTCAATTTCAACCAGGTAAGAACCGGAGGCAACGGTCCCGGATGTGCCTAAAACGCCTACATGTCCTGTTTTGCTATAATTTCCTACAATTTCAGTCGTGGGCCGTATCACACCCAGCACTCTTTTGTCGGGCGCAAAATTTGGCAGGTCTTTTTGCTGAATAGTTCTCAGGGCCTTTGCAGAAGCCGTGTTACAGGCCAGCACAACCAGGTCACATCCCATGCTAAAAAGGTGTCTCACGCATTCAAGCGTGTATTCATAAACAGTTTCGAAACTTCTTGAACCATACGGCGCCCGGGCGTTATCACCAAGGTATAAATAATCGTATTGGGGAAGCTCCCGTTTGATTTCCTTTAATACGGTAAGGCCTCCAAAGCCGCTATCAAAGATGCCAATGGGTTTGTATGGGGTTTTTCCGCTCAATTTAAAACCACAAATCTAAGCAAAGATTAAATTCGTTTCGACGATTGGTCAACTTATTTCCACGCCTGAAGATCAAATTATCAGACTCCAGGATTCGCCATTCAGCGCTCAGGCCAATTGTTTTTTGTGGCAAAAATTCAAGGCCAAGAGTGGTACCGTAAATATAATTTCCTATATCATGGCTCCCGCTGAGAATATCGTTCGGGTCCGAAAAACTCTCGAGGCGTCCGTAAGCGGCCATCTTTTTGATAAAATGATATTTCGCGACAACCAAACCCCCATACAAGAATCCATATTTGGCCGTGTCTGTTTTCAGGGAGTGTTGTTGGATGCCATAATTGAGGTCTATTCCAAAAATTAATTTATCAAAAGTGAGTGTTGCATAAAAATTATTATAATACCGTTGGTGTTTGGTTTTCCTGTCGTCAGGGGTTTCGTCGCAGGTTAAAAAATTATAGGTCAATGAGAGTTTAGAGTTGGGATTATAAATGCTGGTGAATCCAAAAGCCTTGTTGCGGTTATTATCGAGGTACTCGTTGTAACCATTAAACATATGTACCTGCAGTGTCAGCTTTGAGCTTGCCAGGAAAGACAATTTGACGCCGCTTAAAAAATAAGGATCATAGAAATTCATGACTGACATACTCGAGGCGATGTTTTCCCTTGGCTGAAAACTCTCGATGCCGATATGCGTTTTGAAAAAACCAAAATCGAACCAAAACTTCTTACCCAATTTAAATCCCCCGTTTGCTTCCTGGATGAGGTTAAAGGTCTTTGGCCAGGAACTTTCGGGCACATCGCCATAATGCAGGATAATATTTCCCCGCATGTTCTTATTTTTATAAGCCAGGCTGATCAGCGCCATATTCAGGGAAAATTGGTTTTTGCGGGGTTCGAGAGTTGGAAACAATACAAAGCCATCATATAAATTATCGTCGTCGTTGGTTGAATAATAAGAGGAAATGTAGCCGCCAATTTTTAATTCAGGTTCGGCGTGGGCTTCAAACAGGCGGTTTTGAAACCTGCTGCGGTTAAAGGTGAGATCGGTGTCGCCGACGAATTTGATCGTGCGCAAAAAGCTGTTCTTTTGATTAAAAAGCTCGGGTTTTTGCGCGGAAACTGATAAAAAACAAATAAAAAAAGTAGCTATGGCGGGCAGTTTTTTCATTATTTTAAGATAATACAGGGCAAAAAAACACAATATATCTATTAAATTTACGTTTAACTATACTATTTTGCTAAAAAAAGCGCTTTTATATGTATTGTGCCTTTTAAGTTTCGCGGGGGTTGCTCAAAGCCAGAAGCGTAATTTCAGGCAAAGAGAGCTGGGTTTTTTTGCCGGCGGCTCCTACTACATAGGCGATATTAACCCCAGGATTCATTTTAAAGCAACCAGCCCTGCGTTAGGTGTTTTTTTTCGTTATGAGACTAATTACCGCTATGCATTTCGTTTTGGTTTTAACTACGGCGCCATCAGCGGCAGCGATTCACAAAGTAACGAAGACGACCAGAGAGAACGCAACCTGAGTTTTAAAAGTCAACTGCTTGAATTAAATTCTCTCGCTGAATTTAACTTCCTTGAATACCGCATCGGGCAAGATAAATACAAATTTACCATGTTTATTTTTGCCGGACTTTCTGGTTTTTACTTTAATCCCAAAGCTGATATCGGGAATGGTTATGAGGCGTTGCGGGAATACAAAACAGAGGCACAGTCAAAAACATACTCCAGGTTTCAGCTGTCGATCCCATTCGGAGTGGGTTTCAAATGGAATATCGGCAAAAAATGCGGGTTGGGAGTTGAATGGGGTCCCCGGAGAACATTCACCGATTACCTGGATGACGTGAGCGGCACTTATCCTAACGTTCTCAGCGATCAGTCGAATTTTACCGATCGTACTCTTAACGGATCAGCGAGACCCGGCACTATGCGCGGAAACCCGAGCACCAAAGACTGGTATTTTTATTATGGTATTACCCTAAGCATCAAGCTCCGCGAGCCCAATAAGCCCTGCCATCAATCTCTCTGAGGCATCTGGCGTTTCTTAAGTTAAATTAAAATTAATCTTCCTGTTTACAGCTTAACAGTAGCGTCTTTTTTCTGGTACAAAAAATAATATTGAATCAGGTTTTGTTAGTGTTTCATTAATCCTGCGTCAGGCCGCACGCAGTTACTTTGTGAAAAATAAAACACAAATGAAAATCATGAACAAAACTTTACAATCTATATTGATTGGCCTGGCTGTATGCCAGTCAACACTAACCCTACCGGCGCAAACCTTAACAACAGGGCCAAGCGCTGCAGCGGCGCCCTATGTATTGCCCATTCTTCCGGGCTACACCATTACCTCCGTTTTAAATGCCAGCACGGCGATTGGCAACTATACCATGGCTGGCTTGCCTGACGGGCTTGGCGCGTTCGACAACAATGACGGCACTTTCACATTGTTAATGAATCATGAATTCGGAAGCGCGACAACTGGTACTGTACATGCGTTCGGGCAAGCCGGGGCTTTCGTTTCCAAATGGATTATCAACAAATCAACGCTTGCGGTTCAGAGCGGAGCGGATCTGACGCAGAATGTTTATTTGTGGAACGCGGGGACCAGTACCTATTCACTTTACAATTCGGCAAATACTTCAACGTTGGCAGGGTTTGGCCGCTTTTGCTCTGCAGACCTGGCGCCGGTTTCAGCCTATTATAATAGTTACACCGGTAAAGGTACCCAGGAACGCATTTTTATGGATGGAGAGGAAGTTGGTGATGAAGGACGCATGATGGCGCATATTGCCACCGGGCCAAATGCCGGAAACTCTTATCAGTTGCCTTATCTTGGAAGATTTTCCTGTGAAAACCAGGTCGCTTGTCCGCACCGGAACGACAAAACCATAGTAGCCGGATTTGACGATACGACCCCGGGCCAGGTTTACATCTATGTAGGAAACAAAACAGCCACAGGGAATGAAATTACCAGAGCTGGCTTAACAGGAGGAATGCTCTACGGAGTTTCAGTAGCCGGCATGTTGAACGAATCAAACGCGAGTTTTGCCGGACCAAATACATCCTTTTCCCTTGTTGCTTTGTCTAATGTTCAATCAATTACAGGCGCTTCACTTCAGGCGCAGAGCGTCAACCTGGGAGTTACCCAGTTTTTGCGCCCCGAGGATGGAGCCTGGGACCCCTCTAATCCAAGAGATCTTTATTTTAACACCACCAACGCCTTTAATAGCCCAAGTCGCGTGTGGCGTTTAAGGTTTAACGACATCAATTTTCCTGAGCTAGGCGGTACCATTACAGCGGTTTTGGATGGTACAGAGGGACAACAAATGTTTGACAATATGACCATCGATAATTCAGGACACATCTTGTTGAACGAGGATGTTGGAAATAACGCATGGCTCGGAAGAATCCTGGAATATAATATCATGACCGACGTTTTAACGCCAATTGCCACCAATGATCCCAACCGATTTTTAACAGGTGCGCCAGGTTATTTAACGCAAGACGAAGAGTGCTCGGGGATTGTGGATGTACAATCTATCCTTGGCCCCGGGGCCTTTCTTTTTGTTGATCAGGCACATTACAGCATTCCATCGCCGGTTGTGGAAGGCGGTCAGGTAATGGTTTTAAGGAGCGCCAATTCAGCGACGTCCAACCCCGAAATCAACCTCCAGGGAAATAGTGTTAATATTCCGGCCGGCAATAACGTTGTCAGCGTTAGCGACAATACCGACTTCGGGACCCTGAACACCGGTCTCATCCAAACAAAAACCTTCAATATCCAGAATACGGGAACAGGCACTCTCTGGATCAGCAGCATTGACATTACCGGTCCTGATGCCGGCGATTTTGTTATCTTAAACCCACCCGCTTATCCCCTCACTATTGCTGCCGGAGGATCACAGGTCATAACGGTTCGATTCATGCCGGCGCTCACGGGTAACCGCAACGCAGTCATTAACCTGAATAACAATGACCTCAACGAATCTCTTTATGACTTTGCGGTGCGCGGCACAGGGGCGATGCCCGAAATTAATATCCAGGGAAACAGCGCAAACATTCCTGACGGCAATACTTTGGCAAGCAACGCGGACAATACTCAATTTGGAGGTACACAAATCAATATGCCGGTTACCAAAACTTTCGCGATCCAAAATACAGGCACAGGGACACTGACTGTATCGGGCATGAATATCACCGGAACAAACGCCACTGAATTTACATTTATTTCGGTGCCCGCTTTTCCACTTATGCTTACAGGGAATGCCTCCCAGAGTTTTACTGTTCAGTTTTTGCCAACGGCGTCAGGGACACAGACGGCAAAGGTTAACGTTAACAGCGACGACGCGGATGAAAACGCCTATGATTTTGTTGTGGAAGGAAGGGGTCTGGTTGATGTCGGAATAACATCAGCCTTCAAATCGACCCCTTTTGTAAATCTTTACCCAAACCCGACAAAAGACGAAGCAGTCATGACGGTTACCCTCGAAAAACCGGAGCATGTTGAGATCAGCATCATTGATTTGCTTGGCAAAACGCTTGGTGCCGTCATTGAAAGAGAATTCAATTCCGGCGACAATCAGGTAAACATCAACACCAGCGACCTTAAAAACGGCGTGTACTTTGTTAAGGTGATAGCTGGCCAGAATGAAAATAAAACAAAAATGATCGTTAAACACTAACACGATCTTATATATTACTGAACCAGGTGCCCGGCGCGCCTGGTTTTTTCCATTGAACGGAGAAGTGTAAGATGAGAAGTTTCAGAAAAAAATATTTAGCACCTATTATTGTTGCGCTTGTATTCAGCCCATTGGTTTCATTCAAAAAAAATGACACAGCAACAAACTACATTTCGATTTACAGGGAACGCCTGGTTAGTTTTGAAAAAAGCCTGAGCGACCTGTATAAATTAATTGACGACAGTAACCTAAGTTCACCTGGAGAACTTGACGAAATACGAGGCCAAATCGTGTTGACCCGGAATTTTATGAAGGGTCTGGATTTCTGGACACGTTATCTCGATCCCGTATCTTACAAAAAGATCAATGGTCCTCTGCCGGTAGAATGGGAAACGGAGGTTTTTGAAAAATTTGAAGCGCCATACAGACGTGAAGGCGCAGGGCTTCTGCTGGCAGAATTGTATCTTGCTGAAGGACACATTGAGAAAGATTCTTTATTGAATTTATTGAGACCTGCCCGATCAGCCGCTGAGGTGTATGGGGCCGATTCTATCACAAAAACTCTGGGGACAGCTGATCATTTTTTTCTTTGTAACCGCTTGTTTCTGTTAAACCTCGCAGCCATTTACACCACGGGGTTCGAATGCCCGGACACCGGCAGAATTATTCCGGAACTAAAATCGATGCTCAGTCAAACTTACGGCATTTATACCGCTTTTAACGAGAATTTCCCGGATACAAGGCTGCCTGAGAATTTTCTTACCCTGTACAGAGAGGCGATTGCTTTTGTTTCCCATGAGCAAAATAATTATCTGAGATTCGACCATTTTACTTTCATCAGAGATTTTGTGAATCCTTTGTTTTCGTTGAATCAAAAATTAATCAAAGATTATCATGTAGTGAGCAAAAGTAATATCGATTATACCCTGAACAAGAACGCGCCTTCTATTTTCAGCAAAGACCTGTACAGGGCGCAGAATACAAAGGGAATTTTTTTACGGGTGAACGACAAGGAAAATCTCGCTGAGATCGATCGTCTTGGCAAGTTGTTATTTTATGATCCTATTTTATCGGGGAACAATTTGCGCAGCTGCGCTTCCTGCCATGATCCCAAACAGTTTTTTACCGACACAGGTTCAACAGCGGCGTTACAATTTGATCATGTATCGTTACTCCCAAGGAACACACCCTCCCTGATTAACGCGGAATATAATCACCTCCTGATGTTGGACGGGAAACACACCAGTTTGCAAAACCAGACCAGGGATGTGATGACCAATGCCGCTGAAATGGGAGGTAACGCGGACGAACTACTGAAAAAAGTGCTGAGTTGTCACGAATATAAAACTAGTTTAAAAAAGCTCTTAAAATTGACCCCACAGGAAAAGGAAATTACAATTGAACACCTTTCCTCAGCTATTACTTATTATTACGGCAAGTTTAGCTCCTATTATTCAAATTTTGACAAGTCAATGAACCGGATCGCCAACCTGGACGCAGAAGCCATCAGGGGATTTAACCTGTTTATGGGTAAAGCGCAATGTGGCACCTGTCATTTTGTGCCTCAATTTAATGGGGTGAAACCGCCATATGTGAATTCAGAATTTGAAGTACTCGGTGTGCCGAAAGACAGCTCATTTACACAGCTGAGCCCCGATAAAGGAAGAGCGGCTGTTTACGATGCCGCGGAAATGAAATACGCCTTCCGAACGGGCACTGTCAGGAATGTGGAAAAAACTAAACCCTATATGCACAACGGAAGTTTCAGCACCCTTAACCAGGTCATTGATTTTTACGATGCGGGTGGTGGAACCGGCAGGGGATTAAAACTCAATAACCAGACTCTTCCGGGAGATTCTTTGCATCTCTCGGCCAGAGATAAAAAGGAGATATTGGCGTTTATCGACGCGTTGAACGAAGACATTGAGTTTGAAAAGCCGCCCGAGAAATTACCGGCGTCAAAAAACAAATCTCTAAATACACGCCGGGTGGGAGGACAGTATTAAATGAGCGCCAAAAACTTAATTTTTAAAATTGTGGCGGGTCTTGTTTTGATGGGCGCTTGCACAGCAAACAAAGAGCCGGCGTATATATTGCCCGCAGAAATGCTGCCACATGTTAAAGTTGAATACGATAAGCGCTGCGCGAAGGGAAAAATTTTATATGACCTCAACTGTGCAAAATGTCACAATTCAAAAAAAGGACGAAAAGAAATTATTCCCGATTTTAAGCCGGAGCAACTGACAGGTTATACCCTGAGGGTTGCAAACGCGCTGCATGAAAAAAACATGCCCGACACAATAGTCAGTGAAGAAGAGCTTGGCATTATCATGACATTTTTGAACTATAAAAAACGCAATAGTCCGGAAAAGGCTGAAAACTGACCCTCAGGTTACTTTGTGCAACCAAAAGAAACCTGCGGCGGTGGCGAAGCTGATCGCACCCATGACCGTAAACAGCACCGCGAAACTACTGGCGTCGACGATACGTGAGCAAAGAAATGGTCCCAGGGTTTGTGCCACTGCCCAGGCCATGGTATAAAGTGCCGCATATTGGCCTCTGTTTTTTTCGTTCGAGCGCTGGGTCCAGAATGTATTCATAAATGGCATGCTTGCAATTTCGCCCAGCGTAATCAGCGCAATCATCACAAGTGTCACAATTTTGCCGTTGCCCGGGAGTAACAACGACAAATATGACAACCCGCAGACTAAAACACCGATAACGATGTAAATGGTGTACTTATTTTTTTTCTCCAGGTAATAAATCATCACCATCTCCAGTCCCACGATCAGGATTCCGTTCAGGGCCATGATAAAGCCGATAAATTTTTCACTTAAAAACAAATTATCCCTGAAATATTTCGGGACAGTGGTGAATAGCTGGAAAAAACAAAGCGCGAACAAAGAAACGAATAAGATAAACCAGAGATATATTTTGTCGTGATAGGCGGACTGAAATCCGGACACCGGATCTTTTTTTTCTTCCTGGGGCGTAAGTTTAAGATCTGGACGCAGTGAAAAAAACAGTAAAAATGCCGCAAGAATATTAGTCAGACCATCCACCCAAAATAACAGTTCGTAGTTGTATGAGGCGATCAGTCCCCCAAACGACGACCCTACGGCCCATCCCAGGTTAATAGCCAGACGGTTGAGTGAATAAGAGCGCGTGCGGTTTTCGGGTTTACTGAAAAAGGCGATCGCCGACGAATTCGCGGGCCTGAAAGCCTCGTTGATGAGACTCAGCATAAATGTGCAAAGACAGATTAGCGGAAATGATTTTACCTGTCCCAAAATAATAAACATGACCCCGCCAAAAAAGAGAGTAAATAGCTGTACTTTATAAAAACCGATCCGGTCCGATATTTTTCCGCCAAAATAAGCGCCGATCACGGCTCCCAAACCAAATAAACCCATCACAAGCCCGGCGTCGCTCAATGACCTGCCCATGTTTTTGCTGGTGAGATAAAGAGTCATAAACGGAACCACCATCGTTCCGCTCCGGTTAATGAGCATGATCATCGACAACAACCAGGTCTGCCGCGACAAACCCGTAAAGGAAGTTCTGTATAAAGCGATCGTGCGGTCTAACATAAAAAATACTCCGCCAAAATTCGGGAGAAATACAAATTTAGAAGAAAATTTAAATCCGGGTTATTATTTCAGAAACGTCTGGATCAATTGGAGGAATTCGTTTTGGAGGGTTTGGGTTTTGTCGGTATTATACCACTTTTGAATTTGTAAGGATCTTTCTGCCGAAGGGGTATTGTTTTTTTTCAGTTCGAGCATTAAATCCTGGGCCGGTTTTGGCCTGGGCCCCCAAGTGAAAATTTCTTTTAAGGTTTCTTTTTCCATACAAATTAATTTAGGGATGGATCTGCTCGTGCCGGTGAGGTATTGATCCATGACGTCCAAATTTTCGTCCCGCAACAATAATTTTAGACTGATGTGTGGCGAGTGTTGTTCTATGGCGGCGAGCAGCGGCAGATTTTGAGCAGCGTCGCTGCACCAGCCCTCGGTGAGCGTAAGCCAGATATAAGGGATGCTGATTTTTTTTATCGCTGTTTTAATGTCATCGTTTAAAACAATAGTTTTATCCAAACGCGACATACGCTGTATGTTCAGTTTCGCATAACCCAGGTAAGTTTCGCTTTGATTCGGGCCCGTTGTTTTGTCCTGGGCCATCAGGTGTTCAAGCAGGTTACGGTATTGTGCGTAGCCCATCGCCCGGCCGACCTGTTCTTTTGTGATCATTGTCTTCCCTTGATTATTTCCTCAACGATCAAAGGATCGAGTAAAGTGGAAGTGTCACCTAAATTGGAGAGTTCGCCTTCGGCAATTTTTCTGAGAATACGGCGCATAATTTTACCGCTTCGTGTTTTTGGAAGTCCATTCACCAGCTGGATTTTGTCCGGTTTCGCAATGGGCCCGATAATGCGGGTAACACTCTCTAAAATTTCTTTTTTAATAAGTTCGGGCGCCTTTTGAGTTTTTGCGACAATACAAAACGCGTAAATGGCCTGACCCTTAATATCGTGCGGATAACCGACGATCGCTGTTTCAACCACATCAGCCTGTTCATTGATCGCGCTTTCCAGTTCCGCGGTACCAATGCGGTGTCCACTCACATTCATCACATCGTCTACACGACCGGTAATCCTGTAATAACCATTTTCATCACGCCTGCAGCCGTCACCTGTAAAATAAAGACCGCGATAGGTGGCGAAATATGCCTGCCTGCAGCGCTCATGGTCGCCCCAGGTCGTCCTGATAATGGAAGGCCATGGAAATTTTATACACAAATTTCCTTCTACATTATTACCTTTTAGCTCGTTCCCTTTTTCATCGACTATCATGGGTTGCACGCCGGGTAGAGGAAGCGAGGCGAAGCCGGGCTTTAATCTTGTAATGCCTGCAAGGGCCGAGATCATTATTCCGCCGGTTTCAGTTTGCCACCAGGTATCCACAAGGGGACATTTTTCTTTACCTATGTTTTTATAATACCATTGCCAGGCTTCTTCATTGATTGGTTCACCAACACTGCCTAAAACCTTCAGGCTGTCGAGCTGGTATGGCTTGACGTATTCCAGGCCGGCGGCTTCCAGCGCACGTATAGCCGTCGGAGCCGTATAAAAAATATTTACCCGATGTTTATCTACTACCTGCCAGAACCTCCCGCTATCGGGGTAATTTGGAATTCCTTCGAAAAGCAGGGTAGTCGCCCCAGATAATAGAGGGCCGTAAGTAATATAAGAATGGCCGGTGATCCAGCCCACATCGGCGGTGCACCAATAGATATCATATTGATTGTATTGAAAAACATTTTGAAAGCTGTAGGCAGTATAAACCATGTAACCACCGCAAGAGTGTACCACGCCCTTGGGTTTGCCCGTGCTTCCGGAGGTATAGAGGATAAACAACGGATCCTCGCTATCCATGCTTTCAGGTTTGCAAACGGTTGACTGCTTGCCGCATTCGGTATGCCAGTCAAAATCCCGTTCGGGCTGCATCACCACTTCCTGGCCCGTGCGTTTGTATACCAATATTTTTTTCACAGATGGGCAGTCGGCTATAGCTTCATCCACCGTGGCTTTCATGGCTATTTGTTTGTTTCCCCTGTATGCACCGTCACTGGTCAGCACGACTTTGCAAAGACTGTCATTAATCCTGTCGCGGATGGACTGCGCGCTGAAACCGCCAAATACCACTGAGTGAACAGCGCCGATTCTCGCGCAGGCGAGCATGGCATAAACGGCCTCGGGAATCATCGGCAAATAAATGCAGACCCGGTCTCCCTTTTTCACGTTAAAACCCTTTAGCGTGTTTGCCAGGCGGTTAACTTCTTCAGAAAGCTCTTTGTAAGTTATTTTCCTGCCCGCATCACCAGGTTCGTTGGGCTCCCAGATAAATGCAATGTCATTGCCCCTTGCTTTTAAATGCCGGTCAATGCAATTCTCTGTAATATTTAATTTACCATTGATGAACCATTTTACCTGCGGCCCGGTGAAGTTCCAGTCAAGGACCCGGTCCCATTTTTTTTGCCAGGTAAATTGTTCGGCGATCTCGGCCCAGAATTTTTCAGGCTCCTGAACGCTTTTTTCATAGGCGGTTTGATATTCCCCGAAGTTTCTGATTCGCATAGTATCTGCTGTCTGAGATCAAAAATAAGATTAAAATCCCTGTTGCACCAAAACCACTTAAGTTAATTTAATTGTTAATAAACATTTCCGGCCCGGTTCGACGAGGGTTTACAATTTTATAATTTTAAATCATGATGAAAAAAAGATATTTCCTTTATATAATTCTTACCGGGGCTTTAGCGTCGTGCTATCCCGGGCGTTTGATGGAGGAGGAGAAAGCGAAACGGACTGCCTGCGAAACCGAATTGGCGGCTTTAAAAAAGGCCTTCCAGGAAAATGAAGCTAAACTGGCTGAGCTGAAGGAACAATCGGCAAGGGATCAAAAGTCACTTGATATTTTAAAGAGAGATACCACGGTGAATGGAAGCAGTTACAGAAACCTGGTTTCCAAATATGATAAGCTGAATTCGGTGAATGAACAACTGGTCGACCGGCTCAACAAACTTGTCACCGGTAGCACAAACGACAATGCAAAACTGAGCGGGGCCCTGCAAACCACACAGGAGCAATTGCTGAGAAAACAAGACGAGTTAAAAGCGTTGGAGGCAAAGCTAATGGCCCAGAAGACAGACCTTGATAACCTGAGCATTGAATTAAAAAAACGCGAGGCACGCGTAAATGAACTGGAAGAAATTCTGAAAAATAAAGATAAAGCGGCCGCTGACCTGAGAAAAAAATTGAGTGACGCGCTTTTTAATTTTGAAAACAAAGGACTTACGATCACTCAAAAAAACGGTAAAGTTTATGTGAGTATGGACGAGAGTCTGTTATTCGCCAGCGGGAAAACCGGTGTTGAAACGAAGGGCGCCGAAGCCTTAAAGGATGTGGCAAAGGTACTGGAACAAAACCCCGACATAAATGTGGTTGTCGAGGGACATACGGATGATGTGCCCATGAAAGGCGCCGGGGAAATCAAGGACAACTGGGATTTAAGTGTGATGCGAGCGACCTCAGTGACAAAAATCATGCTGAGCAGCGCAAAAATAGACCCAAAACGAATCACTTCGGCAGGCCGCGCGGAATTTTTCCCTTTGGATCCGGCAAAAACAGCCGAGGCCAGGAAAAAGAACCGTAGAACCGAGATCATCCTAACGCCTAAACTGGATGAGTTGCTAAAGGTGTTGGGCGATAATAACTAAATTAATTTAAAATAAAAAAAAATGGGAGTTATCAAGGAGTTTAAAGAGTTCGTGATGCGTGGAAACGTGATCGACCTGGCCATAGGCGTGATTGTCGGAGGCGCTTTTAATAAAATTGTGTCCTCCTTAATTGAGGACATCATCACACCACTCATGCTAAATCCGTTGCTGCAGGCCGCTCACGTGACGACGCTCCAGGAGTATGCATGGCATGGCGCGAAAATCGGCATGTTCATTAGTTCGGTAATCACCTTTATACTAACCGCTTTTGTATTATTCATGATGATAAAAACCTTGAATGCCGCTAAGAAAAAAGAAGTTGCCGCGCCGGCAGCTCCTGCTGAGCCAAGTCTCCAGGAAAAACTGCTGATGGAGATCAGGGATTCGCTGAAGAAATAAAAATCTTTTTTACGGCCAAGACACCCAGGGCAGAAAGACGCACTTAGAATCTTCTTTATAAGGCCCGGGAAATAAAAAACCCCGTATCCTAAGCGGACTGCGTGGCTTAGTGGTGTCCGGCGCCGGTTATTATTTACACCTTAACAATTCCTTAACATTAAATCAAACTTCGAGTAATATAAGACCCCTTTATTTGCAGTGAATTAATAATTAATTTACATGAAGGTAGTTTTAAATTTACTTGTTCTTTGTTTAATTTTTTGTCAAACCCTTAAGGCACAGGACTCACAGGCGATTTCAAATGACAGCCTTCAGAAAGGCATTAACGCTTTGAAAAAGGATATGGACATTTCAAAGCGTCTGAAGATCACAGGCTGGATCCAGGCCCAGTTGCAATTTGCCGATTCCAGTGGACAGCAGAGTTATGATGGCGGGAACTTCGCGCCAAATGTCGATAAACGCTTTATGATCCGTCGCGGACGAATTCGTTTCGGATATACCAATCAAAACAGCGACTATGTATTGCAAATCAACCTTACCGAAAGGGGGATTAACCTTACCGATCTTTTCGCAAAAGTGACGGATCCCTGGACCAAATGGTTTGCGCTGCAGGCTGGCTTATTTAACAGGCCATTCGGTTATGAAATCCAGCAATCATCAGCAGATCGGGAAACACCTGAGCGCTCCAGGTTCACCCAAATTTTATTACCGAATGAGCGGGATATGGGCGCGATGCTGATCATTGAAGCGCCTAAAAAATCGAAGTGGAACGGATTAAAAATAATGGGCGGTTTTTTTAACGGCACAGGGATTCCCTCCAATGGTGATTATTATACCAAACCATTCGTGAACGATTTTGACGTGTTTAAAGATTTTATAGGCAGGATTAGTTACAACAAAGGCTTCAAGGAAGATAAAGTTAAATTCGGACTCGGCCTGTCTCATTACAATGGCGCGGTGCGACAATTCAACAGAACTGTGTATTCCAGACTTCAAACTGACGGCGCGGGTGTTTTTGGTTGGGTTGCTGAAGATTCAACAAAAAACAATCTGAAAGGAAAAGGCGCCGGCCGGATCTATTATGGCGCTGATGCTCAATTTTCAGTTAAATCTCCCGCAGGAACAACCACCCTTCGCGGTGAATACATTTTCGGACTCCAGCCGGGAACCGCCAGTGTTACTACCAGCCCGGCCTTTGAGCCAAAAACAGCCACCTATATTCGCCCCTTCAACGGATATTATTTTTATTTTGTTCAGCGCATTATGAAATCCAAACATGAGCTGGTTTTCAAATATTCTGTATACGACCCTAATACAAAAGTTGCAGGTGATCTCATTGGCAAACCAGGATCAGGACTTAACGCAGCTGACCTGAAATATACCGAGATAGGTTTTGGTTATGTCAACTACTTTAACGACAACATTAAGTTCATGCTTTATTACAACCTGATTCAAAATGAAACTACAAAAAATCTCTTTGGATACAGTAAAGACCTGAAGGACAACTCTTTCACGATCAGGATGCAGGTCAGGTTTTAGTGTGGTATCCCCCGGAGCTGCGGAAATATAAGCGGTTTCTTAACATTAACTTAACATAGTAAGGCTATTAAACAAATAGTTTTGCTCAACAAAAACACCATATATGTTTGGATTAGATACAACCCTCACCATTCTTTTGATCATTTGTTTATTATGTGCTTGTTTCTTCGAGTTTATCAATGGTTTCCACGACACCGCCAACGCCGTTGCAACTGTGATATACACCAATTCCCTGAAACCCACGGTGGCGGTTGTTTATAGCGGTCTCTTAAATTTTCTCGGTGTGATGTTGGGCGGTATTGCAGTGGCGATGGGCATTGTGAATCTGTTGCCGGTGGATATTTTAATTGACACAGATCCTTACCATGGCGTGGCGATGATCTTGGCTTTGTTACTCAGCGCCATTATCTGGAATTTCGGTACCTGGTATTTTGGAATTCCCTCTTCGAGTTCACATACCTTGATTGGCGCTATTCTGGGTATTGGTATCGCCTTTTATTTTTTGCCGGGTAATGTGAACTCAGCCGTAAACTGGGATAAGGCCAAGGATACAGGCCTGGCTTTATTGTTGTCTCCCTTACTCGGATTTTCACTGGCCATTATTGTGATGTTCATTTTTAAACGCATGATTAAAAATGACGTCATTTACAAAGAGCCAATTCCCGGTAAAAAACCTCCGGTTTGGGTGCGCGTGTTGTTGTGGACGACCTGCGGCATGGTGAGTTTTTTTCACGGACAAAACGACGGACAAAAAGGCGTGGGACTGGTGATGCTTATTCTGATCGCTATTCTGCCAGGCATGTTTTCTTTGGACTCAACGGTTAATTTACAGGGCATTAATCAAAATATCAAGGGTATAGAAATATTAATGACTAAGGCCGACACAACTGTTCTTTCTGCCAAGGAGAAAAAGCTATACGCTGATGTGCTTAAACATTCAGCGCATTTTCACGAGGCAATTTCCACCAATTTATACTCCACTAATGTAGAACTCACCAACCGTTTCAGTTTGAGAAAAGACATAGTGAAGATTACGAAAAATTCTGAAAAGCTCATCACCGGCGAGAACCTGGCATTGAGCAGCAATGAGATCAAACAGTTAAAGGCAGAGATCAAAAGCACAAAAAAGCTCATTGAGTTTGCGCCATCCTGGGTGATTATTTTAATCTCTGTTTGCCTGGGCCTGGGAACGATGGTGGGGTGGAAGCGCATCGTGAAAACCGTGGGCGAAAAAATCGGGAAACAGCACATGAGCTACGCGCAGGGAGCCAGTGCGGAGATCGTTGCTTCCATTGGGATTGGTCTTGCTACCTGGAAAGGTTTACCGGTGAGCACCACACATATGTTATCCTCAGGCGTAGCAGGATCCATGGTGGCCAAAAAAGGATTAAAAAACCTTCAAAAGGGAACAATAAAAACCATTGCATTAACCTGGGTACTCACTTTACCCGCAACAATTATCTTATCCGGCGGCTTGTTTTTGTTGTTCAGGTCTTTGCTTTAAACGAAGAGGTCATTAAGAATCTCTCAAAATAGTGAGGGATTAACCGCATTTTAACCGAAAACAGTTGTTTTTTTGTTAAAAATAGGGCAAATTTCCAGTTTTTGCAGCATAATCCGGTAATTGTACGGCAATATAACCTGGTAATCTTGCACTGCTAAAACACTGCAAATTCTTCATATTTCTGCAAATTTTAACTAGAAACCGATGTTTTTTCCTCTAAAAGCCATCAAAATGACACAATTTGGCCGGAAAATGAACGCTCTAAAAAGACTTGATGCAAGAAAGAACCTGCAAAAATTCGGTGATATTTCTTTTGTCATTCGCGGCCTCATTTGTTTCTTCAATAGAATCAAATTCGTTCCAGGCGTGATCCAGTTCGGGATCAAAGGAGTAATCTTTGTGTACCAACCTGGGAATCTCAATTTCTGAGGGGTCAAAAAATTCTGAATCAATCAGGAATTTTCTCATTTCATGCTCAATGAAGCTGATGGGTAGTTTTTGTGGATTTGAAAAAATCATAAACCCGTGCGTTTCATTATTTGCGGCATCGCGATAGAGGTAATTGAATTTAATGTTGTCCATGGCGATGAATGTAACAGGGATTAAGGCGAAAGGCAAGTAATTTTAATGGCGCTTTTCAAATTCTTTTAAACAGTGGTAAATTTTGCGGACGATCTATCAATGTCCTTTAAAGCAAACTACGTAAAATAGTAAGCGAGAGTCATAACGCCTGATTTTTTCTAACGGTTATTTCATGTTTACCGGACAAAAGGATGAAACCTGGCTGCAGCTTCAAACCAGATCTACCCGCATTCTCTTCATGATCGCCAGTTTATCCTTCTCGCTTTTCTCGAGGAGCTTGAGCAGGAGTTTAGTCGCTTGTTCAGCGGTAGCCGGACTTTCTTTTTTATTGACGTAGTTCTCAAAGGTCTCGGCCAGGACCAGGCCGTCGTGCCAATCGCCAAGGCCCTCGTAAATGTTCTCCATTTTATTTATCTCGGCGCTGAAAGCGGGGGAGGGCGCGATTTCCGATAACAGGTGGTTCATGTTCTTGATGGTCTTCAGGCGTTTTCTGATTTTGTGCAGCACTTCATCATTACTCACATCAAACAGATCCTTGTGGAGTTTCGCAAAAATAGACCTGATGTATCGTTCTGATTCCTTTTTAGTGGTTTCAGGGTTTAATTTTTTGAGAGACTTTAAATTTTTTTTGTGAACTCTGTCGAATTTTTTCTGATCAAAATTCTGTATTTCTTTCAGCAGGGCTTTGCCGGCTTTTTTTTCTTCCTCACGCAAGAATTCTTTAAACCTCAACATCAGGGCCGAACGGTAGGATGTGGTTAAGGACAGGTTCAGGTGTTGGGTACGGATTTCGCCGGCCTTTTTAAAGACCGGCTCAAGTAACTTAAGAAAAGAGGCGCTTTTCAATTTTTCACGGCGGAGACTTTCTAAAAACCCAAATAATACCCGCAGGTTTTTTACCTCGACACGTAATTTGTGTATTTGTTTTTCTTCAAGTTTTTTTGCTGACTTCAGGTGTTTTAAAAAAGAAGCCTGGTGATGAAGATAAAGATTCGTTATGGTTTTTTCAGCCGGCATTGGGATACCAAAAATAGAAGAAATACCAATGCAGCGTTAAATTTAACTAATTGTTAATTGTCCTTAGGCGAAAAAATGCATCCAGTCGCGGAAGGATGCTCTCACTTCCGCAGTAACATGCGATCTCTGTTTAATCCTTGGCTCATGGATTTAAGGCTCTAAGCGCCTTTTTCTTTTACAGATAAAAAATTTATAGTAAATTTACAGCCTCAATTATCCGCCTTCGCTTTGTTGCAGCGGATTATCACACACCTTCGCCAAAGCTACGGTGTTAAAAAGGGGGATTAGCTCATTTGGCTAGAGCGCTTCGCTGGCAGTGAAGAGGTGATCGGTTCGAATCCGATATTCTCCACCATAAAGTAGAAAACGCCTTTCGGAAATGCCGGAGGGCGTTTTCGTTTTTTCAGAAGCTTAAGGTTTAACTTGTACTCTCAAAAGAAAAAGGCGCCCTTAAGCGCCTTTAAATTAGTTTTCAACCTGTGTGTCACCAACGTAGACACCATTTTTGTAGACGGCCACTCTTTGCAAGATTCCGTTATCGTCGTACATATAGGCTTTACCATCCATAAAACGGTTATCCTTAAAGATTCCGTCCTTGGTAATTTGTTTGTTGCGGTTGTATAAAGTCTGCTGACCGTTCAAAATCATTGGTCCGGCTGCCTTGCCTTTATTATCAGCCTCGTTCGGTTTTTCGTCCTCCTTCACCTTCACAACAGGCGCATTTTCAGCAGGAATATCTGATTTTTTCGGAATCGGTTTTTTTGGTTCAAACTCTTTAATTGAGGCAACATCTACATTTCCATCAGCATAATTTTTTTCAGCTTTCACATCGCCGTTTTCATAGTACTCTTTTATCACGCCGCTCTCCTTGCCATTGGCAAAATTGCCTTCAATGGCTAACTGTCCGTTGTCATGATAATATTTCTGCGGACCTTCGCGCTTACCCGACGGATTAAATGTAAACTCATGTTGCACTTGTCCGTTCTCGTAAAATAATTTATAAGTACCCACCCAGCGGTTGATCTTCCAGTTTCCTTCTTCAGAAATCTTGCCGTTTTCATTAAACATGATCGCATAACCGTCCGGCCTTCCGTTGGTGAAGGTGAGTTTATTCATCATGTTGCCATTACAGTAAAACTCAATCCAAACGCCAGTTTTACGGTTATCGGTGTATTTACCTTCTTCGGTTTTTTGATCAGGTTGGTAACAACCGCCTGGTTTGTGTTTTCCGAATAACACCCATTTACCTTGTCTTTTACCTTCGCTGTCGGTTTTATTGATGGTATCTTTGCCGAAAACCTCAGGCTCCTGAGCTCTTACAGAAAAAACCAAACATATTAAAAACAAATTATGGACGATGTTTTTCATGAATAGAAAAATCAAATATAAAGGTTTTTGACATTATTAATTTATTTTTCGATCAAATTTTAAAAAATATTATCAAAAAGTTACGTCTAAAAACCTGTCTAAAACTTCAAGAATCGTGTTAAGCTGGCAGCATGGCCTTTTCATACCATCTTTACAGTACTTTATCTAAATCTACTTCTTCAAAAATGGCATTTTGGTGATTTTTGCCTTAATGGCTTTATCCCTTATCAAAACAAAAATCTCTGTATCGGGTTTCGAAAATTCGGTTTTTACGTAACCCATTCCAATGGCTTTATTTAAACTTGGAGATTGTGTACCCGATGTCACTTTACCGATAATATTGCCGGCGGCGTCGGCTATCTGGTAGTCATGGCGGGGAATCCCGCGGTCTATCATTTCGAACCCAACAAGCTTTTTAGCAACACCCTGCTGTTTCTGCGCTTCCAGGTTCGCTTTGTTGGTAAAATTTTTAGAAAATTTTGTAATCCAACCCAACCCTGCTTCGATTGGAGATGTAGTATCGTCGATATCGTTGCCATACAAACAAAAACCCATTTCAAGCCGCAGGGTATCACGTGCCCCTAAACCGATCGGTTTGATATCAAATTCTTTACCCGCTTCAAATATAGCGTCCCATATTTTGTTCGCGTGTTTATTATCAAAATAAAGCTCAAATCCACCTGCACCGGTATAACCGGTGTTACTGATCACAACATTATCAATACCATTAAATTTACCCTTTGCAAAGGAGTAATAAGGAATTTCAGAAAGGTTGATTTCCGTCAACTTTTGCAGCGTTTTAATAGCATTGGGTCCCTGAACGGCAAGCAGGGAGGTGTCGTCTGAAATGTTCTTCATGTCCACATTCCAGGTGTCGTTTTGTTTGATCCAATTCCAGTCTTTATCAATATTGCTGGCATTTACAACGAGCAGGTAGGTCTGCGCATCGATGCGGTAAACGATCAAATCATCCACGATCCCACCGCTATTATTAGGAAGACAGGAATACTGGGCTTTGCCATCGGCGAGCGCCGAGGCATCGTTACTGGTTACTTTTTGTATTAAATCCAGGGCATGGGGACCTTTCAGGATAAATTCTCCCATGTGACTCACGTCAAAAACTCCGACACTGTTTCTCACGCAGTGATGTTCTTCGTTTAACCCGGAGTAAGACACCGGCATATTGTACCCCGCAAACGGAACCATTTTTGCTTTTAAAGCGATATGTTTTTCAGTAAGTGCGGTGGATTTCATTGTAATATTTTCCATGTGAAGGCATAAAAGTAAACAAAAAAACCTCAGTCAGAACGCTGAGGTTTTAATTTTTTATATCCTGTATACAGGCCGGCTCAAACACGTCCAGGTGTTTGCCCTAATCTGCGTTTTCGATCACCATCGCGCTGGCGCCGCCGCCGCCATTACAGATTCCCGCTGCACCATATTTCGCTTTGTTTTGTTTTAACACGTTGATCAGGGTTACTATTATTCTCGCGCCGCTCGCACCCAATGGATGCCCTAAAGAAACAGCGCCGCCATTTACATTTACTTTGGCCGCGTCGAGGTTCATCAGCTTGATATTGGCCAGGCCAACCACGCTGAACGCTTCGTTCAATTCAAAATAGTTTATATCACTCATTTTTAAACCGGCTTTTGCCACCGCTTTTGGAAGTGCAAGGCTCGGCGTTGTGGTGAACCAGTTTGGATCCTGTTCAGCATCCGCAAAACCCCTGATAATAGCCAGCGGTTTTAGTCCAAGTGATTGCGCCTTTTCTTTACTCATCAATACCAACGCAGCGGCGCCATCGTTCATGGTACTTGCGTTCGCTGCTGTAACGGTTCCTTCTTTTTGAAATACCGGCTTCAATGTTGGAATTTTCTCAAAAGACACATTTTTATATTCTTCATCTTCAGCAAATTCAACATCTCCCTTTTTGGTTTTCACCGTCACCGGGACCACTTCGTCTTTGTATTTTCCAGCCGCCCAGGCCGCAGCCGAACGTTTGTAAGATTCTATCGCGAAGGCATCCTGGTCCTCACGGGAAAACTTCATATCCTTAGCGCAGAGCTCTGCGCAGTTACCCATAGCGGAGTTATTATAAACGTCGGTAAGACCATCTTTGGCAAGACCGTCAATGACCACGCCATTACCGTATTTCGCCCCCCAACGGGTACTATCAAGATAAAATGGCACTGAACTCATGTTCTCCATACCGCCTGCAACTACAACATCGTTGTCGCCCAGCATAATACTTTGCGCGCCCAGCATAATAGATTTCATGCCACTGGCGCAAACCTTATTCACAGTAGTGCAGTTCACTGTATCCGGTAAACCGGCAAACTTTGCTGCTTGTCTTGCAGGCGCTTGACCCAGGTTAGCCTGCAACACCGATCCCATAAATACTTCTGTAACGAGTTTTCCGTCCAGCTTTATTTTGTCAATCGCGCCTTTAATGGCCGCTGCACCCAATTTGGTAGCCGGTGTCGCGGCAAGCGTTCCACCAAAAGACCCCATGGCAGTTCTTACTGCAGAAACAATATATACTTCTTTCATGTGTTTGATTTTTACCGGCCAAATGTACTGTTTTAATTAAAAGAATCACGTTAAATGTTATAAACAGAATTGACGGGAATTTTTATTTTAAGCTTAATTTTGCTGGCGTTCAAATGAAGGGTACAGTAATTAAATCGACGGGCAGCAGATACATCGTTATGGCTGAAGGCAATAAGTATTCCTGCACCCTCAAGGGAAAAATTCGCCTGGAGGGAAGGAAAACAACCAATCCTATTGCCGTTGGCGACCAAGTCATTATCGATTTTGAAGACAACGATGAAGTCACGATCAGCAGCATCCTGGCACGTAAAAATTATATTATCCGAAAATCAATCAACCTGAGTAAACAGGCCCAGATCCTTGCCAGTAATCTTGATCAGGCAATATTAATTGTCACGCTGGTTTCACCGCGAACCAGCCTTGGATTCATCGACAGGTTTTTAGTGACCGCCGAGGCCTACCGTATACCTGCGATCATCATTTTCAATAAATGTGATCTTCTCGATGAAGCTTTGCTTGCCATACAGAAACAAACCATTGATATTTACGAGAAAGCCGGTTATCGCTGTTACGAAGTGACGAGCCGGGATTCCGAACAAATAGAAAATTTAAAATCGCTTTTTAAGGATAAGACTACACTGATCGCCGGACATTCGGGTGTTGGAAAGTCAACATTTATTAATGCGTTGCAGCCTGGCCTGGACATTAAGACAGGTGAGATTTCTTCCGCACATGCGAAAGGCATGCACACGACCACTTTTGCAGAGCTGCATCCCTTAAGTTTTGGCGGCAATATCATCGACAGCCCGGGGATCAAAGAACTTGGCCTGGTTGAAATGAAGAAGGAAGAGGTTGGACATTATTTCCCCGAGATCCGCGAACGCATGGGGGATTGTAAATTTAATAATTGTCTGCATGTCAACGAGCCTAAGTGCGCGGTGGTGGCCGCAGTCGAGGCGGGGGAAATCAGCCCCGAGCGTTACAACAGTTATTTGGGCATATTAAACGGAGAGGAAATGGAATGGAAAGAGTGGGAGATCAAATAGTGGACAGCCACACTATCATATTTTGAATGTAAAAGAGGGTTATTTATTTCATATATTTATGTAAATAAAGCATCCGCCATGAAATCACTTTATTCAGTTGCTTTTTCCCTTCTCCTTTTTGCCGCAGCAGCGCAACCCTTTTACAGGATCACAAAACTACCCCTGAACGAACAGGCTGGGATACAGTTTACCGACACAAAGCACGCTTTTTGGTGGGGCTCAACGTTGCGCGGCCTGCTATTAAGAACTTCCGACAAAGGCCTCACCTGGGACTCGATTGTTCTCTCAGGATTTACACAGAACAGCTACGCAAAAATTTTGTCCGGCTGCTTTTTTAATAAGGATACCGGGCTTGTTGCCGCGGTCAATTATACCAATTCTACAAAGGGAATTTATAAAACCTATGACAATGGAAATTCCTGGACGTTGAAAACCACCCACAACATGCCTCTGACCAAGATTATTTTTAAAGGGAATCTTGGTTATGCATTTACAGCTGTTTTTAACAACATTGAGGTTTATAAAAGCACTGACTTTGGTGAAACATGGACGAACTTTTCATACATTTTGCCGATGCCTGACTATGGCGCCTTTCAGATTCAGGATGCCAGTATTACACCAGCTGGCGGCTTTATTGCAGTGACGGACGGCGGTAAAATACTGAGTTATAATGCGGGAATATGGCAGGTGATGTACAGCGATCCGGCCTTAAACTTCCATAAAATATTTTTCCCAACAGCGCAAACCGGTTATGCATTGGCTGAGCCTCAAAATATCTGCGTTCAGTTTCCGGGCATGCCACCACCACTGTGCGGCTTTATTTTAAAAACCGTAAATGCCGGTGCAACCTGGGACACCCTGCCGCGGCTTAATTACTGGCCTTATTGCGTCAATGGCATTTCAGCCGATACAATTTATTTCGGTTACGGTTCTCAGATACTTATAAGCTACGATGGTGGCGTCACAAGACAAGCCATGGCGAATACAAATTTCCAATACGAGGTCATGGATATCATCATCAGGAAGAAAAAAATCGATTATGTTTTCGTCACAAATGGAGACGAATCATCGCTATACTCCAGGCTTCCTGCAGACAGCCTCGCCGAGCCCTTAGATACACTTGACGTGGGAATTTCCACTGTTCTGAAGTCAGCTTCAGAACCCATCATTTCACCGAACCCCTCGCCGGGAGACTTTAATTTAAAAGTCAGGCATAGTACAGCTTGTCTTGTATCGGCGTCCCTCTATAATTTACAGGGGGAGCGGATTAAAACTTATCTTCAAGAGAAACAAATAATCAGGGGTGATGGCAATTACCCATTGGATGCAAATGATGTTCCGCCAGGCATGTATTTTTTGCGGCTAAAAGTGAATGACAAAGAATATTCCTACAAATTAATCAGGAGCCCGGATTGATGGCGGATAAAAAAGCTACCAGCTTCTTAACCGCTATCGCTCTGTGACTTATCGTGTTTTTTGTCTCCCGGCTTAACTCAGCGAAAGTACTTCTTGAGCCCTGTGGAATAAAAAGAGGATCATACCCAAAGCCATTGTTTCCCCTTGGTTCGTAGGCAATGGTACCGGGAACCTCCCCCTCAAAGCGGGAAACCTCTTTATTTTTTATGAGCGTGATGACGGTTACAAAACGGGCCTGGCGTTTCGTGATCCCCGTCATTGCGTTTAGCAGTTTTTTATTGTTGTTTGCATCGTTTTTGGGCTCACCCGCGTAACGCGCGCTGAAAACACCAGGTTCATTGTTCAGCGCTTTTACCTCCAGGCCGCTGTCATCTGCAAACACAGCCGTTGTGGTATCGCCTTTCGCTTCAATAAAATCAGATACGTATTTCGCTTTTAAAAAGGAATTTTCCGCGATGGTAGCGCCGGGCTCGGGAATTTCTTCCAGGATGCCAATGTCTGAAAGTCCGGATATCTCAAAGTTTTCCGGGAGCAAGGCCCTGATTTCTTCGATCTTGTTTTTATTGGAAGAAGCAAAGATGATTTTCATGACGCCCTGCCGAAAATTATTTTCGAAGCTCAAAATTTTCACCCAGGTATACTTTTCGGACCTGCTCGTCATTTGCAAGCTCTTCAGCTGTACCACTTTTAATAACACTGCCTGAATAGAGCAGGTAAGCCCGGTCGGTAATACTCAATGTCTCATGGACGTTATGGTCGGTGATGAGAATACCGATGTTTTTTTCCTTAAGTTTTCTAACCACGTTCTGGATATCCTCCACGGCAATAGGATCAACCCCGGCAAATGGTTCGTCCAGCAAAATAAACTTTGGATCGGTTGCCAGGGCCCTGGCGATCTCGGTCCTTCGCCTTTCACCACCACTCAACTGATCACCCAGGTTTTTTCTCACGTGATGCAGGCCAAACTCGTCCAACAAAGTTTCGGCCTTCATGGCCTGTTCCTTTTTGGTTAATTTTGTCATTTCAAGAATGGCGTATAAGTTGTCTTCAATGCTCAATTTCCGGAAAACAGAAGCTTCCTGGGGCAAATAACCGATTCCGAGTTGCGCCCTGCGATACATGGGTTCTTTAGTGATGTCATGGTCGTCGAGAAAAATCCTGCCGCTGTTGGGTTTTACCATCCCAACGATCATGTAAAATGAAGTGGTTTTGCCCGCGCCATTAGGGCCCAACAGACCTACAATTTCGCCCTGCTCGACCTTTACCGATACCTGGTTGGCGACGGTGCGGTTTTTATATTTCTTGACTAAATTTTCGCTTCTCAGAATCATGTTTATAACGCTAACTGAAACCCAAATTTGATCCCAAAGTTATCTATTGCTTTTTCAAACTGGTAATTTAATCTCCAGAAGGCGTCGATTCTGAATAATTTAAAAATATTTTCCACCCCGGCGCTGGCTTCCACGTAAGGCCCCTTGTCGAGGGCTGACAAAGTGGAAGGAAACAAGAGCGTTCTCCTGTTATGGGCATTCACTGATCCCCACACCGATTTTGCCGTTACCACTTCCCGCCATTTTAACTTACGCAACAAAGGTATTTTATTTAAGAACAACCCTTCGAAATGGTGAAATACCGACAGTGAGACGAACTGGTCGCTTACGAATTCATAATAATTCATCATATTAAAGGCCATATAATCGTAGATATAAGTTTGATTTCCCCCGTGTAATTCCATGATCGGATAAGGAACCGTGCCCCAGATTTTCCCGGTCTCAATCACGTAGTCGGTATACCCCAGGATGGGCGTAATCCTCAGCCGGTCGGACCAGTTGATCACCAGTCTCTGATAATCATATTGTCCCTTGAAGGCGTCCTGGAGCGATTTGGAATAATTGATCTGTATCACGGGCCACCTGGTTCCGATGGACACCCTGGAAAACCCCTGTCCAACATATTTTTCCTTCCAGGCAAAACGCACATTGAGCCTGGCTTCAGTATTGTAGATGCTTTCAAGTTCCTTGATGCTTCCGTCGTTTTTGGGGTACAGGTAACGGTTTGTTCCCAGTGGTATGAACTGCCGGCCGATCAGGCTTACCGTCGTAATGAGGCCAGGAAACCACTCTCTTTCATACCAGGCCTGCACACTGTTCACACGGGTTAAATTGGTAAGCGGACTCGAGCGCAAAAACGAGGCCAGCACATTGTCCTGCGAAAAACCATTGGTACTTTGCCCTAAAATTTCGTTGTCGCTTCTGTAATTCATGCCGATGATCTGTCGCGAAGGTTTTTTTGTGACAAAACTTCTGAACCCCAGGGCGTACTTCCATTTTTCGTCTTTCAGACCGTAGGCTACATACCCGCTGAGCTGATACCATTTGCTGAAAATATTACTGGTTCTGCCGCCGAAGCGCAAACGCAATCCTTCGATACGGTTGTAGGAGATGAGATTGTAATAGGGCCCTATCTCAAAATTATTTACTTTCTTATAACCGGCCACCAATAAATAAAAAATGTCTACCCAGGTACGATAAACCGGCAGGGATTGTATGGTGTCGATCATCTTAAATATTTTTTGCTCGCGGAGAGTCAGGCTATCGTGCCTGTTTTGTACCCAGAACTCTTCCGTCTTTTTTAGCGCGCCATCCTCGACAACAATTTTATCCGCAAAATCATAAAACCCGTCTTCCTTCGGTTGATTCAACACAAGTTTTTTATAGGATGAGGTTTTTCGGCCGTAAAAACCAATCGCCTTTTTGGTAGGCGCAAAATCTATTACCAGGCGGTCTTTCACAAGCATCCAGGTACTGTCGGTGTAAGCGTATTCTTGTATAATATTGGAGGTATTGATAAAGTTGATGTTGGCGTCTTTAGGAAGGGTCATTTCAAGACGCTTCACCCCCCAGGTGGTATCGGCAATCCAGATGTTGCCGGTAAAACTCAATTCCTGTGTCCGTTTGGGTTTAAAACTCAGGTGGTAAATATATTGATTGCCTTCGAAAGCGCTATCCTGCAGGTAGAACTTATAGTAGAATAAGGCGTTGTCGCTGATGGGGCTCGGAAACTGCTTATTAAATACAAGAATATTATTATCATAAAGGTTCACATTCTGGTACATGTCTCCCAGAACCTGTGATATACTTGCGTTTTCGATGCCGGTGATCTTGCTTGCAATGACTATTTCTTTTTTACGCTGGGGACTGCTTTTGTAATAGAAATGAGAAAGGTTTTCGATAATAAAAAAAGGCAGGGAAGGTTTTTCTCCGCTGAAGGTGCTGTCTACATTGTCGAAGATGAATTTTATAGGTTTAAGCAATTTCTTTTCGCGCATTTCCTTGGGTATTCGGGTGAGGTCGAATTCAAGTTTGTTGTATGATTCGTACTCATAGGCCTTTAGGTTATACCGGTTATTTTTGTACTTGTTTTTCACACAGTTTCTGATAATCCGGTGTGCGGGGTTGTCACCGGCCAAAACCACTACCTCATCCAGTGAAACGCCACCCGCAGTTGTCAATGGAAAATTGATCTCCTGCTCATTCAGCCCCTTTTTGATCGGCCTGGACATTCTTTTATATCCCACATATGTAGCAATGATCGAATCTCCGGGGGTGGATGCGTTTATCCGGTAATTGCCGTCAAAGTCGGTTTGCGCCCCAAAGTTTGTCCCTTTAATAAGTACCGGGACGAATGGCAGGGCCTCTTTGTTGTCGGCTGAGAATACCTTGCCCCTGATGATGTACTGTGCTTCTGTAAAAAATGGAAAAAAAATAAAACAGATAAATCCCAGTACCGGTTTGAATCTCATAGAAGATAAAAGTACAAAAATAAAATTAAGTCGGGCGGTCAAAAAAGCTACCTTACGGCAAGGTCAACACGGGTAAAATCAAAGACGTTCAGTGGATTTGAATGAAAATTTTTCATCCTGGTTTTGATCAGCCTGCAGTTGCTTTCATACCACAACGGCACCAGGGGAGCGTCGTTCACAAGAATTTGTTCGGCCTTTAAAAAATAAGCGGCGGCAGAGTCCCTGTTGGTGGCATCCCGACCTTTTTCGTAATATCGGTCAAAACTCAGATTCCTGTATTTTGTAGTGTTTGGAAAGGAGGGCAAGGCCGTGTCTTGTGGGATATAGGCGCTATAAAAAACAGATAAAAATGACTCCGGACTGGGATAATCGGCTACCCAGCCCTCCCGAAAAAGATCTCCCCTCCCTTTTTGCTGGAGGCTATATTTTTCGGCATTTGGGAGTGATTCGAAGGTCACGTTAATGTTGAGGTTGGTCTTTAATTGTCGCTGGATCTCGGCTGCAACAGTGTTATTTCGCGTATTTCCCGAGTTTACAATAAGCCTGATTTCGGGTAAATTATCGCCATTGGGGTAGCCCGCCGCCTTTAATAAGGCCCGCGCCTTGTCCACATTCAGATCGTAACCCTTAATGCCGCGTATATCATAAAATGGGAAAGTAGGCGGTACCAGGCCATAAGTGGCAGGTGCGTAGGCCTGTCCATACAAAATCCGGTCGATTATTTTTGTCCGGTCGATGGCATAATTAATAGCCTGCCTGAGTTTTAAATTATTGAACGGCCTTTTGTTGACATTGAACAAATAAAAATAAGTGATCATTTCGGGCCTTTGTTCCAGGATGAACTCGGCGGGATTCTTAAAAGATTTGATATTCTCCTCCACGATCTGCCTCAGTTGGTTACTGGGAACGGACCCTATGAAATCGACCCGTCCGCTTTGGAAGAGATCAAGCGCTTCTTCTGTAGAGCCCACAATGTCGATAATCAGTGAGTCCAGGTAAGGGAGCGGTTCGCCGGTTTTGTCCTTCGCATAATAATCCGGGTTTTTATACAGCGTATAATGTGTTTTAGTTGAGTTCTTTTGGTCCAGCATAAAGGGCCCGGCTCCTATATTTGGTGCATTGGGTTGTTCAAGCCAGGCTTTTTGATTGATGATGGCAGCGACCGGGTTGGCAAGTATCTGGAGAAACGTAGATGGGGAATTTAATAGCTTGATCGAAAATGTATGGTCATCTATTACCTTAAAACCCGTTAATTCCGCCTTTTTTTTGGCTACGCTCGCGGTATAATAAGCGTCGGCCCCAACCACCCTGTCCTTGCACACGGTATAAAAATGAACATTTCCGGGTTGACTGGTACAAAGGAGCTCAAATGTAAATTTTACGTCATTTGCGGTAATTTCGGGGGCCTTACCGCCGTTTTTTTGAAATTTGACCCCCTTCCTGAGGTGGAAAGTGATAGTCTTGGTGCCATTATCAATCTCCCAGGATTCGGCTATGCCTGGCACGAGGCTGAGGTCCCGGGGGTCTATCCTGACCAAACCCTCATGAATCTGCTCACAAATCAAAGCCTCTATTAAATTAGTGATGTGATGGGGGAAAATGGTAGCCGGAACAGCAATTTCGGCAATTCTGACCACTTTATTGCCGTTTTTTGAATTTTTTGACCCCTTAGCCCTATCTTGTTCGTTATTGCCGCAGGAACTGAAGTATAAGAGCGGTATAATGCCGAATAGTTTTAAAAGAAGAGCTCTCATACCACCAAGATTAAAATACTATAATAACCTTTTCACACTTAAAGATAAAGATAATTGAAATTAAATCGCAATTTCTTTAAAATATATTTTGTAATTAAAAAATTAGGTCATAATATTGCACGCTAAGAATCGTAGTTTTTTTAAATGAGAAAATTTATTTTACACGTATTTTTCCTTACTGTCGGTGTTAATCTGGTTAACGCTCAAGGTGGGGTTATAATTTTAGAAGGAAACTACCAGGGAAAACCCATTTATGTTCAAAATCCTTTTGCGTCTGGTGGCGTCGGGTTTTGTGTAACCGAAGTGAGGGTAAATGGAAACATTACAACGGACGAGCTTACTTCAAGCGCGTTTGAAATTGATCTCAAAACTCACAAGTTAAATATCGGCGAAAAAGTTGAAATCAAGATATTTCATAAAGCCGATTGCAAACCAAAAGTTTTAAACCCTGAAGTTCTCAAGCCTAAGAGCACTTTTGAGGTTGTTAACATGACCGCCGAAAAAGACGGTATGCTGAAATGGTCAACGAAATCCGAAACCGGCAAGTTAACCTATGCTGTTGAGCAATTCCGCTGGAATAAATGGGTTAAGGTAGGAGAGGTTGACGGTAGCGGTACCCCAGCAACAAGTGAATATTCATTTAAAGTAGCGCCACATAGCGGTAAAAATCAATTACGCGTTCGCCAGACAGACTATAGCGGTCAGCCCCGCCTGAGTAAAGCCGTTGATTTTATGAGCGATGTTCCTGAGGTTGAATTTGCGCCGTTAAAAGCAACGAAAGAACTTAACTTTTTTGTAAAAGGTAAAGCCGATAAAGCAGCTGACACCATGTATGAGATTTACGACCAGTACGGAAATGTGGTTAAAAAAGGCTTTGGCAGTAAAGTAGATATCAGTAATCTTCCGAAAGGCGGCTATTTTATTAACTATGATAATAAAATGGGTGAATTTACCAAGAGTAAGTAAACATCCAAAAAATTTTAAAACCCCCTTCCCAACCGAAGGGGGTTTTTTATTTTAATAAAGTTTACATTTGCATCATGTATTCCATCACGATAAACGGCGATAAAACAGTAAAAACTGATTTAATACTCTCGGGCACCAAATTTGAGGGAAGTCTTAATGACAAAATAATTAAAGGTGACCTGTTGCGGCTGAATGAGTTTCAATACCATCTTTTGTATAACGACAAGTCCTACAACATCGACCTGGTAAAGCTCAACAGTGAAGAAAAGACTATTGTTCTGAAAATTAATTCTGTGAAATTCAGTCTGCAAATAAAAGATAAATACGACGAGCTATTACACAGTCTGGGCCTGGACAAAATGAGTTCAAAAAAACTGAATGATATTAAGGCGCCTATGCCGGGAATGGTTTTAAACATTCTGGTTAAGGAGGGCGATTCAGTTAAAAAAGGCGATGCTTTGCTTGTTCTTGAAGCGATGAAAATGGAAAACATCTTAAAATCACCGACGGAAGGTACTATCAAAAAAATTACGGCCAGCAAAGGCACGGCAGTGGAAAAAAACCAAATCTTAATTCAATTCTGATATGGATGACAGGAGAAATTTTCTTAAAAAAGGGGCCCTGCTTGGTTTAACCGGTCTCTTCGCCAACATGGGCGCGAAAGATAAATTGGATGACATAGAGAATGCGGCAACATACCTGTCTGGGTCGCCAGCATTTAAACTTCCGGCCCTTCCTTATGATTACAGCGCCCTGGAGCCTTTTATCGACAGGCTAACTATGGAAATTCACCACACCAAACACCACCAGGCTTACATTGACAAATTAAATAATACACCGTCAACAAATATCGATTACCAGGCAGATGATCAAACGATGTGTAAAAGTGTTGATCAGAGTACAAGCCCGGTGATCAGGAATAACCTGGGCGGGTACTACAATCATTGCCTGTTCTGGCAGTTATTAAAACCCAACCCCAACAATCATGCTAACCTGCCGTCCGGCAAATTAGCTGAGGCAATCAACAAAGACTTTGCCTCATTCGAAAATTTCAGGAAGGAATTCTCAGAAAGCTCGCTCAAGATATTTGGGAGCGGATGGTGCTGGCTGATCCTGCAGGGGGGTAAATTAAAAATCACAACTACGCCTAACCAGGATAATCCGCTGATGAAAGTTGCTGCAGAACAAGGATCCATTGTTTTGGCGCTCGATGTCTGGGAGCATGCTTATTACCTGAAGTATCAGAACCGGCGGACTGAATATATCAACAACTGGTGGAATATCGCCAATTGGGACAAGGCAGAGGAATTATTTAGGAGCAAATAACCCATCCTTCGGCGACATTGCGCTCAGGGTACATCCCAAAAAAAACAATAATAAAACTGTCCTGACGCAAAAACGAAATATTTTTTAATGAAATAATTTTGTGTGGACCAAAAGAACCATTTGAAAATGACGCATAAGAATTTTAAAAACATCGATAAGGTTACCTACGGCCGGGGCTCATTTTCACAACTGTCGGAAACCATTGAACCCGTGAGGAAAGAGAATAACGGGGACTTTGTTTTTATCGTAGATAATTATTTTAAAGACAAGCCGCTGAGCAAAAAGCTTCAAAATAAACCCGGAGACCTGGTATATTTTATAGATGTTGATGCTTACGAACCGACCACAGAGCAGGTTGACAATTTACGTGACGCTATTCTTGCGAAAAACGGATTGCCGAGCGGCGTGATTGGGATCGGGGGCGGCAGTGTGATGGACATCGCTAAGGCCCTCTCTTTGATGCTTACCAATGAGGGTTCGTCGACCTTGTACCAGGGTCTGAATCTCGTTAAAAAGGCGGGAATTTATCACCTGGGTGTTCCGACAATCAGCGGCACGGGCGCGGAAGTATCTATGACGGCTGTATTAACCGGGCCGGAAAAAAAACTTGGTTTAAAATGCGACTGGACGGTGTTCAACCAGGTGATTTTAGATCCCGAGCTTATTGAATCGGTGCCGGTGGACTGGTGGTTCTATACCGGTATGGACACTTATATCCATTGTATAGAGTCTCATAACGGTATCCGCAATAACGCGTTTAGCCTTGCGTATGGCGACCAGGCCCTGCAGTTGTGCAGGGAAGTATATTTGAATGAGGACGCCGGTCAAACAGCAGAAAACAATGATAAACTTATGGTGGCTTCGCTGATGGGCGGACTAAGCCTTACTTACAGCGAAGTTGGCGTTTGTCACGCGATTAGTTATGGCTTATCGAAAATACTCGGCACAAGGCACTGTTATGCCAACTGTGTGATCTTTCAGCATTTGGAAGACATTTACCCGCAGGGCGTGAAAGAGTTTAAAGCGATGGTCAAAAAACACAAGATCGCTCTGCCTCAAAATTTAAGCAAAAACTGGGACGATGAAACCCTGACAAAAATGGCGACCGTGTCTTTTAATTTACCATTTATGTGGAACCATGCCTTTGGCGATAAGTATCAGGAGATCGCAACGATGGACTATATCAAAAATCTTTTTAGGAGGTTATAACATATAAAAGAAGAAAACATACAAGATGACTTAAATATCATTGAAACGCTCCTTTAAATATTTATTCATATGGCTTTTTTGGTTTGCGTTGAAAACTACTGGTCAAAATCAAAACAGCAAATGGTATTTCGGTAACAAAGCCGGACTGGATTTTATGACAAATCCGCCTACAGTGTTAACGGGATCGATGAATGCCTTCGAGGCCTGTTCGAGCATTTCAGACGCTTCGGGCAACTTGTTATTTTATACAGACGGGGTTTCGGTCTGGAATAAACAACACCAGGTCATGGCGAACGGTACAGGTCTGCTGGGCGGTTTGTCCGGCTTTAACTCAGGGTACATTGTCAAACAACCCGGAAACAAAAACATCTATTTTATATTTACAGTCCCCGAGCTGGGGATGTCGAATGGGTTAAGATACACGACAGTTGACATGTCACTGGCCGCAGGAATGGGCTCTGTGACGGTAAAAAACACCCTGGTTGCACCTACCAGCACCGAAAAGCTCGCAGCGACAAGACATTGCAATGGCGTTGATATCTGGATGGTTTCACACGATTACCCCGGGGATAATTTCAGGGCATTTCAGGTCACTTCTGCGGGAGTGAGCACGACGGCCGTGATATCTGCGGTGGGTTATTCCTTGACTTACCAGTATGCCGCAGAGGGCTGTATCATGATATCACCATCGGGTGATAAACTCTGCATGTCGTTGTATGCAAGTCTTTCACCGACGGCACCTGAGCCTACGTTTGAGCTATATGATTTTGACAATACAACAGGTGTTGTGTCGAATGCCTTAACTCTTAATAACAACCGGGCGGGAGAAGCCTGCGAATTTTCAGCGGATGGCACAAAACTATACGGTTGCCAGCCGGACAAATACCTGTTACAATGGGACCTCTGTGCAGGATCAAATACCGCGATTGTTGCTTCACAATATACCGTGGCTTCATGGATTCCCGCTAACAATCCTGGCCGGGGGCATATGCGAAGAGCAATCAACGGCAAGATATACCTTGTGGTTATCGGCACATCAGACCTTGATGTGATCGGCAATCCGAATGCCGGGGGCGCTGCCTGTAACTATATTGCCAACGGTCAATCTGCTTCCCCGAACCTGAACAAGTTCGGCCTGCCTAATTTCATGTTTGAAAAAATTCTCCCGTCGCCCTTTACTTATACCCTAAACGCAGCAATTGATTGCAAGGCGCTGACCTTCACATCTTCTCCGCTGACAAATACTCTCACAACCTGCACCTCGGTCGGTTATTCGGTTACGAATATGACATGGGATTTCGGTGATCCGGGCTCGGGTCCGTCCAACACGTCAAATTTACCGAATCCCACCCATGTCTATCCAGGCCCGGGAACTTATACGGCACAGTTGATCTACTATTATACCTGCGGTGGGGGAACAGATACCCTCAGACAACAAGTAACTGTTTCTAACTGTAACGGAATTAGACCAATGTATGATGACTTGCCGGTGAATATTTATCCCAATCCGTTTTCAAGTGAATTGACCATCGAGAGCACAAACAAACTCCAGGTTTCTTTGTATAATAAATGGGGGATGCTCTTCATGGAAGAGGTTTTGCACACAGGCTCGAACAAAATCGATTTGAGCGGGTTAAGCAAGGGAATTTATATGCTCGTGTGCCGCGACGGTGAGAATATCCGTCGGCTGAAACTCGTTAAAACCGACTAGACAATCGGCTTTACGTGTACCCCAATTTCGCGTCAATACCTCAAAAAAACTTCCCGATATTTCCAAAAGGCTTTTCAAAACCGCCATTCCAAAGTAGAAGCCGCTTTGCGTCTTCGTTTCAGGATCACCATGAAGCGTAAAAGCCTCCCCGACATCAATCGAAGAGGCTTTTTCTGCTTCATGGTGACCCCGAGAGGACTCGAACCTCCAACCAACAGAACCGGAATCTGTCATTCTATCCAATTGAACTACGGAGCCGAATGTATTTGCCCGGCTAAAAAAGCCGTGATTTGCAAGACACAAATATACCGCTATATTTTAGCAGAATAATATAATATTGTCGTAATTTTATCGTTAGTAAAACAACCGTAAATTTCTTGTTTTGATGGCCAGGGCGCTCTTATTTCTTTTCTCTTCAGTTTTTTTTTCCATTTATTCTCAAGTCGGGCCTCGTATCTGGCAGGATCATGTGAGCTTAAATAAATGTAATTCTGTGGCAAAGCTTGGTTCAAAGATATATGCAGCCAATACCGTTGGCCTGGTGAGATTTGAACAGGCGGAGTTAAGTCCCCAATCGGTCACCAAAATAAACGGACTTCACGATGTCGGCGTTAAATTGGTGAGGGCAAACCCTTATAATAACAAATTGCTGGTAATTTTTGAGAATTGCAATATCGACGTTATTGACATAAATGACAACATCTCAAACTACCCGGATTTTAAATTAAAAATCTTTACTGGAAAAAAAACGATCAATGAGGTTACTTTTGATAAACAATATGCCTACCTGGCTTGTGGTTTTGGAATTGTTTTATTCGATACTGAAAAACAGGAGGTAAAAGATACCTATGTCATCGGGCCGGGGGGCTCAGATCTTGAAGTCTACCAGGTCGCTCTGAATGATTCCCTTATTTTTGCCGCAACACCGGTTGGAATTTACAAATCGAACTTCAAAACCAAAAATCTTGCAAATTTTAATAACTGGCAAAAAGTTACCAACCTGCCGACCGGTCCATATTGCGGACTGGTGCAGGTTGACGGCAAAATCGTTACTGCCTATGCTCCCAGTAAAACAAATCAGACCATTCAGCTAAAGGACACCCTGTACATTCTGAAAAATAACTTGTGGAGCAGGTATCAGGACCCATCAGCAAGTAATACAATCAACAGGTTTTGCATGACTGAAGGCACAAAGTTTTCGTTTATCGACCAATTTGGTTTCAAACTTGTAGATGTCAACTCCAGCGCGACCCTGAATTATATTACAAGCTATAATGGCAACGCAGATTGCAGGATCGTAGACACCTATTTTGGAAAAGACCATGTTGGTAACGTGGCTTATTGGTGCGCTGATCTCAACTATGGTTTGTACCAGACTTACGCTTATTACCCCGCCGAGCCCCAGAAAAGCGTCAAAAGGGACGGCGTCAATCAGCCTTTTGTAAGCAGTATAGACATCTTTAACGGAAAAATAGCGGTTTCGCCTTCCCACCCCGATGCCGGCGGCGGCAGGATTTATACAACGGAGGGAATTAACGTTTACAGCAAAGGACAATGGAATTACATCAAACAAAATGATCTTCAAAATAACCGGATCCTGGATATTAATTACGTTTATTTCGACCGGAAAGACACAACCAAGTACTGGGCTACCTCATGGGGAACAGGCCTCCTTGAATATAAAAACAACAAACTCATCGGCGTCTATAACTCAACAAACACGCCCATGAAAGAAGTTTCCGGCACCGATCTTCGACCAACAGGAATTGATATGGACGCTGACGGAAATTTGTGGTTTGCGACCAGTGACGTGAGCAGGTATATCAATGTCAGAAAAAAAAGTGGTGTATTCCTGAGTTACGACCTGGGAACGCCGAGGTTTACCAGGAAAATTATGGTCGATAAAAATAACTACGTATGGGCCGCGCATGAGCGTGAAGGTGGACTAACAGTATTTAAGCATAGTAATTTCACTAATCCCATATTTAAAGTGCTTTCCAAAGATGTCGGCTCCGGTAACCTGCAATCGAACTCTGTTTTTTGTATGACCGAAGACAAAGACGGAAAAATCTGGGTTGGCACTGCGGCGGGCGTTGTGGTTTTCTACAACCCTACCAGTATATTTAACAGCTCAAATTTTGACGCTCAGCCAATCAAAATAGTTCAGGATGGCAATGTTGAATTGTTGCTGGGCAAGGAAGTGGTAACAGCCATTGTCGTTGATGGCGCCAATAATAAATGGATCGGAACCCAGACCGGCGGCGTTTATTGCTTTAGTTCCGATGGACTTACCCAACTCTATCACTTCACGGCTGAAAACAGCCCGCTCTATTCCAATTCCATCATTGACCTTAACTACTACGAAAAAACCGGGGATGTTTATTTCGGAACTGAGCTGGGGTTGCAGTCATTCAGAAGCATCATTATTGAGGGAGAAGAAAAGTACAACGGGATTTTCGCTTATCCCAATCCTGTAAAACCTAATTACCAGGGCAGTGTTTTGGTGAAGGGACTGGTAGATAACTCAACTGTAAAAATAACGGATGAAAGCGGCAATATTGTCTGGGAGGCAAAATCTCATGGCGGGCAAATAGAATGGAACATATCCTCTTTTTCAGGCACCAGGGTTTCCTCGGGCGTGTATCTTGTTTATGCAACCAATAGCACAGCTGAGGATAAAGCTGTCACAAAAATACTTGTCATTAATTAATGCGGGTTTCGGATAAGGCTATCGTGGTTCACGCCATCAAGTACGGCGACAAGAAGTACATTCTAAAACTTTTTACGAGGCACAACGGTTTACTCAGTGCTGCCGCGGCCGTTGGAAAATCGGCCTCATCGAAAATAAAACCGGGCAGTGTTTTACCTTTAAATTTACTTGAGATTGAACTTGTATTTAAACAGAACAAAGAAATACATCGCCTGACCGAGGCCTCCTGTTATTCCGTTCATCCGCATATTTCTGAGTCGCTTTCCAAGTTAACCATTGCGCAATTTCTAAACGAGATACTGGTAAAGGTGCTCAAAGAGCAAAGTGGTAATGCCCACCTGTTTGAATTTATTGAAACCTGTCTGAAATTCCTGAATGACACAGATAAGGGATTTGAAAACTTGCATTTATATTTTCTGATTGAGCTTACGAAATATCTTGGTTTTGAACCGCAAAACAATTATAACTCTTCATTAAAGTATTTTGATTGCAGGGAGGGCCAGTTTTCATCATTCAGCCTGGCTTCCCCTTTGGGTTTGAATGAAGCGGACTCCAGGCTTTTCTCCGAATTTCTGAAGATCAACTGTCTCCGCGAAAAGATCTCGAACAGTCAAAGGCAAAACTTGCTTGAAAGCCTTCTCGCCTATTATACACTCCATGTACCGGGGTTTAGCCAGGTGAAAAGCCTCGGCGTGTTAAAGGAAGTCATGGCGGGTTAAACGCTTAATAATCATGATAAACATTCCAGAAACTCGTTTTGAAGGCGACAAAAATATAGGGGTCTTGTAAAACGTAACCGAGAGAGTTTTTTTCGGCGCGTTGTATATAACCAAGTTCTACCCTCATGTTTAAATTTGGAATGATAAAATAACTAAACTTCAATTGGCCCTGCAGCAGCGTTGTCTTAATACCCTGGGTTGTGAAATTCCCATAATTGGAGGTGCGCGTTACGTAACTCAGAAAAATATTCTGCCCGACATTTGATTTTGGACTGAGAGAATCTTTTCCAACAATGGCGTACATTCCCTGGCCGCTTAGTTCCCAGTTAGACCTCCGGTAATTAATGAAACCCAAAGCCTCCCTGAAATTCGCCCCAAAGGGGTGCGCCAGGGGGACGCCATAATGGGCATAATTCTGTTCTATCACGCCGTGTGTGTAAGTATAGGGCCTTACCTCGTTATATTCTGCCTGTAATTTTAAACCTTTAATTCCGAATGCGTTTATGTATTTTGCGCCCAATTGCCACCCCTGTTTATTTGCCCACCAGCCTTTTCGTGCGCGGATCTCTTTCAGGAAAAATTCATCAAGCGCCAGTTGACCATACAATTTTATTTTTTTAAAGATAGTTGCGCTCATGTTTATGCCAATAAACGAATTATCGGGAGAACCGACTGAAAATTCCTGTGGTCTCAGGAAGATGACCGGGTTCAGATAATTCACTTCGAAAGTCCGTACCTGGTTCGTGTCGGTACCCCGCCACACGATATTTTCGAAAAACCCGATATTAAACTCTTTTACAACGTTATAACTCAGGTAATGAAAGGTTCCGAATTTATTGGTATAGTTTGATTTGAAGCCGCCGGCGTTGGTCACATCATACATCCAGGTATACCAGACATTATACTGGATCCGCCAGATATTGGTATTGATCCTGAAATAAGGATAGGCCGGTCCATAGTCGCTGAGGAGCAGGCTCCTGTAACCATCGCCGATAAAATGTTTATCACGGCCCAGTTGAAAATTGAAGATCTTATTATTGTTAGGCGAATACGAGATATAACCGGTATAATCAAAAAAAGTATAACCACTTTTTGAACTTCCATATGCCTGTCCATATGCCGGAAGAATTTTCTGCGTTGAGAGGACTGTGTCCAGGAAAAATGGAAGCGTGTATTTTCCTCCAAACAGAGATGCAGCGAAAGTAAAATCGTCGTTGATATTTAGTTTCAGGTGCGCACCCCCAATTGCTGACGAAACAGGTTTTTTAAGAAGTCCGTCATAAGCCATTTCTGCATCCAGTATCGGATGCACCTGGAGATTATACCAATCGGGTTTTTGAGGTTTTTCGTTGAGTGTTTTACTAAAAAAAAAATTCCTAAAGGCGTAGAACTTAAACGGTACAACCGAATCAGCGGCATTGGCATAGGTGCTGCTTAAATAGGGTTTGAAAGCTGAATGAAAGGTGGTACCAGGTCTGGAAATATTCCAGTAATCGAAAGCCTCTGTAATTTCCCGGCCCATAAAACTATTCCGCGCCTGGGGATCATTTTGAGCGAAGCCGGAAAAAAGATTCACGAAAATGAAAAGCGGTAAAAAAATGCCAGAAAATTTAAGGGAGCCCGGTTCTTTTTTTATTTTTATCCTGGCAAAATGAACGGGATGAGGAACCCCGATCATGTCCAAATAAGAAAAAAAAACTCTCATCATTTATTCGGTCTTTACTATCCTAAAAGCAGATATTTTATTGTCAACGAAAGCCTTTAGAATATAAATGCCATTTGCAAACTTGTCAATGGAAACCTGGTTCAGGTAATTTGTGCAGGGTTGAGTGTAAATTTCCTGCCCTAATGCATTATAGATCGTAATTTTTCCGGGGCTGTTCAACTGAACATTGAAATTACCAGTATTGGGATTTGGAAACACGGCGACGCCACTTTCATTCTCGTTGATGGTTTCGAAACCGACACAGGCGGAGATGCCAAGTGTATAGGCAGTGGTACCACTACAGCCGAAATAATCGGTTCCGGTAACGGTATAAGCGGTGGTCGTCATGGGAGTCACCGTTTGCTGCATTGAACTATTGCCGTTGCTCCAGGCAAATGCTGTCGCTGAACCAACCACGGAAAGCATTGCTGAATAACCGATACACACCGGATTTGCAGTTGAATGGATCGAGAGCACCGGCAGGATATGGACATTCACGGTACTCATAGATGAGTTTGAGCAGCCCTCGCTGCTGGTTGTGCTTACGCTGTAGGAGGTAGTAACGACAGGGCTGACCACGGGACTGCCACCCGAAACGAAATAGGTTGGAGAACCGATGGCCGTGATGGTAAATGTCTGACCGACACAAATATCGCCGCTGTTTGCCTGAATGGTCGGCAAGGGGTAAACCGTTACGCTTGCTACGGAGGGAAGTGATGTACAACCCTGGGAGCTTGTGCCATAAATCGTGTAATTAGTACTAACGGGCGGACTAACATAAGGCGAACCTCCGGGGATGAGGTAGGAGGCTGCGCCGGAAAGGTTCATTGTAAAAATTTGCCCGAGGCAAATGGCGCCGCTGTTAACCGTCACTGTAGGTAAAGGATTCACAACCACTGTGCAGATCACGGGAATATTAGAGACGCAGCCCGATTGAGAGGTACCCGTTATGGAATATGTGGTGGTGACCGGGGGGTTTACCATAAAACTACCGCCGCTAATGGTATAGGTACTAGCGCCACTTGGAATAATTGGAAAAAACTGGCCCTGGCACATGGCGCCGCTGTTTACGCTTATGTCGGGTGAAACGGTCACCGTTATTGCCGTCCTTGAAGAACTTGGGGCGCAGGTGAGCGCTTCTGCATAATAGGTATAAATGCCAGGTGGAGACGGGGGCACCACAAAGGAAGCGCCAGTTCCCAATACGGTTGTAGCGGTTGCGCCGGCAAACCAGTTGATAGCGCCGGGTCCCGACACTGACAAAGTAGAGGTCGCAAAATTACAAAGCGTTTGATTACCTGGTGCCGTGATATCGGTTGGCGGGTCAGGTATAAAGCAAATATCGAACCGGACCAAAAACCCATCGGTTGAACCAGAATAAGTGTTTTGGAAACCTCCGGAAGTGGCTATTGGGTTCGTTGTAGTAGGGGTGCTTTGTGTGTTTCCGGTCAGGTAAAGCTTATTTCCTTTAACCGAGCAGGCACTCGCATTATCAGCACTCGATCCCCCGTAATAGGTTCCATATTGCCGGACGCCGGTGGGACTAAAAATTGCGAAGTAAGCGTCTGAGCCACCTCCAAAAACATATTGAAAACAGCTGGGAGTGGTTAGTAACGTAGTCGCCTGGGGCGTCTGGCCTGCCAGGTAAACATTATTGAGTGAATCGGTAACGCAGGTATTCGAAGATCCGCTACTTCCGGCCCCGTAGTATGTTCCCCATTGGCGCACCCCGGCAGAGTTGAATTTAACGAGGAAATCGTAATTGGATGGTCCGGAAACGAACGTCTGAGTACCCGCAGGTGTCGCAATAGTAGTGCCGGTGCTGCCGTTAGTTTGCCCGCACATATATACATTTCCGGCCCTGTCTACCGCAGCGTAATTTCCGGTTTCAGTACCAGGGCCGCCATAATATGTTCCCCACTGCCGAACACCACTGGTATTAAATTTTACCAGGAAAGCGTCATATCCGCTCGAAGTATTTCCATGCAACGACTGATGGCTTCCCGCGGTGGCAATCAACGTTGTTGTAAGCGAAGTGGTCTCTCCACCAACATAAACGTTCCCGATAGAATCTGATTTACTGAAATGCGTATATTCATTGCCTGTGCCACCGTAATAAGTCCCCCACTGCCTCGTTCCTGCACTGTCGAATTTCACAAGAAAGGCATCATAACCTGAAGTTAAAGCTGGTTGATGAGATCCCGTGGTGGAAATACTCGCCGTAGAATTAGAATAACCGGCCAGGTAAATAGAGTTATTCCGGTAATTGGCGCATGAAGTTCCATAATCGTAAGAACCACCGCCATAATAGGTTCCCCAGATGCGCGCGCCCGCCGGGTTGAATTTGACAAGAAACGCGTCCCCAAGCAATCCGCCCCCCGAAGGTTTATAACTACCGGGAGTTGCCAGAACAGTAGTGGAGGTCTCGCTGTACCCGGACACATAAATGTTTCCAAGGCTATCGGGGCTACAGGAATATGCCTGGTCTAAATTGGCGGTTCCATAATAAGTGCCCCAGAGTCGCGCCCCGGCGCTGTTGAATTTGGCGACAAAGGCGTCGGAATTCCCTCCAAAAGAGGTTTGAAATGCTCCTGTACTCGCAATAAGTGTACTGGATGAGGAGGATGTTAACCCTGCAATATAGACGTTGTTAAATCTATCAGTCGCGCAGGCATTAGAGGTTTCGCTGCTATTTGAACCATAATAAGTACCCCAGATTCTGCTTATCACTGCGGGGTCAATGATAAACGAAGTTGTCAAATCAGGATTATTAATCTCCAGGCTTAACATGTTTTTTTTGATCACCCATTTGGCCTCCAGCACTCTCGAATTTTGAAACACTGTCGGCGCTTCTTCGGTTATTTTTCCAAGCGGTGTTGTCATGACTAAATCGCCGTTTTTGTCCAGGGCAATATTTTCAGCGCCATTAATCTCTATTTGTATTTGTTTATAATCTGCGCCGGCAGACACCAAATAGTCGTATTTGAGCTGCCCGTTCTTCTCATACCACCGCAAATCAATTCCCTTGTAAATGTTCTGGTAGACAACTTCCTCAAAACTACTCACGTTTAAGATACCCTGCGGACAATGTTCGAGATAATAATTATTAAACCCCGCCATCTCTTTTTCTTTTTTTATCGTAAAATCGGGCCGGATGTTTAACCAATTGATATCTAAACGGAACAAAGTCGTCTTCGCGGGAACGCGATTTGTTTTTTTTGCCGAACTGTCTTCAACTTTTCTCCAGGTATTAATCCTGTTGAACTGATAGCTGATCCCATTTGTTCGCAGGTGAAAAACAACTTCACCGGCTGTGCCTCCAAAAAGTACATCTGGTCTCGGTTTTCCGTTCTGGTCACTCACCTGACCCTTATTTTCTGTGAAGCAGAGCCCCACTGTTTTTGATTTAGGGTCATTACCTCCAAATAAAGGATCGCGTATGAATAACAGACTTAAAAATAGGATGACCGTGAGTACTCTTTTCATTTTAATGTTTAATTATCAATCCTTAATACAACGGATACTGTTACCGGAAATATTATCGTTCGCCAGACGGAATAATCTTGGAGAATTATAGGTTACATAATAGATCCACGACTGCGAGGCATTAAATGTCGTCGTCGACCAAAACCCGGCGCTGTATCCTTGTCCATCGAAAGCCCCTGTGTTTCCCCTTCCGCCACCGGGAAGCGCGTTGAACCCACTTTGGTTATCTCCACCCGAAAACCATAAATTCTTCGATTTCAGGTGGTTCCCGGCAACGTTCTCTCCACCGAGATAGGTCTGCAACTGCTGCCACTCCGCATCAGAAGGAACATGCCAACCCACGGGCGCAATTTTTCGTGGGCTGGTGACCGCCTGCCAGTTATATAATTTCCCATAAGTATTTTCGAGGTCGGCATCACTTGCATAAAAACAATAACATCCCGAGGTTGGTGACAGCCACAGCAGGTTACCCGGTGCAGAAGTAATTGCCGATCCATCATTGTATTTTGTAACCCGCAAATTTTCGGCCATCCATATTTGTGAGCCAATGGTCACCGTATTGTAATTATTGCCATCAACATCAGTCACGACACCGGTATAGGTTGTAATTTTTAATTCATTTCCATACACTAAGCCTGAATTATTGATAGCATACGTTCTTACATAATAAGTAGTGTTGGTGATCAGCCCCGTGAACGAATGTGAAAATTCCAAATTGCTAAACGCTTCAGAAGTTTTATCGTTGTCGATGGTGGGTTGAGGACTCGTGCTCCAGCAAAAACCAACCGTGATCAGGCCTTTAGAATTAAGACTGGAGATAGTGCCGCCGCAGGTAAATTTGTCGGCGCCTAAGGAATAGGGACCGGATGTCGTCAGAACTGGAAGTGGAGTTGGCGGAAGAGTCTTAAAGCTGGTTTCTTTGCCATAGGAGATGCCAAAGCCGTTCACAGCATAGGCGCGAACGTAATAAGTTTTATAAGGGTCTAGGCCCGTCAATTCCGCCGAAAAATTACCTTCCCCTTCGCCAACGACAGTCTTAAAATTGTCAACTGTCGGTTCCGGCATGGTATTCCAGCACAGTCCCTTCTCTGTCACCTTCGCGTTTCCCTCAGAGTATAATATTCCACCACCCTTGGCGGTTTTCGGAAACACTTCGTATATAGCTGAAGTCGTAATGATCGGCGTACGTTTACCCTTATCGCAGGATAAAAGACCGAAGAGAACTACAGTCGCAAGAATAAACCTCATGAAGTATAAAGATATGTAATTTAATTATTTCCAAAGAACGATTTATGGCTCAATATTTTGATTTAGTTGGTTATCTTTGGTAGTCTTATTTACCCACATGCTACGCCTGATTCTTTTGACTGCCTTTTTTCTGAATACTGTTTACGGGCAACAGAACCTGAAAGAGAATTACGTCCCTGTCAAATCCTCCGGAAAACTGCCGGCCGTGTTCACTCAGAATGTCAGGGAGGTTATCAGAAAGGAACAAGACTCTATACAGGGCAGCGACCAGGACAAAACGCTCAAATACTCCTATATTACCAGCACACATTACCAGATAGAAAGGATCATCAGGAGCGGGAGCGCGCTCTTGAATGATGAAATCACGAAATACATCAACGAGGTTGCAGATGTCATTTTAAAGGACAACCCGGCTTTAAGAAAACAACTGAGTATTTATACGCTCAAATCGCCCGTTGTGAATGCTTATAGTTTTGACAAGGGATATATTTTTGTCGACATAGGCCTGATTGCGCAACTGGAATCTGAAGCCCAGCTTGCTTATATCCTTTGCCATGAGATCTCACACTACACCCTGCGCCACCATATAAACTCTTATATCAGGGATGCCAAACTCAGCCGTAAAAAATATGACGGGAAAAGCCTCGAAGACCGTTTGATTGAAAGGTGCCAATATTCAAAAGAAGATGAAAGCGGCGCCGACACAGTGGGACTGAAACTCTTTGAAAAGACCAACTACAGTCTCAAACAGGTTGGAAAGGCCTTCGATGTTTTACAATATTCACATCTCCCTTTTGAACTATTTGAATTTAAAAAGTCTTTTTTTGAAACGCCCTGGTATAAATTGCCGAAGAGTTATTTCCTCGAAAAGGTAGCGCCTATTATTGATAATTCAAATGTCGACGACTCAAAACAGACGCATCCCAATACCGCGAAACGTAAGCAAACGATCTCGGAATTAATTGTCGACAAAAACAATACAGGGAAGGTAAATGCGATTATAGGCAAGGAAAAATTTGAATACATCCGCGACATCGCGCGCATGGAGATTTGCAGACTCTATCTCAAACAAAGGGATTATGGAAACGCCTTATATGCTGCCTATATTCTTCAGCAAAAATATCCCTCAAATCAATACGTTGCTGAGGTTTTGTGCAAGTCGGTATACGCGATCGCGCTGTTTCGTAATGATTCCCTGAGGTATACTGATCATTCGTATCTGAGGGACGGCATACCGCCACCCTCGAAAATTGAAGGCTACCCGCAACAGTTATATAACCTGATATATTCAATGCCAAAAAATGAATGGACGTTTATGGCGCTCAATTATGTCTATCGCCAGCACAAAACGTTTCCCGGGAACACCCAAATTAACTACTGTTCAGATCAGTTGTTCAAGCTGGTGAGGAGCTCTTACTGGGACATCAGTGACTTTAGAAGAGTTTATAAAGAAAAGGAAAAGGAACTCCAGGCGAAACAAGACAGCATGGGTGAAGGTATTTCGAAAACGGATTTTATACTGGAGCGAAGCAGGAGACTCACCAGCGATTACAGGGTTGAGGATTCTGTCTATTATAAAAGTATTTACGTTGATCTGTTTATGGAAGACGAAACGTTCAGGAGGAAATTCCCCTTAAGAAGTACGTTTAACGACGTTACGATCAAGGGCCCGAAACCGGAAAGAAACAGAAAAAACTGGTTTGAAAATAATATCGTGGTGAATAAGGTATTGCTCCTCGAGCCTTTTTATTCAAAAATAAACATGAACAATGGTGAAAAATTTCTTTTCGTCAGTTCAGACAAAAAGCAGGAAAATTTTATTAATACTGTAAATCACTGCGCCGAAAAACAAAAATTTGAACTGGTCACTATAGATCCGGGGTTGATGAACGCGACGGACGTCGACAAAATCAATGACTATTCTGTGGTTACAGACTGGTTAAGCGAGCGGCTTGATTCTGAGCAGGGGAATATCCCGATTTTTAACACCAATGACATCAACGATATCATTAAAAGATACGGTACGCAGTACGTGTTAAGAACGGGCCTGGTGTCGGTGAAAAAGCGACTCCGCAAAAACACTTTTTTTTATGCTGCGCTTTACGATTTAAAGACAAATAAAATTGTGTATGGAAAGTATGAGCGGTTTTCACGCAAAGACAATGACGATCTTGTGCAGGCGAAAACTTATGAAATGATTTTTGAACTCAAAAACTGCAAAATCACTAAACCTAAAAAGGCGGATGAAATTAAATAAGTGCATAACTCTCTTTTCTTTGCTGTTGTGTTTTTCCGGCTTATCGGCCCAGGCGCCCGGTTATATGAGCAAAAGATGTGTGGTTGGCTATGGTTTTAATTTCAACCCGATGTTGAAGGGCTCAAACGCCCAAAACCAGACGTTATCGGTTGAGGGCGGCAGCGCTGAAAGCGGCAGGTTCAGGCTCAATATGACGCACGAAGCGTTTATGGAATATGCTATTGCCCGTAAAATATCCTTAGGAACAGAATTTCATTATTTTCGCACTGGCTATGATAACCGCCTGTCCATTGGCGCTTTGGGCCAGCCCACCGATTTTTACGTCATCAATAATTTTGGCGGCGCGCTTTACTCGAAATTTTTTTTCAGGAAATATGTGGCGCCCTGGGGCAGTTATTTTAAACTGGGTTTAGTGGTTAACGCGTCGACCAGTTCTCAACATGAATTCATGTATTTGAAGTCTGCCGTAAAAGACAGGGATACCTTACTTTTTGATTTCGGGCCTCAAAAACAAACGCAGCTGAACTTTGACATACAGCTGGGTTTTGGCAGAACCCGCATTTTTTCGAACAAATATATCGTGGAGTATGGCTTTAACACCCAGGTTATCTCTCTTTTCAGTTCACTGATTGAAACGTTACCATCAGAAGTCAGCCGCGAAGATTATATAATGACAACTACCCGAAATCGCGTCAATGATTTCATGCGCCTTAATCTGTTTATCAAACTTGGTTACTTGTTTTAAAAAAAAACCACATCCGGAAATGTGGTTTTTTTAAAAAATGTTATCTAAAATACTGATCAGGAAGATTTCATTTCGCTTAACACGTTGTTCATGCTTCTTACCGCCTCAGCGCTTTTATTAAAGGCGGCTTTTTCTTCATCGTTCAGTTTAAAATCGATAATTTTTTCCCAACCGTTTTTCCCGATCACAACAGGCACGCCTAAGCAAATATCTTTTTGTCCGTATTCTCCCTCGAGCAAGACGCAGCAGGGAAATAATTTTTTCTGGTCGTTTACAATGCTGCTTACCAGGGCGGCAACGGCTGCTCCCGGTGCATACCAGGCACTGGTTCCCAGCATAGCGGTTAACGTCGCGCCACCAACCATTGTGTCAGCGGCAACTTTTTTCAGGGCGTCAGCGCTTAGCAGTTGCGAGGCGGGCACGCCGCTGTTGGTTGCGAAACGTGTCAGAGGGATCATGGTGGTGTCTCCGTGTCCGCCGATCACCACACCTTGTATATCGCTGGCCGGCGCTTCCATTGCCATGGATAAATAACATTTAAAGCGGGCGCTGTCTAAAATGCCGCCCATTCCAATGATACGGTTCTTAGGAAGTTTGCTTTCCTTTAAAGCCAGGTAAGTCATCGTGTCCATTGGATTGCTTACAACAATGATAATCGCTTCGGGGGAATGTTTCAAAACATTTTCAGTCACTGTTTTCACAATGCCGGCGTTGATACCGATCAGTTCTTCACGTGTCATTCCTGGTTTACGTGGAATGCCACTGGTGATCACTACCACCTTGCTGTTGGCGGTTTTGCTGTAATCATTTGTACTTCCTGTGATGCGTGTGTTAAACCCGTTTAAAGTCGCTGTTTGCATCAGGTCCAGTGCTTTACCTTCGGCAAAATTTTCTTTTATGTCCAAAATAACAACTTCGCTCGCGATGCGGTTAAGGGCGATATATTCGGCGCATGTAGCTCCTACATTTCCGGCTCCGATAACTGATACTTTCATTTGTATATATTTTTTAGATTAAGGTCATTTGGAATTCGCATAAAATTTATTCACCGGGTGAGAGGGCAGGGCTAAATTTTATGTTTCATTTCATGATTTTGATTTTTTGATTTGTGCAAATGTATATATTTATGAACACAATTTCCTGTGTTGACCATTAATTTTTGACCTTTATTTTGGAAGCCAGGTTCAGTAATTTCCCTTCCTCGAAGTAGTTCGCCATAATTTGTAAACCCATCGGCAAACCATTGCTGTGTATGCCACAAGGTACAGAAATCGCGGGAATTCCGGCAATTGGCGCCTGGGCAGTGAAGATATCCTCCAGGTACATTTTAATCGGGTCGGCGCTGTTCTTTCCAAATTCAAAAGCCGTGCCCGGTGTTGAAGGGGTGATAATAAAATCGAAATCCCTGAATAATTCCCTGGTTTTTTCCTGGATGACCCTGCGTACTTTCTGGCCCTTACTATAGTAGGCGTCATAATAGCCGGCGCTCAATACAAAAGTCCCCAGCATAATCCGGCGTTTGACCTCTTTACCAAAACCTTCGCTACGCGACTTTTTGTAAGTGCTTTCGAGGTCTGTGGCGTTCACGGTTCTGTGTCCATAATGGATGCCCGAAAAACGCGATAGATTTGAAGACGCCTCAGCGGTGGTGATCACGTAATAAGTCGGCACCATATAATCGAGGTAAGGAAACCTCACCGCTTTTAGCTCGTGACCTTCAGCTTTTAATGTTTCAACCTGGTTGAGGACGGATTGTTTCACCTCAGGATCGAGCCCTTCGGCTTCCAGGCAATCCGTTAAATAAGCAATTTTATACTTTTTATTGACTGACAGTCCTGCGACGTAGTTTTCCACCGGGTGCGCGGAAGAAGTATTGTCATGCGGATCCTGCCCGCTGATCACCTCTAAAACCAGGGCCATGTCGGCTACTGTTTTGGTGATTGGTCCTATCTGGTCGAATGATGACGCGTAGGCTATCAGGCCATACCTCGAGACCCGCCCATAGGTGGGCTTTATACCGACGTTGCCGGTAAAGGAAGCTGGCTGACGAATAGAACCACCGGTATCGGAACCCAGGGTAAAATGACACAAACCTGCCGCGACAGCGGCCGCTGATCCCCCTGACGACCCCCCGGGTACGCATTTTTCGTTTAAGGGATTCAGCACATTTCCATAAGCCGAGTTCTCATTGCTGCTGCCCATGGCGAACTCATCGCAATTAAGTCTTCCGATGATGATGGCGTCGGCCGCCAATAACTTTTCAACGACGGTGGCCGAATAAAGAGATTCAAATCCTTCAAGAATTTTCGACGAGGCGGAAACTTTGTGACCCTTGTAACAAATATTGTCCTTTAAACCGACAATCGTTCCGGCGAGTTTTCCGGCTTTGCCTTCCCGGATCTTTGCGTCAATAATTTCGCTTTGTTCCAGTGCAGATTTTTCAAAAACTTCCAGGAAGGCGTTTAAATGTTTTTTTTGCCGGATATCTGAAATAGCCTGTTCAACAAGGTGTTTGCAGGTAACTGAACCCGCGGATAAATCCTTTTGTAATTGATCGATGGTTGAAAACTGATACACTGAATATTTTTAAAAACAAGAAAGCGCCATTCTTTTTAGAATAACGCTTCAAATCTACACAATAAAAAATTACTTTTTTTCGGTTTCTCCGTTATTGGGTTCACCTTTGCTGGCGTCTTTAAAATCCTTTATTCCCCTGCCAAGTCCTTTCATCAATTCCGGAATTTTTTTCCCTCCAAACATCAATAATACAATAATTAAAATAATAATTATTTCCGGTGCGCCGAGGCCACCTAAAATTCCTAAAATAAAAGCTGTTGTCATTTTTTTTGTTTCTCAGGCAAAGGTACGTAAATATCGACTTAAAACAAATTTCCCCGGCTTTTTAAACTAAAGCCGTTAAATATTTCATGTTGCTGTTAAAACCCTATTTTGCCGGCCAAAATCGCGGAAGAGAATACGAGAATCAAAATACAAAATTTCTGATTGATATTACAAAAAATAAATGATAAAATGCAACAAAAATAATCTTCATTTTTGTTGAGAAAGTTTGATGGTTTCTCTAAAAATAGCTAATCTTACAGTCTAAAGTAAATGTTTATGAGTTACAATTCTCCCCTGGATTATTTCGCAATATTTATGATGTTTACGATTGCGGTTGGGTTTGCCGCTGTATCTTTGTATGCCACTCACGCCCTTGGTCCAAAAAGAAAAACCAAAGTGAAACTCGAATCATTTGAATGTGGAATTGAAACCCAGGGAAATGCACGTGTACCATTTTCAATCAAGTATTTTTTAGTTGCGATCTTATTTGTGTTGTTCGACATAGAAGTTATTTTTATGTATCCCTGGGCCGCCAATTTCAAAGAGCTTGGCATGCTTGGTGTCATTGAAGTGTTTAGTTTTATCGGATTGTTACTGGTTGGGTTTTATTACATGGTGTCGAAGAAGGCCCTGACCTGGGAAGAGTGATTTGATTGGCGATTTAAGGATTGACAATGTACAATTGGATCAATCGTCAATCGTAAATGATAAATTGTAAATTGTTTTAGGATGTCAAACGAAATAATAAAAAAAACGAAACTTGAAATTGCGAAACAACCTGAGGGCATTGAAGGGCCGGGTTTTTTTGCAAGTAAAGTTGATGATGTAATTGGCCTGGCCCGCGCCAATTCTTTATGGCCCCTGCCGTTTGCCACTTCTTGCTGCGGGATTGAATTTATGGCTACCATGGGGTCCCATTATGACCTCGCGCGTTTTGGGATGGAGCGACTCAGTTTTTCGCCCAGGCAGGCTGACCTCCTAATGGTTATGGGAACCATTGCGAAAAAAATGGGACCAACATTACGTCAGGTTTACGAACAAATGGCAGAGCCAAGGTGGGTGCTGAGTGTTGGAGCCTGTGCCAGCAGCGGAGGAATTTTTGATACATACAGCGTTTTGCAGGGTATCGACAGAATCTTACCGGTAGACGTCTATGTACCAGGTTGTCCTCCAAGACCAGAACAAATTATCGAGGGCATCTTAAAAATCCAGGAACTGTCGAAAAACGAATCGGGTAGAAGAAGACACTCCCCGGAGTACAAAAAGCTTTTAAATAGTTATGGCATTGAGTAGATTGACAATTTACTCCGAAGGAGTCCCTTCGGGACAATTGTCAACTGTCAATTTCTCAAAATTGTAAATAGTATTGGGATGAGTAAAGAAACCTTAGAACTCGTAAAAGAAAAAGTCAACGCCAAATTTCCGGGCGCTGTTGAAACAGCTGAGTTGCTTTATGATTTTCCGGTGTTTACCGTAAAGACTGAAAACACACATGAGATCCTGAAATTTCTGAGGGATGACGCTGATCTCAATTTTCATTTCCTGACCGATTTAACGGGTATGCAGACCGCCGATGAAAAACAACTGGGAGTTATTTACCACCTGCATAACATGCCCAAAAATATGCGGGTACGCATCAAGACTTTTTTTGACATTAACAAACCTGAAATTCCTACCGCCGTTGATTTATGGCCGGGTGCAAACTGGATGGAGCGCGAAACTTATGATTTTTTCGGAGTGCGTTTCAAAGGGCATCCGAACCTGGTGAGGATTCTTAATGTGGACGAAATGGACATATTCCCGATGCGAAAGGAGTATCCGCTGGAAGACCAGGTAAGGGAGGATAAAGACAATAAAATGTTTGGACGATAAAAGGGACTTTAAAATGGGTAAAAAAGAAAATACGATCACACCGCCGCCGGATACTATCGAAAAAGAATATTCGACTTTAAATCTAGGACCCACGCACCCTGCAACCCACGGTATTTTTCAGAATGTTCTAAAAATGGATGGTGAGATCATCCACGACGCGGTTCCCACGCTCGGTTATATTCACAGGGCTTTCGAAAAAATCGCGGAGTGCAGACCTTATGCTCAGATCACGCCATTAACCGACCGGATGAATTATTGTTCTTCCCCGATTAACAATATGGGATGGCACATGACGGTTGAAAAACTGATAAAAGCCGAGATTCCCAAACGAGCCGAGTACATGCGTGTCATCATTATGGAACTGGCGCGGATCGCCGACCACATTATCTGTAACACGATTATCGGCCAGGATACCGGCGCAACGACAGGATTTCTTTATTTATTCCAATGGCGCGAACATATTTACGAAATATTCGAACGTATCTGCGGCGCCCGGCTGACGACTAACATAGGTCGCATCGGAGGTTTTGACCGGGAATTCGACAAGGAAACATGGGACAAGATCAATGCCTTTGTAAGAGATTTTCCAAAAGCGCTTACCGAGTTTAATGCCCTGCTCATGAGGAACAAAATCTTTATGGACAGAACCATCAAGTGCGGCCCCATCAGCGCGAAAATGGCACTGGAATATAGTTTCACCGGTCCCAACCTGCGTGCTGCCGGCGTTGATTATGACGTGCGTGTGGCCACCCCCTATTCCTCATACCAGGACTTTGATTTTAAAATTCCGATCGGCACAGCCGGCGACACGTACGACAGGTTTACCGTACGGGACGAAGAAATGTGGCAGTCACTAAATATCATCAAACAGGCCATTCAAAATATGCCAGAAGGCCCTGTTCATGCTGACATCCCCGATTTTTTCCTGCCACCAAAAGAAGCGGTATACAATAGTATGGAAGCGCTGATCTACCACTTTAAGATCGTGATGGGAGAGACCGATGTGCCCGTGGGAGAGGTTTATCATTGTGTGGAAGGCGGAAACGGAGAACTCGGTTTTTACCTGATCAGCGACGGAGGCAGGACGCCATTCCGCCTGCATTTCAGGAGACCTTGTTTTATTTATTACCAGGCCTATCCCGAGATGATTAAAGGAACACTGCTGAGTGACGCGATCATCACCATGAGCAGTATGAATGTTATTGCCGGAGAACTGGATGCATAAGCCGATTAACTGACAGATAAAACAGTTTAAAACTCAAACACACAACAATAAAAAATGAGCAGTCATTTACACGGAACACAACATTTTGACGGGTCCAAACGCGCGGCAATCAAGTTCAGCGACGAGGCCATGAAAACTGTGCAAACAATTATTTCACGTTATCCTGAAGGAAAACACAAATCAGCTCTTTTACCTGTTTTACATGTTGCGCAGGCCGAATTTGGCGGATGGCTCAGTCCTGAAGTCATGGACTATGTCGCGTCCGTGTTAAACATCAAGCCTATCGAAGTGTTTGAAGTGGCTTCGTTTTATACGATGTACAACCTGAAACCGATGGGAAAATGTGTGTTGGAAGTCTGCCAGACAAGTTCCTGCTGGTTGATGGGAGCAGAGGACATCGTCAAATACATCGAAAACAAACTTGGGATCAAAGTTGGCGAAACCACTAAAGACGGGATGTTCTCTTTAAAGGTGGCCGAATGCCTTGGTTCATGTGGAACGGCGCCGATGTTGCAATGTGGCGCAAGTTTTCATGAAAATCTTACCTACGAAAAGGTAGACCGCATTATTGAAAATTACCGGGCAGAGGGAAAATTAAAAAGTTATACGGATTTGGATTATAAAAATACATTGTAAATAAAAAAACCCACGCTTCCTCAAACATGGGAAGTACCAAGCTTATGGGCAAAAAATTATTAATACATAACGACCAGGTTCCGAATATTCATAAACTGGAAGTATACCGTGCAAATGGCGGTTACGCCTCGGTTGAAAAGGCGTTAAAAACCATGACTCCTGACCAGGTCACCGATGAGGTAAAAAAATCGGGCCTGCGCGGTCGTGGCGGCGCTGGTTTTCCGACAGGCATGAAATGGAGCTTTCTGGCAAAACCTGAAGGTGTTCCGCGTTACCTTGTTTGTAACGCAGATGAATCCGAACCAGGCACTTTCAAGGACCGTTACCTGATGGAAAAAATTCCGCACGCCTTGATTGAAGGAATGATCACTTCCTCTTACGCGCTTGGGGCAAAACGATCTTATATTTATATCCGCGGCGAGTACTTTTATGTAGCGCGTATCCTTGAAACCGCTTTGGCAGAGGCTTATGCAGCTGGGTGGTTGGGACAAAACATTTTGGGGACGGATTTTTCACACGATTGTTACGTACAAGTGGGCGGTGGCGCTTACATCTGCGGAGAAGAAACCGCCTTGCTGGAATCATTGGAGGGCAAGCGCGGCAACCCAAGGATCAAACCTCCCTTCCCGGCAGTAGCCGGGCTGTGGGGCTGTCCGACCGTAGTCAATAATGTTGAAACGATCGCGGCGGTTTGTCCGATTGTGAACATGGGCGGTGATGAATATGCGAAAATCGGCATTGGAAAATCAACGGGCACAAAATTGATTTCAGCTTCGGGGCATATTAATAAACCCGGTGTTTATGAAATAGAATTGGGCGTTCCGGTTGAAGAGTTTATTTACAGTGAAGAATATTGTGGAGGAATCCGCAATGGCAAAAAAATGAAAGCCGTTGTCGCGGGAGGTTCATCAGTTCCAATCCTTCCAACAGAACTGATCCTGAAAACCGCCAAAGGAGAACCGCGCTTAATGACCTATGAAAGTCTTGGAGACGGTGGCTTTATTACCGGCACCATGCTTGGCTCCGGGGGATTTATTGTAATGGATGAAGATACCAGCATCGTGAAAAACCTCTTCACATTTACAAGATTCTACCATCACGAAAGTTGCGGACAGTGTTCGCCCTGCCGTGAGGGAACAGGCTGGATGGAAAAAATCCTGAAGAAATTTCTGAACGGAACCGCGAGCGAAAGTGACGTGGATTTGTTGTGGGATATCCAGAGCAAGATAGAAGGTAAGACCATATGTCCCCTGGGTGAAGCGGCGGCCTGGCCGGTTGCGGCGGCTATCAGGCACTTTAAGCAGGAGTTTATTGATATCGCGAAGAAGAAAAAGTTTGTGGATGTGAGTCATTATAACAGGTTTAATAAAGTTTTGGCGTAATTGAAAACCGGGCTTAAAATATTTTTAATATTTGCGATTGGCGCGACAAAGTCTTTTTGCCAGAGTGAAACTGGCAGCGGGGTAAACAATACACCAACCGGGACTACAGGGGCGACTGTTTATTCTTTGAGTGAGGAAATGCCTGAGCCTCCCGGAGGATTAAATGCTTTTTATCAGTACATAGCTTCGAATATTGTTTATCCGGTACAGGAACGGGAAGCAGGTATAACCGGAAAAGTTTTTTTAAAGTTTGTAGTTGAAATGGATGGATCGTTGTCTGACATAAGCGTTTTGAAAGGCATCGTGGGATGTGCTGCTTGTGATCAGGAAGCGGTTCGTGTATTAAAGAATTATCCGGAAAAATGGAAGCCAGGAAAACAGGATGGTAAACCGGTGAGAATTTATTATAACCTACCGCTTGCGTTTAAAGCAGAAAAAAAAGGAACGAAGTAAAATTGTTATTAAACATGAAAGTAACTATAGACGGAATAGAAATTGATGTGCCAAAAGGCACCACTATTCTTCAGGCGGCGCGCATGATTGGACCGGCTGTGGCGCCACCGGCCATGTGCTACTATACAAAATTAAAAACCAGCGGGGGTTATTGCCGCACCTGTATTGTTAAGGTGACCCAGGGCAGTACTGCCAATCCAAACCCCATGCCTAAACCTGTGGCAAGCTGCCGTACCGAAGTCATGGATGGCATGGTGGTTGAGAATGTCACCAATCCTGAAGTACTGGAAGCGCGCAAAGGTGTTGTAGAATTTTTATTGATCAATCATCCCCTGGATTGCCCGGTATGCGACCAGGCGGGCGAGTGTAAATTGCAGGACCTTGGCTATGAACACGGCGCGGTGACAACCAGGTTTGAATTTAAACGCCGGGAATTCGAAATGATTGATATTGGCGACAAGATCAAATTACACATGAATCGCTGCATCCTGTGTTACCGCTGTGTGAAAACCGCCGACCAGATTACCGATAACCGCGTGCATGGCGTGATTGCCCGAGGCGATGCTTCAGAAATTTCGACTTATATTGAAAATATCATCGACAACGACTTTTCCGGAAACGTGATTGATGTGTGCCCCGTTGGCGCGTTAACCGACAGAACTTTCAGGTTTAAACAACGTGTATGGTTCACCAAGCCGGTGGATGCTCATCGTGACTGCACAAAATGCTGCGGTAAAGTGCGGGTGTGGCTCAAAGGAGAAGAAGTCGTTCGTGTGACAGCACGAAAAGACCAATGGGATGAGGTGGAAGAGTTTATTTGTAATGATTGCCGTTACGACCATAAGAAAAAAAGCGATTGGGTGATCGAAGGTCCTTCACCGATTTATCGCAATTCGGTTATTTCGCAAAATCATTACCAGCATTTAAACGAGTTAAAATTACAGGTATTAAAACAACAAAAAGCCCTGGGCTTTATGCCATTGGATAAAAAACCATAATATGTTAAGTTTCATTTTATATAAATCAATTATTTGCCTGGTTGTTTTTGCGGTGTCACTGGGGATTGCAGCTTATTCAACCTGGTGGGAACGCAAATTCGCGGGACTGCTCCAGGACCGTTGGGGGCCGAGCCGCGCCGGGAAATGGGGCCTTCTTCAGCCTCTCGCGGATGGTGGAAAGATGCTCTTTAAAGAGGAAATAATTCCGAACGTATCCAATAAATTTTTATTTGTGCTCGCGCCGGGTTTGTTTATCGTTACAGCAATCATGGCAGGGGTGTTAATTCCATGGGGACCGCCACTAAAAGTTGGGGATACTACGTATCCCTTACAGGTTTCCGATGTAAATGTCGGGGTTATATTTTTGCTGGGTGTAACATCTATAGGAGTTTATGGCATTATGATAGGTGGCTGGGCTTCCAATAACAAATACTCGCTGCTGGGGGGCATTCGGGCTTCCGCGCAAATGATCAGTTACGAACTGGCTATGGGAATTGCCCTGATTGCATTGATTATCACAGCCGGCGGGACTTTAAGTTTTGGCGAAATTGTTTCGGCACAGGATGCCGGTGTTGCAAATGTGGTTTGGCAGCCGCTTGGCTTCCTGATTTTCTTTGTCTGCGCCCTGGCGGAAACCAACCGGGCGCCTTTTGATCTGGCGGAATGTGAAACAGAATTGGTTGGAGGTTACCATACGGAATATTCGGCTTTCAAATTAGGTTTGTTTTTATTCGCCGAGTACATCAACATGTTTGTTTCTTCCGCGGTGATGGCCGGTTTTTATTTTGGCGGCTACAACTTCCCGTTTGCGCATGAATTATATACCGCGATGGGCTTACAGGAAGGGCATTGGCTCATCTCTTTGATTGGATTTGGCGCGTACTTTACAAAAACACTTATTTTTATTTCGGTATTCATGTGGATCCGCTGGACGATCCCGCGTTTCCGTTATGACCAGTTAATGAATTTAGGATGGAAAGGTTTATTGCCCCTGTCATTGTTAAACTTAGCGATCACAATTGTGGTTGAATATTTCAGGGGAAATATTAAATTTTAAAATTATCGGACATGCAGTTAACTAACAGAAGTATAGTCGTATCACACAAGGATCAGAGTTTTTCCGAAAAAATTTATTTCCCGGCGATCATCAAAGGCATGGCGATTACGTTCAGCCACCTGTTTAAAAAACGGCCGACTATTATGTACCCGGAAGAAAAAAGACCTATTGCGCCGCTTTATCGCGGTTTGCACGTGTTAAAACGTGACGAAAATGGCGCTGAACGTTGTACATCCTGTGGCATGTGCGCCCTGGCTTGTCCTGCTGAAGCCATCACCATGGAAAGCGGCGAGCGTAAAAAAGGAGAGGAAGGATTATACAGGGAGGAAAAGTACGCTAAGACCTATGAGATCAATATGCTGCGTTGCATTTTTTGCGGTTTGTGTGAAGAGGCTTGTCCGAAAGAAGCGATTTTTTTGACCGACAGGCTTGTAGATGCGGAATATGAACGCGACACTTTTATTTATGGAAAGGACAGGCTGGTTGAAAAAATTGACAAACGTATCGACGTTACAAAACGTCAGACGCCTGAAGTTTTAGCCTTTAAGAAAATACCCGGATTAAAACACAATGAGCTAAATCAGGAGAAAATAGGGAAGAAAGAACACTGAAATTAATTGACGGTTTTCAAATTTATCCCGATGTCTATCGGGATAAATTGTAAATCCTAAAATTGTAAATAAAAAATATGTTAGGTTACACAATTACACAATGGCTTTTCGGGATACTTTCCTTTATGGCGATCATGTTTGCGCTAATGGTGGTTTTTACCCGCAACCCGGTTAATTCGGTGTTGTACCTCGTGCTTACTTTTTTCTGTATTGCCGGTCATTATCTTTTGCTGAACGCGCAATTCCTGGCTGTGGTCCATGTTGCGGTTTATGCAGGCGCCATTATGGTTTTGTTTTTGTTCGTTATCATGCTCATGAACCTGAATCAGGATAGCGAGCCGCAAAAAACTGCGATGTCAAAATTAATTGCGGGGATCATTGGCGGTTTACTCCTGGTAGTGTTGGTGGGCGCGTTAAGAGGTACCGAAAATCTTAACCTGGTGCAGCGCGGGGCATCTGAAATCGGATTGGTAAAAAATTTAGGGCAAGTTTTGTTTCACGAATATTTGTTCCCGTTTGAGATAGTTTCGGTGTTGTTGTTGGCGGCACTTGTTGGGGCGATTATGATAGGGAAGAAAGAAATTAAATGAGAAAATTGTAAATCAGCAAAGAATTTAAACAATCAATAATTATCGATAATTGTAAATCAGTAAAGAATGTTAAACGGAATTCCAATCAATATGTACCTCATGCTCTCCACGATCATTTTTATCATCGGGGCAATTGGCGTGATGGCAAGAAGAAATACCATCATCTTATTTATGTGCATTGAGCTGATGCTGAACGCGGTAAATTTGTTGCTTGTCGCTTTCAGCACGTTACACGGAGACGCCAGCGGACAAGTGTTTGTGTTTTTTGTGATGGCTGTAGCGGCGGCTGAGGTGGCAGTGGGGCTGGCTATCCTGAGTATGATCTTCAGAAACATAAAAAGTATTGATTCAGACCTGTTAGGGAATTTAAAAAACTAGTTTAAAGAATATATGATCAAATTGACAGCACTTATTCCAATGTTTCCGTTGTTAGGATTCCTGATCAATGGTTTTTTTGGGAAAAAAATGAGTAAGGGTTTGAGTGGCGCCATTGCCTCACTCTGTATTCTGGCTTCTTTTATTGTTTCTGTGATGGTATTTGCGGCTTTGCAATCTTCTACAGAAAAATCACAGATCGTTAACTTGTTTTCATGGATCAATTCCGATACGCTGGTTATTCCGTTTGAATTCCTGGTGGATCCTTTATCAACTGTTTTTTTACTGATCATTACCGGTATCGGTTTTTTAATCCACGTTTATTCAATCGGGTATATGCACGATGACGATGGCTTTGCGAGGTTTTTTACCTACCTGAACTTGTTTGTGTTTTTTATGCTTTTATTGGTTCTGGGAAACAACTACCTGATCATGTTCGTAGGTTGGGAAGGTGTTGGTTTGTGTTCTTACCTGCTCATCGGGTTCTGGTTCAAAAATACAGCCTATAATAACGCCGCAAGAAAGGCATTTGTGATGAACCGCATCGGTGACCTCGGATTCCTGCTGGGCATTATCCTGATTTTTGTGACTTTTGGCAGCATTTCATTTAACGGAGTTTTTCCAAATGCGGGGACCGTCTCCACGCACGTGATTACCACTATTGCTTTGTTGTTATTTATCGGCGCGATGGGCAAAAGCGCCCAGATTCCATTGTACACCTGGCTTCCTGATGCGATGGCCGGACCCACACCTGTATCTGCCCTGATTCACGCCGCAACAATGGTAACCGCCGGCATTTATATGGTGGCCCGCTCTAACATATTTTATTCCATCAGCGAAATTGCGGCTGAAACCGTGGCTATCGTTGGCGTTGTTACAGCGTTGTTTGCTGCTACAATCGGCCTGTTTCAAAACGACATCAAAAAAATCCTGGCTTATTCCACTGTGTCGCAGTTAGGTCTCATGTTTTTGGGTTTGGGTGTTGGCGCATACAGTTCGGCGGTTTTTCACGTGACCACGCACGCGTTTTTTAAGGCACTCCTGTTTTTGGGCGCTGGCTCTGTGATACACGCTATGGGCGGAGAGCAGGATATCCGTAAAATGGGCGGTTTAAGCGGCAAAATCAAAATCACCTTTGTAACGATGTTATTGGGCACCATTGCCATCAGTGGTATTCCGCCTTTCAGCGGATTTTTCAGCAAGGATGAAATATTAGCGCACACCTATGAACACAATAAAATATTATGGCTGCTCGGGATGATCGCTTCCATGCTGACAGCGTTTTACATGTTCAGGTTGCTGTTCCTTACATTTTTTGGAAAATTCAGGGGGACACATGCGCAGGAGCACCATTTACATGAATCACCTCCGTCCATGACCATCCCATTGATCGTTTTAGCGATCCTGTCTGTGATTGGAGGGTTGTTGGGTCTGCCCGAGTTCTGGGACCTTCCAAACTGGATGGCGCACAACCTTGATCCTGTTATTTTAAGGAAAGACCCGGGCATGTTGCCGCATGAAACTGAGTGGATGCTGATGGGACTGGCGGTTGCAGGCGCCGTCGTGATGATTTGGTTTACCTACCAGTTATTTATTAAAAACCAAGTTTTACCGCCTGAGAAAGAATCACAGTTAAAACCATGGCAAAGGCTGATTTACAATAAATACTACGTGGATGAAATTTACGATGCTTTATTTCAGAAACCCCTCGATTTTATGTCCTCGGTATTTCATAAATTCCTCGATCTCCAGGTGATCGATGGCATCGTGAACGGCATCGGGACCCTGGTAAAAGTAGTTGGTTCTTCAGTGAGGTACTTTCAAACGGGTAATATCGGTTTTTATATCATGAGTATGGCAATGGGAGTAGTTTTAATTGTGCTACTGACTTTTTTAATTAAATAAGGTTTTTATTTTATGTTGACAGTTTTACTAATTATTCTTCCTTTAATAGCGGCGCTGCTGGTTTTCCTGACGCGTGGAAACACTTCGCGTAACGTCGCCCTGGGTTTTTCTTTTTTGGAATTTATTTTATCACTCGTCACACTTTATCAGTTTAAGCTTGATCCTGCCTCAGGACTTTTAGATTGCAACCGTATATGGGTAGCTTCGCTGGGAATACATCTGTCAGTGGCCGTCAATGGCCTGAGCATGTTGATGATCTTATTGACTACTTTTTTGGTTCCGCTCATTATTTTATCCTCTTATGAGAGCACTTATGAAAAGCCGAACAATTTTTATGGCCTGATCCTGCTCATGCAAATGGCGCTGGTTGGTGTTTTTGTTGCGAACGATGGATTTTTGTTTTATGTGTTCTGGGAACTTGCGCTCATCCCTATTTATTTTATTTGCCTGATGTGGGGAGGCGAAAACCGCGGGCGCATCACTTTTAAGTTTTTTATCTACACGTTGTTTGGTTCACTGTTTATGTTGATCGGGCTGATCTATTTATATAACCACACATCGGTGGATGGGATGAAATCCTGGGCTGTCAATGATTTGTATGCCGCCGGAAGGACGCTTGCGGAAAACCAGCAAAGTGCGGTGTTCTGGTTAATTTTTATCGCGTTCGCCATTAAAATGCCCGTGTTTCCGTTCCACACCTGGCAACCTGACACCTATGTGAATGCGCCAACACAAGGCACAATGCTCCTTTCGGGGATCATGCTGAAGATGGGTACTTTCGGTTTGATCAAATGGTTATTGCCTGTCGTTCCGCTCGGGATAGAAAAATGGGGCAGCACGGCTATCCTGTTGTCAGTTATTGGCATTGTGTATGCGTCTGTTATTGCCATCAGCCAAAAAGACTTTAAGCGCCTGATTGCTTATTCTTCCATCGCGCACGTAGGTCTGATTTCCGCGGGTATTTTCTCTGCCAACCAACAAGGTATTCAGGGGGCTATCATGCAAATGCTGGCGCACGGCGTTAACGTGGTGGGCCTGTTTTTTATTGCCGATATTTTGTTGCGGCATACAGGTACCCGCGACATGGATAAACTGGGGGGTATCCGAAGCATGAATGGCAACTTCGCGGTGTTGTTCCTGATTGTGTTGCTGGGCTCTGTCGCATTGCCGCTCACGAATGGTTTTGTTGGTGAGTTTTTATTGATCAATGGCCTTTACCAGTACAGCGCCGTATTTGCTGGTTTTGCAGGTTTAACTGTGATATTGGGCGCGGTATATATGCTGCGCAGTTACCAGAGTATTATGCTGGGCGACAGAAGGGACTCAAATATCGCTTTTGGATCACTGGCCGCCACCGATAAAGCGGTGTTGATCATTATCTGCATCGCCATTGTGGTCTTTGGAGTTTATCCGGGGCCGCTCAACGAGATTGCTGAGGAAAGCGTTAAACAAATATTAATGAACTTAAAGTAGGGCACATATACGGGGTACTCCCGATGAATATCGGGATGAGCCGGCGTGGGGGTGGAAAACAGGTTTAGTGAAGACAAAAAAATATTAAAGTACATATGAAAGGTTTACTGATTATTAGCGGACTGGGAATTTTAGCAATGCTGGCTGAGATTTTTAAGTTTAAAAAACTCCTGCTTCCGCTCATCCTGTTAGGTATTGTGGCGGCTTACGCGCTTAATTTTATGGAATGGCGTTCGGGCATGACTTTCCAGCACATTGGGATCCTAAGCTTAGAATTCCACGTGGACAAGTTGTC
>JADMIO010809281.1_pt1 | contig 78589 bp, 68 predicted proteins | sample 8958161 | NCBI WGS metagenome assembly JADMIO01 (sample SAMN16585339, study PRJNA669376) | soil metagenome | isolation source: Crop rotation soil | place: USA: Cullars Rotation, Alabama | collected 2011 | reverse complement strand
CGACAACTTGTCCACGTGGAATTCTAAGCTTAGGATCCCAATGTGCTGGAAAGGGATTGGCATTTCCGATGCGCGGCCGCTCTATGTGCTGAACGTGAGTGCTGAATCGAATCGCATTGTGGTCGGCTATGAAGACGAACTGCTGAGTGACGAGTTCGTGGCCGCGGGTGTGAATTGGATTGCCTTCGACAACCCGGCGGAACTCGTCGAGGCCGAAGTTCGCGTTCGTTATCGTCATGCGCCAACAGCCGCGGCCATCACACCGCTTTCGGATCGGCGTGTGCGAGTGAAGTTTGCCGAACCACAACGGGCCATCACGCCCGGACAGGCAACTGTCTTTTATCGCGGCGATGAAGTGATGGGCGGGGGCTGGATCGTTAAAAGACAGTAAGCGGTGAGCAGTAAGCAGTAACCCACCGATTTATCGGTGGGATCACGCAGGCTCAATTAGAACTAGTCCGTGAAACAGCGGTCTTAAACCTTTTCCGTGCGGTCTTCGTACTCACAACCGGACAAAATTTCAAGAAATCATTAGGAAAAACTGCTATGGCAATGTCATCAACCCGTAAAACCGTACTCATTATTTCCGGCATCGTGCTCGGGCTTATTCTCTTTTGCTTTATCGGGCTCGCGATTCTGGTTTCCATGGTGAGGGGCGATCGCCCATCGATTCGTGACAACAGCGTGCTCGCGCTCAACGTCTCAGGCCCACTACCCGATTACGTTCCCGACAATGCTTTCAATCGGCTGTTCGGCAATCCGCCGCAGTCGCTCGGCAATCTGATGGCCCAGTTCCGCAAAGCAAAAGCCGACAAGCGCATCAGCGCCATCATTCTGAACATTGACGCTTCAGACACCGGTTGGGCCAAGACCGAAGAGATTCGCGGCGCTATCGAGGACTTTCGCGCTTCCGGAAAACCCGTTTACGCGTTCATGGAAAGCGGATTCAACAAGGACTATTACATCGCCGCGGCTTGCGACAAGATCTATGTGCCGCCTTCAGGTGAGCTTTTCGTGACCGGTCTCGCTGCCGACGTCATGTTCTTCCGGGGCTCGCTCGACAAGCTCGGCATCTATCCCGACATGTATCAGATCGGAAAGTACAAAAGCGCGGGTGACATGTTCACGCAAAAGCAGATGACCGACGCGCATCGCGAGTACATCAATTCCCTGCTCGACGATTTGTACGGCCGGTACGTCGATGGCATCGCCAAGGGCCGATCCAAGTCAGTTGACGATGTGAAGAAGTTGATCGACAACGCGCCGTACAACGCCGCTCAAGCGAAAGAAGCCGGACTGATCGATGGCACGCTTTATCGCGACGAAGTCGACAAAGAGATGAAGAAGCGCCTGGGCTACAAAGACAGTGATGAGCTGCGTGTGGCCAGCGCCGGCGACTATCGAAAGATTTCGCAAGAGTCACTCGGCCTTAACAAAGGCGAGAAGATTGCCGTGGTTTACGCAGCAGGCGACATTGTTTCCGGCAGCTCTTCATTCGGTTCGTCGGGCGAAGAAACGATCGGCTCGGACTCGCTGGTCAGAGTGCTGAAAGAGGTCCGCGATGATAACTCGATCAAAGCTGTGGTCCTGCGCATCGACAGCCCGGGCGGATCGGGCCTCGCTTCAGACGTCATCTGGCGCGGCGTTGAGTCACTGAAAGAAAAGAAGCCGGTGGTGGTTTCGATGAGCGACGTCGCCGCTTCAGGCGGATATTACATTGCGGCCGGCGCTAACAAGATCATCGCTCAGCCTTCGACCATTACTGGTTCAATTGGCGTCGTGGGCGGCAAACCCGTGGTTAAAGGCTTTTATGATTGGATTGGGGTGACAAACGAATACGTCTTGCGCGGCACCAACGCGGGCATGTTCCGCGAATCCGAAAAATTCAGCGACAGTGAGCGGAAAAAATTCGAAGAGTTTCTGAACTCGACTTACGACGACTTTATTTCAAAGGTCGCCAAAGGTCGCAGCAAAGAGAAAACCTACATCGACTCGATCGGCCAGGGTCGTGTCTGGACCGGAAAACAGGGCAAAGACAACGGTCTGGTAGACGAATACGGCGGACTGGACAAGGCGATCGAAGTCGCCAAACAACTTGCCAAGATTCCCGCCGACAAAGGCGTGCAAAGAATCATTAGACCGCAGCCTCCCACTTTCTGGGACGAGCTTTTTAACGACTCAGGCGCCGACGAGGCTGAAGCAAACGCGCAACTCAAGCAACAGCAGACAATGCTCGCCGCCATGCCCGAAGATGTGCGTCACGCATTCCGCTTTCTGCAGATTATGGATCGAGTGAAGAAGGGTGAGGCGGCTTACCTGTTGCCGTTCAGCCTGCGGATTAAGTAGCGGCCGAGGTTGTGAATTTAACCAGTAACCGCTTGTTCGAAACCCAGGGGTGCGTCTTTCAGGATCAACGAGTCCAACTCATCAATTTGTTCGTCCACGCGGGTGAGCGACAAACCGAGAGACGAGAGTTCAGAGCGAACCGCTTCCAGAGCTTTGCGGCCCTGGGCGAGATCAAACGCCGCGCCATCTGAAGTTAGAAGCCTGATGCCTCTTTCCGCGCAGAATATAAATTCCTGAACTGCCCCGGAGCTGAAAGCCCAATCCGGGTGGAAGTACACGCACCTGACTTTGCGTTCGATGAGGTCGAGACAAAGCTTCATGTAGTCTTCATTGGCCCATTCATCGATGAAGATCGGTCCGGTATTCACCAGATAATGGACGCCGCGCGCGCGTAGCTGCTCGGCCACAGCTTCACCTTCCCTCACATTGGGCCAGCGCACTTCGCGCAGGTACTCTGATTCGCCCATCGCGCCGATGAGGCCGGCCAGATTATTCACCCGGTGCCTGGCGAGCGCCTGAAAATAGCGGCGGCCGGTCGAGATAGGCGCCGCCAGATAACTTCCTTTTCCATCAGGAATCACCGCGTCGAGCACCTGGAAGATCAAATCTAAATCGCGTTCGAGGCCAACGCCCTCGACCTTGGATAGTTTCATGGCTTTGCTTTCGTCTGCGCCTTATCAATTAATTCGAACCCGAGTGCAATCATATCAGAGACCAACTTCAACAAGGGTGTCGTCTCTTCCGTCAAAAGCGGCTCAGGGTCTGAGGTGTCGATGTTCAGCACGCCGTACTCGGGCGGCTCTCGTTGGCCCACTATCTCGTCCACGATGGGAACCGGTACGGAGATAAATTGCCTGTAATGGGCCTCGGGCTGGTTACCGACCCAATGCTGGTAAAGATCGCTTAGCTTGAGAGTGCCGTCCTTGGTCTTGCTAATTATGTCCTCCGGCTTCAGGTAATCCCCCAGCGACTGATCGGTTAGCGGATCAGTCGCGAGCAAAGCGTCGCGCACTCTTTTGAGTTTTTTGAGCCGGCGCACAAGTTCGAAGTTGCAGGCGCGATTGAGATAGTCGAAGTCGGGAGAGAACGCGAGAATTTGTCCCTCGATCAAAGCCCAGGCCGCGAGTGTTTGCGGGTAGCTGAAAACATTGTGAGTGGCCCTGGCTGGAACCAGGTGTTCGGTCTTGAGGATGGTCCGCCCGTTCTCTTCTGATTTCTCCGCAAACGCAATGCGCACCCTGCGTCCGGGATAGATGACCTCGCTGATGAAGGTGCGCGCATCGAGCAAGACGTCAGTGCGATTGCGGGCCACTCGCAGGTTATGCAACCGCGGACGAATGTCACTCGAATCAATCGCGATCTGAGATTTCTGGCGCAGTGTCCCGAGGAACGCCGGAAGATCTGAAAAGGAATCTCCATAAACGATTGGTTCGACCCCGTGTTTTCGAAAAGCCACTTCTTCGGTCCCCTCTATTTCACCCTTGACCAGGATGAAATGGGGCATCTTTTTGTCCAACACCGGCCCATGAAGTTTTGAGAACTCGTTGAGGATGGCTCCCAGATGAGGATCGGTGACTCCATCCAGGCTGCTGCCGACAAAGAGGAGCACGCCGGAGTAAAACAGGGCGCGGGCCACCTCAGAGCTGTTCTTCCGGCGTCGGACGACTCGCGCATAATCCGATTTCGACAGAATTACCGAATCGGGCGAATCGTATCGCCCATGAAGATGAACAATTCCCCGACCACCGCGAAGGAGAGACAAAATCTGGCCCGGATCCTGCCAGGTGGCAATTTCGGCATCAGGAACGACGCCATAGTCTCGCAGTAACAAATCATAATTGGTGGTCACCACCACCCTCGCGCCGATCTTTTTGAGCGCATCCAGTGTGGTTCGATCTTTGACTGACGGGCGTGAAAACTGCGCGTTGAGAAATGCCTGGTAATGGTCAGAGTCTGGCGCGCCGCCGAGCAATTCCTGCAGTTGGCCCAGCACCTCGATCAACGGAGTCCGCTTCGGCGCCGATCTGAGGGCGTTGATGGTTTTCTTTGTGACACCCAGTTTCCTTCCATACTTTTCAAGATAGGCTGCGCCGCTTTCGATCAGCCGCGACCAGCTCGGCAGACCCGCGGCCCCCATTGACACACCGGCCCCGATAACGGGAATCACATTCCGGTTACTCAGCGCGTATTTAAGCTTGTCGATTGCTTGCATGAGAATTGATCCAACTCTGCATGGTCAATCTCAATCCGAGAGTTCGCAGGTGACCTTTCTCCGCCTGCAGGGAGTTTTTCGGCGGCATAATACCAGCATTGGGATCGCCAGCCAATAACTTCAATTCGCTTTTGCTGATCACGCGGACGTCTGCGCATCAAGTAAGCCAGGCCTTAAATCCTTCGCTCTTGCTAACCTGCGAGCATCTGACACAATATCGCTGTCAGAATTCCGCTTCTGGTTTGCCGGGCCGAAAATCGTGAGAGTCCTTCTGGTTGAAGACGAGCAACGCGTGGCACAAGCCCTCGCCAAAGGTCTGCGCGAGCATGCTTACGCAGTCGATGTGGTCGAGGACGGAAACGAAGCTCTCTATCGCGCTTCCATTAACAGTTACGACGTGATTCTGCTCGACGTCTTGTTGCCCGGACGTGACGGTTTTGAGGTCTGCCGCGAACTGCGCGCTCGTGGTAACGCCACGCCAATCCTGATGCTCACTGCCCGGGCCACGGTTGACGACCGCATTAACGGACTCGACGCCGGAGCTGATGACTATCTGACCAAGCCGTTCTCGTTTCGCGAACTGCTGGCGCGGGTCCGGGCGCTACTCAGGCGTGAACCGCAGGTACATCAGGCGCAACTCGAAATAGATAACCTGGTGCTCGATTCCGTCAGTCATCGAGTCACGCGCGCCTCACGCCCAATCGAACTCACCGCCAAAGAGTACGCATTGCTCGAATATCTTGCCCGCCACGCGGGCCAACTGGTAAGCCGCGCCCAAATCGCCGAGCATGTCTGGGATGATTCGTTCGAGCCTTTCTCAAACACAATCGAGGTGTACATGAACAGGCTACGGAAAAAGATCGACGAGCCACACCCGGTCAAACTCCTGCACACGCGCCGGGGCGAGGGCTATATTCTCGAGCCGCGTGACGAATTCTCGACACCTTCTTAATCTTCCATTAAGGAACCGCGGCGTATATTTCGCGGTTCCGGGACCATGCTAAACAGAGCGAGAGTGAAGACAGGCCTGGGCCTGCTCTCGATACTGACAGGACTGATAAGCCTGCCGGCTACTCTGCATGCTCAGATCACACCACGGCCGCAGAATCCCTCACCTGTGTCGCCTGTTTCGTCGCAACCAGGCGTGGTGACTTTCGAAGAAGCGCTTCACCTGGCCCTAACCCAGGCGTCCACATTTACAGAAGCAAAGCTCAACGAACAGATTGCCGAAGAAGACGTCAGACAAGCGCGTGCGGCTTTTCTGCCGAAGGTGAGCGCGCCTTTGAGTTACATCTACACGACGCCTGAGCTCGCGCGTCCTGCGGGCGAACCGCGCGCACCCAGTTTCATCGCGGCCGATGCCATTGGCGCCTACGAAGCTTTCATAAATGTTGCCGGCGATTTCGATATTGACGGAAAGTTGCGCGCCACCGTGGCAAAGAACCGCGCGTTGCTGTTGGCCGCGCATGCCGGCACCGAAGTGGCGCGCCGGGCCTTAACACTGGCAGTGATCGAAGCCTATTACGGCGAAGCCCTCGCGATCGCTCAAGTGCGAGCGGCGGAACAGAACCTTGCAGCCGCTGAAGAATTCGAACACATCACCGACCTGTTGGTTAACGGAGGTGAAGTAGCTCCCGTAGATCTGACTCGTGCGCAGTTGCAAACCACTGAACGCCGCGATGAATTGGAGCGGGCGCGCGCAAATGAAGCACTAAGCGGCGGTGCTTTGCGTGTGCTGATAGGAATGGACTTCACCAGGCCTCTGATGACTACCGATCTATTGCTGGCGGTTCCCGCAGACAATCAGTTGCAACAGTTCAAGCCGGAGGATGTTTCGCGCCGGCCTGAGCTTGCGCAACTCGAGGCTTCGCTGCGGGCGGCGAAAGAAGAGATAAAGATTGCCCGCGCTGATCGGCTGCCGTCGCTCTCGTATTCAATCAACGGCGGATTCAATACTGACTCAGTTGAGGCTCCGCGGTTGAAAGAGCACACAGGCGTGTCCGCCGCAATCAGTCTCAACATACCGATCTTTGATTGGGGCGCGAGCCGCAGTCGCGAGAAGCAGGCGCGCTTACGTGCTGAGGTGGCTGAGAACAATCAGGTAATCGCCTTGCGCGGGCTTACTCAGCAGTATTACGCAGCGCTGGCGCAGGCAAATACGGCCGCCGCGCGGGTGAGACTGAAGGGTGGGGCGGTGACCCTGGCGCAAACAAATCTGGAAGCATCGATTGCGCGTTACCGCGCGGGCGAAGCGCAAATTATTGAAGTCACCGATGCACAGACGACGCTGGTGGCGCAGCGGCTCGCGTTGTACCAGGCGATCTTTGATTACCAGACAGCCTTAGGACGTCTGCGACAAGCGACGGGGGAGTGAGTGTGAAGGTTCTTTGCGAATTGCCCCTTCGGGACAAGAGAGACAAGAGAGTCGCTAGCGAAAATGGCTCTGCCGCATGACGTGCGGAAGGCCTGATGCCTTCCACCGAAATTCCAGTTCTCGACTGGGCCAGGCCCGGGCTTTGGGGCGCAGCCCGGCTTTGCCTCAAAAGTCCGAAAGGGCGCCTCTCATTCACACCGGGCTTTAGCCCGGTGATAAGCAGAGGAGGAGAATAGTGAATCATTTTAACGGTTTACTTTTCTTCTTAAGACACCCAGGCGATTTTGTCTGGTAAATGACACGGAGAAACCCTTGAAACGGTTCCTATGATTTTCACGGTCTTTGAATCACCGGGCCGAAGCCCGGCGTGAATGAGAATGAGACTGTTAGACTTTTGAGGCAAAGCAGCGCAGCCCAAACGGTTCTCACGGCGACGGAAGCGCAAAGCACTTCCGCACCTCAGACGCCAGGGCCGAAATGTAGTCTTTGAGACAAGTCATGAATGACCCAACTTCGCCAGAATCAGGCGCGTCCGAACGACTCGCAATCTATGAGCGGACGCAGACGATCAGAAACCCTTCTCGTCGGCGCACGATTGTCATCATCACATCGATCGTGGCGGTTTTGCTCCTGGCGCTGGTGGTGTTGCTCATCTGGCGCTGGCGGCGCTCGAGCGAAACCGAAGAAGCCACCAATGTCGTTGTCAGCGTGAAGGTGGGCCAGGCCGTGAAAGAGCCCATCGCCGCGCAGATATCCGCAGTCGGCACGATTTTCCCTCGCGATAAGTCTGACGTCGCCGCAAAAGTCAGCGCACAGATCAAACGGATGGCGCTGTTGAAAAACAAGTTCGTGAAAGCCGGTGAAGTGATTGCCGTGCTTGAGTCACGCGATCTTCAGGCGCAGCGCGCCGAAGCGGTCGCCGCGCTAAATGAAGCGCGCGCAAACGAGCGCAGCGTGACGACCGGAACAATTCCCAGGACAAACGCCGAAGACCAAAAGGCTTTGGCTGATGCGCGGGCCAAAGTTAATAACACGCGCGCGACGTACCAGCGACGTCTCGGCTTGTACCAGAAGGGCGGCATCTCGAAAAAAGATTTGGAAGCTTCCGAACTGGAACTAACGACTGCGGAAGACGAGTTGCGACTCGCCGAGCAGACTGTGACCCTGCGCGCCAGGTCTCTGAATCCAAACGACCGCGCGCTGGCCGCAGCGAAAACAGCGCAGGCCCAGCAGCATTTGGCAACGCTGGATGCGCAACTTAGTTATGCGACTATTCGATCTCCGATTACCGGCATCGTCACCGATCAGTTTCAGTACGAAGGTGAGTTTGCGGCTGAGGGCGCCAAGCTCGTCACCATTTCCGACATCAGCGAAGTCATCGTCAAAGCCCCTTTCGCAGACACGGTCGTAGCAAATCTCAAAGTTGGTGATACTGCCACGATTCTGCCCACAGACACGTCCGCGGAAGAAATGCACGGCAAGGTTTCCCTGTTGTCGCGTTCCAGCGATCCCACCAATCGCACCGTCGAGGTTTGGGTGACCCTGGCCAACGGCGCCGGACTTCTGCGCGCCAACGGCGCGGCGCAAGTAACGATTGCTGCCAATTCCAAGACGGATGCGGTCGTCGTGCCGGCTTCCGCCGTCACGCTTGAAGCCACCAACGCTGACGAAGGGACCGTGATGGTGGTTGAGGGCGATGTGGCCCACGAAAGAAAAGTTACCGTCGGCATTCGCACGGCAGAGAAGATTGAGATCGTTGAGGGCCTGCAGGGCGGCGAGACGGTAGTGATTGAAGGAAACTTCGCTCTGCCGGATGGCACGAAAGTCGAGGTCGCGGAAGAAGAGAAGAAAGAGGGCAACGAGAAGTGAAATGCCGCTCCTTATTTTCGTGTCACATTGCCATTCGCAAATCCAAGTCCTTACGACTGGTTGGGGAAGCGAACCAGTTTTTAGCGGGAACCAGTTCTTACCGCGAAGCGGTTAAGTCTCGAAGCCCAGGGTTGGCGCGCGACAGCGCGGCTACCCTGGGTCGTGGGCGGACATTACGCAACCCCATCGGAGTTGCGTCCCCTCGTTGCCGTTACCCAACGTAGCCGCGCGGCAACGTTGGGCTGAGGGGCGAAACCGCTTGTATGTTTCACCTCAAGCAAGTTAGAAATGCCGATGAGAATCGGCAGAAAGGGTGCAATAGATCGTTAACCGCCAGGTAGCCTAAGAGCCCGACGCGAAGCATTGATCGTTGCACCCGTTTTCCCAAACCCGAACAGTTGCTGGGGCCATAGAGCCCGCATGGTTAGCAAGCGTGGGATAGGAGAACAAATATCATGACTACTAAGAGAGCTAAACCCTACATCGGCCTCGACGTTTCCAAAAAACTCCTGGAGTTGGCCGTCTACGAAAGTGATTACCGATGCTGCTACGCAAATAAAGCGAGCGCGTTTGGTGAGTTGATCGCTGAACTCGTTACCCTCCAGCCCGCTCTGATCGTGCTCGAAGCCACCGGTGGTCTGGAAAAACCAGTGGTGGCCGCGATGCATACTGCCGGCTTGCCGGTAGTAGTGATCAATCCACGTCAAGTGCGCGATTTCGCCAAAGCGGTAGGACAATTGGCTAAAACCGATCGTCTAGACGCACAAGTGCTGGCCCATTTCGCGGCCGCCATTAAACCTCCGTTGCGTCCAATTAAGTCTGCTGCCGAGCAGGACTTAGATGCCTTGGTCGGTCGTCGCGGCCAACTCGTCGACATGCTGGCTGCCGAAAAAAATCGACGTGGAACCGCACCCAACGACACGGTCCGAGACCAGATCGATGAGCACATCAAGTGGCTCGAAGGACGAATCGCCGCCTTGGACCGACAACTCAAGGAGCTGATGAAAACGTCAGCCACTTGGAACCACACAAACCAGATCCTCCGCAGCGTCCCAGGCTTTGGTCCGGTGGTTTCTTTCTCGATGGTGGCTAACTTACCTGAGTTGGGGAAGCTTAACCGCCAAAAGATCAGCAAGCTGGTCGGCCTGGCCCCGCTCAATCGCGATAGCGGCCAAAAACGTGGTGTGCGGCACATCTACGGCGGGCGCGCGTCGGTACGTTCCATGCTTTACATGGCTACGTTGACCGCCATCCGGCACAATCCAGTTATCAAAGCATTCTACGAGCGCCTAATTGCCAACCATAAGTTATTCAAAGTAGCCATCACCGCCTGCATGCGTAAGCTGCTCTCAATCGTTAATCTCATGGTTCGTAATGGCACCACTTGGAAAACTCCTGACGCTCGCGTCTCGGCTTGACTTCAAACACAGTTGCTTTGCGGTTTATTTCACGAATGCGCTTTCAGTCTAAAGGAAAAGGAATTGCTTCCAGCAAACACCATTAGGGCTTAATCATGCGGCTGGCCAGACTTGTTTCAAATCACTCGCGCGCCATCGTGGTAATCGTGGCGCTGCTGTGTGTTGCCGGTCTCTACGCCGCCTGGCAACTGCCAATCTCAGTTTTTCCGCAGACTGACTTTCCACGCATCGTCATCATTGTCGATAACGGTGAAGCGCCGGCATCGCAAACGCTCGTCTCGGTCACTCGACCGATCGAGGAAGCGATGAACGGAATTCCGGGCATCGCGCGCATCAAGTCCAGGACCGCGCGCGGCTCGTCCGAAATAAGCCTGTTCTTCGACTGGAACGTTGACATCATTCAGGAGCTGCAGCTGGTCCAGGCCAGGCTGTCACAGCTTTCCGCTACACTGCCACCCACGGCTGAGATTCGAAACGTCGAACGACTGACGTTCGCGGTCTTTCCGGTCGCCGGATACAACCTGACCTCGGACAAACGCGATCTTGCCAGTCTGCGTGATCTGGCAACTTACGTGATTCGCCCGCAACTGACGCGCCTGCCCGGCGTGGCGATCGTAGGCATCGCCGGCGGCAAGTCGCGCGAGTTTCACGTCACGATCGATCCGGACCGGCTGGCGGCGCACAACGTCTCTGCGGATCAGGTGGTGGCGGCGATTCGGAATTCCAACATCATCGTCAGTCCCGGCCTGATTGAAGAAAACCACCAGCTCGAATTGGCGCTAGTCAGTGGACAAGCGAAGAAACCGGAAGAGCTCAACAACATCGTGGTCGCAACGGTGAACAATGCGCCAGTTACCGTTGCGGACGTCGCCAGCGTCGGTCCGGGAGTTGAGCCCGAGTTCACCATCGTGACTGCCGACGGCCACCCGGCCGCCCTCGTCAATATTAATCGCCAACCGGACGCGAACACAGTGGCAGTTGTCGATGAAGTGAAGAGGACCCTCGCCGCTATGCGCGGACAGATTCCAAAAGACGTGCGCGTGGCCGCGTATTACGATCAGTCCTTACTTGTGCGCGAATCGATCAACTCCGTGCGCGATTCGATCATCATTGGCCTGCTGCTTTCCGTCGGGATTCTTTACGCTTTTCTCCGCAATTGGGGCACCACCCTGGTGGCCATACTGGTGATTCCAATCACGATCCTCGTAACGTTCCTGGCGATGTACATCGCGCGATTGGGGTTTGATCTGATGACTTTGGGCGGTGTCGCTGCCGCAATTGGTCTGGTCATCGATGATGCGATCGTGGTCGTGGAGAACATTTACACTCACATGGCGCGCGGACAATCGCGCCTCGAAGCCGTCCAGGCCGCCGTCTCAGAAATCACCGTCCCGATCATCGGATCAACCATCACCCCGGTCGTCGTCTTTCTTCCGCTCACCCTTTTGACCGGGGTTACCGGCGTCTTCTTTCGCTCGCTCGCGCTCACGATGACCGTGGCCCTGCTCACTTCGCTGGTGCTGGCGTTGGCGTTTACGCCGGTGCTCGCAGAACGTTTTGTGCGAGCCAAAGTGCGGCGCCACGATGGGCCAATCGATGAAAGCGAGATCGCCGCCGACGAGCGTGAAGAGGAAGCTGAACACGGCCGCTTTCTCGGTGCGATTGTGCGCCGCTATGAATGGGTCCTGGGGCACGCGCTCGACAATCGCCTGATCGTACTCGTCGTGATGGCCGGAGTTCTGCTCGGTTCGTATCTGCTCTACCGCTCACTCGGCTCTGAATTCTTGCCTGAGTTCGACGAGAGTGCTTTCGTGCTCGACTATGTTGCCCCGCCTGGCGCGTCACTGGCGGAAACTGATCGCATGCTGGGCCACGTCGAAGAGATGCTCAGGAAGACACCTGAAGTCGAAAGCTATTCGCGACGCACTGGTTTGGAATTAGGACTCTTTGTGACTGAACCCAACACCGGCGATTTTGCCGTAAAGCTCAAACCGGGACACGCGAGGGCGACCACCGATGTCGAAGCCGACTTGCGCGAACAAATTGAAGAGTCCGAACCGGCGCTCGAGGTCGAGTTCGTAGGAATCTTGCCTGACCTGCTCGGCGACCTTACCAGTTCGCCCGAACCAATCGAGATCAAACTCTTCAGCGAAGATGTCGCCGCCCTCGAAGCCAAAGCGGACCAGGTCGAGGCCGCGATCAAAAAGATTCCGGGTATCGTCGACACTTTTAACGGCGTCGTAGTCAGCGGCCCCGCCATTACGTTCGCCATTGATCCGCAGCGCGCCTCACGATTTGGCGTAAATGCGACTGAGATTGCCGGCGCGGCGACCACGGCGATGTCCGGCGAAGCCAGCTCATTCATCCTGCAACAGGACCGTCTGATCAAAGTGCGCGTGATTTATCCGGCGGAGGTACGCTCTTCCCTCGAGAAAGTGCGTGGGTTGCAGGTGCGCTCGTCAACCGGCGCGCTGTTTCGACTCGATCAGGTCGCCGATGTCGAATACGACAAGGGCCAGATCGAAATCAATCGCGAGAACCTCCGGCAAACCGTCGCCGTAACCGGCCGTCTCGAAGGCAAAGACCTCGGCACAGCCATAAATGAGATCAAGTCAGTCCTGACTAAAGAGGTAAAGCTGCCGCCGGGAATGACGATTGAATATGGCGGGCTTTACCAGGAGCAGCAATCAAGTTTTCGCGAGCTAATGATTGCGCTGGCGCTCGCGGTCCTGCTCGTCTTCATCACCCTGCTGATCGAATTTCGCTCGTACACTCATCCCATCGCGATTGTTACCGGCGCCGTGCTCGCCCTGGGCGGCGTGTTGTTGGCGCTCTTTATCACGCGCAAGACTCTCAACGTAGTTTCCTTAATGGGCATGATCATGACCGTCGGCATCGTCGCCAAGAACGGCATCCTGATGCTCGACGCGGTCGAGGAACATCTCGCATCCGGAGACACTCTGCGCGAAGCATTACTGCGATCGGGCCGGCGGCGTTTTCGGCCGGTGCTGATGACTTCGCTGGCGGCCATGCTGGGCATGCTGCCCCTGGCCCTCGCCTGGGGCGCGGGCGCCGAGTTGTTGCAGCCTTTGGCGATTGCGGTGATCGGGGGTCTCATGATGGCGCTGTTGTTGTCGCTGGTGGTGACCCCCACGGTCTATGCGATGTTGCGCCGGGAATAAGTGTTCCTGCTTTGTAGAAAGGAGCTTTTCGGTGAATTCACACGGACGAATTTTCATGGTGATTTTGACCGCGGTGCTGATGCTTTCAATCGCCCATGCCCAGGAAAAGAAAATTACGCGCTCGCAATTGCCGCACGCGGTTGAAGAAACGGTAGCAAAAGAAAGTGAAGGCGCCACCATCAAAGGATTTGCTACGGAGATCGAAAAAGGCCAGAAGATGTATGAGGTTGAGCTCACCGTCAATGGCCACGCCAAAGACATTCTGATAGACAAGAACGGAAACATTGTCGAGATAGAGGAAGAGGTGACAATAGATTCGCTTTCGCCCGCGGTACAGGATGCGCTAAAAAAAGCAGCCGGCGGCGGCGCCATCGGATTAATCGAATCATTAACCAAAGGCGGCAAGCTCGTGGCCTATGAAGCGCACGTGCGCGACGGCAAGAAGCGATCAGAGATTCAGGTCGGACCAAATGGGGAAAAATTGAGACGGCCTGAATAGACCAACGCCATCTTAAAGAGAAGGACACACAAATGAAGACCGCAATACTCTCCTTATCAATCTTTTTGGTCGCGTTTCAAAATGGAGCGGGATATCACGTCATCACTCGTTATCCGGTTCCGGGAAATGGCGGATTTGACTACGTCACAATCGACAGCGACGCACGCCGGCTTTATCTCTCGCACGGAACTCAGGTCGACGTGGTTAATCCAGACGACGGAAAGTTGATCGGCACCCTTGCTGATACGCCGGGAGTGCACGGCGTAGCCCTGGCGCCGGAGTTCAAACACGGCTTTACCAGCAACGGCCGCGAGAACAAGGTCTCAATGTTCGAACTCACGACGCTACAATTGATCAGGAAGATCGACGTGGGCAAAGGACCGGACGGGATCTACTACGATCCGAAAACCAAGCGCGTCTTTACCAATAATCATGGCTCGCATGACATCAGCGCGATCGACGCCAAGACGGGCGAGATGATTGGCACGATCAAAGTCGAAGGTGACGGCGAATCAGCCGTGATCGCCGGCGACCTGGTCTATGTGAACATCGAAGACACAAACGAAGTTGTGGTATTCGATCCCAAATCCCTCGAAGTCAAAAAGCGTTTTCCGATTGGGGTCGCCAAGATCCCGACCGGACTGGCCTATGACGCGAAAACGAAACGGCTTTTTATCGGATGTCGCAATGAACCGAAAATGGTGGTAATGGATGCCGTGTCTGGAAAAGTAATCCAAAGCTTTCCCATCGGCCGCGGCGTGGATTACGCGGCTTTCGATCCGCAAGCCAAACTCATTTTCTTTTCCTGCAGCGAAGGGGTCCTCAATATTTTTCACGAAAAGACGGCCGACGATTACGAAGACGAAGGCCCGGTAAAGACGCAACCGAGCGCTCGCACTATGGCTTTCGATTCCAAGACCCGAAAGATCTTTCTCTCAGCGGCGGAAATTATTGAGACGCCTGCGACCACGCCCGGCGGCCGCCCTCAACGAAGTATCAAACCCGGCACATTTGCCGTGCTGGTCGTTGGCAAGTGAATCTCACCAAAGGAGAAGCCACATGAGCTCTGTCAGAATTACGCGCTTCTTCAGCGCAACTCTTTTCGTTGCGATTGTCCTGATTGCAATTGATGTTCGCGCGCAGACACCTGCGCCCTCCTCGGCGCCCGTAGTCAAACCGACATCTACTTTGGAAAGCCAGTTCTTCAGGAATATTCTGCGCGATCAGAAGGCGCTTTGGACTGCGCCGTTTCGCATGTCCAGGCGCGATGGTCGTTGGCTGGTTCCGCTGGGACTGGGAACCGCGGCACTCATTGCCACGGACCGAAGCACCGCAAATGAGATTGAGGAGTTCGACGATCAACTTCAGACCAGCCGTGTCGTGAGTTATCCCGGCTCTGCGTACGGCGCCGCCGCGATCGCCGGTGCGTTTTATCTCGGAGGACGCGCCACCCACAACGCACGCGCACGCGAAACCGGACTCCTCAGTCTTGAAGCGGTGGCCGACAGCGAGATCATTGTGGTCGCGCTCAAGGGAATAACTGAGCGCAGGCGACCACTGGCCAGCAGTCACCGGGGCGACTTTTTCAAGGGCGGCACTTCTTTTCCATCGGGACACAGTATCCACGCATGGGCGGTGGCGACTGTGATCGCGAACGAGTACAGTGACCATCGTTGGGCACAGTTCTCAGCTTACGCCCTTGCGTCGGCCGTCAGCCTGGCGCGTTTCACCGGCGAAAAGCACTTTCTCTCAGATATCTTCGTAGGGACTGCCCTCGGTTACGGCATTGGGCGCTACGTCTATCGCACGCATCACCGAAAAGTTTCTGCCACTGGTGGCGAAGAAGAGGAAGACGAAGAATCGCACAACCGTTGGCCGGCGATTGCGCCCACTTTCAATCGACACGCGCACAATTACGGAGTGGCGCTGACATGGAGTTTCTAAACCAATCCATCAATGATTGATTCTGTCCGCACGCGATTGACGCTTTGGTATGTCGCTATCCTGGCGCTGGCGCTGATCGTGTTCGCGCTGCTCGTCTATTCGGTGACGGCGCGCAATTTTTACGAACACCAGGATGAATCGCTGCGTTCGACTGCCGAGACGCTGGCGAGCATCTATCTCGAGGAACTTGAAGAAGAAAAGTCAGCGGCCAAAGCCAACGAGGTGGTTCTGGCCCAGATGGTTTTTCCTAATCGTTACGTGGAAGTCACTGACGCCGACGGTCGCGTAATCGCCGAATCGAGTAATTTCGATGCCCACTCGTTTCCTATTTCACCCGTCACCCGTGACGAGGCGCAGCAGCGTGGAATTAGTTTTTTTTCTCAGAATGGATTACGCGTTGCGGTGGCCCCGATTTCCCGGGAGACAAACAACCGTTTAGGTTTCGCCGTCGTGGCTGAGTCGCTAAATGTGATTGAAACCAGCCTGACCGGTTTGCGTCGAAGTTTCTATGCGGGCGTACCTTTGATCCTGGTGTTGGCGTCCCTGGGCGGCTACTTTCTGGCGCGCAAGAGCCTCGCGCCGGTCGCTTTGATGGACCAGCAAACTCGCAGCATCAGTGCCGGCAGTCTTTCAGCGCGTCTCAACGTGCCCAATTCGCGTGACGAGGTGGGGCGGCTGGCGATCACCATCAATGATTTGCTGGCGCGCCTTGACGCGGCGTTTCAGGAACAGCAGCGGTTTGTCGCGGACTCTTCGCACGAGCTGCGTACGCCGGTTACCGTCGTGCGCGCCGAGGCCGAAGTTGCGCTCGAACAGGAACGAAACCCAGCCGAGTATCAAAACTCTCTCGCGCTGATCAAGGACGAAGCCGAACGGCTTTCACGCATCGTGGAAGATCTTTTCCTGCTGGCGCGCCAACCCTTCGGCTCGCCTGCGCTGGTAAGAGAAACCGTTTCGCTTGATGAGTTGGTGCGAGAGTGCGGACGCGCTGCTCAGGTCCTGGCCACGCGCAAGGGGCTGAAGCTTGAAATTCCCGCTGAATTGCCGGAACTCAGGGTGAAAGGCGACGATGAATTACTTAAACGCATGGTGCTGAACCTGCTCGACAATGCCGTGAAATACACGCCTGCGGACGGTGAAGTTCAAATAAGCCTGGCCGCCCGGAATGGCAACGCGCAAATTTCCATCACCGACACCGGCATGGGGATTCCACCCGAGGATCAAGCGCGCGTTTTTGATCGGTTCTATCGAGTTGATAAGGCGCGCTCGCGCGCTTTGGGCGGCGCAGGTTTGGGTTTGTCGATTGCGCGTTGGATTGTCGAAGCCCATGGCGGTGAGCTTTCCATGGAAAGCACTCTGGGAAAAGGAACGTCGTTCGTGGCCGGCTTGCCGCTACAGAACTAAGGGCCGGAAATCACGCCTTACGACCCGCCGACTGTAACTGTCTCAGACTCTCGATAAACTTTTCATCACGAAACCGAGTGGCGCCTGCTCTGGTCAGTTCCGCCAGCTCTTTGAAAAGCTGTTCGTCGACGGCTTTGAAATTGAAGCAGGACTTACCCTGCATTCGCTTCTTCAGCTCGGGCGACATGGATTTCATGTCCTCCGGCGAGGTGTAGACGGACATGAGATAGAAGCTGACGTAGTTCTTGCCCAACCGCACACCGCCAAAACACAACGGCTGCTTGTTTCTCATGAGGTGGCGCGTGTTCAGAAGATAAGCACTCGGAGTGTCGGTGACGACGTCCATTTTCTTCGCGTATGGCGCGAAAAGGGCCTTCAATCTGGCGAAGACCACTGGCAGATCACTCTTAGTTCCCATCGGCTGTAATCACATCCCGCCCATTCATGAAAGGACGAAGCACCTCGGGAATTTTCACCGAGCCATCCGCCTGCTGAAAGTTTTCCAGAACTGCGATCCAGGTGCGGCCCACCGCTAACCCTGAGCCATTCAAGGTGTGCACAAACTCGGGTTTCGCACCGCCCGCGCGGCGAAAGCGAATGTTGGCGCGACGCGCCTGGAAACTTTCGCAGTTCGAACAGGAAGAGATTTCACGAAATGTATTCTGTGAAGGCAGCCATACTTCGATGTCGTAAGTTTTCGCACTGCCAAAACCAAGATCACCGCTCGAGAGCGTTACCACCCGATAGTGAATCCCCAGCCGCTGCAGAACTGCTTCGGCGTCGCGCGTCAGCGCTTCATGCTCGGCATACGAGTTTTCCGGCAGCGAGTATTTGACGAGCTCTACCTTTTCAAACTGGTGATGTCGCAGAACTCCGCGCGTGTCTTTGCCATAGCTGCCCGCTTCTGAACGGAAGCACGGAGTGTAGGCAACCCATTTTTTCGGCAACTGGGACGCGTCCAGAATTTCCTCGCGATGATAATTGGTCACCGGGACTTCGGCGGTGGGAACCAGGTAGTAGTTTCGCTCGTCCTCCAGCTTAAAAAGGTCCTCTGCGAATTTTGGCAGCTGACCGGTCCCAAAAAGCGCATCGCGGTTGACGATGAACGGGGGCGATGTTTCCTGATAGCCATGCTCGCGCGTGTGCAGGTCGAGCATGAAATCAATCAGCGCGCGTGATAGCCGCGCACCCGCGCCGTTGAAAATTGCGAAGCGCGCGCCGGCAATTTTCGACGCGCGTTCCAGATCAAGAATGCCGAGCGCATTTCCCAGATCAACGTGGTCTTTAGGCGTGAAATCGAACTCCGGCTTTTCGCCCCATACCCTTTCGACGCGATTGGCCGACTCGTCTTTTCCCACGGGCACGCTTTCGTGCGGAATGTTCGGCAGCGTTGAAAGCATTTCGCGCATGCGGGTTTCGGATTCGTCGCGTTGCCGATCCAGATCCGCGATGCGTTCTTTCAATTCGCCGACTGCTTTGCGCCGCGCGTCCGCTTCATCGCGCTTGCCGTCTTTCATCAGCGCGCCGATTTCGCGGCTGGCGGTGTTGCGCTCGCCGTTCAACCGATCCGACTCGGCAATTACCTGGCGGCGTTCCGCATCGGCGCGCGCAAAGTCGTCAAGTGTGCCGCCCGTCGCTCCGCGCTTTTCCAGGGCCGCGCGCACGGCGTCGATATTCTCTCGAACGTAATTAAGATCCAGCATCAGTTCCTTCCAGTGAAGTGGCACGGGCGTCTCGCCCGGGAACACCCAGTGAAGTGGCACGGGCGTCTCGCCCGTGAACCAGTGGCACGGACGTCTCGCCCGTGAACACCCAATGAAGTGGCACGGGCGTCTCGCCCGTGAACCAGTGGCACGGACGTCTTGCCCGTGAACACCCAGTGAAGTGACACAGGCGTCTCGCCCATGAACACCCAGTGAAGTGGCACGGGCGTCTCGCCCGTGAACACCCAGTAAAAGTGGCACGGGCGTCTCGCCCGTGAACCAGTGGCACGGACGTCTTGCCCGTGAATACCCAGTGAAGTGGCACCGGCGTCTCGCCTGTGAACACCCAATGAAGTGGCACCGGCGTCTCGCCCGTGAACACCCAGTGAAGTGACACAGGCGTCTCGTCCGTGAACACGCGCAAGATGCGCGTGCCACTTAGTTGGCCGTGACCGGCCGCGCAAAAATTCGATTTGCTTCTTCCAGCGTTTCCTTCGAACCAACGTCATACCAAATGCCCGGCACACGCCAAATGTAAAACGGTGTCCGCGGATAGAGCCACTGCACCAGCCGACCCGGCTGATCGGGATTGTTGCCCTCCGCCAGGTATTGCCGGATCAGCGGCAAGGTGTGTCGCGGATAGTAATACAACGCGATTCCCGTCAGCGTGCTCTTCGGCGCCGCCGGTTTCTCTTCAAAAAATGTGATGCGATCACCGTCGTCGATTTCGATCGCATTGTATTTTTTGATCTCTTCCAGATTGCCCACGTCGTACACGCCCAACACCGGCGCGTTACTGGCCCGGCTGAACTCACCAAAATTTTCCAGACTGTCGCTAAAGAGATTGTCGCCCGCGACCACCACGATGTCGTCGTCAATCCCGGCTTCATTCAGCACCAGATTCAAGTCGCCAATCGCGCCCAGCTTGTTCGAATCGTCGGTCGAATGATCGTTAATGATCGCAATCGGCGCGCCCGTGTGCAGCGTCTGATAGTTATCCGCCCAGCCTTGAAAATGTCCGGTGAACTTGGCGTTGGTGACGACAAAGAAGCCGTCGATGCCGTCGATCGGCTTTAGATTGTCGAGCACATGCTCGATCATCGGCTTACCGGCGACCCCCAGCAGCGGCTTCGGTTGATTAAGAGTCAGCGGATACAGACGCGTGGCGTATCCCGCCCCGAGAACAATTACCTTCACACAATCTCCCTTGTTTCAGCGAATATTCGCAAACGTGAATCTTAACATGCGCGGTAAGAGGTCAGAACCGGGAGCGCGTACTTTGGAGTGCGCTGACTTGTCAGCGCTTTTAAAAGCGGCTACAGGTCGCCGCACTCCAAATCTGATATAGTGCCGTGCGTTCAAGTGCATCAATCAATTGAGGTGAATCAGGATTGAGTAACGACGGAAAAGACTTTGCCGGACGCGCCGCGATCGTCACCGGCGCCACGCGTGGGATTGGCCGGGCGATCGCCCTCGAGCTCGCGCGTCGCGGCGCTAACATCGCCTTCAACTACGCGAAGAGCACGGAAGCCGCCGATGCGTTACGGGCAGAGATTGAAGCGCTGGGCGTTAAAGCGCTCGCAACCCAGGGCGACGTGGGCAACACCGAAGGCGCGGCCGGAATGGTCAAACAGGCCAAGGACGTTTTCGGCCGGATCGACTTTCTCGTGAACAACGCCGGCATCGTGCGCGACACGCTGATTCTCCGCATGAAAGAAGAAGACTGGGACGCGGTGATTGACACGAACTTAAAAGGCGCCTGGAATTTCTCCAAAGCGGCTTTGCGCGTAATGCTGCGTCAGGACGACGGCGGTTCTATTCTCAACATCACTTCGATCAGCGGCGTGGTCGGCATGGCCGGGCAATCCAATTACTCAGCCTCGAAAGCGGGCATGATCGGCCTCACCAAAGCCCTTGCACGCGAAGTTGCGAGCCGCAAAGTCACCGTGAATGCATTAGCGTTAGGAATGGTAGCCACCGACATGGCAAGCGGATTAAATGAGGACTACCAGACAAAGTTGCTCGAGCAGATTCCGCTCGGCCGCTTTGCGGAAACCGGCGAAGTGGCCCGCATCGCGTGCTTCCTCTTGTCCGACGATGCGCGTTACATCACCGGTCAGGTGGTGCAGGTCGATGGCGGCCTGGCGATGTAGAAGACATAGATTACACAGATCATAAAAACAAGAGGCAAGCTGTTATTCCCACATCCAAACTTCCACTTAGCTTTGCCCTAAAAGTGGTGAACACCGTTTTCACAGAGCGACGCGTAGCGTCGAACTGATTTTAGCCCGGCCTTTCCAGGCCGGGATCAAGTAGGCCAAATATTCTTGCGTCGCGTTAGCGACGCGATGAAACCAAAAAGCCTGAGACTTGTTTCAATCGTCGCTACGCGACGAGTCTCGTTTTTAACGCCGCCTGCCTGCCCCGGCCTTGAAAGGGCAATCAAATACTTGACGAAGCGACCCGGTTCGCAACCCCCAGGGTTGCCGGAAAGTAGCCGGGGGTCGAAGCGTAGCGGAGACCCCCGGAACCGATCGATCGAGGAATCGCACCCTGAAGGGGTGCCAGACAACTCTGTGACCCTTTCAGGGTCAAAAAACAATGCCATCTGATCCGGGGGTATCGCTTACGCTCAACCCCCGGCTACTATCTCGCAGCCCTATCGGGCTGCCTCGGCCTTATCTCTTAATGTGATTACTTGATTCGTCAAGTATGTCAGTGCCCTTTCAAGGCCGGGCTAAGTTCACCTCGACGCTACGCGTCGGCCATTCAAAGTGCTCACGTCTTTTGAGGCAAAGCCCTTCCGCTTAACCAACACTACCTACTAAAGTTTTAGTTGACAGCCCGGTACCCGTTCGTGTATACACCTACTAAAGTCATAGGAGGTGGCGCATGCCACGGCGGAAAAGCGATCAAATTACGCCCCTGGAACTGGAAATTATGCACGTGTTGTGGCAACTGGGGGCGGCCAACGTGCAGATGGTGCAACAAGAACTCGAACGTGAATTAGCCTACACCACCGTCCAAACGATGCTCACCGTGCTGCACCGTAAAGGCAAAGTTAAGCGCGTGCTCAAGAACAAGGCCTACGTCTACCGCCCGGCGCTGAGCAAGAGCAAGGTCACTGGTCATGCTGTGGGAGAGTTAATTGATCGTTGGTTTGGTGGCTCGGCGGAAGGCCTGGTGATGAATCTGATCGAGGCGCGGCACCTTACGCCAAAAAAGCTGGCACGGCTCAACGAACTGTTGGCCGAAGGAGAAGGCAATGACCAGAATTAGCGAGCTCTTGCTGAACTTCGTCATTAATGCCGCGTGGCAAGTTCCAGTCATTTTCGCAGTCGCTGCGCTCGGATCATTTTGTTTGAGAAACGCCGCGCCTCGTTACCGCCACGGCCTTTGGCTCGCGACTTTGATATTGAGTGTGGTGGGCCCTCTTTGGACCATTACTCAATTCTCACCGGCGGCCGCGCTTATTTCCTCGACCATTAATCTGACGCAGTCCACGTCAAGTCCCGCGTCTGTTCAGAAAGCTGAGACTCCGGCCGCCGGCGCACCTGAACTCGCTGCTGCGTCTAATCCTTTGCTCACCCGGCGGCGGCAAGTGGTGAACACGTCCCGACGCGGGTTATTCACACTGAGCATTGCTTATGCACTGTTTATTCTTTTTCGGATTTTTCGCCTGGCCCGCCAGTGGCGCGCGCAACAACAACTGCGCCAGTCCGCACTTCGCCCCGTACGCTCAGTTGAAGCAATTGCACAACGTTGTCAGACCGCCATGGAGGTGAAGGAGGTTCGAGTCCTCTGTTCACCACTGACAGTTGTTCCCGCGGCTCTCGGAGTGCGAAATCCAATCGTTGTATTGCCCGAAAATCTGGCCAACGAAGCCGAAGAGGAAACTCTGCTCTCGATCATCGGCCACGAAATGGCCCATGTCTCACGGCGTGACTTCGCGACCAATCTCTTTTGCGAGTTGGTATCTTTGCCGATCTCTTTTCATCCGCTTACCTGGTTCATCAAGCGCCGGATTCACCAGGACCGGGAGCTGGCTTGCGATGAAATGGTTACGCAGGTGTTGCTGGCGCCTCAGGCTTACGCGCGGTCACTGGTGCGGGTGGCCCATACCACGCTGGTGCGGTCTGAGGTTTTCATAATGAGTATGTTCGACGGAAATGCTCTCGAGGAAAGAATCATGAGGCTCACTCAAAGACAAAATCGGCTTGCGCTCCATGTTGCTCGGCCTATTACCGCAGGCGCGCTGTGCGTGCTGGGCGTAGTCGTGTTTTCCATTTCAGGTTTTTCGTTTGATTTGAAGTCGTACGTCAGTTCCGGCTTTGCCCAGGCAAGTTCGGCCGGCTTCGCGACCAGTCCTGAATCGCTCGTGACGAGCACTCGCACCGGCCAGGACAGTAAGCCGTCGCTTGACTCGCCCAACGCTCAGCAGCGTGCGCAAGCAGCTTGCGATGCGGGTCGCAAACATGCGGTTGAGGCGATTCCGACGCTGATCTCAATGCTCGGGGACGACAACAAGACGGAACTGCTGAGGTGTTGGAACACTGGGCGTTGGAGCCCGGCTTTAGAAACTTTCAAAAATCCTTCGCCCGGAGAACAAGCTGCGATTGCCTTGGCATCGATGGGCAGCGCAGCATTCGAACCGTTATCAAACCAATTGACCAGCGAAAACTCCACCGTGCGCCGTAACGCCGCCTGGGCCATAGGCGAATTGACGGCAATGCCGCACGGGTCGAGAGCGGGCGCAGTACCGCAACTTATTTCCCTGCTCGGCGATTCTGATGAATGGGTGCGCCTGGCCGCGGCGCGCGCTCTGGGCGAATTAAGAGACGATCGCGCCACCGAAACTCTCGTAGTGAGTTTGTCGGATTCGGATTGGCGCGTAAGGGAACTCGCGACGTGGGCACTCAGTGAAATGAAGGATGCTCGAGCGGTGAAAGCGCTCTGCAACGTGCTCTTGTCGGACAGCCAGTCACAGGTGCGGAGCGGCGCCGCGGAGGCGTTGGGAGAGATTCGCAGCACCGACGCGCTGTCGGCGCTCAAACAGGCTCTCAACGATCCGGAAACCAGCGTGCGAGCCAAAGTCACCTGGGCCATCGCAGAGATCGAAGACGCTGACGGCTAGAATGGCGCGGTCTCTCCGGTAAACATCACGCGCATGATGCGCTTGCCACAACCAAATTAGTTTTAACCCCTAAGCTGATCCGTCAGAAGGAGGCATCGCGTATGTCCATCTCAAAGTGTGTCTGGTTGTTCCTGGTTTCGATCCTGGCCGCTACTTCGTCGGCGGCCCAACAAAAGGCGGGAGACCTTAGAATCAAGCCCTACACTTTTGAAAATGCGGCCCGCGAAAAAACAGAGGCGGAGTTTGGCACATTGCTCGTGCCTGAGAAGCGCTCGGATCCGCACAGTAATTTGATTGAACTCGCGTTTGTGCGTTTCAAAAGCACTGCGAAGAGTCCCGGAGCACCAATCGTCTATCTGGCCGGTGGGCCTGGTGGCTCCGGCATCGGGGCGGCTTCGGGTTCACGCTTTCCTCTGTTCATGGCGTTGCGCGAAATCGGGGACGTGATTGCGTTCGACCAGCGCGGCACGGGATATTCAAAGCCCAATCTCGGGTGCGCCGATCGATTGAGCATGCCGTTGGATGTGGGACCTTCGAAGGCGGCCGCCCTCAAAGCAATTCAGGAAAGTTCTGCCAATTGCGCACGGTTCTGGCGCGAACTCCAGCGCGTCGATCTCACCGGGTACAACACAAACGAGAGTGCTGACGATCTCGAGGATCTGCGTGAGGCGTTGGGCGTAAAGAAAATCAGTCTGTGGGCGATAAGCTACGGTACCCATCTGGCCCTCGCGACGATTCGGCGCCATCCGCAGAGTATTCATCGCGCGATTCTCGCTGGCACCGAAGGACCGGACCACACCTATAAATTACCGAGCAATGTGCAAAAGCACCTTGAGGACGTGGCCGCCGCGGTCAAAGCAGATCCGGAACTCAGCAAAGACATTCCGGATCTGCTCGGCTTGATGAAATCGGTTTTTGATCGCCTGGAAAGCGAGCCTGCCAAGGTTGAAATTACCGACCCGCGCACAAAACAAAAGGTTACGGTCATCGTTAACAAGTTCGTCATGCAATACATTGCCGCTAACAACATCGGCACTAACGTTCTCGCGGTCTATCCTGCGCTTTTTTACCGGGCTTCGCAGGGCGACCTAACCGACGCCGCGCAAGGTTGGCTGAACATCTCGCGCGATGGCATTGGTAACGCGATGTCCTACATGATGGATTGCGCCTCGGGCATGACCGCCGCTCGGCGGGATCAGATTCAGCGCGAGGCCAAAGGCACGCTGCTGGAGGACATCTCCAACTTCCCTTTTCCCGACGTTTGTCAGGAATGGAAAGCGCCGGACTTAGGTGATACATTCCGCGCGGTTGTGCGGTCAGATGTGCCGGTGCTTTTCATCAGCGGCACGTTGGACGGCCGCACACCGATCAGCAACGCGGAAGAATATCGTGCCGGCTTTTCAAATAGCACTCACATCATCATTGAAAATGCGGTCCATAGCGATCCGCTGTTTCTGTCGTCGCCGAAAATAAAGGAAGGGATGTTGGAATTTCTGAAAGGCCAGCCGGTGACGGCAACGCGGATCGTCGCTCCGCCCCTGAAGTTTGCACCGCTACGGAAGTAATCAGTAGCAGAGTACGCGTGGCCGCTCTCCGGATTACCAACAAAGACGTGCCGTAGGCACGTAATGTTCATAGAAGTGCACCGGTCTTCTCACTTCTTCTGCAAAGAGCAATCGGGTGGAGCCTTGCTGCAAAAGTCGGCGAAGCCAACGAATGATAGTAGCCCACCGATTCATCCGTGGGAGTGATTCAGATTTCAAGTATGTCCGTGCCGCAGACGACTGAATCATGATTAGAAGCGCGATTTTTCAGCCGTCCGCTGCACGGACTTTAATCACTTTCGCTGCATCACCCAGCGCTAAAGCGCTGGGCTATTGTCATTCAGTCCGCTTCGCGGACGAAAACACTTTTCCAGCAGAGTAATCGGCCGGCTATAAACATCTCGCCGCTCTGCGGCGATGATTCAGTTCAGATCCTTCAGACTAGTCGAAGGACTTTTGAAGCAAGGCTGGATCCCGCCAAGGTTTACTCAGCGTGGCCCAGGAACTCATCAGGCTCGACAATCTTTCCGGCGATCGCCGACGCGGCGACAACATACGGAGAGGCAAGATAGAGTTTTCCTGGTCCACTGCGTCCGGGAAAGTTCCGGTTCTGCGCGCTGACGGTGACCGTTTCCGCCGAAGGCGAGGCCCCCGGTCCCGCGTTAATACAAGCGCCGCAACTTGGATCAATTAATTCAGCCCCTGCGCGTTGGAAGATTTCGATGTACCCTCGCTCTTTCGCGTACTGCTTGATCTTCTGCGAGCCAAACTGCAGATACAGGTGCACTCCCGGCGCGACGTGCTTGCCCTGCGCCAACGCGTGCTGCAAAACGGTCGCGTACATGTCCATGTCGGCCATCTTGCCGCCGGTGCACGAACCGCCATACGCCGCATCGATGCGCACTTCCTGTTCGAGCGAATCGATCGGAATTCCGTTGCGCGGATCGCCCGGCAGCGCCACCATTGGCCGGATCTCGTCGAGATCAATTTCAAACACGGCCGCGTATTCCGCGTCCGCATCGCTGTAGACAAATCCTTTGCGCACTGTTTCTGCATCCAGTCCGCGCGTGGTGACAATGTATGCGAGTGTGTGTTCGTCGGGTTCGATGATGCCGGTAAACCCACCCGCTTCCACCGACATGTTCGTCAGCGTAGCGCGTTCATCCATGGGCCAGTTCATCAAATCCTCGCCTGCAAACTCGAGCACTTTGCCGATGCCCTGGCTTGATTTCATGTAATCAGTTGCGAGGATGTAGAGCATCACGTCTTTAGCCGCGACGTCTTCGCGCTTCTTTCCCTTCAGCACATAACGCACAGTTTCCGGCACGCGAATGCGAATGTCTTTCGTGTACCAGGCGTTAGCCATGTCGGTTGAGCCCACCCCGAACGCGAAACATCCAAGCACGCCGGCCATGCACGTATGCGAATCTGTACCGATCACGATCTGTCCGGGCAAAGCGAGATCTTCCACCACTGCGTTGTGGCAGATGGCTTCCGACCCGCCCTCAGGATTCTCGCCATAGAGCTTGATGCCCTGGCGGCTAGCAAAGCTTTCCTGAGTTGTGGCAAGACCTTCCGCCTTTTCCAACAGGCCCATTTCGCGATGCTTCGGTGACATCACTTTGTTGAGAAAGGTGAGGTGATCGCGGAAAGCAAAGACCGAATCAGGCTCGGTAACTTTGGCTCCGGGCCCGAGTGCCTGAGTCAATAACGACGCGGCCATCGGGGTGACATACTCGTGCGAAAAACGCACATCCGCGACGGCGAATAAGGCATCGCCGGGTTTGACAGATTCGACACCGATCCTTCCTGCTTTGACGAAGGCGTGACGCGCAATGATCTTTTCGACGATGTTCATCGGGCGACGCGGCTGAGGCGCGCTGGTCATCGCCTTTTGCACGACGTTCTGAAACATGGGAGCGCGCGATTCGTTTTCACTTACCTGGCCAGTCTCGACCAGTTGCTCCATGACGGCCTGACTCTCAATCGGCGGCGGCGAGATCTCGCCGGCCAATCTCGCCTTGTTGTAATTGAACAGCCCGCCGTATTCGACAATGTCTTTGGAAATTGGATCGAGGCCGCTGGTGAATTCAGTCAACGCGATTTCTTCGCCGCGCCGGATTCGTTCAACCAAACCAAAGTCGGTGGACGTCAGCAGTCCGATGTTCTGCGAGTTCTGCCCGTAAATCTTCTCGATGCTTTTCGCGATCACCAGTTGAATGCCGGCCCACTTTTCCGCATAGGGAGCAGTCTCGCGTGATGAGCCGCAACCCTTCGACAATCCCGAGACCACGACTGAAAAGCCGCCGTTCTTCACTTCATCTTTCTTAACTGCGCTTTCGCGCATGCCTGCGTAAACGTACTGGCCCAGCGTTTCGTCGTAATAAAAACAGACCCAGCCCGGGGTAATCTCGTCGGTCGAAATGTTGTTCATCAATGGCAGGTCGTCTTTGGCCAGACGTTCCGCCAACTCTTTTTCGAGAGACTCTGCCTCAGCGCCGCCGGCTTCGAGCTGGCGCCGAATTAATGAAGTGTCTTCGGTCAGAAAAAGAATCCGGCCCGCAAAATTCAGCTGTCCGTCCCGTTTGTTGTGTGTCTCACTCCCCATCAAAAATCCTCACGCGACTTTGTTTTTCGAAGCTGATTCATTATAGCGACTGATCCGCAAAACTCGGAGCAGTGGCACGGGCGTCCCGCCCGTGATTACCACGCGCAAGATGCACGTGCCACTCTTTCTTGACTAATCTCCGGCGTAGGAATAAAAGGGGGCTGCTCTTGTCCGGCTGAACGCGTGTTCCCATGGCGATCCCACAGCACACGCGTATTTTTCACGCTCGCCCGAACCCTGCGGAGATGAGAGATGAAGAAACGAAAGCCCGCTTCACTGAAGAAAGCCGCGTTGGTTTCATCGAAAGCCGACAAGCCGGCCGCTAAATCTTCGAAAGCAAAATCGCCTGCCGTCCCGGCAAAGATTGCCCACATTCCCGCCCATACCCATTCAGTCGAGAAGCAAAAGAATGTGCCCGGTCAGTTGGTGGTGCGCGTGAAAGAAGACGTTACCGACGGTTTGTCCGACGTGATGAGCGCCGCCATCTCGTCGCTCGATTCGATGTCGCTGCCTTCCGCGGTGGAAAGTCCGTTCAAGAAACTCCGGGACGAAGGTTTGATTCGTGAAGTGAAGCCGATTTTTTCGCAGAGCACCGGCGGCAAAGCGCTTTCAGTGGCGCCCACCAACGTCGCAGCCGCTTTTGCGATGAGCGTGCACGATTCCGAGGCCGACGATCTGCGCGGTATTACTCTGTTGCGCCTCAAGCGAACGACAGATCTCGCTAAGGTGGAAAAAGATCTCAACGCCACGCCGGGCATTGAGTACGTGCACCGTGTTCCCCGTCGCTGGATTTCAGCCCGCAAGAAGCCCAACGATCCGCTCTTTGACAGACAATGGGGACTGCCTGCCATCAACTGGCTGGACCCGGAAGCGTTGCCCGATGCCGGCCACGTCAAGGTTGGGGTGCTGGACACGGGAGTCGACCTCACTCATCGCGATTTAGAAAAGGTGGTCACTAACTATTTTTATGAAGGGGTGAGCAGCGAGGACATCGTCGGACACGGCACTCATGTATCGGGCATAATCGCCGCGGACATCAACAACAATGTCGGTCTCAGCGGAGTCTGCCGCTGCGATTTGAACTTCTGGAAGATATTCACCGACACACCCGATCCTGAAGATGGGGAGTTCTATGTCGACGAAGTGATGTACCAGCGCGCGTTGAATGCGGCCAGGGACAATGGCATGCAGGTCCTTAACCTCAGCATTGGCGGAGACGGTCCCAGTACCACTGAGCGCATGCTCTTTCGCCGGTTAGTCGATGCCGGGGCCACGGTGGTGGCCGCGATGGGAAACGAATATGAAGAGGACAATCCGATCGAATTCCCCGGCGCTTACCCGGGCATCATTGCAGTTGGCGCCGTGGGAAAGACCAGGCGCCGCGCTGCGTTCTCGAATACCGGCCCGCACATTTCGCTCGTCGCTCCGGGCAAAGGCATTGTTTCCACTCTGCCGCTGAAAGCTTCAGCCGCCAGACATTCGGATGAGACGAAATATGGCGAGTGGGACGGTACGTCGATGGCGACGCCGCATGTTGCGGCCGTGGCTGCATTGATTCTCGCGGCGAATCCCGATTTCACCCCGGCACAGGTGCGCGAGCGTTTGATCTCGTCGGCGACCAAGCTGTCCGCAATGGGAAATAAAGCGAAGACCAATGAATATGGGCACGGTTTACTAAACGTGGAAGCGGCACTATCCTCGAACTGAGGTAGTCATGACCAACGAAGAACGGCCCACCAAGATCGCGGCGCGTCTGAATGTGAAGCTGGCGTCCGACGTGAAACCAAATCAAACGGAAGACGTGCTCGCCTCCACGCCCGGCGTAATCTCGATCATTCAAACTTTCCCGGGTGAAAAAGACGAAGAGCTCTCGCGCATGTGTGTGATTGAAGTCGATCCCGCCAAGTCAAAAGATGCCCTCAAGCACCTGCAGGACAATCCCGCAGTCGAGTACGCTGAGAAAACCGCCAGACGGAAATAAATGAAGTGAGAGCAGGTCGAGATCAGTCCCAGCTGACGACCTTTCTGTGAATCTGGCTCTGCCACTCTCAGAGTGGTCTTTGATCTTTGGTCCTGGAACTGCTGCCGAAATCCAAAGACCCCAAGGCCTAAGATCGAATTCCCGTTCACATCAGAGTCGTCAACATGTACACGGCGAAGGATGCCAGCCAGTGCTCGCCTTCGTAATTACCACTCGACACAAACCCCAATGCCGCGCGCGCATGAGCGGCCGCAGAGCGCGCCAGAATTCTGCGCGCCGGATCATTTTGTGGCAGGGCGTTGGCGATGCTGCGCATACACCACGCGCGACTGAGATTTAGTCCGTCGAGATGCACCAGCTTCGGATCGGTGCGATCGGTGACGATGGCCGGTTCGAGAAGAGCTTTCGGCTGACTTTGAGAGATACCAGGCAGGAAGCGATGAAACCAACGCGTGAACTCGGCGCGACCCATCACACGCCGCATCAGATCAGCTTCCATCAGGGCCGGTGAAAAGAAATCCTCGCCCCCCGGCTCCCAGGCGGCCGGGTAATTGACGTCGCGCGCAAAGTAGGCGCGGCTACGCTCGACAATCAACGCTTCCAACTTCCCGTCTGAAACGGTGCGCGCGTAATCCAGCGCGAACGCCAGGCCAAACGCCGTGTTCGGATGCACGCCGGTGCGAATCGGATAATTCTGTTTCGGCAGGAACGCGAGATACTTCTCCACCAAAGCATCGGCCAGCGGCTTCAAGTTTTTCGACCATTGCGCGCCGTCCTGATCGTTCCAGCCGTGCAACTCTTCCGCCAGCTTCAACAGCCAGGCCCATCCATACGTGCGCTCAAACGAAGCGCGATTTGCCTGCTTCAAATAAGCCACCTCGCCGGCGATGTTCTTCGCGCTCAGGTTTGCATCGAGCGCATTGCGAATATCGCGCGACTCCGATATGGCCGGATAAAGCTTGAGCAGATGCACCAGCATCCAGTGCCCATGCACCGTGGAATGCCAATCAAAGCAACCATAAAACGCCGGATGCATATCGCGTGGGCTGCGCACGTCATCGGCATCGTTATTTACGTGATCGAGCTTGTTCGGAAATTCCTTGCGCACGCATTTCAGTGCGAGACGCGCAAAATGTGAAGCTTCGGTTTGAGTAAGGGTGAGTTGGTTGTGTTGCGCCGGCTGGGCAAAACCAATTTGACCAAACGCCAGCAGCGCGCAAATAGGCAGTACGCGTTTCGCAAATATCATGATTGTCATCGCATGATCAGAAGTACGTCGGTCAAACGGTTAACGACGCCTAACATACTTCTGCCGGCCTGATCGAATTGACCGGCGTTCGCCAGATTCTCGGCGGTCGCTGCGCCATCGGCTGAGCCCGCTAATCTCAAATAATAACTTTGCAGACCGGGCGTGCTGCGAAAATAGATTTCCAAACTGTCCAGACCTTCGCGCACATTCCTCAGACTGGTTTTCACCGTGGTTTTGTTCTGCTCGTTCTGCTGCAACGCCGCGGGTGAGGCCTCGTTCTTGCGCGCGGCTTCATCAACCTGCTCGATTCCCTTGGCCACTCCGCCCAGCACATACAAAAACTTTGTCAGGATTTTTATTTGATCCGCAACTTTGCCGGCGGCGACTGTGCGCGCCTGCTGCGCTGCGGCGAGGTCGGGCGATTCACTCGTCGAGCGACGTTTTTGGGCCGTGGAAACCGATCTGCGCGTACGCGTTTGCGCGACTGCGGCTGAAGCCAGCAACAACACGCAGAGAATGACTAGTAACTTTCTCATTTTTCGCTCCTTCAAAATTCTTCCGGCAATCAGAGGTCAACCAAATCTGCGGCAATCAGTTGGGGTGAGTCAAGTCTGTGACGCGACACCGGGGCTTTCGGCTTTGCCGAGCCCAGTGCGGCGAGCCCTTTGGCTCACCGTCACGCGGCTTCTTAACCGAGGCTCCGCCTCGGAAGGAGGCGCAGCCTCCTACTTATGAATGCCGAAACGGTGAGGCAAGCCTCACCGCACTGGGCTCGGCAAAGCCGAAATGTTTGGTTCGGGTGTGGTGCCCGACTTGCTTGAGACAAGAAAGATTGTCTTCGCCAGGCATCGGAGCGGTACAAGCCATCATTAGGATCGCTTGTTACACCGAGTGCAAAACTTGCGACGCATCTGTGTGGCAAAGCCATTGGGCAGGATTCGCGCACCGGCGTCGCTGGCTGACGCGCGGGCACCCGACAAGTTACAATCGGCGCCTACGCGAATGGATCAAAGAAGCTTACGAGTCGAGCGACTGGGACGTGTCGAATACGGGGCCGCCCTCGACATTCAGAAGCAAACCGAGCGCGCCGTGCTGAACCGAGAGCAGCCGGACACGCTGCTCCTGCTCGAGCATCCGCACACCTTAACTCTGGGCCGGCGCTCAACTGACGGTGGTATCCTGGCGCCCGAGCAATTGCTGCGCGAGCGGGGCGTGACCGTCTTTGAAACCAATCGGGGCGGCAAGGTGACCTATCACGGGCTCGGGCAAATCGTCGGGTATCCGATTATCAACTTAAGTCCCGATCGCGAAGACGTTCATCGCTATGTGCGCGACCTGGAAGAAGTTCTGATTCGCACCATGGCTGACTTTGGCATTGACGCGTTTCGCATTAAGGACCTTACCGGTGTGCACACTTCGCGCGGCAAAGTGGCGGCCATCGGAGTGCACATCGCGCGTTGGGTAACAACCCACGGGTTGGCGTTGAATGTGAATACCGATCTCAGCTACTTCAATTTGATCATCGCCTGCGAAGGCGAGCCCGTCAGTTCCATGAAAGAAATCCTCGGTCGAGAGATTGCAATGAGTGAAGTGGAAGACCGGATTGTGGAAAGATTTAGTGAAGTCTTTCAAATGAACGTGGAAAGCCTGATGCTGCATGCGTGAAGCCGCTGGGCCGCCCGGTTTGCGGAAAGGCTTTACATTTCCGACGGGTGGTTAAGAAGATTTTTGAGGCTGCGTTCAAAATAGGATGAGGCGTAGCCTCTTGACTGAAGAAAATGACTGCCGGAAAGGCAAAGCCTTTCCGCACGTAAGGTGGCCGAGCCACAATTCCATGCTCACATTCGAACTCATTAAACAAGCTGCGGAGCGCATCGCCGGACGCGTGCACCGCACGCCGGTAATCACTTCGCATACATTCAATGAAGCCGCCGGTCGCGAAGTCTTCTTCAAATGCGAAAACCTGCAACGCATGGGCGCATTCAAAGCGCGTGGCGCGACCAACAAAATCCTTTCGCTGACTGATGATGAAAAGCAGCGCGGAGTGATCGCGGTCTCGTCAGGCAATCATGCGCAGGCAGTCGCGCTGGCAGCACGCGAAGCCGGCATTCGCGCAGTCGTCTGTGTGCCGGACGATGCGCCCAGGATGAAGATTGCTGCGGCGCGCGCGTACGGCGCTGATATTCGTGAGTTTGATCGGCAGAAAGACGATCGCGACGCGTTCGGACGCGAAATTGGTGAACGCGAGGGCTTAACGGCAGTGCCGGCTTATGACGACTACCTGGTGATGGCGGGCCAGGGCACGAGTGGCTTGGAATTCATTGAAGAAGTTCCGGATCTGGATTGTATGCTGACGCCTTGCAGCGGCGGTGGCCTCTTTGCCGGCGTGAGCTCGGCAGCAAAATTTGTGAAGCCTTCGATTCGGTGTTTCGCGGTGGAACCTGACACGGCCAATGACACTCAACAGTCTTTTCAAAAAGGCGAACGCGTTTCGATTGGGCCGCCGCCCACGATTGCCGATGGTCTGCGTGTACAAACACCCGGAGAACTTACTTTTCCGATCACGCGCGCGAACGCGGAAGACATTCTGACGGTCACCGACGAAGAGATCGTCCGCGCGATGCGATTTTTGTTGTTCCGCATGAAAACGCTGGTCGAGCCGTCCGGCGCGGCCGCGGTCGCCGCCGTGTTGGCCGGTAAACTTCCGCAAAATTGCCGCCGCGTTGGCGTCGTATTGTCGGGAGGGAACATCGACGACGATATGCTGTCGCGATTACTGGCCCAGTAACGAGGTCAGTACCACCTGCGGTAACGGGTGGGTAAGAGCCATCGTGGAGTGTTAAGAAGTGGATCCACCTGCCTCCGCCGGTGGTACTGACCTCATCGTCTGTGGATTCTTTCAGCCGAACAGCCCGAACCAGCCGTAGGCATTCAGGACTTCCCCAACTCCAAACGACGCAAGATTAGCAATCACGATCGCGGCAAAGTCTCGCCACATCGATCGGGTCCCTACCTCATCTCGTTTTCCATAAGCCAGCCAGAAAAGAAGACACTCCGCCACCGGAGCAAAGGTTTCGGCGACGATCAGATAGACGGCGCGCGAAGAGTTGGCAAAGACCAGCGGGAGAACCAAAACCACAATAGGATAAGTGCAGGCTGTGAGCCAGACGCCGGCGGCCAATCTGCGTTTGATTGAATGTCGCTGCGAAAGACCGATAAGCAGAATCGGCGTCTCAATCAGAATGGTAAGCAGGTAACCAAAGGGCAGGAATATCCAAAGATCGTGTGGAGACATCTATTTCTATTTTGGCGTCCTTCGAAAGCGCTGAAGGCGCGAAATGTAATAGCCTGGGCCAACGGCCCAGGTGGAGAAAACCAGTCTGATCAAGCGCTGTAAGCGCGAAATACGCTTGCTTCGCAAGATTCTCGCGCCTTCAGCGCTCAATGCTCATTCTGCACCGCGACCTGGGCCTTTGGCCCAGGCTATTACATTTCGCGCCTTCGCCGCTGGGGTCGTATCTTCAAATAGCGGTGGGTGACGAATCAGAGCATGCGCAAAAGAAACGGCGCCTCAGCCAACACATGCGCGATAGCGACCGCGAAATAAACATCACGCGTCGCGGCGTAATTAGTTGAGAAACTCAACCACAATAACACCACCGCAATCACTCCCACTGCCAGAAACGCTGCACACAGTTTGGGGAAACCATTTGTACGCCTCGCCAAAGGAATGGTGTTGACTTTCCACAACCCACCCGTCGCACCGATCAGAGGCAAAGCTACAATCCAAACGCCGTAATGCAGCATCTCGAGAAACACATGTGTCGAGACGAGCATGTGACTGGAAACATTGGGCAGAAGTTCCGCCCCCGCGTGCTGCGTGATACGCCAGAACAAACCATTGTCATCAGCCAGCGATGGCGTGCGCGCCAGTTGCCAGGCGATTCCCAACAGCCGCACCGGCAACAGCAACAGGCAGCGCCGGTAAACGGACAGCCACTCGGGTTTTGTGCGGCGCAGGTGCCGATCCAAAAACCAGAGCGCGAGCAGCGGATGCAAATAAACAATCGCCAGGCTGAAGAGGTCCGGCGCCAGCCAATTAATCGCGCACAAAGAAAAGGCCACCGGCACGGCCCAGAAGCCGTCGCGCCGCGAACTATGTTGGCCGCGCAGCACCACCAGCGCGGCAATCCACAGCAGCAGCGCCGTGTTCCAGGTAGCAATCGCGGTGGGCCAATTGGCGCCCGACCACAGATTCGCATAGTAGAGTGCGGGTAAAGCGAGATACGAAAACGTAAGCAGGAAGATGCCGGCAAAGGCCAAGGCGAAAAAGTTTCGCGAGCGGCCAAAACGCGCCGGTAGGCGCATTAAAAAATAACGGGCCTCGAACCAATTGTGCGGCCCCGCAAAGAGAAACACCGTGGCGATCGACATCTGCAAAGGCAGCCAGCTTGCCAGCGCGGCAGAGACGAGGGCGCTGGCAATCAGAATGATCGCAAAGACCCTCGCCGATATTCCCATGCGCGCGCGTGGTTTGACCGAAGACCACGCCGCTAACCCGATGTCCTCAACTCGTTCCATGGCAAACGCCGAAAATGCGCTACTCCTCGCCTGAACCGTTCTTTTTCACCGGCATTAAAAGCCTAATGGTTTGCTCGTCACCGGGCACGACTTCAATACTGACGCCGGCCTGAGTTGGTTTTCCCTGCTTAAGGTTATCGGCCAGGTGCTGCCAATAGTAAGAGGCGGGCGGGCCCGCGTTAGCGCGGACCATGACCGTGGCCAGGCCAAAGACTGTCGCCAGTGCAAGCACGGCGACGATGACTTTGTGATTACGCCGCTGCGAAGAGCGTGCGAACCAAACCCCGGCGAACGAGATGGAAAGGAACATGAAGATTCCGGCCACCATCGTGCGCGGCGAACTGTGAATCAGGTTTTGAGTGGTCGAAGTAGAATTCGACGACTGGCCCGCTTCTTTTATGATCGTCTTCAGCGTCTCTTCCGAGATCTGCAGGCGCGCTTCGTAAATTTTCGACTCGGGTTTCACTTCCAGGCTGGTGTAAAGCACTGACTTGGTTTGCTGCGGGCTGGGCTTTGGCCGGGCGAGATTAGCAAAAGCGAGGACCGCACTGGTTAACAAGGCAAGAATCGCTGCGGACGAAATCAGAATGCGTTTCATAGTCTCCTCCATGAAGTTCGGGCAGTATATGTGGAGTGCGGTGACCAGTCACCGTTTTGCTCGCGGCCCGTTAGCCGGCATCAAAGCGCCGACAGGCCGGCGCACTCCAAATGACGGCCCGGTTTTGCGCTTAGATGCTGATTTCCAGACGCGGATGCTAGAATGTTTTTGCTTATTGGAATTGAGGTAATCAAAGTTTGGCCCGCGAACTACAAGTCCTTAACACCAAGCCACGCCAGCCAAAACCCGATTGGTTGCGGATTCGTCTGGGCGACCCCACGAACCAAAACCATCTGCTGAAGCTGATTCAGGGTTTGAATCTTCACACCGTCTGCCAGGAGGCGCGGTGCCCCAACATTTTCGAGTGCTGGTCGGATCGCACCGCCACATTCATGTTGGGCGGAGACATCTGCACACGTCATTGCGGTTTTTGTGCGGTGGGAAAAGGCGCGCCCGGATCGCTCGACACGGACGAACCACGCCACGTGGGTGAAGCCGTGCGCCACTTGAATCTGGCGCATGCAGTAATCACTTCGGTCAATCGTGATGACCTGCCTGACGGCGGCGCTGCGCATTGGGCTGAGACGATTCGCCAGGTGCGCGCCCTGAACCCTGAGTGCAAAGTGGAAGTGCTTATTCCCGATTTCAATGGCGACGAGGCTGCGTTGCATACCGTGCTCGATGCCGAGCCGGACGTACTCAATCACAATACGGAAACAATCGCGCGGTTGTACCGGCGCGTGCGCCCGGACGCCGATTACCAGCAATCGTTGACCTTGCTGAAGCGCGCCGCGGAACGCCGCGATCGCGAACAACGCGGCATGCTGACCAAGAGTGGCATCATGGTGGGCCTGGGTGAAACGTTTGATGAAGTGGTCGAGCTAATGAAGGACCTGCGCGCATCCTCGTGCGACATCATGACGATCGGTCAGTATCTGCAACCGCATGCGCGACGCCTGCCGGTTGAGCGCTACGTCACTCCCGAAGAATTCGATCGCTGGCGCGACGTCGGCATGACGATGGGATTCAAGCATGTGCAATCGAGTCCCCTCACTCGCTCGTCTTATCACGCCCGCGAGCAGGCGGAATAGCCATTTGGAGTGCGCCGACCTGTCGGCGCTTTGGTTGTTACGAACAGAAGCGGTGACAGGTCACCGCACTCCAAAAATGCCATCAAGCATCTCATTTCCCTTTCATCGCATCCGAAGTTTTGACCCCGGACAACCGGAATAGCCTGGAGGTGCCCAATGTCCGGAGGTTCGCTCAAACTCTTCGCGCTCGCACTTACATTTGTCACCGTCACCACGGCCAGCACCGCCCAAGACGAAGGAACACTCAGTAAAATCTCGAATTATCGCGAGTGGTCACGCGTCACGCAACGCGCTCTGCAAAAAGACATATCGTCGCTGGCCGGTTGAACGATCTCCTTACCCGTAGTTAACGGGCCAAGAGTTGGCTTCGGCAATGGTATGACAACGATCGTTCGCCCCGACGAGCCAATCCGCGTCAGCGAAGAACCGAGTAGTCATACCTTCGGCGTGGTCTATGCGAACGATATCGCTTTCGCAGACATGATGGAAAAACCGCCCCTGGAATTCCGGCCGGGCGCAATCATCGTCCGCGCCAAGCTCGCTCGTGAAAATAGCGAGAAGCCCGACCTGCTGGCGGTAATGATCAAGCGGCAGTCTGGTTTCAATCCCACCGCGCATGACTGGGAGTTTCTCGTTGTGAACGGCGAGGCGACCAAAGTCCGCAAACGCGATTACAAAGGTGAATGTTTGGAGTGTCACCGCTCACAGCATGATTTTGTTTACGGTGACTACGTTAAGAGGCTTTGACTAAGTCAAGGTTCTTATCAAGCGACCTCAACTTCGATGGCCCCTTCGGACGATCTCTCCGATGCCGCAGTTTTTGCAGCAATTCGGATCATCCGGTTGAGGTGGATTAAACGGTCCAGCTGATCGAACTGGAAAGGCGCTAGTCTTCAGGTAAGAACCGTCATCGCAGCATCCAGCAGCTTGGCTTGCCAGCTAAGCCAGTGTTGGCTAACCGCGCTCGCGCGGCATTCGACCGGACGCGAATTCGCCAGATCGGGAATCATGACGCGGTCACGAAAATCGGCGATGACTTCAGGCATCGTGATTACCGCAATTAGCTCCTGATGTACGCGGTAACTGAGATAATCAAAATTTGACGAGCCCGCGATCAGGTATTCGTCGTCGATCAGCATGGCTTTGAGGTGACTCATGCGGCCACGAAACAAACGCAAATCGATCCCGGAGCGCGCCGACTCCAATCGCGCATAATTCTGAAAGAAGCGCCAGTTGTTCCGCTCGGGCGTCACTACCATCACGCGCAATCCGCGGCGCGTGGCTTCACGCAATCGTTCGTAAAACGGAAAAGTAACGTAAGGGCTTTCGACAAAGATTGAGCGGCGGGCGCCGTCAACCAGATCGAGTACGCGCTGAAAGACTGCTCGATTACTTCGCCCATCAGTCGTCAGCATTTCGACGCCCCGACCCGACTCGCCCGGATGACGGGCTACGCGATCGTGTCCGCGCCAGGTAGTCAAAAAGTCTTCGCGCAGAAATTGGACCGCGACCGGGTCGTCAATCCGCAACATCATGTCGTGCCATGCGCCGTTATGATCGCTGAAGTTAATGCCACCGAAGTAGGCAGTGCGCTCATCAATCACAATCAACTTCTTATGATTACGGCTGAGCAGACGGCGTGGCGTGGGACCGTACGCGTTGGTAAAACGAATTCGGACGCCGGACAGCGCCAGCCGATCCTGCATCTCGGTCGTACAACGCGCTTCATGACGAAGTTCGCGGTCGAGCAGAGCTGACGGTGAATACTTGAATCGATCGCTGAGAACTACACGGGTGAAAGAATCAGCAAGGATGCGACGGTCCTCGGCGGGCGATGAAAGCAAGGCAGTTGCCAGTTGTCGCCCGGTGGCGTCTCCTTCGAGCGCAAATGTCTGAACATAGACCGAGCGTTCTGCAGCGCGAATGTCTTCACTCAACCGCGCCCAGAATTCCGGGAAATCAACTAGCAATTCCAACGTCATAACATCCGTTAGCGCTGTTTCGCGCCGTGAGATTGTATGCGATTCACTTCCGAACCGCGAGCAAATCCGGTATCCCCATTTGGAGTGCGCTGACCTGTCACCGCTTTTCCCGCGCTGTGGCCCGCGCTACAACCAGGCGCCGGCAGGTCGGCGCACTCCAAAAGCGCGAGCACTACTCGGCCGTTCACACCCGACGCCCAGGAACGATGCTAGAATCGGTTCAATCATGCTCCATATTCACAACGGCGATTCAAGTGCGAACACGGCGAAGACTGGCGCCATTCCGGGCGAACAAGTGGCCTGGCGTGAGGCGCTGATCTGTGGACCTGTGCCTGGTGGTTTGTCGGACGACGAGTTTCGCAACGTGCGCGCGCAGCATCTGGCCGAAGGTTACGGCGCCACATTCGATCAGTGCGCGAAAGAATTGCGCCATCAGGATCAGGTCCTTGAAAGCTTTAGCGATCATGAAGAGGTCGTGTTGTGGTTCGAACATGATCTGTTCTGTCAGATTCCGCTGGTCTATTTGCTGAATTGGTTCGCGCAGCGCGGCCATGGTCACACCAAACTGAGTTTGATTTGCATCGACGAGTTTCCAGGCGTCGATAATTTTCGCGGCCTCGGTCAGTTGAATGTGCAGCAACTCGAGTCACTTTTTCCCACGCGCACACCGATCAGCGAAATGCAGTTGGAACTAGGCGCGAGGGCGTGGGCGGCATATACGTCTGCGACTCCGAAACAAATCGAGGCGCTGATTTCTAACGAATCTGGTGTGCTCCCCTTCCTCACACCGGCGTTTGGCAAACATCTCGAGCGCTTCCCATCGGTGCATAACGGCCTCGGGCGCGTCGAGAATGTTTTGCTTGAGCTGATCGCGGATGGCCAGACTGATTTCAAGTCATTGTTCCAGGCCTTTCAGCAACGCGAGCCGATCTATGGTTTCGGCGATGCGCAAATCTATCTTCACCTCACGACACTGGCGCACGCAGCACACGCACCGTTGAACTTGAGCAACGCCAACGCAGCTCCGATGGATTCCGGTCAAGTCGCCGGGACATCCTTCGAAATCACCGATCAGGGCAGGAGACTTTTGCGTGGCGAGGACGACTTTGTGCGTCTAAATGGAATCGATGAGTGGCTCGGCGGGGTGCACCTCGACGGCGCGGAAACGGCGTGGCGATGGGACGAGCAAGCGAAAGCGCTGACAAGCCAGCGCACTCCAAAGTTCACTTAACTCGCTCGATCTTTACCGTCTCCTCTTCAAAATAAAAGTAATCAGGTGGATGCTGTTCCGGTCCCTCCTCAAAATCTCGAAACCGCAGTGTGCCAGTGACGTTGACGGTTTTACCTTCGAGCCGATCGTATTCTTCTCCTCGCGCGTTTTTTCCATTGGGCTCAATGTAGATCAGCCGTTTTCCAATCGTGATGTACGGGCCCACAACTCCCCGCTGCGAGAATTTGCCACGAGCCGTCGCGATCCTTCCGAGCTGCTGCTGCCATTCCTTTTCCAGAAGGTTAGTGAGATCCAGAATCGCCACCGCTGTCGGCGAAGGATTGGGCGAAGGTTGTTGGGTGCCGACTTTCGGCGCGGCTGATCCCGCGCACGCGCTCATGGCGACGGCGAAAGCCAGAACAAACAAAAATCTGACATTCATAAACCAACCTGCATCTTGCGCACAGTGAACCGCCAACCATCGAGGAGTGGCACAGACTTTGGATTGCGGCGACCAGGGGCCGCTTTTGAAAGCGCTGACAAGTCAGCGCACTCCAAAACAGCTACTTGGCGCAGCGAAAACCGCCAATCATCCAGCGCTCGTGCGGGTAAAAGAAGTTGCGATAAGTCGAGCGAATGTGAATCTGCGGCGTGGCAAACGAGCCGCCGCGCAGCACTTTCTGACCGACAAACCATTTGTCGTTGTACTCGTCGAATTCAGACTTGAATCCCGGATAAGGCACATAGTCCGAAGTGGTCCATTCCCAAACGTCGCCAATCATTTGATGACAGCCGTCCGCGCTCTGGCCGTTCGGAAATGCGCCGATGGGCGCCGTGCTCCACAATCCATTTTCAAAAAGATTTCCATGACTCTCGTTCGGCGCATCGTCCCCCCACGGAAATGCGGCCGCAGAATGCGTGGCGGCTTTTTCCCACTCGGCTTCAGTCGGCAAACGTTTGCCCGCCCACTTGGCATACGCTGACGCCTCCAGAAAGCTCACGTGCGAAACCGGCTCGCTCAATTTGTCAGTCGCCGCATGCAGGCCGGCAAAGTCGCGAATCATCCACTCGCCGTCCTGCTGTTCCCAGTAGAGCGGCGCTTGCCACTGTTCCTGGTTAACCTGGGCCCAACCGGCCGAATGCCACCAGCGAAAATCCTGATAACCACCCGCCTTGATGAATTCGAGATAGTCGCCATTGCTTACCGGCGCGCGATCAATCTGAAAGTCCTCGAGGAACACTTTGTGCGCAGGCTTTTCGTTGTCCCAGGCAAAGGTGGCTCGCGCATCCTGCGTGTGCCTTACGGGCGGGACGCCCGTGCCACCAAACCCCAACTCAAACAACCCACCTTCGATCTCAGCCATGCCACTGACGCTTTGCAGCGAAGCGGGAAGAGGTTTCATCGGCGCATCAAACTGATCGCAGAGCAGGTGCTTGATGTCGTAAACCAGCAGCTCCTGATGCTGCATTTCGTGTTCGAGGCCAAGTCGCACGATCGAGAGAATCGTTTCCGCATCTTCGCGCTCGGAGAGCTGCTCGATGAAACGAGACATTTGCTCGTCAATGTGCGCGCGATACTTTTTCGTCTCAACCACAGTTGGCCGAGATCGTGTGCCGCGCTTCGGTCGTTCGATCCGGGCGCCGAAACCTTCGTAATAAGAATTGAAGTAGAAAAGAAAATCGTCTGAATAGGTCTGATAGCCTGTTTGATATTTCTGGAGGACAGTTTCGAAGAACCAGGACGTGTGACCGATGTGCCAGCGCGGCGGGCTCATGAACTCGGCCGTTTGAATTACGTAGTCTTCAATCTCGAGCGGCGCCACAATCTCGAGCGTGCGCGCGCGGACGGATTGGTAGAGATCCAAAGTTGAGATGTTTTTTGAAGACATTGATCGGGCACTATTGAACCACGCGCTCATTCTTGTTTATCCTGCGTTTCAGTCGCCATCCGACTCCATCGAATATCCCCGAAGTCCCCACGCTACGTTTAGATAATCTAAAAAGCCCTCAATCTCTTCAACTTCACAAATTCCAGCAAGTTGTTCACCGGCCTTCGTCAACATGACTTTCCCGATTGGAAAATCGCTTGGTTCTTCTGCGTCGGGGACCAGAGTGATCAATCTATTGAAGTAACTTACACGGGTACTTTCGAAAAAAGAATATGTTTTCCTAAGATCAGTGCCGCGAAATCCGTTTAGCTCATAGGAGAGCAGCCCAATTGCCTCTAGATGTCTAATCGTACCCAATTCTATGCCATGCTTTCTGTAAATCGTTGCAGACTCGTCATACACCAACGGCGTAAGGCCTTGAATATCCAATCCGAACCGGCAAAGTTGTGTAAAGAGAGTTGCGTCATACTGATCTAGGTTCGAAAGGAGATTGACCGTTCTTTTAGAATATGCACCAGGCGCATTAGCTTCTCCCGCTAGAATCTTTGACCAAAGAACCTGCATATCTTCGTCCGATATCAGACGACATCGATCGAAGAAGTTAGCGATCCAATCATTCTCAAGTTCGTTTGGTTTTGAGTCCTCATTCAGTAGAGGCAACGCCTTTTGAGTAATGTCTTCGATGTTCTTTTGTTTCTTGGCTTCTTCTTCTAGAAATCGATGAAACGCCCGACGCTGAAGGTCTGAAATTTCAATCTGACCCTCAGCTCTGACCCGATCAGCTTGTGCTTCTGCCTTTGCAACTCGCACAATCTGATATGGTTTGAATATGCCCCCTACTGCATCGGATATTCTCTCGACAAGAACCGTGGCCGGTTTAGATAGTTCGCCGAGATTGATGAGGGAGCTTTCGAAATTGTCGCTCATTGCTTGTCTGGATCACGCCGCTTTCAACAGCGATTTCTGCACCGCCTCGGGCACGACGATGGGAACAAACCTCTCCGCTGAAAACAGATAGTCCTCACCACTCTCGTCAATTATGCGCAGGTCTCCATGCGCGGCCGCATCTTCGTCGGGTAGGACTCGATAGATCTTGTGGAGTTCCAAAGACACTTCGTAGTCCTCATTGTTGAGGCATACTGCAAACTTAAATGCCTTTTCCTTTGCTTCTTTCATGGCTTTAATCCAGGTACCGCTTGCGTTTCATGTCTTTACGACCAATGCCGTGAGCTTCGTACCAGTGTAATTCGGCAACCCGCACCCGTCCATCACGAAGGCGACTGGTAGCAACGCCTTTCAGTTTTCGCCACCGACCCTTCCATGCTTCTTACGCAATTTGGCAATGTTCCGAATGCGACTTCCCACTGCGATTGGCTCGATCTCCGAAATCACACTGAGAATTTCAAAGTCCATCGGCGTCTATCGTCTCACTCGCCCTTGGCAGGAAATCACTTGACCTCAATAGCCTTCGGGCCCCGCGCTGATACCGTCCCAATCACCTCAGCTCGTGGATAATTCTCTCGCAGCTGCTTCAACAAATCATCGGCTCTCGCTCCCTCAATCGCCAGCAACAAGCCGCCCGCGGTCTGCGGATCGTAGAATAACTTCACCAAATCCGTATCGATGTCATCGCCAATCGACACATCTTCGCCGACGTAGTCGCGATTTGTTTTGTCGGCTCCGGTAAGCATGCCCGCCTTCGCTAAATCCAGGGCGCCATTAATCAAAGGCACGCTAGCCGAATTGATCTCAATGGTCACATTACTCGCGCGGGCCATCTCCCAGGCGTGGCCCAACAACGCAAACCCGGTGACGTCCGTCGCGCCTTTAACATCGAATTTCGCGATTGCTTCGGCCGCGTACTTGCCGGGCGTCATCATCGTCGCCACTGATTCGGCAATTACTTCCGCCGGCGCCTTTGCCTTCTTGATGCCGGTCGAGATCACGCCGGTGCCAATCGGTTTGGTGAGAATGATCGCGTCGCCCGCTCGCGCGCCTGCGTTGGTCGCAATATGATTGGGATCGATTATGCCGGTGACTGAATAACCAAACATAATCTGTTCGTTATCAACGCTGTGACCGCCAACCAGAACGACTTTGTTTTCAGTCAGCACGGACAAACCACCGCGCATGATCTCCTGGAGAATCGCAAAGTCGACACCTTTCTTCGGAAAGCAGGTAATCGCCATCGCGGTCACGGGCGTGCCCCCCATGGCCCACACGTCGTTGATCGAGTTGAGCGCCGCGATGCGTCCATAGTCAAACGGGTCATCGACGATGGGCGTGAAGAAGTCGAGCGTCTGGACCAACGCCAAGTCGTCGCGCAGACGATACACTCCGGCGTCATCCGCTTTGTCGAAGCCGACCAGCAGATTGGGATCGTTTGGTTGTCTCTCAAGCCCGCTCAGCACCTGAGCGAGTACGGCAGGCGCCAGCTTGGCCGCTCAACCAGAGCACGAAACCATCTCAGTTAGACGCATGGTGTGCCTCCTTTCAGTTTGTGTGGCACGCGCATCTTGCGCGTGATTCACGGGCGGGAGGCCCGTGCCACCCTTTCAGTTTGTGTGGCACGCGCATCTTGCGCGTGATTCACGGGCGGGAGGCCCGTGCCACCCTTTCAGTTTGTGTGGCACGCGGATCTTTGCGCGTGATTCACGGGCGGGACGCCCGTGCCACCCTTTCAGTTTGTGTGGCACGCGCATCTTGCGCGTGATTCGCGGGCGGGACGCCCGTGCCTCCTTTCAGTTTGTGTGGCACGCGCATCTTGCGCGTGATTAACGGGCGGGACGCCCGTGCCACCCTTTCAATTCAAAAGCCAGTAACAGTATTTCGAAGCGATTCAGCGTCGCATCGTGCCTGTGATATTGTCAACGCTTTCGATTAGCAGCATGCATGACGTTTTGATCATTGGAGCCGGGCCGGCCGGATTGTGCGCCGCACGTTGGTGCGACGCGTTGGGTCTGGACGCACTGGTGCTCGAGCAGAGCGAAGAAGTCGGCGGCCAACTGCTCATGGTCTACAACCCGATCGTGGATTATCCAGGCGTCCGTACAGCTGACGGCCGCGAGCTGCGCGATCTTTTCATGGCCGAGGCGGAAGACTGCGAATTCGATCTATGGACCAACGTCGAGATTGAAAGCGTGGACTTGAAAGCCAAACGCGTAAAGCTGAAAAGCGGCGAAGAACTGCAATCGATTGCGTTGATTCTTGCCACTGGTTTACGCCGCCGCCAACTTGGGATTCCCGGAGAAGCTGAGTTCGCCGGCCGCGGAATTATCGAATCAGCCACGAAAGACCGCGAAGCGTTTGCCGGCAAGGACGTTTGCGTGATAGGAGGCGGTGATGCCGCAGCTGAAAATGCTCTGCTGCTGGGCGAGGTCTGTCCGACAGTGACTATGGTGCATCGCGGCAAAAAACTGAGTGCGCGTCGCAAATTTAGCGAACTGTTGCACACTCATCATTGCGTCACGGTCTTTCCCGAATCACGCGTGTTGCGCATCATGGGAAACGATCGGATTGAAGCAGTAGAGATCGAGCGGGCGCAGGCGCTCAAGCCTTTTCAAATGGCCGTCCAGGGAGTGGTAATCCGGATCGGATTTGAGCCCAACACCGATCTGGTGCGCGAACAGCTAAGACTGGATGAGCGCGGCTTTGTATCTGTTGATTCTCAACAGGAAACCAGTGTCAGCCATGTCTTTGCTATCGGCGATGTAGCAAACCCGCTGGCGCCGACGATCGCCGGGGCGGTTGGTGCGGCCGCGACGGCCGCGAAAGTGATCGCGACGAGATTAGGACATTGACTGATTCTCTCATCGTCTCATTGATTCAATGATGCGATGCAGCCAAGGTCGAATTACCAAACTGAACAAATGAATTAATGAGTCAATGAGTTGATGGTCAAGTAATTCATTTCCCGCTCAGCCACGCTGCGCGCAATGCCTTTGCTTCTCGTGACGCGTTGGGCAACTCCTCAATCTTGAAATTGAAAAGCAATGGTTGGCCCATTGCCAGGGTGACATGCACGACCTTGCCGTCGCGCGTGAGTGTAATTGGCACCTGATCACCGGGTTTGTAGCGGCCCACTGTCTTTTGGAGATTAGCCGGATTCAGCCGCGTCCCGCCAAAAAAAGTAATCACGTCGCCTTCCTGTAGTCCGGCATCGGCTGCCGGTGAATTAGGACGCACGCTCGCCAGCTTGAAATAAGTTTTCTCGCTATCATCAGCGCCAATTCCGACACTGACCGGCGAACGCGGCTCGCGCACAAACCGCAACCCCACCTGGGCGAACGCCTCTTCATAAGGCGGCGTCTCGACGCCTTTCACATAGCGCTTGAAAAAATCGCTCATGTCCGCACCGGCAACCTCCGAGGTCACTCGTGCGAAATCCTCGTTGCAGTAACCGCGCCCGCGCAGGTAGTAAGTCGCGTTCGGACTCTTCAGGTAAAACTCGTCGTACATGCGACGCATCACTTCATCCAGCGATGCCTTACCATGGGTGCGGCCGCGGATCAGCAGGTCGAGCACCACGCCAATGATTTCGCCCTTGGGATAGTAACTGACGGAGGTGTTCTCGAGATTTGTTTCCTGAGCATGGGGCGCATCGTCGATGAACGGCGCTGCCAGCGAAGACTGTTCGGCGCTCATCAAGCGGCTGCCCGGTGAATTATCAACATCGTCGATCTGACCGGCTAACGTATCGAAGAGATGTCTGTCGTCCCAAATGCCGGCACGACGCGACATCAAGTGGCCGTAATAATTGGTAATGCCTTCAGCGATCCACAGCCCGCGCGTGTTTGCAGGGCGCGTGAAATCCCATGGTCCCAGCTCAATCGGCCGCAGTCTTTTCACGTTCCACACGTGAAAGAATTCGTGGGCCGCCGTATCGAGTGCGCTTTGATAAGTCTCGGCATCAGCCAACATGCCCGATTCAATAATCTGAGTTGAAGTGAGGTGTTCCATGCCGTCGCCCGATTTTCCGTCGTTGGCAAAATGAATCAGAAAGGTGTACGAGTCGAATTCCGGGGGTCCCCACATCCCGGTTTCAGCGCGGACAATTTTTTCAATGTCCCGGACCAGCGACGGCCGCTTGCCTCCCTCGTTACCGAGTGAATGGACCACTACGTGATAGGTTTTTCCGTCAACCTGAAAAGTGTCGTCGGTCCAGTCGGGCGCAATCTCGGTCGGGGTGTCGATCATCACGTCCCAATTGGGAAACTGCCAGACACGCTGGCCGGCCTTATCGGTCCGGCCATTCACAATGCGCCATCCCTGCGGCGCATCAATCTCGAGACGCACCGGATCCGGTTTGTGATTGACCACGTACATAAAGATCGATCCGCCGTTGTAATTTGCGTGACGCGTGTCGAGTTGTGAAAACGTGCCGGAAAGATTGTTGGCGAAAACCCGGTAGGTGATGGTGGCGCTATGCGTATTCATCATGGATACGCGCCACGTCTGATCATCGACCTTCGTGACCGGAAAATCAGGGAGCGTGCACGGCATGTTTACACGCGGACAGATGCCGCCGCGCGCCTCGAACTCCTGCACATTCTTGGCAAAGTCAAAGACTGCGTAACGTCCCGGAGACCACTTCGCCATTTGGAAATCGAGCAATTCCGGCTTTTGGTCGCCCGGCATTTCAACTTCGATCGTGACTTCAAATAAGTGTGAACTGGGATGGGTCATCGCCAGGCGATAGTTAAGTTTGAGTGGTGACTCCTGCGCAGCTGCGGAAAAGGCAACGGTGAGAAGCAGAAGTCCCAGCATCCCGGCACGATTTAGCGAATGTGGTCTGATCATGATTTGGGTTTTAAACGACGATGCCGTAATCGCAAACTTGATATCACGCGGAGGCGCTGGTAGCAACGTAACCTACGCCCTCATTGCCCTGGTTTGGTTTGCGCGGCTTTGCCTTCAAACGCGAATCCGGTCAATCCCAGATACTCTTTCGCGACAACGCCGCTCGGTATCTCATGTAAACAACTAGTGGGAGTTCAGCGCTTCGCTCACCAAACTCGAGAGGGGCGGCATGCCTACTTCAAAAGCTTCAGGGTTTTCGCCGATGATGGCGAGCGCAAAGAAGCCCGGAACATAGCCGGCGCTCTGGCGAAAGTCCTGACTGAGACGGTTGCGGTTGGCAAAAAGCGTCCAATAATTTCTTTCGAAGTTCACGTTGTTTTCGCGCAGCTGCCTCAAACCATCCAGCACTGAATTGGTGCCCTGATTGTAGCTGAGCAGTACCAGCGTCATGCTCTGCGAATCGCTACCCAGCTCTGCCATTCGATCCGCAAGGTAATGCGCCGCCGCGGGCGCCATCTTGTTCACATCGCACATCTCATCACGCGTTACGCCGTAATGCTGCGCGGTCTGAGGCATAAACTGAAACAATCCTTTGGCGCCGAAACTGCTTTCTGCGCATGGTTTGTAGGCCGACTCGAGCATCGGGAGATAAATTCCGATCACCGTGGGGATGCGGCGCTCAGAAAACGCCTTCGCAATCACCGGAATGTATGTGGGAGCGCGCCGGTAAGCGGCGGGCAGCATTTCATCATCAGGATGGCTGCTCGTTGCTCGGGCGGTTAGATAAAAGTCGATCTGTTTTTTGATGGCACGCAAAGCTTCATCGTTAAGCTTCGCGGGCCGCTCGCCCATCTGACCTGAGATACGCTGCTCCTGTTCGTCCACGAAACGAAGTTGCTCGGCCTCGCTCATCTGCGAATAGATCTTCTTCGCGTAAACCGGTGGAGGGCTGACCGCTTTGGATTTGAAAGAGCGATAGCTCAGCCATGCGGCGATCAGCAATAAGAGCGATACGACCACCGCGCTCGCCACGAAGCGATTACGCCGGCGAATCGCGTCCTGCTTCGCGATTAAAGGACGCAGGTCGTTGATTCTCGTCTGCCCGTCGATGGCCCCGGGCTTTCGACTGACGCCCGCGCGCTCCAACTCCGCTTTGATTATGTTCAAGTCGGCCAGCATCTCAGCCGCCGTGGCATACCTTCCCTCAGCGTCCTTGCTCAAAGCCTTGTCGAGGATTCGTTGCATTTGACTGAGAGCAGAAGATTTCGTGGCGCCGGTGAAGAGTTTTGCAGGAGCGCTTTCCAGAATCGCTACGATCGTGTCGGCATTCGTGAGTCCCGCGAACGGCCTCCTTCCAGTGAGCATTTCATAGAGCACGACGCCGCAGCTCCAGAGGTCAGTGCGCGCGTCAACCGTTAGGCCGCGTACTTGTTCGGGAGAGATGTACCCGATCGTCCCCATCAGCGCGCCCGTTTGCGTCTGGCTGTTCGTGATCGAAGTCGACGCGGAATTCTCGAGAAGTTTAGCGATGCCAAAATCCAGGATTTTGATGACGCCGTCATCACGTCGCATCACATTTTCAGGCTTGATGTCGCGGTGAACGATCCCGGCCGAGTGCGCCACGGACAAACCGGCGAGCACTTGATCCACAATCTCAACAATCTCTCCGAGCGTGAGGTTTTCATCCTTAATCAATTCTCGAATTGTTTGACCTTCGATGTATTCCGTCGCGATGAAATGTATGCGATCGCTCTCGCCAACTTCGTAGATGGTGAGAATGTTTGAATGGTTCAAAGCAGAAGCGGCCCGGGCTTCAGTTTGAAAGCGCCGCAGCCGTTGGTCATCTGAAACAAAATATGAAGGTAGAACTTTCAAAGCCACGCGCCGGCCGAGACGCTGATCCCTTGCGAGATAGACATCGCCCATTCCCCCGCGGCCCAGGCGGCTAATAATTTGATAAGGTCCGATTTCGTCTGCGATGCGGTCCTGCTCGTCATGACCGAGAAGTATGTGCGCGTCCGTCGTGAACGCGGGCTCTTCCAAAAAGTCTTCCGCCTGCTCATGGGCCTCAAGCAAAGACAAAGCTTCCCGCTGCAACTCGAGATCGCCCGCGCACACGCCCGCGAGATGCGCGGACCTTTGCGCCTCAGGCAAATCGAGTGTTGCCTGCAAGACTTCTTCGACTTGTTGCCAGCGTTCAGGAGTCATGTCTCATTCTTCTAAACAGCCAGGCCTTCGCCGCGCGCCAATCACGACGCACGGTCATCTGCGAAACACCCAGCGCATCGGCCGTCTCGGCCAGACTTAGACCGCCAAAATAACGCAACTCAACTACCTGGATTTTGCGCGGATCAAGTTGGGCCAGCTCCGCGAGCGCTTCATCGAGACTTACTAATTCAGCCGCGCGGTCTTCGGCCATCAGGCAAGCTTCTTCAAGCGGCACGCGTTGGATTTCTCCACCATGTTTTAGGTAACGGCGCCGGCGCGCATGATCGATCAGAATGTGCCGCATCACCTGGGCGGTGACGGCGAAAAAGTGCGAGCGATCCTGCCAATCGGGTTTTTCGGCGCCGGCGAGCCGAACGTAGGCTTCGTTCACCAGCGCGGTGGTTTGCAGGGTGTGACCGTTTCGTTCGCGTTGCGCATAGCGATGCGCGATCCGTCGCAGCTCGTCATAGATCAAGGGCGTGAGGCGTTCCAGTGCCGTCGTATCACCCTGCTTCCAATCCTGCAGCAGGCCTGTTAACTCGGATGTTGCGGCAGTCATCATGACCAGGCTGCAAATCTTATCACCTTTATCTCGCGGGTAAGTTGAGACAAAGCAAGCGGTCCAGAAGCGAATATTTTCTGGCTAAGGATGAACATTCTTGAGGAGATTTCTCGCTTGCCGTTTGAGACACGTACTCCATGGCTTTGCCAGGGTAATGCTTTCGGCTCTGCCGCGCCCAGTGCGGTGAGGCTTGCCTCACCGGTTCGGCATTAATGCTGGAGGCTACGCCTCTTTCCGAGGCCGAGCCTCGGCTAATAAGAAGCCGCTTCACGGTGAGCCAAAGCTCACCGCACTGGACACGGCAAAGCCGAAAGCATCTGAATCGCAAAGCCATTGCCGAACTAGCGTCGCTACCGCTCCCGGTTCTGTAACCATGAACACTTCCGCTCGCCGATCTCGCGTATGTAAGTGACGATGGATATAAAACTAAACAACAGGGGAACGTATCGATGAAACTCAGAAAAAGTCTTTTTTGGCTATTAGCAATGGCGAGTTTGCTCACCTCGGCGCCACTGGCACCGGCCCAGAAATCGCCTGGCGTCTTTTATCAACAGATGACGCCAAGCCAGCGCGCAGCATTTGTTTCACAACAGGCGCGCCGAATTGCGCGCGAGATGTCTGGTAACGAATACGAATTTACGCCGGCTTTCGAAGCCGTAATTCAACGAAGTGTGGATTTCTACGCGCGGCGCATCGGAAACAACCGCGGTGAGCAATCCGGCCGGGGAGATGCGCGTTTCATGTTTGAACGTGGCGCGGCAGTCGCGCCGAAGTTGCGTGGCATCTTCAAAGCGCATGATGTTTCGCCGCTCATCGGCATCTACCTTCCGGCAATTGAGTCGGCGTACATCAACATCGACTCGCCCAATTCGGCCGGCGCGATTGGCATGTTTCAGTTTCTGCCGAAGACTGGTGAGAGATTCGGGTTGAGTGCCGCGGATCTTTTGGATGTGGACAAGTCGGCCAACGCCGCGGCCCGCTACATCGGCGCTGGTTTGAAAACGTTTGCCGACGATCCGATGAAAGAAGCGCTGGCGATTCTGGCCTACAACCGGGGCACGGGCAACGTCGAACGCGACATAGCGTCATTCGTTAATGCGCAAAACCGTGCGTGCAGCATCTGTGCTTTGACCGCCCAGGTCGATCAGATGGACGCAAACTTCCAGAACGAAAACGTGTATTACGTGCCGCGCTTTTTCGCAGCCGCGATCATCGGCGAGAATCCGGAAGCATTCGGACTGCAGACGCAGTCACTGTCTACAATCAGCCGGCTCTTCTAAACTTTTCAGTGCGGTGTTTTGGAACAAGGTGAGGAGAAAACATGAAACTTGCGACGTTGCCTCTTTTGATTATTTTGCTTTTCGCATCGAGCTCTGCGCAAACAAGACCATCAGCCCGCCAAATGGCCGTGACCATCGACGACTTGCCTTACGTGCGGATTGGTGACGTCGCATACCTGCCCAATGCCGAACGCGCAACGAAGAAGATTCTGGACGCGCTCAAAAAACACAAAGCGCCGGCAATCGGTTTTGTAAACGAAGGAAAGCTGGGAAACTCCGCGGATCGAAATGGACGCATCGCCCTGCTCCGCCAATGGATCAGGGCCAACATGATGCTCGGAAATCACACTTACTCGCATCCGGATTTTAATCGGCTGACGATCGAACAGTTTGAAGAGGAAATCACGAAGGGCTTTGAAGTAAGCCAAGGCCTGATGAAATCGCGCGTTCCTTATCAATTGTATTTTCGCCATCCGATGACGCACACGGGCGATACTCAGGAGAAGAAGGAAGCGATCGAAAAGTTCCTTGCCGACCATGGTTACAAAGTAACGCCACACACAATCGAGAACTCAGATTTCATCTTTAACGTGGGTTATGCCCGGGCGCTTCAAAAGAAGGATTACGCGCTGGCGCAGCGTATCCGGGATGCGTATTTGGACTTAACGATCGGCGCGACCGCATTTGCAGAACAACTCGCGCCGCAAGTATTCGGACGCGAAATACCGCAGACGCTTTTGATTCACGTCAACGACCTCAATGCGGACTGCCTCGATGAACTGTTAGTTCGGCTGGCCCAGCGCGGCTATCGCTTCGTAAGCCTCGATGAAGTCATGTCAGATCCCGCCTATCAGACAAAGGACACTGCCGTAAGTAAGTTCGGACCGTCGTGGCTTTGGCGCTGGAGCCAGAGCTTGGGGGCGAAAATAAATATTGATACTTCAGCAGATCCCGAGCCGCCGCAGTGGGTGCTCGATCTGTACAAGCAGAATTGAACTTTGCAGTGCGCCGGCTTTGACGGCGCTTGGCATCCGCAAGCGCACGTTGCTTAATGATCCGGTCGCTGCGCTCCCGGTTCTGTAACACTCAATCTCACTCAAAACCTCCTCAAAAATTCCGTCCACCCAAACGCCTCTCGCGTCTAAGACTCTGGTAACAGGGGTTCGCCCGAAAGTTAACGCGAATTCGACTCGGGTCGGCGCGCGTTTTCTCTCCTCCTGCCTCTTCGAAGGCGAAACCCGGATACGACCAGCTCTTCGCTGGTTGTGTTCGAGCCAAACGACAGGCTGCAAGCTTGTCCTAAATTCGAAAATCAGGAGGAATGAAATGAAAGCAAAACTTTTTCGTATTGGTCTGCTCTCGATCGGACTCTTAATCGTGTTTGGCAGCGCGTCGGCACAGCGTCGCATTGACCGGGGAGAACGTCGCGAGCTTCGCGCTGATCGCCATGAGATTCGCGCCGACACGCGCGAAATTCGCGGGGACCGGCGTGAGGTTCGTCAGGACTCACGAGAGCGACGCTCGGATGTGCGTGAGTATCGAGAGGACCGCCGTGAAGGCGCTTCGCAGGCCGAGTTGCGCGCCGATCGTCGCGAAATCAGATCAGACACGCGCGAGATTCGTGGCGATCGAGGCGAGCTTCGCGAAGATGTCCGCGATCGACGTGGCGACGTGCGCGATTACCGGCACGACCGGCGTGATGCGCGGAAAGACTAGGCCGGACCCGACCGTAAGGGAGAGGGCAAGAGCGGCGACAGGCCGCCGCACTCCAAGGATCAGCGTGACCTGAGTTTCATCCCGGAGGGGCTATTCCGGATAATCTACTTTCGTCACGTTGTAGGGACGAGCGATGAGGCACGCTCGTCCCTTTTTTCGTTCCCGCCGCCGAAACAAATTCAAGCCGCCTGCCGTACCAACACTTCCGAGTTACTGCTGGGAGCAAGGACGTCCCGTCCGCCAGGCGAGCCAGGCCCGCAGTGTTATCCGAGAAGCAGTTTCGCGGGTGGCCGACGAAGTTCCCAGCATTTAGTTTCTCGAGGTTTCGCCAATTAGCTCGCCTCCGGTCAGTCTGCTAGAATCTTGGACTCACGGAGGTAACTAAGTTGGCGCTGATTATTTACACGAAACCCGGGTGTCCCTATTGCCAACAGGCAAGGGAGTTTTACAACTCGAAAGGCATCACTTTCATCGATCGAGATGCGCAGACAAATCGCGAGTTCCGGGCAGAGATGTTCAAATATTCAGGCGGCGATCCAACCGTTCCCTGCATCGTAAAGGACGGCAAATACGTTCAGTCCGGGTGGGGCGATCCGCTTCGCGGTTGAACGGTCCACGATTAACGGGCCGGGGGCCCGTTTCCAGCCCAAAACAAATTAATCTTGTTGAGGAGACTTCAATGAAATATCGTATTCTGCTGCTGCTCTTGGTGCTCTCAATATCCCTGATCAGCTTTGCAAACGCACTCGCCCAGGATGGAAACGCTTCCAGCATGCTTCAACCTCCGGTAACCGAAAAGAAACCCAAGGTCACTGAAATTAATGGGGATCGTATGGTCGATAACTACTTCTGGCTGCGCGAGAAAACCAACCCGACGGTCATCTCGCACCTGGAAGCGGAAAACGCATACACCGCGGCGATGATGAAACCGACTGAGGCGCTTCAGGACAAGCTCTACAACGAGATCCTCAGTCACATTAAGCAGACTGACGTGAATGTGCCGTACCGCTGGGGTGATTACTTCTACTACTCGCGCACTGAGACCGGAAAGCAATATCCAATCTATTGCCGCAAGCAAGGCAAACTCGATGCGCCTGAGCAAGTACTGCTCGACCTGAACGAGATGGCCAAGGGTCAGAAATTCATGGCTATTGGCTCGTTCGCTCCCAGTGACGACGGCGATTTGCTGGCTTACTCAACCGACAACACCGGCTATCGCCAGTACACGCTGCATGTGAAGAACCTCAAGACCGGCGAAATGCTGGCTGAAAACATTGAGCGCGTCGATAACATCGCCTGGGCCACGGACAACAAGACGATCTTCTACGTAACCGAAGATGCAGTAACCAAGCGCAGCGATAAATTCTGGCGGCACGTGCTCGGCTCTGATAAGTACGAGCTGGTTTATGAAGAGAAGGACGAGCTATTCGACATCGGCACCGACCGTACCCGCGATAAAGCGGTGATCATGTTAGGCGCTTTCAGCAAGACCTCGACTGAGTTTCGTTATATTCCCGCGGACAATCCCAACGCTGAATGGAAGATCATCCTGCCGCGCGAGGCCGACCATGAATACGACGCCGATCATCGCGGCGATCTTTTCTACATCCGCACCAACAAGGGCGCAAAGAATTTCCGCGTAGTCACCGCGCCGGTTTCGGATCCCTCGGAAAAGAACTGGAAAGATTTTGTGGCGCACCGGCCGGCCGTAAAAGTCGAAGGCATCGATCTTTTCGCCAACCATGCCGTCGTCTCAGAATGGGAAAACGGTTTACAGCAAATCGAAGTCGTTGATTTCAAAAGTAACAACCGGCATCGCATTGCTTTTCCCGAACCGGTCTATTCTGCGGGCACTACCAGCAATCGTGAATTCAACACCAATGTAGTCCGTTACAGCTACCAATCGCTGACCACGCCCAACTCAGTGTTCGATTACGACATGAACACGCGCAAAGCGACGCTCCTGAAACAGACCGAAGTTCCGGGCGGCTTTGACAAGGCGAATTACATCTCTGAGCGCGTGTTTGCCACGGCTTCGGACGGCACAAAGGTTCCGATGTCGGTCGTCTATCGCAAGAGCGTCAAGCGCGACGGCTCGGCGCCGATGCTTCTGTACGGCTATGGCTCGTACGGCATCTCTATTCCGCCGTCATTCTCAGCCAGCCGTCTGGCCTTGCTGGATCGCGGCGTGGTCTATGTCATCGCGCACATTCGCGGCGGCGGAGAACTGGGTGAGCCCTGGCGCGAAGCCGGCCGCATGATGAACAAGATCAATACCTTCACCGATTTCATTGCCTGCGCCGAGCACATGATCAAAGCGAAGTACACCTCGAAGGATCGCCTCGTGATCCAGGGTGGCAGCGCCGGCGGATTGTTGATGGGCGCGGTGTCTAACATGCGTCCCGATCTTTTCAAAGGCGTCGTGGCACAAGTGCCTTTCGTCGATGTCCTCAATACCATGCTGGATGCGTCGTTGCCATTGACCACCAGCGAGTACATTGAATGGGGCAATCCGAATGAAAAGGCCGCCTACGATTACATGAAGAAGTATTCGCCCTACGACAACATCCACAAGGCGAATTACCCGGCGATGCTGGTAAAGGTTTCGCTCAACGACAGCCAGGTGCCTTACTGGGAAGGATCAAAGTTTGTTGCCAAGCTGCGCGACTACAAAACCGATCACAACCCGCTCTTGCTCAAGGTGAACATGGGAGCTGGTCACGGCGGCGCGTCCGGACGCTACGACGCGTTCAAAGAGACCGCGTTCGATTACGCCTTCATGCTTTGGCAGATGGGCGTGAATAACTAATTTTGGAGTACCGCGACCCGTCGCCACGTGCCCTAGCCGCGGATTGTCGCGGATGAGGACGAATCAGAATAAGGTCTGCTGGTAAGTGGTCTCCAGTTGCTTTGCTGATTCGCGCTACTCCGCGTCTATCCGCGGCTTATTTATATGTTCGGAGGCCACGCCAGATCACCATGCAGAAGATCAATCTCGCTGAAAAGCTTTCACTCATCAACGATCATTGGAACCCGCGCATCGTCGGCGAGCTGAACGGACAATATCTTAAGCTGGTGAAGTTTCAAGGCCCGTTTACCTGGCATCATCACGAAGTTGAAGATGAAATGTTCCTGGTAGTGCGCGGCCGCTTTCGCATGGACTATCGCGAGGATGGAAACGAACGCGCCGAGTGGATCGAAACAGGCGAGTTTGTCATCGTGCCCCGCGGTGTCGAGCACCGCCCGGTTGCTCCGGAAGAATGCGACGTGCTTCTGTTCGAGCCGGCTTCCACGCTCAATACCGGAAACGTCGAAGACGAGTTTACACGAAACAAGCTCGAAAGGATCTAGAGTGGCACGGGGCATCCCGCCCGTGAACTCACGCGCAAGATGCGCGTGCCACCGCTGAGTTGTGATTCACACGCCACGCGTGTAACTTATCGTCATAATTTCCAGGAGAAACTGTTTTGGCTGAGACTCAAACCGGTCCGTCCGTCGCTGATCTGTTTCGCCGCGCTCAGGCGATTCGAGGTGAGAATGCCCAAGCCTCGTACAAAGACGTGGCCGCGCAAATCGTGCGCGAGTTTTCCGGCGCCGCTTTTCCGCCAACCTACAATCTGACTATTCCCGAGCAGGACAATCGCGCGCCGGAAGAGGACTGGTCGGCCGGACTGCCTTTGGTTTTGCGCGGCATTCAGCAGAAAGACTGGAACGGCATCGCCCAGGGCATCGTACTTTCTCTCGAACAAACCGAGAATTACGAACGCGAACGCGGCCCGGAAGGTTCGCGCGACAAATGGCACGATCGCTCCAAAGGCGTCGAAGAAGCTACTGCCAAAGGCGTGGGCAAATGGATGCCGGAAGAGCTGATGAAGCTCGCGGAAAAGGAAGCAAAGCACTCGTGATAATTTGGTTTATTCCCTCTCCCTTTGGGAGAGGGTTAGGGTGAGGGTTTAGCGAGTGTGCGACGTAAAGTCCCTCACGCCGTCTCTCTGCCAGAGGGAGAGGGGAAGACTTAAGCTTTCGTTCTTTCCAAAGAGGACCTCCAAAAGTATGAGCGAAAACTATGCTGAGCTGATCACCCGCTTTCCCCTCTTCAAAGGCTTCACTACGGACGGCGCTAATCGCTTGATCAAATCGGGCGAGGTCAAACAATGTGCGGCGGAAGAAGTCCTGCTCAAGGAAGGCGACAAGGCCGACTTCGTTTTGCTTCTGCTTACCGGAGGCCTTGAAGTATTTGTTAGCCGCAGCGGCGAAGATGTGGTTTTGACTGAGACGCATCCCGGAACGATCGTGGGCGAGCTGGCAGTGCTGTGCGGCATTCCGCGCTCCGCGTCTGTGCGGACCAAAGAGGCATCCGCCGTGTTGCGCTGGGAGGACGAGGCGTTTCGCACGCTGTTGCTGCGCGACCCTTCGCTGTCGCAAAGAATCTTTGGCCACATTTTGCGGACCCTGGTCGATAAAGAGCGTGCGCTCATCGATTCGCTGATCACTGCGCAACATCTCGGGCAACACTCGCGTTAGATCGCTTCGCTGAATTCCGACCTCTAGTTTTATGAGTTTCCTCGACAGCCTAATCAAAGATCCGAAGTACCAATCCCACGGCCCGCGCAAACCAGAAGATCTGAACGAGACCGATGTAATCATCAGTCCGGACACGCAGCGCGAGAACCGCATCCCGCCGGGCCAATCACGGACTAAGAAATGGCCCGTGCTGGATGCGCATGGCACGCCGCCCATTGATCTGGCCACCTGGCAATTCGAAGTCGACGGTCTGGTTGAGAACCAAATTCAGTTTTCGCTCGACGAGTTCCTGCAGCTGCCGGCAGTGAAGGTCTATGCCGACTTTCATTGCGTCACGCGTTGGTCACGTTTGGATAACGTGTGGACAGGTGTACCGACCCGCGAGATCGCAAACCGCGCCGGCATAAAACCAGAAGCAAAGTTTGCGCTCGCGCTTGGATACGATTACGGGTGGAGCACCAACGTGCCTCTCGAATACTTTTTAAAGGACGACTCGCTTTTCGCGTTCCTGCACGATGGCCAGCCGATTCCGCTGGAGCATGGCGGCCCAGTGCGACTGATCATTCCGCAACTCTATGCGTGGAAATCTGCGAAGTGGGTTAAAGGCGTGCGCTTTCTCGCGGAAGACCAGGCCGGTTTCTGGGAAGAAGGCGGCTATCACATGCGCGGCAATCCATGGAATGGCGGTGATGGCGAGCGGTATCGCTGGTAGTGAACATCCACAGATTAACGCAGATTACACAGAGAGCTTGTTCAGTTAGGTAGACTCTTGACGAATGGCACCGCTAGCCAACTAACTCTGTCCTCTCTCTGAATCTGTCAAATCTGTGTAATCTGGTGGACATGCCAGCTTCAACACCCAGAGACGCCGCCACGATTATTCTTCTCCGGCCTAATACCGATCCCCTCAATCCTGAAGTCTTTTGGGTCAAGCGAAATATCAAACTGGCGTTCCTCGGCGGTTATCGCGCTTTTCCCGGTGGCCAGTTGGAAGCCAGTGATGGGACGGTCCGCGTCGACCACTGCAACGATCCGCAACGCGCTGCGATGATCAGTTGCGCCGCGCGCGAATTGTTTGAAGAGGTCGGTGTGTTGCTCGCTCGTGGAGCTGAAACGCTGACAATCGGTCAGCGCGAATCCCTGCTCGACGATCTGGAATCAAAACGAATGGCCTGGCCCGAGCTGCTCACGCATTACGGCCTGCAGCTCGATGCAGACGATTTCACTTTTGTGGGGCGCTGGGTGACGCCGCCCTTTGCGCCAAGACGATTTGATACCTGGTTCTTTCTCGCTAATTGTCCCGCAAAACAAGAACCGCGCGTCACTGAAGATTCCGAGTTGGAGGCCGGCGATTGGATTAGCGCCGCGGCGGCCTACGGGCAATGGCAAGAGAGTGAAATCATCGTAGTGCCTCCGGTGTTGCACGCGATGAAGACTCTTGCGGGTGGATTGGACAACGAACTCGTCAGCCGCTTTCTTTCAGTTCCCGAGGCTGATCGCGAGCCCACGCGACGGATAGAGTTTCATCCTCATTACATTTGCTTTCCGGTACGCACGCCGACCCGGCCGCCGGCCACCCACACGAACTGCTATCTGATTTACACTTCGACAGAGATCCTGATTATCGATCCGGGCTCGCCGTACGAAGACGAACAGCAGGCGCTGGCCTCATGCCTCGATGATTTGATTAGTGACGGAAGGACGGCACGTGAAATTCTGCTCACGCATGTTCATCCCGATCATGTAGCGGGCGTGACTGCGCTTAATGCCCACCTGCAAAAGCATCACGGCCGCAGTCTTCCGATGGCCGCACATCGCGCGACCGCCGAATCCCTGAAAGGCCAGTTCGCTGTCGACCGGTTCATCGAAGACAACGATCGGATCTCGCTTGCGGGCGAACCTCAGATCCAACTGCGAGCGTTGCACACGCCAGGCCACGCGCGCGGGCATCTTTGTTTCTACGACGAAAGCACTGGCGCGCTGATTTCGGGGGACAATGTGGTCGGCTTTGGATCAGTGCTCATCGATCTCCCTGAAGGAAACATGCGCGACTATCTCACCTCCCTCGAACGCATGCATGCGCTCCCGAAGCTGAGCGTGATGTTTGGCGGGCACGGACCGGCGATCGCAAATCCTTACGAGAAGCTTCAGGAGTATATTTCTCACCGCCTTGAGCGCGAGGCCATGATCCTCAACGCCGTGCGCGACGGCATCTCAACCCCGAGCGAGATCGTCGCGCGTGTTTACACGGACGTCTCACCAAAGGCGCATGCGCTCGCTGAGCGCGCTGTACTGGCCCATCTGGAGAAGTTGGAAGCGGACGGGTTGGTGAGTAAGAACGGCTCTAATTATGGAGTGGGTTGACTTGTCAGCGCTGTAGGCACCCCACGGAAACCTTGCAAAAAGCGGCGACTAGTCGCCGCACTCCAAAGTGGTTAGAATTCTTTCCACACTATGACAAACGAACGAGCCAGGACTTTAGGCGAACTCAAACAGAGCGGTTTCCGCATCCAGTCAGTCAAAGACGAGATGCGCGCGAACCTGATTTGCAAACTGAAGCGGCGCGAAAAGCTTTTTCCGGGCATCGTCGGCTATGACGAAACTGTGGTCCCGCAGCTCATCAATGCGGTTCTCTCGAGGCATAACCTGATTCTGCTCGGCCTCCGCGGGCAGGCCAAGAGTCGTATCATTCGCCAACTCACCGGCCTGCTCGATCCGTACATTCCCGTCATCGCCGGCTCAGAAGTGAACGACAATCCTTTTGAGCCGATTAGCGCTTACGGGCGACAGATGATCCAGTTGCATGAAGATGCAACGCAGATTGCATGGGTCGATCGCGACGCGCGCTTTGTGGAAAAGCTCGCAACGCCGGACGTGACCATTGCGGACATCATTGGGGATGTGGATCCAATCAAGGCGGCTAAGGGCGGGCACCTGCTTAGCGATGAGCTGACGATTCACTACGGTCTTTTGCCACGCGCCAATCGCGGCATCTTTGCGATTAATGAGCTGCCCGATCTGGCGGGCAAAATCCAGGTCGGTCTTTTCAACATCATGCAGGAAGGCGACGTGCAGATTAAGGGTTATCCGGTGCGCCTGCCGCTCGACGTGATGCTCGTGTTCTCAGCCAACCCCGAAGACTACACCGCGCGTGGCAAGATCATCTCACCGCTCAAAGATCGTATTGGCGCCGAGATCATGACGCACTATCCGAAAGAGATCGAGCTCGGCGTCGAAATCACGCGCCAGGAAGCCTGGATTGCGCGTGATGGTTTTGCGGATCGTCTGGTGGTGCCTGATTTTATTCGCGAAACGATCGAGCAGATCGCTTTTGAGGCCCGCGATGACCAGCGGATCGACAAACACTCAGGCGTTTCCCAACGACTGCCGATCACGGTGATGGAATCGGTCGTCTCCAACGCTGAGCGGCGCGCGCTCCTCACCGGTGAAGAGAAAATCCTGCCGCGCATCGCGGACATCTATGCGGCCCTTCCATCGATGACCGGTAAGATGGAACTGGAATATGAAGGCGAGCAGATCGGTGCGCACCGCATCGCCAAAGATTTGATCAAACGCGCCTCCGGAGAAATCTTTGAAGGCTACTTTGTAGGTATTGATTTTGCGCCCACGATTCGCTGGTTCGATGAAGGACACAATTTGCGTCTGGCGGACACAGCCGCGGCTGACGAATGCATGCTGCTGGTTGATGCCGTTCCCGATCTGGTTCAAAACTCTTTGATTCCTTTTGACTTTAAGCGAACCGACGTACCTCAAACGGTCGCTGCATGCGAGTTCGTGCTGGAAGGACTTTACGCAGCAAACAAGATCAGCCGAAACGAAGAAGGCGGCTACACGGCGGTGACGAAAGCGAAGAAGGACCGGCGCGGCATGATTTATGACGATCTGACGGAAACTGGTAGATATAGTTAATTCGCCGCGGATTAACGCGGAGATGCGCGGATCAGCATTAGAACTGGCAGATAAAGACTTAGTTGCTCTTGCAAACTTTTGTTGTTGACGAGAGGAGTATTGTGGATCGGTCTACAACGTCCTGAATGAGACTTGACGTTTTAGCTAGTTCGCATGTCCCAAGATCGAGACTTCCATCCAAACGCTGTGCCCAACGCAGATAAGGCAACTATCCCTGAAGGCAAGGTTGGAAAGTATTTGCTTGATCCATTACACAAGGAAGGTCGGCACAAGGCACGCCTATTTAAAGGAGTTCTGGGGTTCGAACAGCAAGACTCAAGTGAACTGGAAAGGCTAATTCTCTCTGAGCTACCCTTCCATGCGGCGACGCGCGCATCTGAAGGGAAATGGGGACTCAAATACGAGGTAACCATGCCAATTACGGGTCCAAATGGTGAAACTGCTAATGTGTTGAGTGTCTGGATCATTAGAAAGGAAACCGAACTCCCAAGTCTAATAACGGCGAGGATTGTCCGAGAAAGGAGGCGTTAATGTTGCAAACTCGAAAGGCGCACGAATTAGATGTGGTGAAACTAACTGAGGATCTTCCTCAATACGACCTCCCCAAGGGCACCCAAGGTACCGTTGTAGAAGTCTTTGACACCCCTGAAGAAGGCTACATGGTGGAGTTCGTCGAGAGTCATGGCGCGAACTCTATAGTCGTCGATTGGGTTCGGCCTTCTCAAATCGAGAATTTAGACGACCAGGCGATGCCTTTCTTCAAAGAAGGCATTGACCTTCTGAATCAAGGACGTCCTTTACAAGCAGCCGATCGGCTACGACACGCATTGGAATTGAAACCTACACTTATCCGAATCTTACACAACATGGTGAGCGGACTGGTTGACTCAGGTGACTGGTCAGCAGTAGCAAAGGGCATGAGATTCATTATTGATCTTAGTCCAACCTATGAGCTCGCACGATGGAATCTTGCAATTGCTTATGCTAACCGCGGAGTTGAGGATGCCAAATTGGGTAACTTTGGGACGAGTGTTGGATTTCTGCTAAAAGCATTCAGAATTGAGACTCCTGAGAGAATCGCAAATCTCATCAGAGAGAATCTTGCTGCGGCTCATGCTGCCATCGGACTTGAAGCACACAAAGAGGGAGACTTAGAACGAGCGTTATTACATATGGAATCAGCCTTCACATTCCACAGTTCGATTGAGACTCGGTCGAATCTCGGAACTGCTTATTCTGCCTTGGCAGATAGCTTACTCAGGCGTGGAAAATTTGAAGAAGCAATACTCAATTACATCGCGGCGGAGGAGAGTGGGGTCTTTACGTCAGAGGGCTTGAATAATCGCGCGATTGCGCACGTTCATACCACGGAGTTTAACGAGGCTATCGAAGCTTTTCAGACTGCTTTGACGATTGATCCTGAGAATCGGATCGCAAGTCAAAATCTTCACCTCCTCAAACGGAACCTACCGACTATTAATGATGTCGTGGTAGACGAAATGCGAACGGAGGAAATCAAAATGCATTTCCTTCGGGTTCCTCTTACTGGACAACTTGGACTCTCAACTGTCCACGCATGAAATCAAACAGATGCGTTTTACCCGCTATGGAAAATTCAACGGCCTCGACGTCTTCGGGATTAATCTCGGCGACTTGATGGAAGGTCTGTCCGATTCACTCCTTTCTTCCGGATACGACGATGACTATTACTGGACGCGCGAACGCATGCCCCAGGACACCTCGATCGATGCGCTGCGTCGCGCTCTTCTGCAAGCGCTCATGGATCAGGGCTTGTTGAGCCAGCACCAGATTCAGCAGATGCTCGACGAAAACGAAGGCAAGTACCAGGGTTCACAGCTTCAGGAGATGTTGAATCAGTTGATCGAGCGCCTCGTCGACGAAGGTTATCTCAATCTGCACGAAGAACCGCCCAGCGAAAAACAACGTCGCGAGATGATGGGAGGCAATGGCGAAGGCCGCGTTGAAGAACCTTTGCCGCGCAACATCAAGTTTGAAGTTACTGAAAAAGGCCTGGACTTTCTCGGCTACAAAACCCTGCGTAATTTGCTGGGAAGTTTAGGCAAGAGCTCGATGGGACGTCACGATACTCGTCATCTGGCCACCGGTGTCGAGGCTGAAGCCGCCAGCAAGCCTTACGAATTCGGCGATACCATCAACCTCGACGTCAATACGACTTTGTTGTCGGCGATTCAGCGCGAAGGGCTTTCGGTGCCGCTGAATCTCGAATACAAGGATTTGCATGTACATCAATGCGACTACCAATCGTCGTGCGCCACGGTGGTAATGCTCGACTGCTCGCACTCGATGATTCTTTACGGCGAAGACCGTTTCACGCCGGCCAAGAAAGTCGCGCTGGCCCTCGGCCATCTTATTCGCACTCAATATCCCGGCGACTCTCTTAAGATTGTTTTGTTCCATGACAGCGCCGAAGAGCTTCCGCTGGCTAAGCTGGCGACTACGCAGGTTGGGCCTTATCACACCAACACCGCGGAAGGTTTGCGACTGGCCCGACGCATCCTGCAAGCGCAAAGGAAAGACATGAAGCAGATCGTGATGGTGACTGACGGCAAACCGACCGCCTGTTTTGTGGAAGGCGCGGTCACGCATCCCGGCGGGTTCAATTGGTCACCGGGCGCCGGCAGTGAACGCAGAATCTATAAGAATTCAATGGGCGGCGATCCATTTGTGATGGACGCGACATTTCGTGAAGTGCAGGCCTGCCGCAAAGCCGGCATCATGATTAATACGTTTATGCTGGCCAGCGATTATTACCTGATCGAGTTCGTCAAGCAGATGACCGCCATGACAAATGGCAAGGCTTACTTTGCCAATCCCGCAAACCTCTCTCAATTTGTCCTGATCGATTTCATGCGCCGCCGCAAGAGCCGCGTGAAGTAGTTTTGTGGAGTGCGGTAACTTGTCATCGCTTTCCTAAAGCGCTGACGAGTCAGCGCACTCCAAAATAATACGTGGCGACTGGCTGCCTTGATCCGTCATGCACACGGCTCACTCTGATTTCATAATCACCTGCCTTCAATACTCGCACCGGAACATCAACCTCGAGTTGGCTGCCGTTTGGCTTCGCTGAGTCAATCACGAAAACATTTTGATTTAGCGACCAGAGCTCAACCTGAAACTCGTTCGTTTCGGTCTGACTCAGCGTGAGCTGACAGCGAATCGCTCCATTCCCCCCGCTGGGTAAGGCGATCGTGGGCGCCTGATTCAAATCAACAGACGGTGACACTGTGACGACCGCCTCGAACGCACTGTTCGGCGGAGTCGACTCGTGCTCGAGCGGTGAAGAATCAGATTCGCGATGGAGCGGCGCCGTTTGATTCGTCGGATGATGAACTTCCTGGGGTTGTGAGATCGGCGCTCGTCTTATGGGAATGGGCCTGGGGAAAAAGGTCCTCACAATTCGCGGTTGTTTAGTCACGATCAAGAAAGACCCAACCAACAGCAGCGCCACCAGCAGGCCGAAGGCCACTCGCAACGCCGGCTGGCGAAACATCTCGCGCCACGACATGCGCACGCGGGGCGTATCTGACGGCGCAAACTTCTCGTGCAAGGCCTCTGACACAGCGACGATTTGGCGGCGTTCATCGGTGAGCAAGAAATTCCTGGCAAAGAGTTGCCGCTCAGATCGTTCAATTCTTCCGCTCGCAGCGTCATCGGCCAATTTAAGCTCGGCTTGCCGGACAACTTCGTGCAGCCGATCGTCCATCATGAGCCGCGCTTCAAATTCTTCTTGCGCGGCGGCATCTAAGCGGCCGAGAAGAAAGCTGCGAATGACTTCGTCAGCGGGCAGATTTGAGTGTTGGTTAGCAGACATACGCTTCATGTTTCCAGACACTGGCTGATACACACCTGCAACTTTTCGCGAATGCGCAAAGCCCGCAGACGCAGATTACTCGCCGAGACACCCAACTCGGCCGCGATCCGCTTGCGCAAGGTGATCTTCGCGCTTCGGTTTTCCGCGTAGTACCGCTCGATGATTTGCCTCGCATGCGGACTCAACTTATCCAGGCAGCGATCGAGGCAAGCATAAAGACGCTCTTTCGCTTCCGCATCAGGCGCCGGTTCGACAGCGTGCGGTTGTGGCCGCCGCTTCAAATACTCGTGATGGACGTTGTTCATCACGCCCAGGAAATAGATTGACTTGTCGCCCACATAAGTATCGCGAATATCGATCACCCGGCGCGCCACGCGATCGATTGTTTCGTCGGCAAGTTCTTCCGGAACGTGACAGCCCCGCGACGCCAGAATCGCGATCAGCCGCCAACGTATCTTTTCGTAAAGACTACCCGCCGTGTGGTAATCCGGATCAAGCCAACGCAACAGCCGATCAAAGTCGGCTTGATCCAGAGTGCGAAGTTGCTTGGCCGGCGACATGTGTATGACAAACTCTATAGTTTGTCTGCTCAGAAACAAACAACGGACAAACTGAAGTTTGCCCTATGTTCAGATGGCGAGGGCAACCCGTTCGAGTTGCCCCGCCGTCGGGTATTACTGTTTGGTAATGTCCGTGAGATTCACGGTTCTTTCTTTGGCTTCACCATCGACTTTTACAATTGCCTTGCTGGCCTTCTCGTCAACGCTGACGATGGTGGCGGCGACGGCCGCGCCGTTGATCGTGACTTTGACCTTATCGCCGGCTTTCCATTCCAGTTTAGCCGCCGGGCTGGCTTCGACTGACGGGCTCGGCGCCGCCGTCGGTGCACTCTGCGCCGCCGGGCTGGGACTGGGCGCCGTGGTGTCAGGGCTTGATTCGCACGCAGCCGCCGCCAGGGACAGCAGCAGCACCGCAAAGATTTTCTTCAGCATGAACGTTTTCTCCTCTCGAAATTGGCCTGCCGCTGAGGCAGTACCGACCATTCGCCCGTGAATGGTGGACGAGAGCGAAACGTTTCATGAGTTGGGAAAAAATTTTGCGGAAGAAAAACAGATTGGTGTTGGGACGGACGCGACGATTAAGCGATGGCTCTGCCACTCCATGCTTTCGGCTTTGACGAGCCCAGTGCGGTGAGGCTTGCCTCACCGTCCCGCATTTGAGGGTGGGAGGCTGCGCCTCTCACCGGAGGCGGAGCCGCCTCGGTCAATTAAGAAGTTGCCTCACCGTGGGCCAAAGGCTCACCGCACTGGGCTCGGAAAAGCCGCCTACCCAGCATTCTTCTCGGCACTGAAATCATAAGTCAGCAACAGACGCAGCGAGCCTTCCTGAACTTCGGAACGCACGTCTTTGACGTTCGCCTTTACTAGACCGCCCGTCGCTTGAATCGGCATCGAGAGATTGAAGTGCTCAACGCGCACCACCTCAAAGGGGTTTATCTTCGCGGCGATGGTCTCGCGCACAAACGCAGTGACCAGAGCGCTCACCAGCGGCGGCACGTCTTCGAGAATCATCTCTTCGATAATGACTGCGCCATAGACGATCTGCTTTTCCTGATTGAACGCGAGATCGACAGTGGCTTTCGCCGTGCCTTTGAATTGCACGCATTTCGCGAGCACGTTGTAGCTGCCTGTGAAAGCCAGTGGCACCGTGATCTTTCCGCCGGTGAAGCGCACACCAGTCTTGACGTTCCCACCCTCGGGGTTGAGCACGACTACGTTGCTGCACGAGTTCTGAAACACGGCCGGTTGAAACGGAGACGCCGCCTGAAGCTCAGCCAACTTCAATTGCGGCGATCCCAAGCGCTGAAAAATAGTACCGAGCAGCGAATCAAAAAACTTTTCGTCCAGCGTTACCGTCACCGTGCCCGAGTTGACCGTGTTAGCATCCGGCGGCCGGACGGGAATGCCCGACAGTCTTCCGCTGCGCGCGGGACTGAGAAAATAAAGCGCTGCCAAAGCACCAAGCAATAATCCTGCGACAAAAATAAGTATTCGTTTCATATTATTGGGGCGATGCGGTCGCGGCGGGCGACGCCGATGAAGTGGTACCCGCACCCATGTTCGCCATTATTGCTCTCAGAACAGCGGCCACCGCGCTGGTCAGCGCATCGACTTGTTGGCGCACTTTCTCTGGCGGAACCTCGGTATAGCCGGCCGGAATCGCAAAAAGCGCAGCGTCGATATCGGTCTTGATGTCCCGCATTTCGACAACTACTCTCGCCGCGTTGACACCTTTCACATCTCCCGAACTCTCGGCGTTTACTTCAGAGCGGAGCGGCAGACCGGTTTCTTTGTCGATAAACACAAAAGCTTCAGCCTTCACCTCGCCCACTTTTGTGTTGGTGTTGGTTGACGTGCTGTAACGGTATTTCTCAGCCATCCGTCCGTTGATTTGTTCGTCACCCACACGTTCGACGCCGCTCTTATTCTTCAGATCAGACACAATTTGTCCGGGAGTCATGAGCTTTTGCGGTTGAATTCCAGTTGCTTCCCTGGTCAGCTCGGCATACTGCTTCTTACTCGGCGCGATTACGTAGCTTCGATTTTCGTGGTCGAGATAGATCAGCGGCGTGCCATCCGGTAACTTGAATTCGAGGCGCCGATCGGCGCTGTTGCGTGCCACCTGGACCGACAGCGAAGGTATGCCTACCGCTTTTTCGTTGCCCTGTGTCTCGACACTGAATACCAGCGTCGCGCTGTATTTTTCCGGTTCGCGCGCGTTGATAGTTGGACCACTGGTTGCGCTTGAATTGATATTTGCGTTTACATTCGCCGGTTGGGCGTTCGCATTAGCATTCGCATTTGCGTTGGTATTTTCCATCGGCTTGCACGCGCTGATGAACAATGCGAGCAGGCCCCCACATAAAATCAGAGTCTTTGACACTCTGCGATCACGGTTAATAGTCAGCATTCTGCACCTCTTGGTTCGACCAAATAGCGTCGCTTGATAGGGGGTGAACGGCGGGGGGTTGAAAAACCAAGGATAACACGACCAACTTCATCGCGCGAAACAGAACGTGGCACGGGACGATCAAAATTGATTCTCTCTATTGGGCCCGTGCTTCTTCAGAACATTGACACGCCACATCCGTCTGGCGTACAAGGCGTTAGCTTTTCCAACTTATCGAAACCCTGGTGTACGGCATGAAAAAAGTTTTCGCTTTATTTGCGCTGGTGTTCCTGGTGGTCGCTTGTAACCTGACCAGCAAACTCAAGAGCAACAGCAATTCCAATTCGGGCGGATCTTCAAGCTCGAGTTCAGGCGGCGACGAAGTCGAGAAGCCGCAACCCTCTTCAGCCCAGCAAGCCATCATCAACAGTGGCCAACCGGTTCCCTGGGACCAACAGGGAATCACCTGGACGCTGCCGCCAAACTGGAAAAAGATCGACGTGCACAACGAGAGTCTGAGTTACGGTGGAAATGGCGCCTTCCTCACCGTGGCCATATCGGTCATGCCGCAAATGGAGAGCATTGTTGACACCAGCATCAAGGCCATGTACGAAGGGGCCAAGACCCAACAGAAGATTGGCAAGTACGATGAGGTGAAGTGGCTCGAGCTGGATGGTGTGCGCGGCGTTCAGTTTCGCGAATCAAAGCAGGAAGAGGCAGACGACATTCGCCGTCTCGAGTGGCAGGGCTATCGGAAATTTGCCGGCAACACGCAACTGGTGACCATGATTCTGTCGACCGATTCGGGAAAATTCCCCGAGCATCAGGACGAGTTGTACGCGATCATGTATTCGACCAAACTCGTGCACTAACCACGCATGAAGCAGAGTTTTTCTGTCAGGACCCGGCACTGAATTGCCCGGCTATTTCCAAACATCCGCTTCGTGGACGAATCCACTTTTGGCTAACAAAAAAGGGAAGGAATGATTTCTTCCTTCCCTTTCAACTTGACCACCTCCTTCGATTAGTTCTTCTTGATGTAGTTTTTGTGCACTACAACGTCTGATTTCGCCCGGTCACGAGTTTCGAACGAAACGTTGCCGCTAGTCTCTTTGGTGACCATCTGCACACGGCGTGTCACGTCCTTTTGCTTTTCCTCGCCCTTGGAATCATCAAGCAGATCGTGCACCTCTGAAGCCTTCGGAGCGTCAAACTTCTCTCCGCGGCGATACTCCGCCACTGCTTCGATCGCACTCGCCTTCAAAAGCTTGGGCCAGAGTTTCCGGAATAATGCGTTCGACGCGTAGACATCCGCGCTATTCACCTTGCCATTGATGGCAAAGACATATCCGATCACATCTGACTTGCCATTAACGATCTCAGATAGCGCGTTCACATAGTCGTCGGCCGTCTTCTGCACCTCCTTATTCTCGAGCGCGAGTTGCAGACTGGACGGCGAATCGGCGCCATTAACGCGTTCGCCCACGCTGCTGCTGAGCTTGTCCTGGGCGACGGAAACTTCGCGCCAGACTTCACTCTGCGATGATTTCAGCTTCGCCGCCAGCTTAACTTCACGGCTGGCAACTGTGTTCCTGGACGAGCTGAAAACCGTCGCGGCTTCGTTGCCGCGCTGGCTCCACCGGCCGTTCTCGACACAGAACGCCGAGATTGAGATCCGTCCCGAGTGTGGTGGCAAAATCAAATCAACCACCAGCATGCGATCCTGAGCTCCGCCTTTGACGATGTCGCCTGACTGCACATAAACCTCCTCAGTCGAGACATTTTCGATCGTCAGCTGATTGACCTCTTTCGTCTCACGCACGATCACCTTCTTCTGCACCAGTGCTTCTTCCAGAGTCAGAAATGTCTGGCCTTTGATTCGATCTTTGCCGTGAATCAGAAAGACTGTCAGGTTACCCTGATTGAAAGGCCCTTCGAGCCGATAGCCGTTATCGTCCGTTTTCTGGCCACCATAACTTCCCCACCCGGCGACCACCCCCAGCGGAGCAGCAATTGATAAGACTAAAGCCGCCACCAATCCCAAGAAACTTGTTTTCATCACATCTTCTCCCTTCAGATGACCTAAAACCTGCTGTGCTTTCGCGAACCGTATCGCGAAACAAAAGTCAGTCTGGGGAGACCTCACACAGCGCCGATTTGAAGCGTCCGCGGACAGCTTTTGCGGAAAACTTTTGTGTTTAGAACGGGGCGCCGGAAGGTTCTTGCGTGGCGCCGGATGTGCCCTTCGAAATGTTTGACTCATTAGAAGCATAAAGAGTGAGACACGCGAAACGTAAAAGGTGCTCAGTTATTCGAGTCAATTGTTTGGGCGCCTTGCAACCTTGGTGTAGAATCCTGGGCGTTTCTCTCAAGACCGCCTGTTGCCACCGGCAACAATTCCGCAGATCAAACCTGGGTTGATATTCACGTGTTTCTCGGGCCTGGACCAACCCAGTGGTAGCCTCGCCGACGAACGAAGCCCCAATGTCTCAAGGAGTGACGAAAATGGATAAACCAAACCGAAAATGGACGATCATGTTCCTTCTCGCCGGGGACAGTCTCTTAGCTTCAACAATGATCTCCCAACTGAAGGCATTGAAAGATGCCGGTTATCAAAAAGACACTAACGTTCTCGCTTACTTTGATCCGAATTGTAACGGGAAAAACGCGCGTGTCTTCGACGTTAACGCCGTGCGCCGAGATCAAAGCACCGAAGGGACTTTCATCGGCGATGGACGTAACCCGTTCGTCCGGAACATCGCCGAGGATTCCCACGACCCGGGTCTCCCCCAGATTCCGGCGGCTGTCAGCTTGCGTTACTTTCTCGAGTACGCAAAGACTTACTACCCGGCGGAGAATTACCTGCTCTTTCTCATGGGACACGGAATGGTGGTCGGCAACGATGCGTTTTTGTTTGACGCAGATGATAGCTCTGGAATCACCCTGGCTGCCCTGGGAGAAATTCTCAGAGGATTTAGCGAGAAGATCAGGGCCGAAAATGCCGAGTTTCACCTGGTCGGATTTCACAGTTGTTGTATGAGCTCGATCGAGGTGGCGTATGAATTAAGAGGTACGGCGCGGTTCATGATGGGCACTCAAGGCCTGGCTTTTCCGGGCAGTTGGCCCTATCGCCAACTCTTGAAAAAGATCTTTGGCGCCATCGAAGACATTGCCGAAAACGACGAGCCCTACCCCAACAAGCAGGTTCGGGCAATCCTGAACGGGCTGCAGCACTTGAGCTTTTACAACTCGGTGGATTTCGAGCTCGGCGGCTATCCGGCGGATCTCAGCATGTGTAGTCTTGACGACGACAAGATTAGCGCGCTCGACACACAAATAAAGGCATTGGCCCGGGCCTTGAGAAAAGGTGTGGCCCATAAAGGCACAAGAAACCTTATTCAGCTTGCTCACCTGGAGTCACAGAGCTACTACTCCGAGAATTACACCGACTTGTACGACCTCTGCGACCGACTGCAAGCCTATTGCCAGGATCGAGATGAACCACAAATATCAATCTGGACCGCTTGCAAGAAGCTCAAGCAGGTTCTGGAGAGCAATCCAGGGCGGCGTGCAGATAAGGAAGGAGCTTTTGACCGCCTCGTGGTGTTTTCCGACTTTCACGGGGCTTCATACCAATTTTCGCATGGCCTCTCAATATTCTTTCCATGGCGAAGCCCCGCAACCAGGATCCTCGCGAATTACCAGCACTATGCGTTTACCAGGGAAACCGGAACTGACTCCTGGCTCAGTTTCTTGAAGGAATACTTCTATGAAACCAGACGCCCGGTGGTGGGCACGAATACCAAAGTTGACGATCGGAAGCTTGACACCGATGCGTCCCTTCTCAAGTTGGGAAGTCCGCCAATTTACCTGACAAAGTCTGGTAAGACTGTGGGCACGCTCGATGGGCCGGGACCATCTGACAAAGCGACAGGCACGCTCGATATGTTCGAGCCGTCCGATAAGGCTTCAGGCACCCTCGACCAGTTTGAGCCTTCCGACAAGACTTCGGGGACACTCGATCAGTTTGAGCCTTCCGACAAGACTTCGGGGACACTCGATCAGTTTGAGCCTTCCGACAAGACTTCAGGGACGCTCGATCAGTTTGAGCCTTCTGACAAGACTTCGGGATCGCTCAACTTCAGCACTATAGCCAAGCTGCTGGCTACGTTAGACCCCGGGCCTTCGGACAAAGCCTCGGGCTCAGTCGGTTTCTTCGGGCTAACGGTGATTAAGAACTACTCAGCTCCGGAGGGCGTCGAGATTACCTCCAGGGCGAAACGCAACGGAAATTCTGCGGGTAAGGATCGAACACCACCAAGACGATGATAGGCAGCCGCGTTTTGATCTTGCTTGCCGCGCTGGGATTCGGCCTCTGTCTGAACGTTTACGGTCAGAGTGAAGAGGAGGCTCGCATCATTGAGCAGGACCACCTCATTACGAGCGCCGATGAACGGCGCGGCATGGTAACTCAGCTGCTGAATACGTCTAGTGAGCTGCGAAAAGCAGGACGAGTAATCGAAGCAGCTCGCATACTCAACCGGGCCGGCGGCTTTCAAATGCGCATGTCGGCGTACGGCCAGGCTGTCAGCACTTTTGAGAAAGCACGCACGCTTCTAAAGCAAGGGGGTGATCAGCGTGCCCTCATCGACAGTCTCAACGGCATTGCCTCGGGCTATGAAAACCTCAGTCAGTGTGACAAGTCCGAACAAACTGCCAATCAGGCGATCGCTCTCAGTCAACAAGCCGGTTACGTTGCCGGCCATGCTGAAGCGGCTCTCACCGCAAGCTTTTGCCAGAACACTCGCGATAATGTGCTCGCTCTCAAGAGCGCGCAGGAGTCACTCGAACTTTGGCGCTCGCTAAACCACAAACGTGGGATGGCTGAGACTTACTCCGCGATCGGGCAGTACTATCTGGTTCAGAGCAATCTGGACAAATCCAGTGAGAGCTGTGCGGCCGCGCTCCGCCTTTTTCGCGACCTCAATGACGGCAATCGGCAAGCGGCGATCCTCATTTCCTTTGGCTTCATCGAGTTTCGGAAGGGCGCCTGGCAGAACGCCATGGTTTATTACACCCAGGCGCAGGCGCTCATCGACGAGAAAGCCGAGCCGTTCCAGATGGGACGAATCCAGGGAAATCTGGCCGAAGCTTTCCTTGAGGTCGGGCTGCCTGAAGTCGCCCTCGAAAAGTCTCGCAGGGCTCGGGAATATTTCGAACAAACAAATAATGCGCGTGCGATCACAGCGATGAATTGGTCGATTGGCCGGTCGTATTACTTTTCCGGGAAATATGAGGAAGCGATTCAAAGTTTCGAGAGTGCTCGCCGCGAGGCGGCCTCACGCCAGGATACCCGGCTCACTGCTTTCTGCGATGAATACCTTGGCCTCACTCATGCTGCGCTGAAAAACACCCCCCTCGCGCTAAAGTACTTTGAGGCCGCCCTGGCTGAATACTCTTCGGCGAAAAATCCGATGGAAGCGGCGCGCACTCGCTCTCTAATGGGCAGCGTCTATGAAGAAGAGGGAAAGATCGAAAGCGCACGCCAATGCTACCAAGCGGCCGTTCAAAGTTTCCGCGCACTTTCCGATCGCATAAATGAATCAGCGACACTATTCGCTTCGGGTCGTCTCGAACTGAAGCAAAAGAATCTGGACGTGGCGGAACAATACCTGCGCGAGTCTATTGAAGTCACTGAGCATATTCGCCGCACCTCGACGACGCGAGATTTGACGACAGCCCTGTCAGCGAGTCTGCATGGACGCTACCTCAGTTATATCGAATGCTTAATGCGCAAACACGAGCTAGAGCCGGCGCGCGGGTTCGACATTCGGGCTTTTGAGACCAGCGAAGCAGAGCGCGCGCGTTCCCTCGCGGAATTATTACGCGCCACGCAAAGTAACCCGCTCGCGAATCTCGATCCAAAACTAGCCGAGCAAGAGAAAGCCCTGCGACAGACGCTCCGGGTCAAGGAAGATAAGCGCGTCGCACTATTGGCGGTTGAATACAAGAAGGAGGACCTCGAAGAGCTGGATTCCGAGTTGGCGCAACTGGGCGCTAATCATAACCGCGTCGTTGAGTTGATTAACGCACGCTATCCAGGCTATGGCGCACTCATTCACCCCCAAAATCTAAACCTGCAGGAGATTCAAAGTCAGGTGGTCAGGGACGATGAAACGTTGCTCATTGAATACGTGCTCGGCGCCGAGCGCAGTTATGTCTGGGCGGTCACGCGTAACAGCATTTCCAGCTATGAATTGCCCGGAAGAGTTGAGATTGAAAAACAGGTACACCGTTTCTATCAGCTGATTACCGCGAGCCAAACGGAAGCCGGAGCCACACGAGCGGAGCGCCAGAAACAGGCCCTGGAAGTGGAGACTCAACTACCGGAAATCACTGCGTCGTTGAGTCAGACTCTGCTCGGCCCAATCGCCGACAAGCTTTTAAAGAAGCGGCTTGTGATCGTCGCCGACGGAGCGCTGCAATACATTCCCTTCCAGGCATTGTCGTTGCCGAGCGCCGTCGATGCAGATCAAAAACCATTGGTGGTGGATCACGAGATTATTAACGAGCCTTCGGCTTCAATACTGGCTTTGGTGCTGAGAGAGTCGGCGAATCGAAAACCGGCCAGCCGAAGCGTCGCGGTCCTGGCAGACCCCGTCTTCGGAAGCGATGATCCCCGCCTCGCTCCTCAGAAACCAGGTGAAACGGTTTTGACCAGCTCCTTTGGCATTGAGCAACTTTCGCGTGCTTTTCGCGATGTCCAGTCTGCTTCGCCCCAGAAGATCCCACGCTTGCTGGCTACTCGTGAAGAAGCCAGAGCGATCATGGCGGTTATTCCTGAGGGCACGGGCTTCGAGGCAACGGATTTTCGCGCCAGCCGTTCGACGGTAGCCGGATCAGGCCTCGATCAGTACAGCATCGTACATTTTGCGACGCACGCTTTTGTTGACGACAAATACCCCGAATCATCAGGGATCGTGCTTTCGTTGATCGACCAGGAGGGCACGCCCCAGGAAGGCTTTCTGCGAACAAACGACATCTACAATCTCAGACTTCCAGTTGACCTGGTGGTCCTGAGCGGCTGCAGCACCGGGCTGGGCAAAGAGGTGAAGGGCGAGGGACTGATCGGTTTGACTCGCGGTTTCATGTATGCGGGAGCAGGAGGCGTGACCGCGTCGTTGTGGAAAGTTGACGATGAAGCTACCGCAGAGCTAATGAAACGTTTTTACGAGCGAATGTTCAAAGGTGGCCTCACTCCTTCCGCCGCCCTGCGAGAGGCGCAGGTATCAATGTGGCGCGAGAACCGCTGGCATTCGCCATATTTTTGGGCGGCTTTCGTGATTCAGGGCCGTTACGATCAAGCGACCTTAGTGGCCTCGCCGCGCGCACAATGGCTGGTTATCTGCCTGGGTTTAGCCAGTCTTGCGCTACTTATTGCATTCGTCGCATTTGGTAGGAGACGAACCCGCACTGTTTAGGTACAATACGCAGCTTGGAAAGGCCGGCCAGCGTTACCCCACGGGCCTTTCCGCTTGCTCCCGTGAAAAAGGAATGGATTCTGACACAGGAAGCATTCGATGCGCTGCTCGCCTGGCTTGATCCGAATCGCGAAGCGGCCGCGCAGAAGTACGAATCCATTCGCACGCGATTAATCAAGATATTCTCCTGCCGCGGCTGTTTGGACGCAGAAGACCTTGCGGACGAAACAATAAACCGAGTCATCAGTAAGCTGGACGAGATTCAAGCGGGTTTTACCGGCGACCCAGCGCGGTACTTTTACGCTGTAGCCAAGAAGATCCTTCTTGAGTATTCGCGAAGAAAACCGCCCCCGGCTCAGCCTGAGCCCACCATCGATGCCGACGAGTCTGAAGTCGAGTCGGAATACGAATGCCTGGATCGTTGCGTCGCAAAGCTGACACCCCAGAATCGCGAGCTGGTGCTGTCATATTATCAGGAAGAAAAACACGCAAAAATCGCACATCGCAGACAACTGGCTGCCAACCTGGGGATCGCCGCGAATGCCTTGCGGATCCGGGCGCATCGAATTCGGGCAGCACTGGAGCAATGCGTGAAGCAATGCCTTCAGGAAACCCCAGCTTGAAACGTTGGAGGGGGAAATATCATATAGGTTGGGAGAGTGGGGAGCAGTTTATTTATTTTGAATTCACAATTCGCTGAACAACAAAAGACTCGCGATTACTTGCTCGGCAGGATGCCGGAGGAGCAGCTCGCCGGCTTTGAAGAACGACTATTAACCGACCACGAGTCTTACGAAGAGCTGCTAATCGTCGAAGACGAGCTGGTGGATGAGTATCTCCACGATGAACTGCCGGCCGCGGATCGGGTAAGCTTTGAGACGCACTTCATGTCGGCGCCTGACCGGCAGGGAAAATTGCGCTTCGCGCGAGCACTGAAAAAGCTTGTGAGGCCGGTAGTTGCGTCTCAAACACTTGAAGACTCTCAAGCCGGGCGCGAATCGGAACTCGTTTCCAAAGCAGCCGAGCCGAAGCCGAAGAAGCGTTCTTTCTTCGAGTTTTTTCCTTTTCAAAACCCGATTGTTTCATACGCGCTGGCCGCCGCACTGGTTATCGTCGTGTCAGGCGTTTTCTGGATGGGTTGGCGAAACTGGCAAGGTCCTTCACGCTCCGGACCTGTCTTTGCCATCGAGCTGTCGCCGCAGGGAATTACGCGAGACGGTGGTGAGCTTCAGGCCTTTGTCGTACCGCCCACCAGCGTTGCAGTTCGCCTGCAACTCGATTTGGCCGAAAACAAATATTCTGCCTATGAAGTCCTTCTTCTGGATGACGATGGCCGCACCCTGCTAACAAAGAAGGACCTTAAGCCGCAATCGTCAGGCGGCCGGCAAACGCTGTCTGTGGAAACCGAAACCTCTTTCCAGCACAGTGGGATCCGAAGCTTGGAATTCACGTGACTTGAAGTCGCGGCC
>JADMIO012752761.1_pt1 | contig 78591 bp, 91 predicted proteins | sample 8958161 | NCBI WGS metagenome assembly JADMIO01 (sample SAMN16585339, study PRJNA669376) | soil metagenome | isolation source: Crop rotation soil | place: USA: Cullars Rotation, Alabama | collected 2011 | reverse complement strand
CTTTCCCCAGCACATACGACATTAATCGTGCCGATACCCAGGTTAGGCGCGCTGTCAATAACTATGACATCATAGTCATGAGCAACAGTTTCAATGGCCAGTCGGAGCATCAGGTGTGGATCGGTGGGCAGTTTACCTTCATCAAATTTGCCCATTAACTCAGTTTCAATACGGTGCAGAGCCAGACAGGAAGGAATAATGTCAAGCCCCGGCCAGCAAGTGGGCTTTATTGCATAAGTGACATCGTCCTTTTCCCCAAGATAGAAAGGCAGGAGAGTGTCTTCTGCATGAATATGAAGATCTGGTACCCATCCGTGATACATTGAGGCTGTTCCCTGGGGGTCGTTACCTTCCACGAGCAAAACACGTAGCCCCTTCAGAGCCAGATCCTGAGCAAGATGAACAGAAACTGAGGTTTTGTAAACGCCTCCTTTATGGGCAGCAACCCCGATCACCGGTGGAAATACGTCTTCAGCACGTCGCAATCGCGTACCAAACACATCACGCATATGATTAATTTGTTCAATTGTATAACCAACACGTTGCTCAACCCGTCCTCGAATTTCCATATCCGGGTGCGGTAGTCGCCCTGCTTTCTCGGCATCTCTGATAGCCTGAGAAGAAACCCCAACTAAATCCGCTGCTTCACCTATTCTCCAGCGCCGGGTTATTTTCCTCGCTTCCGGGCTGTCATCATTAAACTGTGCAATGGCGATAGCCTTCGTCATTTCATGACCAGCGTTTATGCACTGGTTAAGTGTTTCCATGAGTTTCATTCTGAACATCCTTTAATCATTGCTTTGCGTTTTTTTATTAAATCTTGCAATTTACTGCAAAGCAACAACAAAATCGCAAAGTCATCAAAAAACCGCAAAGTTGTTTAAAATAAGAGCAACACTACAAAAGGAGATAAGAAGAGCACATACCTCAGTCACTTATTATCACTAGCGCTCGCCGCAGCCGTGTAACCGAGCATAGCGAGCGAACTGGCGAGGAAGCAAAGAAGAACTGTTCTGTCAGATAGCTCTTACGCTCAGCGCAAGAAGAAATATCCACCGTGGGAAAAACTCCAGGTAGAGGTACACACGCGGATAGCCAATTCAGAGTAATAAACTGTGATAATCAACCCTCATCAATGATGACGAACTAACCCCCGATATCAAGTCACATGACGAAGGGAAAGAGAAGGAAATCAACTGTGACAAACTGCCCTCAAATTTGGCTTCCTTAAAAATTACAGTTCAAAAAGTATGAGAAAATCCATGCAGGCTGAAGGAAACAGCAAAACTGTGACAAATTACCCTCAGTAGGTCAGAACAAATGTGACGAACCACCCTCAAATCTGTGACAGATAACCCTCAGACTATCCTGTCGTCATGGAAGTGATATCGCGGAAGGAAAATACGATATGAGTCGTCTGGCGGCCTTTCTTTTTCTCAATGTATGAGAGGCGCATTGGAGTTCTGCTGTTGATCTCATTAACACAGACCTGCAGGAAGCGGCGGCGGAAGTCAGGCATACGCTGGTAACTTTGAGGCAGCTGGTAACGCTCTATGATCCAGTCGATTTTCAGAGAGACGATGCCTGAGCCATCCGGCTTACGATACTGACACAGGGATTCGTATAAACGCATGGCATACGGATTGGTGATTTCTTTTGTTTCACTAAGCCGAAACTGCGTAAACCGGTTCTGTAACCCGATAAAGAAGGGAATGAGATATGGGTTGATATGTACACTGTAAAGCCCTCTGGATGGACTGTGCGCACGTTTGATAAACCAAGGAAAAGATTCATAGCCTTTTTCATCGCCGGCATCCTCTTCAGGGCGATAAAAAACCACTTCCTTCCCCGCGAAACTCTTCAATGCCTGCCGTATATCCTTACTGGCTTCCGCAGAGGTCAATCCGAATATTTCAGCATATTTAGCAACATGGATCTCGCAGATACCGTCATGTTCCTGTAGGGTGCCATCAGATTTTCTGATCTGGTCAACGAACAGATACAGCATACGTTTTTGATCCCGGGAGAGACTATATGCCGCCTCAGTGAGGTCGTTTGACTGGACGATTCGCGGGCTATTTTTACGTTTCTTGTGATTGATAACCGCTGTTTCCGCCATGACAGATCCATGTGAAGTGTGACAAGTTTTTAGATTGTCACACTAAATAAAAAAGAGTCAATAAGCAGGGATAACTTTGTGAAAAAACAGCTTCTTCTGAGGGCAATTTGTCACAGGGTTAAGGGCAATTTGTCACAGACAGGACTGTCATTTGAGGGTGATTTGTCACACTGAAAGGGCAATTTGTCACAACACCTTCTCTAGAACCAGCATGGATAAAGGCCTACAAGGCGCTCTAAAAAAGAAGATCTAAAAACTATAAAAAAAATAATTATAAAAATATCCCCGTGGATAAGTGGATAACCCCAAGGGAAGTTTTTTCAGGCATCGTGTGTAAGCAGAATATATAAGTGCTGTTCCCTGGTGCTTCCTCGCTCACTCGACCGGGAGGGTTCGAGAAGGGGGGGCACCCCCCTTCGGCGTGCGCGGTCACGCGCACAGGGCGCAGCCCTGGTTAAAAACAAGGTTTATAAATATTGGTTTAAAAGCAGGTTAAAAGACAGGTTAGCGGTGGCCGAAAAACGGGCGGAAACCCTTGCAAATGCTGGATTTTCTGCCTGTGGACAGCCCCTCAAATGTCAATAGGTGCGCCCCTCATCTGTCAGCACTCTGCCCCTCAAGTGTCAAGGATCGCGCCCCTCATCTGTCAGTAGTCGCGCCCCTCAAGTGTCAATACCGCAGGGCACTTATCCCCAGGCTTGTCCACATCATCTGTGGGAAACTCGCGTAAAATCAGGCGTTTTCGCCGATTTGCGAGGCTGGCCAGCTCCACGTCGCCGGCCGAAATCGAGCCTGCCCCTCATCTGTCAACGCCGCGCCGGGTGAGTCGGCCCCTCAAGTGTCAACGTCCGCCCCTCATCTGTCAGTGAGGGCCAAGTTTTCCGCGAGGTATCCACAACGCCGGCGGCCGGCCGCGGTGTCTCGCACACGGCTTCGACGGCGTTTCTGGCGCGTTTGCAGGGCCATAGACGGCCGCCAGCCCAGCGGCGAGGGCAACCAGCCGAGGGCTTCGCCCTGTCGCTCGACTGCGGCGAGCACTACTGGCTGTAAAAGGACAGACCACATCATGGTTCTGTGTTCATTAGGTTGTTCTGTCCATTGCTGACATAATCCGCTCCACTTCAACGTAACACCGCACGAAGATTTCTATTGTTCCTGAAGGCATATTCAAATCGTTTTCGTTACCGCTTGCAGGCATCATGACAGAACACTACTTCCTATAAACGCTACACAGGCTCCTGAGATTAATAATGCGGATCTCTACGATAATGGGAGATTTTCCCGACTGTTTCGTTCGCTTCTCAGTGGATAACAGCCAGCTTCTCTGTTTAACAGACAAAAACAGCATATCCACTCAGTTCCACATTTCCATATAAAGGCCAAGGCATTTATTCTCAGGATAATTGTTTCAGCATCGCAACCGCATCAGACTCCGGCATCGCAAACTGCACCCGGTGCCGGGCAGCCACATCCAGCGCAAAAACCTTCGTGTAGACTTCCGTTGAACTGATGGACTTATGTCCCATCAGGCTTTGCAGAACTTTCAGCGGTATACCGGCATACAGCATGTGCATCGCATAGGAATGGCGGAACGTATGTGGTGTGACCGGAACAGAGAACGTCACACCGTCAGCAGCAGCGGCGGCAACCGCCTCCCCAATCCAGGTCCTGACCGTTCTGTCCGTCACTTCCCAGATCCGCGCTTTCTCTGTCCTTCCTGTGCGACGGTTACGCCGCTCCATGAGCTTATCGGGTCCACTCGCGAACGCAGAAAGGCCCACCCGAAGGTGAGCCAGTGTGATTACATTTGCGGCCTAACTGTGGCCAGTCCAGTTACGCTGGAGTCACTAGTATTTAGGTGACACTATAGAAGCGGCCGCGACAACTTGTCCACGTGGAATTCTAAGCTTAGGATCCCAATGTGCTGGAAAGGCAGTATTTAAAAAGGATTTTTTGCAGTTTTGTAGGTGCAAGAGCAGATACAACAAGAGTTTACGCAGGTAGTGCTCTCCTATCAAGACCACATTAAACGAACACGCGATGAGCTTGCAAAAGTGCTCGTTGGTCAAGACCAAATAGTTACGAATCTGATTGAAGCACTCGTCGCAAACGGTCACGTGCTTGTAGAAGGGTTGCCTGGTATTGCAAAAACGCTCACTATCCGCAGTCTTGCGCGCGTCACAGGATGTGAATTCAAACGTATTCAGTTCACACCTGATTTACTGCCAACAGATATCATTGGTATCACTACCTATCAAGAAGGCAAAGGCTTTTACACCGTGAAAGGTCCAATCTTCGCTAACTTCGTTCTTGCAGACGAGATCAACCGTGCTCCACCTAAAGTACAATCTGCTCTACTTGAGTCAATGCAGGAGCGTCAAGTAACTATTGGAAATCAAACCTTTCCGCTGCCACAACCATTTTTCGTTATGGCGACACAGAACCCAGTTGAAAACCTCGGTACGTACCCGCTTCCTGAAGCGCAAGTAGACCGATTTCTCTACAAAATTCTCATGGGGTATCTTAAACCGGAACAAGAAATTGAGGTCATGCACAAAAACATGACACTCAACCGCTTTGAAGATTATAATCTACAGCCGATTCTGACTCCGCAGTTGATTCAGCAGATGCAGCGCGATGCCAAGCTTGTCTACTTAGATCCAAAAGTAGAAAAGTATATCGTTCGCATTGTAGATGCTACCCGTAATCCTTCGAAATACAATGTAGAAAAAGGAAAATACATAGAGTATGGTGGCTCACCTCGTAGCACAATTAGTCTTTTTATTGCAGCGAAAGCACGTGCGCTCGTATCTGGTCGAACGTATGTTACGCCGCAAGATGTAAAAGAAAAAACGCGAGACGTACTACGCCACCGTATCATTCTCAATTATGAAGGCCAGGCAGAAAACATTTCTAACGATGCAATCATTGATGAAATTCTACAGAAAGTGCCTGTCGTGGAGCGATGAGCAATCAACCAGACTTTCGGCCAGAGTTGCTGCCAACGATTAGGAAGCTTGAGATTCACGCAAAGCGCGATGTACTTTCAACATCGCTTACTGGTAGTTGGATTAGTAAGATCCGTGGACGTGGGATAGAGTTTGCAGGGTACAGGGTGTACACGAGTGGCGACGATGCGTCGCAAATTGATTGGAAAGCAAGTGTTCGCTCAAGAAAGTTACTTGTAAAAGAACTTGAAGAAGAGAAAAGCTTGAATATTTTTCTGTTCGTCGACGTAAGTGACTCCATGCTTTTCGGCACGACGGATAAGCTGAAAGCCGAATATGTTGCAGAGCTCGTAAGCTCGCTGACCTTCGCGACACTGCGCGGCGGAGAGGCCGTTTCAATGACACTGTTTAGCGACAGCATAAAGCGCTTCGTGCCACTCAACCAGGGTATACCGCACCACGCTACACTGATGAGAGTCCTAAGCGACATTAAGTTGTACGGTGGTAAAAAGGATTTTCCCAAGGCAGCGACACAGATGCTTGCGTACATGCAATCTCGCGGTCTTGTTGTGCTCATTTCAGATTTTATTGGGTTTGATCCGAGTTGGGATAAGCCACTCAAAGTTATGGCTCAAAAACACCAACTTATCGGGATCATGGTGCGTGATCGTCGTGATCGTGAATTGCCTGCGAGCGGCGAGTACGTGCTGAGCGATCCCTCTTCAGGTCAAAAGCTCGTCATTGATGCGGGAGACTATTCGCAACCATACAAAGAGTATGTGCGCCAAGAAGAAATGCAGATAAAAGGTTTACTTATGCGTGCAGGCGCTGATTTGTTGTCGCTTGAAACCACTGATAATTATAGCCGCGCGCTCACGAGATTCATGACCATGCGAAACAGGAGGTTCCAGTAGTGGTCACCCAAATTACATTCGAACACCCGGCTATGCTGTGGTTTTTGTTCACGCTTCCATTACTCGTGTTCGCTCACTTGTATTTCATGCATCATGCTCGCAAGCAAGCAATTCGTTTCGGTAACTTTCACACGATTGAACGAATAACAGGAAAACGTTTGCTTACAAAAAATATTATGATGCTGCTTATGCGGTGTTTCATTATTGTGTTTCTCGTCTCCGCGGCTGCCGGTACAACAATCTGGCGTGAAGCAAGGCAAAACAGCTATGACGTTGTGCTCGTTATCGACACGAGTGCAAGCATGCTCGCCTCCGATATGGGCGGCACTCGTCTTGAAGCAGCAAAAGAGGCCGCAACTCATTTCGTGAATGGCCTCGATAGCCAAACAAAAGTAGGTGTTGTGCAGTTCTCCGGGTTGGCCGAAGTCATTACTCCACCCGTGCTTGAGCGATCAAAAGTGCTTGACGCGATCAAAGCCGTTGAAATCAAAACGATTGGCGGTACTGACATCGCGGGCGCAATAGTTACGGGTGCAAACTTGCTAGCTACTTCAGAGAAAGGCAAAGTAATTGTATTGATGACAGATGGTGTGGCGTCGGTGAGTCTGTACGAAAGTAATCCAATCCCAAGTGCGATTGGATATGCGCAGAATCATGGCGTTGTAATACACACTATTGGTGTGGGTACTCAGGACGGTGGTCTTGGTGATCTCATTCCTGGTCTACAAGCGCAGGCGTCACTGTACGACGAGCAGAATCTACAAACCATTGCGAACGCGACAGGCGGATCGTTTGCTTGGGCTCGTAGCCCTGTGCAGCTTGATGAAGCGTACCAGCAGGTGCGCAGTAATGGTAACACTGGTATTGTGCCGATCAAGTTGGCATTCGGTTGTGTGTTCGCGGCGCTTCTGTTACTCTTCCTTGAGTGGGGATTGCAGAATACTCGCTTCCGCATTTTGCCGTAAGGTTTAATAATGAAGCTTCGTCTGCGATGCCTATGTGGGATTTCCTCCTTGGCATACTAGCGAGCAGAGTCTTTTGGAGTGTGGCATTTGCGTATTTAGTCGCGCATACGGCGAAGTTCTTTATTCATCGCTACCGCTTTGAGCAGTGGAGCTATAAACCGTTCTTTGATACAGGGGGTATGCCTTCATCGCACACAGCAACAACAGTTGCCTTGACAACAGCAATTGCATTGGAGAGTGGTCCGTCGATGCTATTCATCGCATGCTGTATATTTACGCTCATTATTATTCGAGATAGTTACGGCGTACGCAAGTCGGTAAGCGACCAGGCGCACATCATTAATGCATTACTTTCAGAAATGAAAATCCATAAGAAGGCAAAAATTGTACTTGGGCACACGCCACTACAAGTTGCGGTGGGTTTTGTGCTGGGTCTTGCGGTTCCCCTTACTCTGTACAGTTTCTTTTGAGAATGCTCGTTGCGTGCCAGGATGCCATAGTACGTACCAGAGCACGATTGCTGCGAGCAGAATGCCTATGATTGCTTGCACGTCGAATTTCGTGAGCTGAATAAAGCCTGTTATGATATTGAGCGTGGCAAGGCCTGCTACGATGTAGCGCGCCCAGTTCTTACGTTTCCAAAGACCTGCCGCGACGATGAGTAAGATAATGCCAAGCAGAATGAACAATACTCCGCTCGCGTTTTTCACAGAGTCAGGAACCCCGACAGCAGCACCGTACGCACTCGGGTTGACAGATACGTTCATGAAAACGATAATGAATCCGATGACTGCTGTTATGAGCCCGCTCAGCGCGAGGTACGCGATGAGGATATACATGCCGATTGGCTGGCGCGTCATGGCGCGTCCTAGAAAGGATCGCTTATAAGGTTTTTCCTAGGCTAAACCTTTTTAAAAGATCTGGCTTCTCACTCAAATACGCCTCCGTAGCTCAGTGGTAGAGCATCTGACTTGTATCATCATGTCAATCGGCAAGCCAGGAAATCAGAAGGTCGGGAGTTCAAATCTCCCCGGTGGCATTTTACTTGAATGGTATCGAGAAGACTGTAAAGGGGGTGCCTACGTTGACTGGTAATCCCTCGTGCTTGCGTTCTTTTACTTCTCGACGCACAATTTCTGTAAGACCAAATGTAATGGCGCCAGCCACGGCTGTGCTGACGACGCGCTGCTTAATCGCAATCATGAGCTTCTCATGTTTTTGATCGGGCGTTAATGTGCTTGCGGGAATTTCGGTGAATTTGTTTGGAAAGAACATCGCGGCCATCTGTCCGTAGTCCCCGCCGATCTCTCCGGCGGCAAGAGCCAGTAAACCGCTCCGGAAGCTTGTTGCAACAGCGCTCGAATGATATTGGACGAGTGTTCTATCGATAGAGTAACCGCCAAAGGTTTCTTCTGAAGAATATGCTTTAGCTAGACGCTCGCGAAATGCGTAGGTGAGTGCGAGGTCGACGAGGAATGGGCTGGTGCTAATGATTGCGCGCTTAACGCCGGCAACGGGTACGCGCCTTCCATTCTCGTTTGCGGACCCGATTGTGTACGTGCGAATACCCGTAAAGTAGGTTGATGGGTCGGCAGTTCCCATGACGCCGTACCAAGCGGTGATGGCAGTTTCGTTCCAGCCAGGTTTGCTGCCCTTGTAGGTTGTGGCAATCGCTGGATTCCACCATGAGATACAGTGCACACGGTTTCCTGTTGCTGTTGTTGCGAGCGCGTGCGAGTATTCATGCATCATATTCTGCACCATTCCACCTGGTTTTACTGCGTGCGCGAGTCCTTGTAGCGAGTGGGCTATGACGAGGTCGCGTTTGGCTGGTGCCACTATGTATGGTCCGCGAAGGTAGGGGTTATGTCTGCATAGCACGTCGGGATCGGCTTGCTGGGCTTCGCTGGCTGTTGCAAATGCAGCAGCGGCTGCAAAAGTAAGAATTGCTTTACTCATTTTCAAGTGAAAACTTTGCAGAAATATATATTTTGTCGTTTAAAACTTAAAGAAGAGAAAAGAAATTTATTTGCGGAAAGCGATGAGGCCTGCCACTGCACCAACGATGGTGACGAACAAGACTACTGTGCTGAACTCAGGTACATCGGATGCACCTTCGTCGCAGAAGTAGACGTGCCCAATTACGTCGTAGCCAGTTTCTGGGCTTAGGCTGCCTGCGCTGCCGCCGTCATGGGTGAAGTAGTTTCCGATGAAACCTTCATCAAGCATGTCGATGTCGCGCGTCACGATGCCTGCAACTGCTGGGTCGGCGGTCCATGAAGGATTGCTGTCGTCACCAGTTACGTCGCTACCGTGGTCTGGCACGCTGTAAGCAAGCTCAAAGCTGTCGCCGTCCCAGTCCCAACGGGCGAGTGTAGTGCCAAAGCCGTACACTTCGCAAGTTCCGTCGATTTCTGTTGCTGCAACAGCTGGAAGAGCTAGGCTCAAGGCCAAAACTACTAGCATAACTGCTGTTTTCATGGAAAACCTACTATTTCCTCACATTTAAATTTTACTATTCTGGAGTGGTTGAATGGTGGGGCTTTCGGCCAGGAAAATAATAAAAAGTCTTACTGCAGAGAGTCTTTGTGAAAAAACTCCTTTTCCTTGCTTTTTTGCTGTGTGCACTGCCGGCTGTCTTAGCTGCGTGCCCGGTAACGCTGAGTGCATCGAACACCCAAGCGCTACTTACTGAGATTCCTACACTGAACGCTGATTTACAGGCATGTCCGATGAACATCCCGGGCCCCATGAATCGCCTCGTGGGCAGCGGCAACGTGAACTTTGTCATCAACATGAATGATGGCACCACGCAGACGATCTTCATTAGTACGGCAAACAATCAAGCCACGCAGGTACTCTTAGGTGCAAACAAAGGCACAGCAGGATGGACAGCCACGATTTCTGAAGCAAACCTTGACGTCGTACTTGCGAGTCGACCACGTGCACCCGCATTAACGCAGGCCTACATTCAGGGGAAGCTCACTATCCGAGCGAACACCTTCTTCAAGCGTGTTGGTTGGTTCTTCACACAACCCTTTGTGAAACGCGCAGCAAACAAAGCTGTTGCAAGCAATCCACCACAGCAACGCGCACCCCCTATGACTGGACAACCGTACACGCCAGGAAAACCCGCGCACTGTGATGAAACGTACATGGAAGGCCATGAAGGCTATCAGTACGCAAAGGCGAATTGGGATCAGTACAAAGCAGATACCGATGGTGTATGCCAGATGCAGCAAGGCTACCTGAATGACAACCACTGTATTTATGGTGTCCAGGGCGGCAAAGGTGGTGTAGTCTACTACTTGTGCTGGTACAGAAATAGCTAGTTACTTAGCTGCATCGCGCATGAGTGCTAGTACGGCTTCTTCGTCAAGTTTCTTAGCATGAAGAGAAGCATGCGCATTCTGCACAAGCGTGTATGCGGGCGCGGCTTGGTTGACTACCATGGGTTTACCATCAACCAAGTATCGTAGGCCTGCACTGTCTGCATGACGCAGCGTAACGCTACGCATATTTGCAAGCACTATATCCACTATGACAACACGCGGATTCCATTTCGCCATATCTCTCAGTATGTCAATTGAAACGGTGTTGTTATAGGTGCCATTCGGAATAGCAAATGCGCTTATGTCAACGAGTGCACCATCACTTCCTTTATCGGTAGTATTAATGATTGCGTGGGGTCTTATTGTTGTATTGAGAACAGCTCCTCGAATGAGGTCTTCAGGAATACCATACGCAAAATCTCGTCCATACGTCATATTTAGTTCGTGAGCGAGTGCGACTGCTTTACTCATAGTTCTGTTAACTATGCCAATACGCGCGGCTTCTCCATCTGCAAGCGCTCGTACGAATTGCTTTGCAACGCCGCCTGCTCCAAGCACAATGAAATTACTATCTTTTACAGATCGCGCATAGCCCTCGACATTTTGCAGTGCATCCTCAACACTTTTGTAGAGGCCCTGCGCGTCGGTGTTGTAGCCGACGAGCTTACCTTTTTCTTTTACAATGATATTCACTGAGGAAAGATCAGCAGGTTGTTTGCTGTCGAGGTGTGCAAGTATCGTTTCTTTAAAGCCAACTCCTGCTCCGCCCCCTAAGTATTTTGGATCGTTGCGCAAATCGTCAAGTATGTCTTTCGCGTTTGCAGGATCAGCCACTACCATGATGTTTCGAAGTGGAAGGCCTAGTTTACTGTAGACTGTATTCCACATGACTGGTGTTTTTGCGCCGTAGTCGTGTGCGACAAGGGGGACTGTGTATCCTTTAAGCGAATCAAGTTGCTCCAAAGAAATGTCGTTCATAGCAGGAAGACGTGCAAGTTTGACTATGCCTTCTTCGAGAAGCCGCTTAAGCGTCATAGGGGTGGAACAACCATTTTTTTTATAATGGTTTGCTTATGCCACGACCTTCTGCTTCGGTATACGCAATGGTGCAAATCCATTGGCAACTTGTTTGCGAAGTAGCTCTGCGGCGGGTTGCGGTGAGCCTTTGTAAAAAAGTCCGACATTACACTCATCATACGCGCTTTCGCCACAGAGGCAGCAGTTCCACCCGACTTGATACTCGTCACCAAACCAAGTATACGCGAGGACTGGAATACCTTCTTGGCGAAGCCTGTTTATGGCTTGCACTGTTGCAGTGTGTGTTATTTGCTGAAATTCACGTGGCGCGTTTACTTCGGTGTGAAAGAGTGGCATCTCGTAGCGCTGCCAGTATTCTAGTATAACATCGTAGATTTCCCATTCGTTTTCAAATGTATTATTCTTTACACTGTGATCGTCTTGTACGGTCTTCACACACCAAGGATAATGATCAATACCGAGAATAGTGTTTCGCTTTGAGCCGTGACTCATAAACCATTCATACTCGTGTTGAGATAATCCTTGTTTTACTAGATATTCATTTACAGCGGTGTCTCGGTGTCCAAGAGTTAGATCAAGTGCGGAGAATTTTTGAGCGTCAAAAATATGCACTCTGAATTGCTTGTCTTGTGGAGCATACATTTTCTCGAAGCTTTCGTTCTGGACAAAAATTGGATTGCCTTCTCTATTCTCCTCTTTCCAGACTTTCTCAATTGCTTCTCGAGCATATATTGAACCTTTAGCAATCGTGGCGATTGTTCTTACAAGTTCAGGTTCCACAAGAGGTCGTTCATTCCATAATCCAATGCAGAACATTGCTGTTGCAAACGGTTCATTGACTGGTGTATAGTACTTTACTGTTGGGTAACGTCGTGCGAATGTTTCAGCATAGTGCGCTAGGTGGTGTGCGAACGCATCGTCTGAGAAATCTGTTTTTCCAGGCATCCAATCAGGTAATCCAAAATGCACGAGGTCCGCAATCAGAGTAATTTTTCTGTCGTCGCACGCTTTGATCACTTTGTCGAGGAAACTGAAATCAAAAGTGTCTGGTGTAACGTGTGTTTGCGAGTATGGCACACCTAATCGCAGCCACGTAATGCCAAGTGCTTTAATTCTATCAAGTCGTTGTTCGTATTGTGTATAGAAGTCGGCTGCTTCTGTCAGTTGATTGCGACGCACCCCGCGAACGAGTGGGTCGGAACACTCGATTCCTGTTGCAACATTGCACTTCGTACCTATCTGCTGAACAATTCTAAGAGTTTCACTTGGCCACATTGTGTACTCACCATGCAGGTTGTGTGGGGGAGTGTTTATAAGAATTTGGTCTAACATCGTCGGAAGATTGCAGGTCTATTCTATCCATTAAGGATGTTTGCACCCTTGATAAGCGTTGTGAACGAGATTTACAAGCGAAATCTTCTTAATCTCTTCTTTCCTAGTGTATGTATGTCTGTTCGTGCTGTATCATTCCGTAATCATCGCAAGCTATTACTTCAAGGCTTCGTGCATGAGCCTAAAAAATATCGCCGAGCAATAATTTATCTTCACGGATTCCCCTCCACCATGGACGGAGGGCCCAAGAGATTTTGTGCTGCGCTTTCTCGAAAAGGATTTCTTTGTTTACGTTTTAATTTCAGCGGCGTTCCGCCTTCAGAAGGGAACTTTGAGCGGAAGCTCATGAGTGACGAAGTGAAGGACATTAAAGCAGCCGTTGACTTCCTGCAAAAAAACTATGCCCTCAAAAAAATCGTTCTTGTTGGACACAGCACAGGTGCTATAGATGCTGCGCTTTATGCGTACAAGGACAAGCGACTCAGTGGACTTGTACTTTCGGGCTGCGTTTCAAAACTGGATGAAGCCGTCCACTACGACTTTACTGATAAACAAGTGCGATCATTTTGGGAAAAAGGATACATTGTGTACAGCAAGCCTGGAAAATACTATACTGGGAAGAAATTGCGAAAGGAATTTTACGATGAATTCTTTACACTAAATATCGAGAAAGCTATTCGTTCATACACGAGACCACTTCTCGTTTTGCATGGTGAGAGAGATGAAGGCGTTCCGGTGCAGAACGCTCGAGCAGTGTATGCGTATGCGCGCAAACCGAAAAAGTTAGTCATTATCAAAGGTGCCGATCACCGATTTACGCGCGGACTACGTGCGGCGGTCGATGCTATCGCCCGCTTCGCGCGTTCTGTATAATTTTTGTTTGATCTGTATTGTATGACTCGTACGCTTCCGCAAGTAAAAATACGAACGACATCCAAAATATGCCGAGGAATATGCCGCCTAACACGTCACTTGCGTAGTGTACGCCAAGATAGACGCGACTTATGCATATGATTGATGCAAGGATCACGCACGTGACGACAAAATACTTTTTCAGGTTCATGAATGGCACAACTGTCATGACGAGTGCTGCAACCATAACGGTCGTAAGAAATGCGTGGCCGCTGGGAAATGCGTAACTGTCGACGAACAGTAGTGCTTCTGCTGGTCGAGCTCGAGCAATTGTCGCTTTCAATAGTACATTTACGACGAGTCCACTCAACATAGTAATAATGAGCAAAATTGAATCACGATATTGTTTTTTGAAATAGAGAAAAATGCTTGCAATTATGGTGAGTAGCATAAGAGCGACGACGCTGCCGAGATTCGTGATAATTTGCATAAAGATTGTTACTGGTTGCACGCGAATATTTTTTACAACGATACTCGCGAGTGTATCTAAGCCTGTTATTACTCCTGCATGCACGACGCTGTATGCTATCATTGAGAAGAAGATCAGCGCTGTTATATTCATTGCCAGTAGGCGTCTCGTTCTATTGCGCACTACTGTGTGGCGTTTGAGATAGTAGTAACAGGTGAGGATGACGCTCAATGTTATGCCTGTGACGAGAAAAATAGTGTCAACTGCTGCTTGTGCTACGTCGTAGCTTGTACCGAGTACGTAGCCGATCATAATCCATGTTACTCCCCACAGCACGCCTCCGATTATGTTTGCTGGCAAAAACTTTCTCCAATCCAATTTACTTGAACCTGCTGCGAACGGAGCAAATGCTCGCGTAATGGAATTGAATCGTCCAAGCACGAGTGTTTTGAATGGATGTCCTCTGAGTATGGTTGCAATATCTTTTATGATGCCTTTTTGTTTTGCGAATAGTGCAATGCCGTATTTACGTCCAAGTATGAAGCCAAGTAGATCTCCCAGTATCGCCCCGATTATGACGAGTGCGAGCAGTGCAGGCAAGTGGATGAGTTTTTGTTGTGCCGCAAACCCGAGTAAAACAACAATGGCTTGTCCTGGGACGAACAATCCTACTGCTGGCAGTGTTTCAAGAAACGCAGCGAAGAATGCTATGATGTAGCCGACTACGTAAAGGTAAGGGATGCCGAGTAACCAGTCGCGTAGCACTTAGTCTGCACGTACCGGCGTATTAAAAGTGTTACTCAAGGGCAAGAAGTGCTCCCATAAGGCCTAGACCAAGTACGAAGCAGATGAATTGAAGTACGGAATTGCTTGTGCGCACTTCTTTGTGTAGCTCTGGAATGATGTCTGCGCAGGCGATGTAGATGAAATTTCCTGCTGCGAATGGCACAAGCCACAATCCGAGTGCTTGGCTGTTTGCAATGAGGAAAACGGCTACGAGTCCGGCGATTGCGCTAAGTGCACTGAGGAAATTATACCAGAGAGCTTTCGTTTTTGAGAATCCTGCGTGGAGTAGTATTGCGAAATCGCCGAGTTCTTGCGGTATTTCATGCAGGAGTACTGCAACGGTGGTTGCGATACCTACTTCTGTCCCTACGAGGTAGCTTGCGCCGATAATTATGCCGTCGATGAAGTTGTGCAGTGCATCCCCGAATAAGTTGAGATACGCAATTGGGTGGTGGTGTTCGCCTGGTGTGTGGCAGTGGTGCCAGTGGATGAATTTTTCAAGCACGAAGGATACAAGGATTCCTGCGAGCACACCGATACTTACTGAGAGTACGAATCCTTGTCCTTCGACTGCTTGCGGAAGTAGATGGAAAAAGACGTCGCCGAGTAGTGCGCCTGCTGAGAAGCTTACGAGTAGTACTATTGCTTTCTTCAATCCTTTATCGTGTATGCCTACGCTGAGTACACCGATGAATGATAAAATACTAACGAGTAATACGCTTGCGAGTGCCCAGAAAAAAGCCATGGGCTTTGAATAAGCCACTAATTTATAAATCTACGGTTGCTCTCTCGTGCATGGCTCAGAAAACTGTGCTTGTCACGGGCGCGTCGCGCGGCATAGGAAAAGCGACTGCGGAGCAATTTGCGCAGCATGGTTGGCGTGTGTACGCTGCTGTTCGTGATATTCGATCCGTAACATTTTCTCATCCTGAGATTTCTGTCATTCAACTCGATGTCGATAGTCCTGGTTCGATTCATCGTGCGTTTCATTTAATGAAAACAAAACTTGATGCTGTTGTGAACAATGCAGCGTTTGGTTTGTATGGTCCGCTTGAAGCACTTACCGATCAAGAAGTTGAAGCACATTTCACTACGAATGTGCTGGGTGTCCTGCGCGTTACGAGAGCTGCACTGCCACATATGCAACGTGGCGGAGTCATTGTGAACATGTGCTCGATTTACGGTCGTATGGGTGTTCCTTTTTACAGTGTGTACAGCAGTACAAAGTTTGCGGTGCGAGGGTTGTCGGAGTCCTTGTATCACGAACTTAAAGCAAAGGGTCTTCGCGTAAAAGTTATTGAGGCTTCCACGGTCAAAACGGATTTCTTTACTGCAGATAAGGAGCGCCTAATTACAGGCTACGAAAGCATGAGTAAGCGCGTCGAAAAGTGGTATGATGAACACGTATCGGAGGCCGACGACCCTTCTGTGGTTGCCAAGTTGATCGTGCAGGCAGCAATGGACGGTAAAGATGACCTCTATTACAGGCCGAAAAAGGCTCGTTGGCCTCTATTGGCCAAGAAACTTCTTCCTACGAACTATTTAGTGCGTAAATTTCGTGATAAATTCTATGTCTAGGCACGCGAAATTTTTTTAATAGGGAGACTGCCCCAATTACTATGAAACGCAGCTACCAAGACCTTCTCAAAGCGCACAATTTACCTGACGTGCAGCCATGGCTCACACTCGACGATGAACTTACGCTCGCGGACGTTCGCTCAGCATTTCAAGATAAGTTGTTCAGCTACGCTGATATGGTGAATCAACTTGTTCGTCCAGAAGACTTGAATGCGATGATGGAAGCACAGGTTTTTGATGAGCTTGAGCGTGAGCAGCTTGATACGTTTTACAATCAGTTGATGTTACGTGCAAAGGATTGTCTGCTTGCTGAGATTGAGGCGAATGAAGAGGAAGAACTATCTCTTGTTCGTCAACTCTGTACTGAGTGGCCTGGTGTCGTTCGTGAAATGCAGCGTATTGTTCGTAAGACGAAGCAAGCGTATCAGCAGAATAAGGCGGGAGTCCACATGGTCTCCTATCTCGGCTAATGCGCATTCGTATTCTTGGAAGTACGCAGTTTCTTGAGCAGCTTGTAACAGTACGTACTGCTCTTGAGAAGAGGGGGCATTCGGTTGTTATGCCTCGGAAGGATGAGCGTGTCGAGGGTAAAGAGGAGAAGCGAAAGTATCTTGAGAAGTTACGTAAGGAGTTTGATGAGGTTGATGCTGTGCTCGTGATGAACTTTGATCACGCTATCGCTGCGCAGCAGATGCTTGAATTGGGTGTTGCGTTATACTTAGAGAAGCGTGTATTCATTTACGATATGCTGACGACGAATCAGCAAAATGAACTTGCTGAATATCCTGTTGCGGTAATTAAGCGAGATTTATCAAAAATTTAGCAGCCGCGCTTGTAGTTTGAACTTCCGATTGGTTTGTACAAATCTGCTGTTGCTTGGTTTGATAGTTGTGCTTCAGTGACTTTTTTCCCATCGATAGTATATGTTTTCGGAGCTATGCCTTTTAACTCTTTGGCGCCGAGTCCAACGATTCCTACGATGGCTGCGAGTCCGAGTAGTTCTTTGTGCTGCTCGCCGAAGTTGACTGCAGGTGCTGCAATGGTGTCGACTGCTTTGGTAAAGCCTGCCCACGGCACCTCTGGTTGTAGCTTCCCTGTTATGTAGAAGGTGCCTGCTGCAATGCCTGCCAACGTCAATTTATTCATGACTACTTAGTAGTAACAGTTATATATAAGTTTTTCCATAAATCTTTATAAGGGGTATTTCCTGGCATAACGCGTGTTCATTGTACTGATTGGCATCCAGGGATCGGGGAAAGGTACGCAAGGCGACTTGCTAAGCGAGCACCTGGGAATTCCACACATATCGACGGGCGATATCTTACGCACCATGGCGCTCGAAGACACGCCCGAAGGTCGCAGTATCAAAGATCGCCTCGACAATGGTATCTACATTACTGACGAAGAAATGATCACTATACTGCGTACGCGTCTTCCTCGCCAGTGCATTTTGGATGGCTATCCTCGAACGCTCACTCAGGCAAATATGCTTGATAGCATCGTAACAGTGGATGCAGCGCTCTACATTGACTTGCACGAAGCCGAAGCAATTAGACGGGTGCTTGCGCGTGGCCGCCACGATGATACGCCTGACGCAATCCACCGCCGCATGCAGCAGTACCACGCAGAGGCCGATGATATCATCAATTTCTACGCCAAGCAAGGCAAGCTTCGCGAGGTAAATGGAGACCAGGCGGTCGAGCAGGTCTTCGCTGATGTGTGTAGCATACTGCGCGTCTAGTGCCTAAAAAACAAAGCAATTTTAGGGCTCTATTCGCAAGTATTTCAATTGATTACCATATGGAAATATAATGATTTTTTTATATGAGAACGTATTCTGACTAGTATGGGGGCGTATGTCTCTATAAGGAGAAATTAACAATGGAAGGCAGTATTAAATTCTTTAACAAAGTAAAGGGCTTCGGCTTCATCACCACAGAGGACCCAAGCGTAGGCGATGTATTCGTACACGTTACACAAATAGGCACTGCAAAACTACGTGATGGTCAAAAAGTTGAATTTGATTTACAGGAGTCACCAAAAGGAAAGCAGGCACACAACGTCCGCGTTCTCGAATAAATTTTTTCTCAGCATACTTGTTTGAGTGTCTCAGTAGCATAGCTGCTCTTTCCAAGAGAGAAACTCACTACACAAACACCAGCGTGAACATCACTTGCACTGAAGTCACGCACGTCTTGAAGCACATCGCGAGCTCCACCTTCACTCGTGAGTTCTTGTATCGAGCGATTAATGAATGATTCTCTCGTTAGCTCGTATTTTTTCATGGTATCAAGCATGAGCTGTTTGTGCTGTGGATTACCCGCAGGTGCAAAACCAGGTATCGGTACAGAATCTTGCACCTCAGGAAGCTGTGCTGCCATTTCATTCCAAAGCATACTCTGTACAGCGTGCACATAGAGCAACAGTATTTTTTTAGGAACAGTCCGTAGTGCAGCAATTGGATCGTTCGTGAATGGAATATTCAGTAACGTCGCAGCTTTCTTGTAATCCTTGTGCAGCAGCGCAAAGCCCACATCAACATTATTTTCGCCGAATCGTTGCTCACCATAGTAATTCTTTATCGGTTTGAGTACAGGTTTTTCTTGAATGTCACGAATGGTTATTGTGAAAAAGTTTCGCTCGTGCTCACCAATGTGTAAACTTTCTTTTCGTGTACCCAAAAACGCGAGTGAATACGTTGGCGGAGTGCGAATTTCCGAAGGAGCATTCTTCATAGAAATGAACTGTTCCGTTACTGCCTGCTTGTCTTTGTTGCCACAGTAGCCAATATCTTTGCGAGGAATCTTGAGCATGTGTGAGAGATCTTGCAAAACGTCTTCTGTATTCCACTGTGTTTTACGAAGCAAGAAAATCTTGTGCGCTCCAGCTGAAAATGTCGGGATCCAGTGCTCGCGCACAATGAAGTCGTCGGGATGTACTTTGAGCTGCATCAAACCAGAAAACAGGCTGGGCTTATAAATAAACAAGTTTTTCTCACAGAGTGGACCTCGAAACAAACGTCGCTCAGCAACCTATTGTACTGGTGAGTCCTTCATCTCAAAACTGGGCGCTGCCTTCGTTAAAGGAATTGGTGCGGCGACGTATTAACTTGTTTGACAGATTGCACGCAGAAGGCTATGCTGTTCGAGTGCCTGGTACACTAGGCGCTAAAGGATCGGATAGCGAATATGTGAGCGTGTGTAGATCAATTGCACATCAACGTCCGCAGTACTTCCTTGACGTCACCGGTGCTCCCGGAGGAGCAATGCACTGGCCCCGTGATGTGTTCATGTGCTACGGTGCGCAAATAAAAACCTGTACAATTCGTGACCACGTAAATTATGTTGCTCCTATACTGCAGGAATTAGGGTTAGCATCCCGAATCTTTGATACGTCATTTTCGGGCTTTGGCGAAGGTGGCTGCATAGTATCAACCTCTACAAGATATATTGTCTCTGACGCGCTAGCTCATGAAGAAGCGCCCAGTGTTTTCAGATCAATGCCTTATCACTTTCTTCCATCGCCCAACGCAGGACCGAATGGAAATCTTGAGCGCAGGTCAGCCACCCATATCGATGTCGAAGTAAATGCACATGAGACTGCACAGGGAGATTTCATCCTCTTTGCGAACGAACTATACTATCAAACCTTTCAGCGAGAAGTAGATGCATTTGCGCGACTAACTGATGCTCTCCTATATATTGTTCCCGAAGAAGAGCATGCGTTACTTGGCGTAAATTTTGCCTGCCTCCCCGATAATAGAGTTCTTGTACCGAAAGACTCAATGGTAACAGCAGTTCTCGAAGACCATATCGGAAAACGCAACGTGATTGCACACCCTATTGAGCCGCTGTATGATTATGGTATTGGTGGCGGTTTGCGTTGTTCATCGAATATTATTCACTAGAGATTACTTTTTTAAAGAAGGTTCTGTCAGCACTTCCATGGGGGAGTTACAGGTCATTACTGGCTGCATGTTCGCAGGGAAGACGGCAGAGTTATTGCGTAGGATCAAGCGAGAAATGATTGCAGGTCGCCGTGTGCAGCTCTTCAAGCCACTCATGGATGGTCGCTACAGTGTAAAGCACGTCATGACGCACGATAAGCTCGGTATCGAAGCAATCCCTGTATCAGACACAAGAGAACTGACGGCGTTTCTCAACGAGCCCGAAGTCATTGGTATCGATGAAGTACAGTTTTTCGATCCTGCCGTTATCGGCTTGTGTCTTGAGCAAGTTAAGCAGGGAAAAACAGTTATTGTGTCCGCCCTTGCAACGGACTTTCGTGGTGAGCCATTCAGATTCAAAAATTCGAGTTTGCATATCGGTGACTTAATGCCGCATGCAGTCGTTACGACGCTGCGCGCAATATGTACGTGTCGAGATGAAAATGACAAAATTTGCGGCGAAGAAGCAGATATGACGCAACGATTAATAGATGGCAAACCAGCGTCACGAGACTCACCACTTATTTTAGTGGGTAGCACAGACTCGTACGAAGCGCGTTGTCGTAAACATCACCAGTGTGAATAATATGGTTAAAGCACAGATATCCCATCGACGAGCGTTTCTGAAGAGCTCTGTAGTTGGGTTTGGCTTTCTCTCAGGGTTGTGGGTGCACCTCGGTTTTGACCCGCAGACATTCGTGTTCGAATTACTGCAGAAAATCTTGCTCAAGTTCGAGCCGCAGTATGCAGACACCATCAAAGCAGTATTCTTAGCGCTGCCCATTATTATCACGTGTACTGCGGTGCTGCTTGCGTTTCGTCGGGGTGGTTGGTTTGGCCTCGCTGCAGTTTCGCTTGCATTTCTTGCTGGGTTGTGGCTTGACGGACGAAGTATACCGCTTATACTCCTCGCTATCGTTATTGGTTTTTTCTCAGCGAAGAAACCTCAGTACTGAGCAAGTGTTCCTTTCTTACGCGCAACGCCAACTGCCCATACAAAATAACTGTAGAACAGTGCTAAGTAGATGAGTGACAAGACGCAGCCAGCCAAGAACAATTTCATCGAGAAGGTTCCTGCGTATGCGAGGCGGTATCCTTCAAATGAATAGGCGAGTGGTGTCACTAAGGCGAGTTTTTGTAGCACGTTTGGAAGTGAGGCGAGTGGATAGTAGACTGCGCCGATAGGCTGTACGAGATACGATATTCCCCACGCAAAAATTTGTATTCGTGGGCCGTAGCGGAAGATGATGCCTGTGACAAGAATGCCAAGCGCCCAACCAAACAGTAACAACGGAATGACGAATGCAACTGCGCTTATGTTGCCGCCTATGACGTTGAAGTGATACGCGACAAGTGCAAGCAAGAACATGCCTGCCGATGTAATGACTGCACGTATAATGCCGATGATGACGAGGGATGCAAATATTTCTGAGAGACGTACAGGTGTAGTAAATAAGTTTGCGATATTGTTGCTCCAGAAATCTTCGAGTAAGAATATTGTTACATCCTGTTGTACTCGCTCAAAGAGCGTCCATACAATGAGACCTCCAAGTAAGAACACGACGAGCGAAGGAACTTCCGTTACTCCTTCAAGATATATTGTTGTGAAACCAAATACGATGACGCCAATGACTGGCCAGTATATCATATCAAATATTCTGCTTAAGTCAGCGCGAGAGAAATACCAGTACTTCAGCAGCAGTGCTTGTATGCGGTGGAGCCTCATGCGTGCTTCGTTAAGTGCAAGAACACTTCCTCCAACGTCTTTTTCCCAAGCTTTTTCTTGAGGCTTGATGGTTTGTCGATAGCGAGTACTTGTCCTCGCTTCACGAATGCGACTCGATCACACAATTCTTCAATTTCTTGCATGATATGACTGGTGAATACAATTGTCGTCGGTAATTTCTTTATGACTGATCGTACGTCAACAGCAATGTCTGGGTCAAGTCCTGCGGTGGCTTCGTCTAAGAAGAGCAGCTCGGGGTCGTTCACGAGTGCTTTGCACAGGTTTACTCGTGTTCGTTGTCCGCTTGATAGTTCGTAGACTTGTCTGTCTTTGAGATCTGCTATGCCGAAGCTCTTGAGGAGCGTGTGTATTTTCTTTGTTGGATCTTTGACGTCGTACATTTTTGCGTAGACGCGTAGGTTTTGCTCTACAGTGAGGGTTCCGTTTAAGTAGCTGTAGCCGCGTGAAACGTTTATTTTGTTTTGCACGTCTTCACCAAATGGTTGTCCGAAATAGGAGGTGGTGCCTGAGTCTGCAGTCAGTAAACCGGTGAGTATGTTTATCGTTGTTGTTTTTCCTGCGCCGTTTGGTCCGAGTAATCCAAAGATCTCTCCTTTTTTTACTGAGAACGAAACGCCGTTGAGCGCGTTCACTGTGCCGTGCTTCGTTTTGTACTGTTTTTTTAGATTGGTAACGACGAGCGGGTCAGTCATTCACTCAGCACTTCTCAGCTCTATTAAAGTCTTTTGGCGTTTTTACTGAGAAGGAGCAAGTTCCTTTTGTCTGTTTTCTTGTTCTGTACGAAAAATAAGAACGTGAATACTTAAAGCACCACTATATGCACTGGACAAGTATACACTACGGATTTTAAGGCAAAGATCTTTTACTAGTAATGGGACTTATCGCACTCTACGGTAGCCGAAAGGCTGTCAACGACGCAATCATGCAGTACGCACTCGAGCACACACCTGCACTCGTCGTCGACTGTGGAAACTGCGCAAACATCCACAAGTGGTTTCCTTTCTATCCTGACGCAGATTACGATCATATCTATGTCTACGAGCTCGAACTACTCTACCGCTTTCGTGACTCGTTACTGCACGTACGAGATGAAGCACGTGCAAAAGAGTGCAATTGCATCGTAGTGACGAGTGCAGCACACCTGTTTAACTATCACGATCCAGTTGAAAATAACGAACTGTACGTGCACGCATGGGAATTGCTGCACGAGTACAGTAAAGAACACACTATTGTTGTTGCTGTTGATACAAAAGCGCAGCTTACCTTTGCGAAACGATATGCAACTGAACTACGGGAGGTAACTATGGGCCACACTGTTTGGAGTCAGCGACAGAATCTTGAACACATGATTACAGAACTTGACAGACACGCACGAGCACTCAGAAAAGACGAAGCGCAGTTATGCAGGGAGTTACTCGATATTCCGATGCGTCACGTCGGGAGCATTGCGTACGCAAATAGCTTGCACACGTGGTCTTTTTTGTTACTCACTATTGCTTTAGAACAAGAAAAACGCATTCGCGTACTCGAAAACCATGCAGGCATTCCTCATCGACGCATACAGGCACAAGAACAACGTCGTCTTGTGGTTGAAAACAGCTGACGATCAAAATATTATCGTTGAACGTCCGTGGGAGTCGTACATTTATCTTGATCCTGAACCGCTCGCACTGCATGTAGTCAAACATATGCCGTATGAAATCGTGACGAAACAAACCCATATGCGAACAAGCAAACAAGTCATTCAGGTGCGCGTTCCGTCGCTCGATCAATTCGAGCGCTTCATTGCACGCCTCGAGCAAGAAACGCGTTTTCGCGTGCCTATGTACAACGCCGATGTCACGCCCGAGCAAGCATTCTTGTACAAGCATCATTTAGTGCCCTGCACGGCCGTCCATATTGAAGATGAACACATTCTTCCCCAACAAACAACTGCAGCTGTTCCGCTACGCTCAATCGAGATACAAGGGTATCCTGCTCACATCAAAAGCTACGAGCGACCGATTACAGGGATAAAGATTGGAAAGAAACTGTTCAAAGGAGACGAGCGAGACGTACTTATGCAGTTCACGCAATCGTTCAAAGAACACGACCCTGACGTGCTTATCATGTACCGTGCGTTTCAATACCTGCCGTACCTTGCGCACAGACTTGCCGTGCACAGTATTGATTGTCCGCTGCACCGCTGGCATCCAAAGCCACTCATCTATCACGGCGGCAAAACAGTGTATAGCTACGGGCAAGTAAGCTACCGAGACACGCCTGTGCGACTCAATGGACGTTTTCTTGTTGATAAAACAACCATGGTCGGTAGCTTGTGTGATGTGCAAGCAATCGTTGAGTTGTGTCACTTGTCAGGAGCGCGCTTTCAGCAAGTAGCTTCCCGCAGCTTCGGCTCAGTGTTTCAAGCAAATCTCATGCGACTACTCGTAGAACGGGATTACTTAGTGCCCTACAAAGAAAAGCCTATAGAGAAACCATTATCCATGATTGAAATGCTCAACGCCGATCGCGCCGGGCACACGTTCGATCCTTTAATAGGCTTTCACACCAACGTTGCTGAAATTGATTTTAGCAGCATGTATCCGTGGCTCATCTTCAACCATAACATCAGCGCTGATACGTTACTATCAGACGTTGGCCCTTTCGATTATGTGCCGGGCACACACATACGCATTTCACTTGCGCACAAAGGACTAACGCCACTCGCGATAAAACCGCTCCTTGAGCAGCGTATGCACTACAAGCAACATCCCTCAGCGATCAACAAAGTGCGGGCATCGGGTTTGAAGTGGGTGCTGGTATCGAGTTACGGTTACTTGCGCTTTCGCGAATTCAAGCTCGGTCTACCGAGTGCGCACATGGCTATTTGTGCATTTGCACGAGAAATACTGCTCGATGCAGCAAAGCGGGCAGAAGAACTTGACTTTCGTGTTATTCACGGTATTATCGACGCACTCTACGTACAAAAAGAATCCATCCATGAAGACGAAGTGAAATCATTGATTAGCGATATAGAATCGTCAAGCGGTATTCCAATGAGCCTTGAAGGGGTATTCAAGTGGATCGTATTTTTACCGAGCGTTGTTGACGGGAAACGACCTGTACCGACGAGATACTACGGCGTCTTTCGAAGTGGCGATATCAAAGTACGCGGTATTGAAGCTCGCCAGCGAAGCACGCCTCGGCTCATAAAACAATTTCAGATGCATTGTATTGAGCGCATGGCACAGTGTTGCACAAAAAATGAAATCATAGAATCTGTTCCTGATTTGAAGCAGCTGCTGCGCGAGTACATAAAAAAGATTTCCTACGCGAGTGCAGAACAATTGGTGTGCACAATTCGTATTAGCAAGACAGTGTACAAGAATAATATTCCCCAAAAATTCATTCTCCAACAACTACGCGAAGAAGGTATTGAGTTATTCGCAGGACAAAGCGTACAATTCATCTACGGGGTGCGGGGTGTGTTGTTGCCTGAGAAGTACAAAGGCAATGCGGACATAAAAGAATACACAGAACGGTTAGTGCGTGCACTCTACGTGTTGCTGTTGCCGTTTGGTATTACAAAAGAAGAGATAGCAAATTCTGTTTTGCCAGGCAGACAAGAAACGTTACTTCAATGGGGTGTTCGCGTTTAACCACATAGCACTCAAACACGAGGGTGATGATCGGGTCCATGTACTGTTGCCCGAAGACTAATACGCGACTGGGAGGATTTGAACCCCCGACCTAAGCATTAGGAGTGCTTCGCTCTATCCAAGCTGAGCTACAGCCGCACGAGAGAAAGAACGAGAATTTGTTTATAAAACTAGACTGTGTGCGTCGTGGTGGATGTTATCGGTGTTTCCTTGCCGGTGATTGCGCGCTCTACCTCTTTGCCAAATTCTTCACTTACGGCGTAGCCAAGTTCTCGTGCGTACAGCAACAATGCATTATAGTCGCGTCCAACAAGTGGGTGTTGCAGAGCGCCTGCTGATCTGTCAAGATATTTTCCGTCACTAAGCTCCATCGCTGATGCTTTGACTTCTCGATAAAAGCCGAACCCATTTACTGGATGATCACCAACCCGTTTTGCGACAAATCGACCAAATAATCGGGCCTCATCATTGACGATATGGACGAGGCTGGCCTCTAGCGAATCACGATTCAATTCAGGTCCTTTGGGCAGATTTTTCGCCATAGAGAGTGGATACGCCGAGAGTATTTAAGCTCAACGGCAAAGAGATTTAAAAACGAGCCGTTCTTTCTTACTCTATGCGTAAGCTCTACATCTGGCTATCGCTTCTAGTGGGTATTGTACTGTTTGCTATACTCTTAGTGCATATTCCGTGGCAAGACGCACTCAAAGTGCTTACTGAAGCTAAGCCAGAATATCTGACTGTATACCTCGGAGCAAGTGCGGCTATCCTAGTGCTGCACTCTTGGCGTTGGCGCGTCATTCTCAAAGCGAAAGGAGTCAATGTACCGCTATACAATCTACTAAGTTATCGCATGGCAGGTAACGCTGTTTCCTTCGTGCTCCCTGGACCGAAGATCGGTGGCGAAGCAGTACGAGCAGGCTTAGTCAGTAGACACACGTTTCACCGTAAGAAAACATCATTCAGCAAAGCGCTCTCCACGGTGATGCTCGACCGCTCCGTTGAGTTTCAAACATTTGTCGTTCTGTTTTTCATTGGAGTGCTTTGGCTCGCCTTGCACGGTGGTATACCTGCGCACCTCAAAACAGTCATGGTTGCCGCCGCGGTGCTGCTCGTCGCAATTACGCTTGTGCTTACTATCAGTATGTACCGAGGTAAACCGCTCGTGCTCCATGCTTTACGCAAGTTCCCCTTTGCGCGTAATCTCCATAAAGAGCTGCACGTGTTTGAGCAGACGATCGCGAGCTTCTATCGCGAAGACAAGCTTGATTTCATCCTTAGTCACTGTATCGCAGCTGTTGCTTGGTTTCTCTCGTTTATTGAGTACAAGTACTTGCTACTCTTGCTTGGCTACGATGTACCGCTCTACGGCATTTTCATTATTTACAGTTTCGTAGGGTTTGCGTACGCTATTCCTATTCCGCTTGCGTTGGGTTCGCTCGAAGCTGCGCAAGCAACTGCGTTCACTTTGCTTGGTTTGCCTGCTGGTTCGGGTCTTATCCTTGCATTCATTACGCGATTACGCGACATGATACTGACACTCCTTGGCTTTATGGTATTGATCTACTATGGTATCGCTCCGCGACCGTTTACGCAAAAACTACGGTAAAGACGGCATTTATGCTGGAAGCTCGCACTTCCGTGACTACTGGAGCCGCGATGCACTCTTCGCGTGCTTCGGCGCTTTAGCGCTCAAAGACTATGCTATCGTACGCAAAACACTTGATCTTTTCTTGAATAACCTCGACGACACGGGACACGTGCCGCTACGAATTGGTGGAAAGAACGAAGTGCTTCGCTATCTTGGGCTGCCAACGAAGCAAGGTGCGTGGCATAATCAAGACAAAGGAAACAACCCTTCGTACGACGGCAATGCGCTCTTGCTTATCGTAGCGCAGAAATACGAGGACCTCAGCGGAGAAAAAATTGATAGGAAGCAATTACGACTCGTGCAAGCATGGAATGATACACATGAAAAAAAACACTTGCTGCATGAAGGCCCTTATAGTAGTTGGGAAGACTCGGTGAAACACAGCGGCGCTCGTTTGTACACGAACGTCTGCTACTATCGATCGTTGCTTGCTGCAACTTCCTTATTCAACAACGTAACGTATCAACGCCGAGCAGAGAATACTCGCAAAGCACTACAGCGATGGTTTAACGGCACGTACTTTACTGACGGGAAACACAAACATTGCATGGTCGCAGGCAACTTACTCGCTGTTGTTTGGGGTGTTGCTGATAGAGAACAAGCAAACAGTGTTTTGCAGGCGATTGCATCGCGTCAAACTATTGTACCACCCGCAGGGTTTTGGAAACCAACGATGCGAGACGCGTACATACCGTTTTTCTTCATTCACTTACAGGACTACCACGGCATGATGGAATGGAGTTGGCTTGCAGCGGTTGAAATTGCAGCGTACCGCGTGATAGGCAATACGCGAGAAGCGAACCGAAGGGAAAAAATACTTGACACGCTCATTCGCACCTACAAAGGCTTTCACGAAGTGTACGAAAATGATAAACCTGTTTCGCGGCTCGTCTATCGTTCAGAAAAACATTTCTCGTGGGCAATGGGTTTATTGCTTGCTTCACAGCACGTTGACGTCCTACGATAGATTAAATACCGTCCGCTTTCATCTTCGTTTTTCCACCTGCAAATTGTACTGCGAGGTTTCCAATGAAAACGAGGAAGAATCCAACGAGCACGACCCACCAAGAAAAGTGTGTCATGAAAAGGCTGACAATGTATGCTACTATGATGAAGTCGAGTTGATCGAAGGGAACCCAACTGCCGCCTGGTCGTATGCCAACTTGACGCTTAAACATGCTCTTGAGCGCGTCTCCTACGAGTGCTGCAAAGCCGAGGATAAAGCCCCACCACCATACAAATGGCAGACCCGTTGCCTGCAGTACTGCGCCTGTTACTCCTCCCATGATTGTTCCAAAGACAAGTCCGCGCCACGTCTTATTTTTTCCAAGTAGTGGTTTGCCATTCCACGTGCGGTTGCCATCGAGCGGGTAGGCGAGTACGTTTACCTTACGCACAAACACGGGTGCCATGTTTGCAATGTACGCTGGTAGGAAAAATAGAATGAACCAGATGAGCTCGTTCATTGTGTTCCCTCAAGCGCTTCGCGAACGAGTCTGCTCACGAGTTTACCATCAACGCGGTTCTCGAAGTGACGCATGATTTTCCCCATGAGTAGACCTGCCGAAGAACCTGGGTTGTCTGCAATAAATCGCTGCACGACAGCAGATATGAGTGTTTCATCGACGGGTTTGTATGCGCCGAAGTCGATTGGCTCTTGTTTTGCGAGCTTGACCAGCAATTCCTCGATATTGGCTTGGGTGATATCGCCTGCATTGAGTTTTTCAAGCAGTTGTGGCGCGAGCGCAATGATGTCAACATCGATGTTATGTCGTGTCTTGATTTCTTTTTCTTTAGTAACAAGCAGTGTGGCAAGTGTGCTTGGTGGTACTCGTGCATACGTGCTGACCCAGTGCTCAAACACGCCGGCAATGCCTTCTTTGCTGAGCTGCTGCGCAAGATCAGCGCTGAGCTCGTACTGTTTTTCGATTCGTTTGGCTCGGTCTGTAAGTAGTTCTGGTAGTGCAATATCGTGCACTCCCGGTACAATGGGTCGCACATCGGTTTCAGGGTACATTCTGTTTGCGCCAGGCATTGGTCGTAGGTAGCTGTTGGTACCGTCTGCTTCTGCTTTGCGTACTTCTTTGGGAATGCTTTGCGAAAGCTGGGTGAGTCGCGAGAAAAGGATGTGCTCAAGAAATGTCATGAGCTTTTGTTGTTCTCCGACCATGAATAGCCAAGCGTCGTCAGCGTTGCAGCCTAGGAGGGTGCGTATCTGTTCGACTTCTGTAGTGAGTGGGTACTTGCTGAGGTCTTCTGCGCTGTGGATGAGTCCGCCAAACCCGTGTGCTTTTGCGTAACCAGCAATTTCTTTGCCTAAGCGTACTCCTGGCATGAGTTCTGAATGGAGTGCTTCTTTCCATCCTGCGAGTTTTACACCTATAGCTTTTTGTCCTTGCTGCAGTGCACCCGCAATGAATTTTGCCTTCGTGCTGTGGAGTGCTTGTGTGATGTCGCGTGCTGCGTACTGCTGCGCGGGGATGATCTTCGTGAGGTTGAGCAGTGCTCGTTGCCGTTGGGTTTCGTTTTGCACGAGTAAACCGAGATTCTCCAAGTCCTGTGCTCCTTTGATTTCAACGCGTGTACCACCAGGTACGCTCACGTTAACATCTTGGCGGATGGTTCCGAGTCCTCGCTTCACTGCTTCTGTTGATCGTAAGAGCATGCCAAGGTAGGCAGCGACTTCTTTGACTTGTTCAGGTGAGTGTAAATCGGGTCCGGTTGTTATTTCGAGTAGAGGAATGCCGAGTCTTGATAGGTTGTAGATATCGTGATCTTTCGCTCGCTCAACTATCTTTGCACTATCTTCTTCGAGGCAGAGTTGTTCAATACGTATTTTTTTACCGTTAATAGTGAGGTGCCCGTCGGTGCCGATGAGCATTGTTCGTTGAAAACCCGAAGTGTTACTGCCGTCGACGACGGTTTTGCGCATGACGTGCATTTCATCAACAATATGCACATTGAGCATCTTTGCTACCTGTAATGCAACGTGGAGTGCTTGCTGGTTAAGATCGGATACTGGCTCTTCATCGAGTTCGACAAGGCAGGTGGTGTCGGTGTAACCTTGGTAGTGGTACTGTTTTGCTTTGTGCTGTTCATGCTTTGCGGCAATGTCTGTTTCGCCTGACTCACCGGCTGACGCGCGCAGTACTCGCTTGACGCTAATGTCGGGTTGGTCATCGCGGATTGTGCTTGGGCAGTTGCAGAAGAGTTTTGCCGTATTGAGTTGCTGGTGCACTTCAAGTCCTGCCGTAAGCTCATGATCCATGAGTGCAGGTCAGCAACTGCTTTTATAAAGGTTTTTTATAGGCAAAGCAACCTTTTTATAGGGTGGTATTCGGAATGCCGCGTGGCATCTATTCCAGCTGACTGGCAAACGATTCAGCCGTTGCTTGAAGAGTTCGTTTTGTACGTACTCGGCATGACGCTGTACTGCCTTTGGGTGTTTTCGTTTGATAAGCACGTCTCTCGTCGGCTGCTTTTCAAGTACGTCGAGCCCGATTCAGCCCACCCGCTATTGCGCCGCCGATTATCCAAAGTACTTTACGCACTCAAGTTTCTCTTTCTCTCGCCACTGCTGCTCTTTGGCTGGAGTGTAGTAATTACACTTTTCATTTTCATGCTCACAGGTGACTTGCCGCTTGATCGCTTGCTTCTCTTCAGTACAGCGCTGCTCGCAACGGTGCGCATCACTGCGTATTACAATCAGACGCTTTCTCAAACGGTGTTACACGCGTTTTCGATGTGGTTACTTGTTGCCTTCATCATTACGCCGCAAGCAGCGACATTCGAGTTATTGTGGATGAAAATTCAGCACGTTCCTGAGCATTTGTTCACGTTCTTGTTCTACTTTGCTGTTACCGTGCTGCTTGAGTTCTTGCTTCGTGTCTACGACGCTATTGCAAATCGCGAGTGAGCAAGCTTTAAATAGTCCTTATTTTGCCCGCATACTATGAACTCGTTTTTTGAAGTACGCGACTCACCCATTCAGGGCAAAGGCGCATTTGCACTACAAGACATACCCAAAGGCACACGCATTATAGAATACGTTGGCGAAGTTATTAGCTGGGCTGAAGCCGATAAACGTTACGATGACGAAAACATGCCGCGACATCACACCTTTCTCTTCGCAATCGATGAAAAAACCTGTGTTGATGGAGCAGTCGGCGGAAACGAATCCATTTACATTAACCACTCCTGCGATCCAAACTGTGAAACAGATATCGTTGACAATCACATTTACGTATTTGCCATTAAAGACATCAAGAAAGGCGAAGAGCTCTTCTACGACTATGCATACGAGCGTGATGGCGATGAAGATGAGGAGACAGAAAAGCTCTACTTCTGCAGGTGTGGCTCAAAAAATTGTCGCGGAAGTATTCTCGCGCCAAAGTCTACGGATGAGGACTCAGAGTAAGAACGTATCTGGTTCTGATCGAGACGCTATTTCTCCACGTAAGTTCTTTGCGTACAAATCTCGAACCTGTTCGCGGTGATTAGAGAGTAGCCAAATGAGTTTGACGAATGCACAGTGAGGCGTCATATCGGTATCATGGCCCAGCACACCTGCATCTTGGAGCATACGTCCCGGGGAGTACACTTGGAGTGAAACTCGACCATATATGCATTGGCTTGTCATTGCAACAGGCATGGTTTTTGCAAGCTGCTTTAGTGTTTCAAACACTGCTGCGTTCTCTTTCGTTTCGTCATCAATAACGACAATTGGTGCATGGCCCATGCCCGTACCGATAAGTATGAGCCCGTCATAGCCTTCATAGTGTGCCAGCTCTGTGTGGCGAATGCCGGGGTGTAGCATGATGAGGCCTATTTTGAGATCCGGATCAAGCAGCGAGAGCTTGAATGCTCCGCTGCTGCTAATTTCATCTTGTACGTACGTAATTGTTTTCAGCTGTACGTTAATGTCAGCAACTTGTTTCGCGTTAACAGGTCTAAATGCATCGCGTCGTGCGGTGTGCATTTTCGCGATGTTTGTTGCAGGTAAAATCCAGCATGTGTCGTCGTTGCTCGTTTTATGCATGCACATGCCGACTCCTCGCCACTGCGTGTTCACTATAAAGTGCACTGCCGAAAGTAAGTTGAGCGCTGCGTCTGATGAGCCTCGGTCACTTGAGCGCTGAGAACCAACAAGAATGACTGGCACGGGTACGTTTTCAAGCATAAATGCGAGTGCTGCTGCAGTGTAATGCATGGTGTCTGTGCCGTGGGAAATAATGATGCCTTTCGGTTGTTTTTTGAGCTCTTCAGCAACTGCAGTCGCAACAATGTTGTAGTGGGCGAGTGTCATGTTTTCGCTCAGCATATTGCGCAGCAGTCGCGACTCAATGCGTGCTTCATTACGCAATTCAGGGAACATCTGCAGTAATTCTTCTGGCTCAAATCGAGGAGTAACTGCTCCTGTTGCATAGTCTACCTTTGCTGCAATGGTGCCGCCCAGGTGCAAGATTGAAATAAGCGGTTTATCACCTTGTACTACGGGTTTGAGAGGTGTTCGAGACAGTTCTTGCTCGCCTAATTTTTCTTCTTTTATGATGCTGCTTTTCTTTAGTCCGATGTTATAGCCGTTTGCGAGTTTTAGCACAACGGTGTTTCCTGCAGACGGTAAAAGAATGCCTTCGTAGCTTGTGTGCTTTGTGTGGGCTCGGATGACTTGCATGGGGGTGAGCCAGCGAAAGCAGTTTATAATTGTTGTGCTAGGATGTAAATTGCCGTTTTGCCACCACAGCCGGTCGCTTGAGCGAAAACAATGAATTGAGACTGAGCATCATACTTTTTCATACACTTTCACATTACCATACTTGCTTAAGTGCGTCGTACGCGCGAGTGACAAGTGAAGTATCATACCTTTTGCATAAATGTTAAATACGTGAAACGACATGAGTCCATGTGGGGCCTCGGGCTGGAGGAAACGTGCGGTGAGACTGGTTGGCTGGAGAGGATTAGGAATTTCTGCAACGGAAGAAGAGCGCATTCGTGAGCTCATGAATAGACACATACAACGTCTGCTCACAATGCTGCACGATATCATGGACGTGAGCGTTCATGTAAAAAAAGCGAGCAAACAAGGAATGCGTCATCGATACAACATTCACTTGACGGCACTCGGTAGCGGCAAATATTTCTATGCTGATACTACCGACTGGGACCTTCGGGCCGCAGTGCATAAAGCGTTTGTGAGTATTGAGAATCAAGTCAAACGTAGGGAATGGCATGCGCGCGAGCACATTGATGCATTCGCATCATCGCCTGAACCGCTTTTACGTATGTGATTAGCGTATTATTTTCTTTTTTTGTAATACTTCGCGCACGTCAAAAAAGAGCTGCATATGACCCGTACTGTTTGGGTGAACGCCATCTTCCAATCTGGTCACATATCGTGTGTGAAAGAGTTTTTCAAATTCAGGTATGAATGTAACGCCGTATTTCTTGCACGTCTTACCTAAGATTTGTTCGTAGAGTTGCAAGTCTTTATTCTCATATGAAATATCCTTACGCCACGCAAGAGGTCTGGTAAGCTTCTCATTGACTGGGTCGAGTCCCAAAAAGAAAACATCCTTTGTGAGCTTCTTGGCTTGTGCAATAAGTTTTACTGTATTTGCCTCGAATTGTTTTGGTGGTACGTTGAACTTCTTTTTCTTATGGTAGAGCCAAGCATCATTTGACCCATAGGCAAAAATGACTACTGATCGCTCAGATTTGTCGTGTCGCGCGGCTACTTCTTTTCGAAATCGTTTCAGAATTTCTCGAGAGCTGTCACCAGAGACGCTGAGATTGTACACGAGCACATATTGTTGCGGCGCTGCGGTATTTCCTTGGTGCAAGTATTTTGCAAGTCGCTGCACCCAGCCGCCTTCTGCGTCCCACGCTCCCCATGCAATGCTATCGCCGAATACGAAGATCTGTGTCATGATGTAAATTTCGTCTCGTCAAGTTTCTTTATGTCCTCAGCGCTGAGTTGCCAGCCGAGTGCGCCTAAATTTTCTTTAAGATGTTTCTCATTGGCGGATTTAGGGATGGCCATAATATTCTTCTTACAAATGAGCCAGTTTAATGCTACTTGGGCCGCAGTTTTATCATACTTTCTGCAGATGGCATGCAGCACAGGATTATCGGAGGAGACAAGAAAACCTCGTTCAATGGGTCTCACCGCCATTACGAGCATGTCGTGTTCCTGACAGTAGGGAATAACTTCCGACTCCATGTTTTGGATATCGCCATATTTTCCTTTGTTTCTTGTAAGCAAACTATATTCTAATTGATGGGCAGCAATCCGGTGACGTGATAACAATTGTGCTCGTTTGAGTGTATCAAGCGCAAATGCGCTTACGCCAATATATTTCACTTTTCCTGCATCGACGAGCTCATTCATTGCTTTCATAGTTTCTTCGAGCGGTATGTGCGGAACTGGGGCGTGTATCAAGTAGAGATCTATGTATTCTACTCCGAGCCGCTGCAAGCTACCTTCAGCTGATGAGAGCACGTCGGCGTACTGTAAATGATCTTTTACTTTACTCACAATGAATAGTTTAGAACGGTCAAGACCTCGGATGGCCTGTCCAATTAACTCCTCACAATGACCTGCGCCATATAGTTCCGCGGTATCGATAAATGTGTAGCCCATCTCTAACGCAACTCTGAGTATCCTTACAGCTTCTGCATCGGCTGAATAGTCCGGTTGCAAAGCTCCGCCGATGAGCCACGTACCTAGTCCGATTGACGGTACTTTTGTTCCATCGTACAGCGTCTTGAAATCCATGCGACAGTCTAGCACCTCGCGTATAAATGTTTACTGATCTTTACGGTAAAAGAACGTACAGAATAAGCCGATAGGAACGAGTGCTGTCGCGTAGGTCCAGTCACCGCTACTCGTTATTTTGAATAAGAAGTAAAGCGCAAATGCTACGAGCACCATGCCTGCTTCGGACATGAAGAAACCCAAGAATGTCTTCTTGTTTTTCTTATCCGTAGTAGCTTGGTCGCGCGTCTCTGAGTTCTTGCGCACGGGCTTTTCTGAATGTTTTTTCGAGTTCACGATATGCCTCTTCAATTTCCTTCGTTACGGAAGGTTGCACTTTATCGAGTGCTTTAAGGAAGTATTCTTGCGAAACACTTACAGTGTTCGGGTCGTCACGAAGCGCAAGGATAGCTGCTTCGCGTACGACGCTTTCAATGTCAGCGCCTACATATCCTTCTGAGCGTGCGACGAGCACGTCAATATCAACGTCGGATGCGAGTGGCATGTTCTTGGTGTGAATGCCAAAGATGTTCTTTCTGCTCTCCGTGTCAGGAGCGCCCACCATGATGATGCGGTCAAAACGTCCTGGGCGCAAGAGTGCACTGTCAATAATATCGGGTCGGTTTGTTGCGCCGATAATAACTATGTCGTTGAGTTCTTGCAAGCCATCCATTTCGGTGAGGAGCTGGTTGACTACACGTTCCGTGACGCCTGAATCACTTGATATGCCGCGCTTCGGCGCAATCGAATCAATTTCATCAAAGAAGATGATCGTTGGGGCCGTTTGGCGTGCTTTTTCAAAGATCTTGCGAACCGCTTTTTCCGATTCGCCAACCCACTTACTCAGGAGTTCTGGACCTTTAACCACAATGAAGTTCGATTGCGATTCCGTTGCGACTGCTTTTGCGAGGAGGGTCTTACCAGTACCTGGCGGACCATAAAGTAGCACGCCCTTCGGAGGTTTAATGCCAAGGCGCTGGAAACTTGCTTTGTTGTTAATTGGCCATTCGACGGTCTCTTTGATTTCCTGCTTGACGCTTGCGAGGCCGCCGACATCATCCCACTTTACGTTCGGCACTTCGATAAGTACTTCGCGTAGAGCGGATGGACGTACAACTTTGAGTGCTTCCGTAAGGTCTTCTTGATGGATAACAAGCTTGTCAAGCACTTCTTGTGGAATTGGTTCGTCATTCTGACCCATTTTGATGTCGGGGAGAATCTTACGGATGACAATCATAGCAGCTTCTTTTGCTAAGCTTGATAGGTCTGCACCGACAAATCCGTGCGTCACGTCAGCAATGACTTCGAGGTTAACATCCTTGTCAAGTGGCATGTTACGCGTGTGGATTTTGAGAATATTCAGTCGACCTGGCTTGCCTGGTACGCCTATTTCGAGTTCACGATCGAAGCGACCTGGTCTGCGGAGTGCAGGGTCAAGCGAGTTCGGAATGTTGGTTGCTGCAATAACAACAACCTTTCCGCGGGACTTAAGTCCATCCATGATGGCAAGGAGCTGTGCAACAACACGTCGCTCGACTTCGCCTTTGGACTCCTCACGCTTACTTGCGATTGCGTCAATTTCATCAATAAATATAATGGAAGGAGCGTTTTTCTCTGCTTCCTCGAATTTCTTACGCAAATTCTCTTCGGATTGTCCGTAGTACTTACTCATAATTTCAGGACCGTTAATAAGAATGAAGTTTGAGTTGGTTTCAGACGCTACCGCTTTTGCGAGCAATGTCTTTCCTGTACCTGGCGGGCCATGGAGGAGCACTCCTTTTGGTGGGTCGATGCCGAGGCGTTCGAAGATTTCTGGGTGTTTGAGAGGTAGCTCCACCATTTCGCGTACTTTTTTGACTTCTTCGTCAAGACCACCAATGTCTTCGTACGTTACTTCAGGCAACTTTTCTTCTTTGAGCTCAGCTGCTTCAGGGTTGAAGTCGACAACAGTGTTTTCTGTAATGATAACTGCGCCCTTCGGCTGCGCTTCAGCGACCACGAACTTCAAGTCTCCAAGACCAAAGCCGATCATGTTCTCATCGAGCATGTTGAAGACTTCGTTAAAGAACGGCGAGCCTGACATCGTATTTCTGCGTCTACGTGTGCCACCAAGCGATACGACGTCGCCTTTCATAACAGCTCGGCCGAGTAAGCCTTGCTTGAAAATGATAGGATTCGCACGAATCATAATCCCCTTACGGGCAGGCGCAATGACTACTTTCTTTGCTTCCTTAATTTCGGCTTTGCGAACAGTAACGAAGTCAGAAATACTGGTCTTTGCGTTGCGGCGAATCAACCCGTCCAGGCGAATAATATTCAAGCCAATGTCGCCAGGGTATGCCCTATCTGCGATGCCGACCGTAATGCGCTCGCCTTCGATTTCAACGATGTCACCTGGGCGGCAGTCTATCTGGTGCATATACGAGCTATCAATGCGTACGATGCCTTTGTTGACATCGTCCTGGATAGCCTCTGCGACTTTGAGCTTTACTTCCTTGCGCATTACTTCTTCGCCTTAGCCGCCGGAGCCGCTTGCTTGGCTGCGGGCTTCACTTCAATACGCGGCAACTTGAAGGGTGCCGGTAAGTTCAAATCTTTTGCTAAGATAAGGGACTCCATACTCGTACGGGTGAGAACATTATTGAAGACTTTCTGCGTGAGTTCAGGGCCGAATTGCTTCGTTTTTGCGTAGGATGCAAGGGTGTCCTTGACTTCCTTTTCATTGCTAAGTACGAGTACTTCGCCTTCAAGGGTGAGTGTTGCAAAGCCTGGTTCATACTTGCTCGTGTGCTGAAATAAGAACATGAGGGCCTTTTGATTGCCTACAGGTGACTCCTTCACATCTAAAATCTTCGTCTGGTTTTGCACATTGAGCTTGCCAGCGGCTCCGCTCTTGCGCTCTCCTGCTATTTTCGTGAAATTGAATGCTATAACGCTCATGGTGTTCCTCCTAACCTCTTTACCCGTCCGCTATAGGGTCTGCGATAGGACCTTCATTTATAAATGTTATTACCCTTTGTCTAATGCAGTGCCGAGGCTAAGTTGGTAAACTGCAAAAACAGCATGAGTGCAGCAATCGCTAAAAATGCGAGCATAGCTGCGAGAAAATGATGGGGATGCGTTTTACGTGGCACTGCTATTTGCCGAGGGCTTGCAATAAAGTGTCCCATACGCGGATGGGGAGCAACCTTAAGCTCCCGGCGTAATCCACATGCTGAACAGGTAATCGAAGTGCGTTCTTTTGTAACGCGAGATACGCAATCGGGACTGTTACATTTTGGACAATTGCTCATACAGTACCTCTCACTCATGCGGGGGAGCATTCTTCCAGATGTGAATATATAAACCTTTGGTTGTCAATCTGGCGCCTGCACCCACTCATATTCCATGAGGTACTGCTGGGCTATCGTGGCGTTGTCAATAATGATAATGTTTTCTCGGTTACGACGATCACCTGATGATGTAGGGTTGTAGCTGCCGGTAACAACGTACCGTTTGTCTATGATGAATACTTTGTGGTGCAAGTCATGCGCGGCCTGCCAGTGGTGTGCGTCCAGTCGATCGCATTCACTAAAATCGTCAACCTGTCTATCTTCACAGATGCCTTCGACGTGTATACCTTGCTGCGCTTTTTTTATGAGCAAGTTCCCGATAGGATCGCTCGTGAAACTAAACGTCATGAATACAATCTCACTCTGCGCTTTTTCGAGCGTACGCAGCACAGCGTCCTCACACCCGTCGCCTGGGCAGAAGTAATTCTCAACAGGCATACCGCTCAGCGTCAGTTTGTGAATGATGCCTGGGCGAGGTGCTTTTGTCTCCATCGAGCGCCACTCTTTAGCATAATTGCGCGCAAGGATTTTAGAGTGTATGATGAGCATATTGTTTCGACTCAATTCACCGCCGTCAGTCGGATTGTAGCTCCCCGTAATTACTGTACTTCCATTGATAACGCAGAATTTGTCGTGCATAAGACCTGCGTGAACGTAGGGTGTACCGTACGCGCTGTTCGACTCATCGTCAGTAATAACGCGTGCGTTAGCGTTGATGAGCAGCTGCCTACTCTCCTTGCCTACATCATAAAGTGCGCAAATGATATCACCTCCGCCTGCCACCTCTGCATAGAAGCGTTCTTTACAATCAGGGCACATGACCACTTCTATACTTCCCTCTTCATGGCTCTGCCTGTACTGGTACCAGACTGCACATGCAAACACAGCCGCAAGCACGAAAACCATACAAACTATTTTGATTGAAGAGCGCATACACCCCCCTAGTCATGAGCGTTGATATGTCTTTCGAGGGTAAAATGGTCGTTTTTCGAGGGAAAAACGCCGAAAAATACGAAATGATTATAAATGCGTAGTTCCAGGAAACGACGATGTTGCTCACAAGGCAACTGAGGTCATACCAATGGCAGAAGTCTTAGCAAAAACTGGAATCAAGAGAGAATCAGGATGGCTGTACTTCGTTGACAAGAACGGAAACGCAGCACGCGCACGAATGGCACGCAAAGGCGAGAAAGTAGATCGCCGACAAGAAGTACTCGCAAAGACCGCAGTCAAGCGCGAGAAGGGATACCTATACTTCATTGACAAGCAGGGTAACGTCGCACGTGCTAAGATGGCACGCGGCGGCTCTGCCAAGAAGAAAGCAGCCAAGAAAGCTCCTGCAAAGAAGAAAACTGCTGCAAAGAAGAAGAAGTAAAATCTTTCATTAATCTTTTTTTTATGCTTCTTGGCTCGACGGTTCTTTTCCTTGCTCATCAGCACGCGTCACACTTGGATCATGCAGCGGCGTGGTAGCAGGGCCGTTGAGTACTTTTCCGAACGGGTCGAATCGTGAACCGTGACAAGGGCAGTCCCAGCTTTTCTCAGCAGAGTTCCAGTGCACAATGCAACCAAGGTGCGTGCATACTGCTGAGCGTTCGTGCAGAGTGCCGTGTGTATCGCGATACATAGCCAATTTTTTGACTCCTCGAGCAACGACAGCGCCTTCTCCACGAGCGATATTTTTTGTCTTCTCTTCGTCACCGCCTTTCACGAGATCTGTATACTGTGCCGCAACATTCAAATTCTCTTTCGTAAATGCTTTTATCGAGCTTCCACTCATATTGACACGTGCTGGGTCGTAGAGAGCAACCCAAGGGTTTTCTTTGCCGCTGATCATATCAGTGAGGAGCATGCCGGCTATCGTACCGTGTGTCATGCCGTTACCAGAGTCACCGCTAACCATGTAGACGCCTTCTTCGCCGGGCGTTTTGCCAATGTAGGCAACTCCATCAACTGGCTCAAGCACTTGGCCCGACCACGCATATTCTATTTTTGTAGCGCGCGGGAATCGTTCGCGAGCCCATGAAGCAAGTCGAGCAAAGCGTTCGTCAGCATCATCTTTTTGGCCTGTCTTGTGGTCCTCCCCGCCGACGAGGAGCAGGTCGTGTCCTAAACTTGCAGGCAGTTTTTGGATGCGAACGTAATGATAAGGCTCTTCATCGTCCCAGAATAATGCATTCGGTATCCCTTGTTTGGGTACACGTAGAGCAATCACAAATGTACGGTAGGGTGCTTGCTTTGTGTGAATAGCAAAGAGTGTATGAATAGGAGCGTTAGTAGCAACGATAACATTGTCAGCGTATACAGTCTTTCCTTGTTTGGTTTTCACCGATTTGACCGGTGCATCACTTATACTCATGACATGAGTGTCAGTATAGATAACACCGCCATGTTTCGTGATTGCTTGCGCAAGCCCAGCCAAGTATTTCATTGGATGAAAGATAGCTTGTCGAGGAAAGAGCAGAGCTTTACCAGTATCCACGCCAGGTAGTGGTGCATGCGTTACGTACTGCACATCCGCAAGTCCAGCGCGGTGAGCAGCCGCTAGTTCTCGGTCAAGTGTCTCCGTATCTCCGCCCGGAGGCATGAACAGAAATCCATCGACGTACTTGAAATCACACTGAATGCCTTCGGCTTCAACAATATACGCGATCGCTTCGATAGCTTTTGTGTGGCTTTGCGCAAGTAGCCGAGTTCGTTCCGGGCCGTGGGTTCGCTCCATGCGGTAGTAGCGGTCATCGAACGCATTTGATAGATGCGCCGTTGTTCTGCCAGTTTCACCGCTGCCGATAGTGCTGCTCTCAAGCACAATGACTTTTTTCCCTGCCTTTGCAAGCAAATATGCACTTGTGAGTCCCGCAATGCCCGCGCCAATGACGCATACTTGCGTATTTTCATCAGATGTAAGAGGGGAAAAACGAGGAATGCGAGCTGTATCAGTCCATGAGGACTGTAGTTTTCCTGACGTCCGAGGTTTCCGCTTCTGCATAGAAGAGACAAGATGGGGCCTTTTTAGAACCTTGTGAATCCGTCATAGCCACTAAAACCCAGTAATAATCCTCTATTACGTATTTTGGCTTAGTTTCTGCTTACTCATCTTGAGACGGTAGAAGTTTTCTCGCTCCATCTCATCCAAACGCAACGTAATGTGGTTCTTTGCCCTGTCCAGACGCGGGATGACTTCGAATTCCAGCGCATTTACGCGACGCTTCGTTTTTTCTATCTCAACGAGAAGCTTTCGGATGCTCGTCTCGATTTCAGCAGCAATAATGATCTTATCGATGAGGGATTCATATCCTTCAGCTGCTTCGGAGATAGAAACGGAATTAAAGAATTCAAGCTCGGTCTTCGTACCCTGTCCGGTAATTTTTGGTACTTGGACGCCGATAATGTTCTTTGTAGCAAGTTGTACCGCAGGGTTTTCTCGTACCGCAAGTGCTGTGCTGGTTACTCGCAGGTCTCCTTCAAGGACTCGCGCTATATTGATACGAGAAAGTGACGTGTGATACGCAGCATCAAGTTCCTTTCGGATGGTTTTGCTCTGCTTAAGCATCTGAAAAAACTCCATGATGAGGCCGTCTCGCTTCTTCTTGAGCAACTTGTGTCCGCTCTTGGCAAGTTTTATGCGCGCTTTTAATTTGATGAGTTCAGCGCGTGTTGCTTTAACGTTTTCTGCCATGGTTACTTCTTTTTCTGGAATTTCTCCTTGAGTTTAGCGTTGATTCTCGTGATTTCCTTATCAGGCATTTTCGAGAACAAGTCCCATGCAACATCGAGTGTTTTTGCAATTGTTCGGTTCTCGCTTCGCGGCTGAGTTACGAACTGGTCCTCGAATGCTTGGGCGAAGTGCAGAATACTTCGTTCTCGGTCAGCAAGTGCTTCTTCCCCAACGATAGCTACGAGGCCGCGCAAGTCACGTCCTTCTGCGTAAAACGCGTAGCACTGCTCGGAAACTGATTTGTGATCGTCGCGTGTCTTGCCTTCGCCGCTTCCAAGTAGACCCTGCAATCGTGATAGAGAAGGGAGGATGTCTATTGGCGGGTATACACCTCTACGGTGGAGTTCTCTTGACAAAACGATTTGTCCCTCAGTAATGTATCCTGTCAGATCAGGAATAGGGTGTGTCATGTCGTCCGCTGGCATTGTAAGAATAGGGATTTGTGTAACTGATCCTTTCTTTCCTCGCACGATACCTGCTCGCTCGTAAATCGATGCGAGGTCGGTGTACATGTAACCAGGATAGCCTCGTCGCCCTGGAATCTCTTGGCGCGCTGAGGAAATCTCACGCAAACTCTCACAGTAGTTCGTCATATCGGTGAGGATGACAAGAACGTGCATGTCTTTCTCGAACGCAAGGTATTCAGCAGCCGTGAGAGCCATTTTTGGTGTAAGCAGTCTTTCAATTGCTGCGTCGTTTGCGAGGTTGAGGAACACAACGGTTCTGTCGAGCGCTCCTGTTTCTTCGAAGTCTTGCATAAATCGCTGGGCTTCTTCGCTAGTGATGCCCATAGCAGCGAAAACGACGGCGAATTTTCCTTGTGCACCTGGCACAGCAGCTTGACGTGCAATCTGGAGTGCTAGTTCGTTATGCGGTAGACCGGAAGCCGAGAAAATAGGAAGCTTTTGTCCGCGCAGCAGTGAGTTCGTAGCGTCAATTGTCGAGATGCCAGTCTGAATGAAATCGCTTGGTTGCAAACGGCTGTACGGATTAATTGCTGCACCAATAATGTCAACTTGTTTCTCCGGGATCAATTCAGGACCGCCGTCAATTGGCTTGCCTGCACCGTTAAGAATTCGTCCAAGCATGTCGTCGGTGACGCCAAGCGTGATAGTTTTCCCTAGGAAGCGTGCGCTTGACTCGCGGTTTATACCGGTGGTACCTTCGAATACTTGTACAACAACAATATTGTCTGACGTGTCAAGTACCTGTCCGTTCTTAATGCCTTGCGGCGTGCGGATCTGAACAAGTTCTCCGTAACCAACCGGATCGGTTTTTTCAACGAAGACGAGTGGACCTTCTATGCGTGTGATTGTCTTATACTCTTTCATTTTTTCACCATTTTGAGGAATTCTTGTTCCATTTCCTTGCGAATGCTTTCGAGTTGCTCGACTGCATCCTTTTCGTACTTGATAATGAGTAGTTTGTCCTTTGCGGTTGCGTTCACGATATGATTTACACGAACGCCTTGTTCTGCTGCGCTCATCGCTAGCTTGTTGAAGTACAAAATTGCTTTCATCATAGCGTAGCTTTTCTTAAGGCTACAGTAACTGTCTACTTCGTGGAATGCGTTTTGCTGCAAGAACCCTTCACGAATGATACGTGCTGTCGCGAGCGTAATCTGCTGTTTTTCAGGCAAAGCATCTGAACCGACGAGTTGGACGATTTCTAAGAGCTTTTCCTCTTCTTGCAAAAGGACTCCGAGGTCGCGAATGCATTCTTTCCAGTCTTGAGCGACGTTTTCAATGTACCATACTTCAAGTAAGTCGTGGTAGAGACTGTATGAGGTAAGCCAGTTAATCGCTGGGAAGTGTCTTCGTTGCGAAAGCTTGTGATCAAGCGCCCAAAATGCTTTGATAACACGCAGCGTGTTTTGGGTGACAGGTTCTGAAAAGTCTCCGCCTGGAGGACTGACTGCTCCAATAATACTTACCGAGCCTTTTTTGCCGTTGAATGTTTCTACGCGCGCTGCACGCTCGTAGAACTGTGAAAGTCTTGTAGAGAGATAAGCAGGGTAACCTTCTTCACCGGGCATTTCTTCAAGTCGTGATCCAATCTCACGCATTGCTTCAGCCCAGCGACTCGTTGAGTCTGCCATCATGGCAACGTCGTAGCCCATGTCTCTGAAATATTCAGCAATAGTCACGCCGGTGTATACTGAAGCTTCACGCGCAGCAACTGGCATGTTTGAAGTGTTTGCAATAAGCACTGTTCGGTTCATAAGTGGTGCTCCGTTGCGTGGATCTTTAAGATGTGGGAATTCGACGAGAACTTCTGTCATCTCGTTGCCTCGCTCACCGCAGCCAACGTAAACAATGACATCAGCATCCGACCACTTAGCTAGTTGCTGACTGTTCACTGTTTTACCTGCTCCAAATGGACCAGGGAATGCTGCTGCTCCGCCTTTGCTGAGGGGGAAGAGTGTATCGAGCACTCGCTGTCCTGTAATAAGCGGTAGTTTTGGCTGCAGTTTTCGCAGTGATGGTCTTGAGAATCGTACCGGCCAACGGTTTGCCATTCGTAACTGCGTACCGTTATCGAGTGTACCTACTGCATCATGCACCTTGAAGCTGCCGCTGCGAATGTCTTTGAGCGTGCCGCTTACTCCGGGTGGAACCATGATGTAGTGCTTTGTACCAAGTTCATCAACGTGACCGAGCACAGCTCCCTGCGTAACTGCTTGGCCGCTTTTTGCTGTAGCGGTAAACTCCCATTTCTTTTCAGGATCAATAGCTGGGGCAGTAACTCCTCGTCCCAAGAAAACACCTGTAGCTTCTTCGAGTAATGAAAGTGGTCGCTGAATTCCATCGTAAATGCTTGAGAGTAAACCTGGACCAAGCTCAACGGAAAGAGGCTCAGGAGTGTGAACGACTTTGTCGCCTGGTCGCAGGCCGGTAGTATCTTCATAGACCTGAATAACTGTTCGCTCCCCTTTTATCTGGATGACTTCGCCAAGCAGTCCCTGGTCGCCAACGCGAACGAGATCGTACATGGAGGCGGTCATACCTGTGGCTACAACTACAGGTCCTGCGATTCGCACGAGCTGTCCTTGCGTGCCTACGCTTCGTTGCTCAGTATCCACAGATTTAGCTGCGGGTGTTTTCTTAAGTGCTGTTTTTGCTGCCATGTTTAATTGTCCTCGGTGTAAACATCGACGCCAATCGCTCGAATGATCTGGCGTCTAAGACTGCTTATGTCGCTTGCTTTCTCACTAAGCACGATCACGACAGGTCTTATATAATTTTCCATGATATATCTGTCTTGCGAGCTTATGCCTGCAATGCTTTTTTCGTCGACGATAAGTATGCCAATACCTGGTAGTTTAAGTGTGCTAAAGAGCAGGTCTATTCGTTCTTGTTCGTTAAGAGTGTCGGTATTCACTACAGTTTTAACACCAATGAGTTCGAAGCCAAGTGTAAATTCGTTTCCGCCAAACACCGCTACTTCAAGTGCGTTATCCATCTTACATCACGAGCTCCTGCTCGAGAAAGCTCTCGGGTACGCCGAGTTGTTTTCCTTTGATGAGCATGAATACATTGCGAATTTCATTTACTTTTGCAAAAAGATAACTTAGTACTATGTCAACGGATAGTGGGTGCTTATGCGAAAGGAGCTTTGTGTGCTTTAGTAAGTACAACTGCAAATGTCTCTCTAAATCTATAAGTGATCCTGTTTGTTCGTAGCTTTGTTGTGCGTGTGCGACTGCGTGGCGGAACGGAGTAGTTCGAAGTATGGTGAAGCACTCATCTATGTTTTCTGCTTGCAGTAATTTCTCGATGAGGTGTCGTCGTGATAGGGCGGCCATGTTCTCCTCGGGTCGGGTTGCTTTGCTGCGAATGATGTATCGATTGATGCGATCAGCGTTCGCGCCTTCACGTTTTAACTTAAGAATTGTAGTGATGTTTACGATATCAACTTCGAGTTGCAAAAACTCCTTGAATGCTTCTCCACCTTCTTTTATTCTGCTTGCTATGTCGAGTGTGGTGTGGAAGTATCGCTTCGTCAAATCGCTCTCAACGCCACTTAGGCCTCGTTCCTTATACTCGGATTCGAGATCTGTTGTGAATGGTAGCTTTACGGCGCGAATAATCTCCTCTACTGAACCGAGTTCGAACAGTTTGAGAAGCTGCGCCTTCTTGAGTGTGCCTGGCAAGAATAGATTTCCTACCCGGTCTGCTTTTTGCGAGCTGTGCTTTGCGCGAAGAATTGTTTTTATGTTCTGAATATCGTTGCGCCACAAGTATACGTCTATCAGAATACGTAAGTCATGTCCGCTTATGTGCTGCAGTTTTTCAACCGCTCTGCGGAAATTTCTGTTCACTGCATGTTCAACAAGCGTCACGCCATCTTCACTCACTGCGAGCTCGTCAATCTCGCGTTTGTACGTTGATTCTTCGAGAAACTGAATTATTTCAGGCAGTTCCATCTTGAGCATCTTTTCATAGTCTTGTCGAGAAAATAAGTTGCTGCGCATGACGATGGTGCGCACATATGTGTATGGCGAAGGTTCCACCGTTATTCGCTGCTTCTCAAGAAGGTTCATGAGAATAATTGCTCCGTAAGATCGGCGATTGTACGTTCACGAACCGTATCCAAAATTGTTTCGAACGTATAATCGATTCGTACCGACCCGCTTGCGTCTTCAGCTGTAAAGCCGCCACTAACTTGTGGATCTGCAATAACTGACGCCTGAGGAAATTCTTTACTGAGCACAGCCACATCTTTGCTATTGCATCGACATTTTTTTACGTCGATTGCGTTGTTTGCTTTCGAAGCAAGTGTTTTGTGTAGTTGTGCTCGATCGGCGGCTGGCATGTTTGCAAGCATTGATTGAAGCTGCACGAATACATCATCAACTGCCTTTCGTTTCTCTTCAAGCAAAATTGTTTTCCTGATGAACTGCGCTGATGCTTGTTCTTTTCGTTCAAGTGCTTCAAGTGTACGCTTCGTTTGCTCTTCATGAGCTTCTCGCTTTCGCTGAATTTGCTCTTGCGCTTCTTGTGTGATGCGTTGACTTTCTACGCGTCCTTGCTGCAGCACTGCCTCTACTTCTGCTTTGGTTTTATCCTGTACTGCCCGCTTGACGTCTTCTAGACTCACGAGTTCTTAACCTGCTAGGCCGAGAATCATGATTGCAACGACAAGGCCGAAGATGACGAGCGTTTCTGGAAGTACGGTAAGAATGAGTCCTTTACCGAAAAGCTCTTCTTTCTCTGCCATAGCGCCTATAGCTGCTGCGCCGATGGTTTTTTCTGCCATAGCTGCTGCGATTGCTGTGCTGCCGATTGCGATTGCCGCGCTTAGCGCGTATATTGCGCCGTTTTCTATTGCCATATTTATTGTTCCTCCAACGTTTGTATCCTGTTCACTCCCTGTCAACTCCAAACGGTTTATAAGGTTTTCCTCCTCCCTCGTAGAACTTACTGAAAAATTCTACGTAGTGGAGTCGTAGGCTGTGTAGGAATGGTCCGATGATGCCAAGCGCAAGATTAATTGCGTGGCCAACTATGAGTAAAAGCACGCCAGCAATAATGCCGCCAACACTGTGGCTTGCAAACATGCCGCCTGCCATTTCATTCACGACAATTGCCAGGAGTGCCGAAGCGACTCCGATTGCCATGAGTCTTGCGTAGGAGAGAATGTTGCTGAATATTCCAGGTAATTCAACAAGGCCTTTGATGCCTTCTCCTAAGTAAATAAGTACTATGCTTGCTGCGCCGAGTACGTAGCCGTAGATTGCGGTTGGCCACTGCATGAGTGCGCCGCCTGCTATGAGTCCAACAGCAACAAGCAACACCAACCAACTAAGTTTTGCTGCGAATGCTTTGAATGTGCCGTGGTGGTGTAGTTCATTCACAAAGCCAATAATGAGGCCTATCGTAATGTGGATGATGCCTGCTGCAACTGCTACGTAGAGTAGTGTTGTCATGTCGTGTGCGCGGTGAATGAGCGGGTGTAGGTGTATGTGCCCAATCTCTTCTGCCCCAAAGAACTCGCCGAATACAAACCCGAACACGATGCTTGCAATTGCGCTCAATATGAGAATGCTTGCAAGGCTTCTCATCATGGTGTTTTTCTTTGCCGTCATGCGTAGTACACTAAAGAGTATGAGCATGACTAAGCCGTAGCCGATATCGCCGAGCATAAAGCCGAAGAATATTGGGAACGAGAGAAACATAAGCGAGCTAGGATCAATTTCCTTGTAGCTTGGTAGCGTGTAGAGGGAGAGAAGTGACTCGAATGGTGAGACAAGCAAACTGTTCTTGAGTTTAACTGGTGCTTCTTCTTTTGTGCTCAGTACTTCTAGGTGGAATTCATTGTGCAGCTGCGTACTCAGATCGCTGCGAAGTTGCTCAAGATTATTTTTTGGTACCCAGCCGTTTGCGATGAATGAATTTTTTGTTACGCCAAAGCGCAGCGGTGTTTGTGCTTTTGTTGCTTCTTCGCTTAGGAGCTGTTCTGCTGCAAGCAAGAAGCCTCCTTTCTCATCGCGCAGTCGCGTAAGTTGTTCATGCACGTATTGCAGTTCCCGCTTTTTGGTGTGCATAGTTTTGTCCAGTCCTGCGAGGTGTTCGTCGAATGAAGTGGTTAAGCGTGTTATCTGTGTTACGTCTATTGGCGAGAAACCTTTTGCGTCAAGCACTTTTCTGCTTGCCTCGGCTTTCTCTTTATCCACGATGAGCAGTATGCCGTTTCCTTCGTGTTGTTGTTCGAGATAGTGCGACTTGGTAATATGGGAAAGTTCCGCCTCAAGACCTGTTTTGTCTTTGACGGTGCCAAAAATAAACGCGAGGTGTGCGCTATCGTGTAGTAGTGCCGGGCTTATTTTTACCCACCGTACGGATTGGTAGAAATCGAAGTCGCGCGTGATTTCTGTTACTGTGCTGTCTAGATCGCGAACTTGCGTGACGAGTTGTGTTACGCTCGAGTGTAATTTGTTTATCTCGTGCTCAATATCTCCGCGCAACTCTGCAAGCGGAGTGGTTGGTTGAACACCAAGACTGTGGAGCAAGCTACGCGATTTGACGAGTAGATCAGCAAAATCTGCTGATCCTGGCAGTGGACTTCCAATATCTATGGCTCCTTTGGTGTGCTCAACGATGTGGAGAACGCCTGCTTTGTAGAGTATCTCGATTGTCTTGTGCAGATGTTTGTTGGGCGCGACAATTGCGACGCGCGACATTCGTTCAGGATAGTTCATGCTCGACGTAGTCCGTGAAGGTGGCAAGCATTTGTTTTGCTGCCTGTGGTATCTTTGGCTGTACAGATTTACTCAGGGTTGCAGCGTCTTTTTTCGCTGCTGCAACGCTTTGTTCTTTTTCTTTGTGCAGCCTCTCCGTCCACTCACGGATAGCCGCCTCGCGCTGCGTATCAAGAGAATTTTCAGCATCTTGGACAAGCGTCATTGCTTGTTCGTGTGCTTTATGGATAGCAGCTTCTTTATCGTGGTTCGCTTTTTGGAGTTGTTTTGCGTATTGTTCCTCAAGCGCCAAGATTTCTTCGACCAATTGCTTAGACATAGAGGCAAGCAAAAACCGATGTTTATAAGCCTTTTGGCCTATTTATTGCAGAGTGCAGCGAGCTGACGCTCGACACAGATATCATTGCAGCACACCCTTATAACGTGCGAATCTCTATAATCGAGGTCGCCGAGTGTGAACTGACGCGTATACTCTTGAAAATCACATGAGGTGCGGCAATCAGGATCGAGTTTACGTTCGGTGCGAAGGTATTTGCTGTTCACAAAAACGTCACACGTGTCGGGGACTTGGTATGATTGGAATCGCATGCTCATTATGACTGTGCGCTGGTAGTTGTCCGATTTTGTACAGCTTGCTCCTTCAGCGTCGGCGAATCGTACGGCAGTTATTGTGTAGAGTCCTCGTACGACCGTGTTGCTGTACAAACCATATTTTTCTTGCTCGTCAAGGACTGTTTTGCTTGTTGTTGCTGATGAGCTGATGAGGACAAAAACGAGAAGCGTGATGAGTATGCCTCCAGCGAGCGCTATGATGAGGAAAAGCATGACTCTGGGTGGTTCCTCAGCGCGTCGGTTCATGGAATTTTGCGATGCTGCGGATGGTTCCTGGGTATGCTTGTTCAAATGCTATGAGGTCCTCAGTCAAGTTATCTATAGGTACGGGCAGTGCTGGTTTGAAAAACATTTGTAGTTCTTCAAGAGTGATACTCTTTGGGAAATGGTGCTCCAATTCCTGTGTTTGCCCGAGTAAGTAGCGTATTGTCGCGGCAGCTTGCGTTTCCATGCAGCCGGGGCAGTTTCCTGCTTCATCGATGGTGATCTCACGCTTTGCGAGTTCGCACAGTGCTTTGACTGCGTCGGAGAAGTAACCGGGTGTGGGGCGCAGATGTACGCTGTCGGGTGCTTCCTTTCGCACAAGGCGGCTCAGGAGTGCTTCAAAGCATGCTTCACAGTAGGGCATGGCTCTGCGTACGAGTTGTATCGATCCGGGTTTACCACAGGCGCAGCGCATTTTTAAAGTAACTATCTGGTAATGGTGACAGGTGATAAAGTATATATAGGGGTGTCTTCATTCTCAAGTAATCACCTCTTTTTCCCGGGAAGGTTGCGTGCAAACGCAACCTTCTTGGGTCGGTGGCTTTCTTTGACCTTACTTGACTGCCGGTGAAGCTGCATGATGAATGCCGTTACGAGGGCGCCAAGCACGATGCCCATACCGAATACAAGAAGCATGTTCTTATCGACACTGAGTGTATCTTTTCGCGGTGGGAAGTAGATCTCCAAGTTTCCCAGCTCAAGACTATACTCCGCATAGAGCGCTGCCGAGTATGGTTCTCGGCTGAGGAGTTGGTTGCTGTACTCAGTATAACTGTATCCGAGGATTGGGAATACGTCTTGATCGGCTTGTCGTGCGAGTTGGTTGTAGCTTGTCGCGAGTTTCTCTCGTACGACACCTTCGAACTCGTTTTCAGGAACGTAAACTGCGGTGAGGAGCGCGTTTGCTTCTGCTTTTGCTTGCGAGGCTTGCAGCAAACACAGACTGTGCTCTTCGCGCTGCGCTGAGTCGTACGCAACTTTGAGTGAGCGCTCAAGTCCTGCCGTGTAGCCTGGGAAAATATAGGCCAGATAGTTGATTCGCTCTTGTGCTTCATCGAGTTTTTGTCTACAGGAGAGTGCAAGTCGTTCTTGCGTTATATCCACATTTTTGCTCGGTACCTTTCCAAGCATACTGTACCAAGCGCCTGCTGTTTCGAGTCGCTCGTACGCGTAGGCGAGTTGGTTTCCATCGAGCGAACTCATGTTCATCTCCTGAAGTATTTCTTCAACTTCTGAGAGTCGCTCAAAGACGATGAGTTGTATTTCTAAGTCTGCAATGGTGCTCGGTTGCTGTTTGTGAATGGCGTCTTCAAGCCGGGTATGCTCGCGCAGTATCTGCAAAAATACGGTGTGGCGAGTTTCATTGCTTGCATTGCGTAAGAGGATGCTTTGTGCACGTAGTGCAGAGGAGAAGCAGAGTGACGCTGCTGTATAGTGTGCTCCGTCGCGGGATGCGTTTCGTCCGCGTGCAAGAGGATCGAGTGCTCCTTGGGTTTCATTTCCTGCTTCAAGCTCGCTTGTCAGCATGGCTGCATGCTCGCACAGTGTGTCGCTTACACGTTGCATGCCCTGAATGTATCCTTGCGGTGGTGTAATGTTTCTTGGTGGTGGGGCTTGTTTGCCTGTGAAGTAGAATATTGCTTCGTCAAGATTGCGAATGCGCACGACATCTATGTCGTAGATCCTCTCGAGCGGGACATCGGTCGTTTCATTCGTCTCCCACGCGGGGATGAGTACTCGCTCAAAGTCCGCGGCCGCTGCTCCTGCTACTTTTGCTCGGACGCCTCCTACGGGTCCGATGATGCCTCCGCTCATGATTGCGCCAGTCATTGCTGTACGATTATTGATCGGGAGCTCTTCGAGTAGTGCATATGTCAGTACGGCTGTTGCTCCACCTGCACTCGGTCCGCCGATGACACTTGATCGCACATTGATGATGTAGAAAAAGTCGAACTTGCTGCAATCAACTCTCGAGCGCTGGCACGCAATTTCTTTTGCTACTCGTGTGCTGACTTGCGTGTCGATTTTTGTAAGTGGAAAACTTTCGATGTATACAGCGCCTGTGCCTGGTTTGATTTCGAGAAAAATGTCTGCGATGCCTCCAACGGTGCTGTTTTCATCCACTACGGAGAGTGCAGTGATATGCGCACTACGTGCGGCTGCAAATGGAAGGAGTAAGAGGAAGCACAGAAAGAATATTCTTTTCACGGTTGCGGCACCACGTAGAGTCGATCTTCAACAACGCTCACCATAACTTGCTCACCAGCCGTGAGTTCCGAGAATTCAGGTAGCGAATTGGCTACAGGCACTGTTTGGTATGTTTCTGGGTCGAGGACAGTGAGGGTGGGTCGAACGGTCACTACGCTTGTGGGTACGAGGGTGTGCGTTTCATATTCGTTATTGCATGGCACGCTTTGTACTTTGCCTGAGGTGATGTCCATGCCTTTGAGCATTTTGCCCATGTTCGTGATGAGAAAGAGCTTTGTTCCTGCGGTGATGAGTGAGCCTTTCCAAAACTTTGGCAGTCGAAGGCACGCGTTTACTCGGTAGAGGTTTTTGCTTGTGAGACTGTCGTAGCTAAAGTGCTGTGCTCGTATCGTTAGTTCTCCGCCAAACTTGCTGTGCACTTCGCGTGCGACGTTTTGGAGGATACGGTGGTCTGTTACGTAGTAGTCGATGCCGCCTGTAACGTCTTTCACGCCGCTCATTGCGCGTCCGAGGAGTCGCTCTATCTCGTGTGATACTGTTTCGTTTCCTCTGCGCAACTGCAGAATGCCTGTGAAATACGCGTTGGCGAGTCGTTCGCACTCGGTACATCGATTGCCTTGTATGAGTAGTGGAACTTCGTAGTATTCTTCGTACGCTTCGCCTTGTCCATCTGCAGAGCCAATGATTGTTAGTTGTAGCATTTGCTTACCTGGGACTGGTTCGACTGGCTCGAGCATCATGCCTTCGATATGCGAGCCTTGACTGAAGTCAATATTGCGCTCCACTTGACGCTCGACCACTTCTTGCAAATCTCGCTTGATCCAACTACTTCTCACGAATGCTTTGAAGCATACGGGACACACGGTGACTACCACTGATTTTATTCGTTTGACAAGTGGTTGGAGCTCTCGCATGCACTCGAGGCAGAACTGGTGTTCTGTGGGTTTTCCGCATCGTGGACAAAAGCTCATAAGACGTTATATAAGCAGAATAGGTAGGGCTATTTAAATCGTATGCACGATATGCGATAGAAACAAGGATTATTCTGCACAGGATTTAAAAAGCGATTCGCATTCGATGCCTGTGTGAACGCGCAGAAAAAACAGCAACTACGCACACTCTGGAAAAAAACTCGCGCGTTTCTCGCGGATGATTCAAGTATACTCTCTTGGCTCGTCAATTTACTCATAGCATTCGTTGTCATTAAGTTCATCATCTATCCTGTCTTGAGCCTGCTCTTTGGCTCTACGCTTCCTGTTGTCGCCGTTGTTTCAAGCAGTATGGACCACGGTGCTGTGGACGGCACTATTTGCGGTAAGCGCGCCGATTCTGTTCACGGGTTTGATGAGTATTGGAACCAGTGTGGTGGGTGGTATGAAGCGCGAGGCATAACGAAGGCCGAGTTCTCCGAGTATCCATTCCGACGCGGCTTTGACAAAGGAGATATTATGGTGCTCGTCGGGCCATCTCGAAGTGAGATTAAGCAAGGCGACATTTTGGTGTTCGAAGCGCAGCAACAGTATCCTATTATTCACCGACTTGTCAATGTGACGACGGTAGACGGTGAGATTATTCGGTCAACGAAAGGCGACCACAACGCCGACCAGATTAGTGAGTACATGGTTGCGAGTGCCCTTGGCGCATCGAGGTGCCATACAAAAGGCATGCCCGCACCGTGTCCAATTGGTGAACCTGTAACCAGAATAACTCCTGGTGCTGTTCGCGTTATCGATGAAACTTACATCACCGACGATCAAGTTATTGGAAAAGCCGTGCTTCGCGTGCCGTGGCTTGGCTGGGTAAAGATTTGGTTTACGGATCTGCTTTCCCTTATCTTCTAAAGTAATTTATAGTGCTTCTAGAACTGTTTTCGCATGCGAACGTACTGGCAGTATGCTGCACTGGCGTGCCTTGTACTTGGTGGAATTCTATCGGTTGCGTTGCAGATCAAGGTTGCCGTTGTACTGTTTGGGCTCGCGGTTTTGTTTGGGTGCGCGACCAAAGACAGCGTTTTTTCTAAGCACTTTGGTGTGTTGCTGCTTTCGTTTGCAGTACTAGCGTTTACTCCTATCACGACCGACACAAGTACGAGCCATATGCTGCTCATGGGTGTGTGCTGCGCATCTGCCGTGTTGCTCCCTCATCTACTTCTCTACAAGTCTAAGACGTTGCGCTGGCGGTGGTTTTCTGAAAAGCAGTGGTCTCGCTCCGCGATTGGGTATTTGGTACTTGCAGTTATTCTTGCTACTGTAATTCTGCCGTGGTACTTTCATGCCTTCCCGTCTGTGCCTGCAAAATGGCCGATGCCTAAACAGTATTCTACAGAGTCAACGCTTCGTTTGTTTATTGGTACGAATGCACTTGGGTTTTGGGATGAATTATTCTTCATCAATACAGTATTTGTTGTTTTGCTCCGCTTTTTCCCGTTCTGGGTGGCGAATGTTTCGCAAGCATTGCTTTTCACTGGTTTTCTGTATGAGCTCGGGTTTATCGCTATTGGACCGCTGCTCATTTTTCCTTTCACGCTGCTGCAAGGTCTTGCGTTTCGAAGGACGGAATCGATCACGTATGTAATCATATTGCACTTGCTCATTGATGCTGTGCTTTTTTTGACGATCATGGAATACTATTATCCGGGTTATGCTGCTTGGTTGCCATTCTAAGCAGCGCAATACATAGTTTCTATATAGAAACAAATTATTGTGACAAGGCAAAGCTTAAATAGACGCCAAAAAGTGTATCGTTTTATGCAATTCTGTCCGAAGTGCAAAGCAATCCTCATCCCAAAGATGCAGGGCAAGAAAAAAGTTATCGCCTGTAGCTGCGGCTACGTAGATAAGAAAGGCGAAGCAGATCCTATTGTTGAGAAGGTCAAGCACGCCGACGCGATCAAGATCGTAAGTGAGTCAGAAAAAGATATCCTGCCTACGGCAAAAGCGAAGTGTCCAAACTGCGCAAACGACGAAGCCTACTTCTGGATGCAGCAAACAAGAGCAGGCGACGAGCCAGAAACACGATTCTTCAAATGCACCAAGTGTAAACACACATGGCGCGACTACAGCTAAGTAACATCAGGTATTGGTGTTGTGTTCGCAGGGCAGTGTCCTAATTCCCATCGTACGATATTCTCACCACTACAGATTGCGCAAGGTGATTCTCGTTGTGTCGTTCGGTTCTGCATATCGTAACCACACGTCGGTGTCTCAATGTTTGGATACGCAAAACAACCGCCGAGGCGTTCTTGTGGACAAGTGCCTGTTGTTGTCGTGATGGGTTTGCTTACATCTGCACATGCACCTGGTGTCGTGTAGATGACATCTTGATCAAGCGACGCTTCCCCTATATTCCCAAACGTTTTCGCACACGGATATGACTCACATAATTTCGCTCCTGAGTACCAGCCACACACAGGTGCAAGCTCATTGGTAATTACTGTAGTAGGTGCGGCGTGATGGTATACACAACCACAACCATTGTCATTCGAAAACGCTGCGTTAGGGTTGCACGCGCCTTGCGGCGACGTGCATCTTCCCGATGGTTCATAAAAGTCGAACACTTGCGTGTACGCGAGGAAGGTAGAACGATCCGCGACCTCGGTGTATTCCTTTCCCTGAAAGTCGTTAAAGTGTTTCGTGCCATCCATGCACGTACGGATATCGCAGTGTTCGCCCTGATGCCCCGTCGTCATACCGTCAGGGCAGATGTATCCTATCATAGGACAGTAAGTGACTACTTCGCGATTCGAGCACGCGACGAGAAGTAAACACAGTGCCACAATAAGCAGTAGTCGCATACCTGCCACTGCCTGTTTGCCTTATTTAATATTTCGACGTGACTCGTCAAGATCTTCAAACTCGCCGTAGTCCTGCAACAACTCTTCGCCTTTATCGATGTCACGGGTAGCAACAATACCTTCTTCGGTTAAAGTGACATTACCATTTTTGCTGTGATTGCAGAAACGAATGTCATCATGAGCTAAGTGCCAAAAGCCCATGGTGTCCTTGAAGCCATAGTGAGCGATGTGGGCTTGCTCTTCAGGCGCAAGCATCTCAAAGGCTGCTTTGCTCAAGACTAAGTCGAGATCAGGATTTGAGGTGTACACTAACTGCTCTTGTGCAATTGGTTCATCGGCGAATAAGCCAAGACCGTGGACGCCGCTTTCTTTGACAATTACTTTAACGTGGAACATGTGCTCACCGGAAAAATTTTGCAAGTTTCGGACCCGACTGGGACTGGTAGTTGCTTTTCTTTTGTACGTTGTATATGATTGTGCTGGGCTCAAGTAATTTCACAAAGAGCACCGGCGCCACTGGCGTGCCGTGCAACAACGTGAGCGAGTTGTCGTGACTTCGTACTTCAAGCGTTGTCGTCGCTCCAAGTAATTCGCCGCCGCCATAGCCGAACCCTGCATCGTAAAAACCTGCGTAATGGCTGCGGAATTCACCGAACTCTGGTCGAAATGGCGGGATCCACCCTGCGTATGCGTGTGGAAAGCGGATGTGCTCGAGTGTGCTGAGGATGTAAAACTCGTCACGCTCAAGTGTAATGGACTCTGCGTTGCCCGGAATTGGTTCCCAAAATAACTCTGCAGGATTGTCGAGGCGAAGCAAGTCGACGACTGCATTCGTATACTTTGCACGGTAGCCAGCAACATCGCTCTTCAAATTGAGCCGCATGATGATGCCGGTGCGCGCGTTGAGTTCCTCGAGTTTGGCGTGCTCGCCATTGACGTAGATGAGCTTGTGCTCGGAAGCAAGCTGTTTGGCTTCCGCGTCTGAAAGCACGGGTTCTCCAATAGCGAACCACGCTTGATTGAGCGAAATTCCTTCTTGCACTCTAATAAGAAATGAATTTGAGCTGATGAATAAGTAGAGCTTACCCTTGTAACCGGCAGGGATAAAATCGTAGCGCTCATTGTGGTCGGTAAGCAAGCGTGTTTGTACATCGATGCGACCGGTGCTTGATTTGCTATCGGACTGACCCTTAATGTGCTCGGGTAGCGCTGCTTCCACGGCAAGTTCGGCGATGTAGACTGCGTTTCGCTCAAGAATCGTCGGTTTGCTCAGATCAAGTTCATCGATCGCGAGCTCGTCAACAACATCTTGCACTGTTTCGGTAAGTCGTGGCAAGCGAATGCTGCGCATGCGCCAACACCTTGTTCCCAGCGGCAAATCAATAGAGTTAGGCTGCACAAGTTTTTCTGCATCGTGCACGGTGAGTTGGTTATTCGCGACTAACTTGAGAATCGCTTGACTGGGGAGCAATCCGTATCGCATGGAAGGCGATTCCTCGTGAGACTTTTATACTTTCCCGTTCACGTTCGGAAAAGCTACTCTTCTTCCTCAGTTTCTTCGAAGTCTGAAAGCTGTTTGCTACGCTTACTTGCGTTGTAGCTGACTGTCATAGTTCGTTCCTACGGAGTTCGTCTTTTAAAGTCTGTGGTAGTGTAGACTAGGAACTGCAGTACGTATGCTATCGCTTGCGCTCGCCTTTTACCGCTTCGCCCCATGCCATAAGAGACTCGCAAGAGCTTGAAACAACCTCAAGCGACTTCGTATCAACCTTTACATTGCAAATAGCGTACGTTTGTGTGATGAAGCTGATGTTCCACACTTGTCCTACAGCTAAGTGTTGCAGCAGAATGATGGTTTTCGCGGCATCGTTTCCTGGGTACTTCTCTTTTTGGAGCATGTGCGCGACGTCAAGCGCGGTGTCGCTGTCAGCTTCAATCTCGTCCATATGTAGCTCTCTCACACCAGATTCTTTTTTGAAAACCTCGCTTGGAGGGTTGCGCGTTATCTCGTTGCCCACTGTAAAGACCACGATGCGATCTTCTTTTCTGTTGTAGAATCCAATCTGCCACTCGCCAATCACCTGCTTGTCGTCCATGTAAAATCCGTGCGCGAGATAGTGGTCGGGATTTTCTGCTTGCCACGCTAAAAACTCTTTACTGTTGCGTAAAATTTCGAGTGCTTGTTTGAATTGCATGCGCGCTACACTCAAGTTGTCGTCTATAAACCTTGCGTTTTTGGTCACTACGTATGAATTCTTTTCAATAGAGTCTATACTTGCAGAATTCATGCGATATATGCTTTGCAGAATTATTTTCTAGCTCGAAATATTTATATACCCACTTCCCAGGAAAGCGACTTACAGCAACATGGTTTCGCAGCAAGCAACCACAACTTCTGGATGGAAGAAACTCGTCAGCAACTCCGACACTATTTCATTTATGAAAAATAGGGGGGACTACTCTATCATTATTGAAGCGCGCCACTACGATACGGGTTGGGAAATCGTTCGTAAGTACGTTGGAGCAGACGTAAACTTCACAGAGCAGTACTCCGCAGGAAGTGTTGATGAGGTGAAATCGCTTGTCAACCGCCTCAAAAGTGAGCGCGAACTCTCTTCAACCGAAATCAAGAGCATCTCACAGTTCAAGAAAAAACAGATTCGCCTCGACCTCAAGCGCGTCTACCAAGAGCGCAACACGGAGAAGTGGACATTTGCATTCAACAATGTATTCAGTAACATCGTGACTATTCACTACGGCAAAACTATCACGGTTGACGTGTGCATGGAAGAACGCCTCAAGTACATTGAAGAAAAGATTGTGATGAAGCTCTTCGAAAGCTTCGGTCTTGATGAGAATGATCACGATACCGAGCTTTCAATCTACTATTTCACGAAGAAAACCAACTACTTCTTTGAGTCTGAGGAAGAAGAAGTACTTGTTGGATAGAAGACTGCTTGTTCTAATTGGATTATTGCCATCATAAGAGAATATTTGGTGAAATCTTCGCGGCTCATTCTTCCGTGAGTTAGTAGCCCAATGATTCCGCCAGGTGCTGCACCGAGTTTATCGTGTGTAGTGTACTCGAGTTGTCGAAACGCTTGGCTCGCGTCTGCTTTTCCTGCGAGAATGAGCTGCGTTACCGGCACGGGCCATTCGTACGCTGGTGATAGACCAAGGTAGATGGTTTTACCATCGTAGATTGCACATGCTCCTACTTCCATGAAGCCTGAGTGTGTATGAGGTACTTCTATGAGGCCTCCTTCAAGACCGATGCTGTAGGTGCAGTTGCTGAACGCTTCTTTGGCGCGGTAGATGGCTCCTTCCACAGTTTCTTGCATACTCTTGGGGTGGCCAAACTCTGGCACCTGAATGTTTGCGCCCTCAATAGTGGGGTGCGTGAATAGGGATGGATACAGTGCAATTGCTTGCTCGACCGCAGCAATCTTTACCTTGTTTTGAGAGCCAACAGCGATTCGCACAGAGCAGAGAATTGTACAGTTATTTAACAAGTTTTTTGACTGCTTTTACGAGCTGTGCTGGTGTATCAACAAGCGCGTCGGGCTTCGCAGCTTTTAGTGCTTTTTTACTGTTGTAGCCCCAGCTCACTGAAATTACTTTTACTCCTGCTTTTCGACACGCTTCGATGTCGCGCAACTCATCCCCTACGTAGATAACTTCTTCTGCAGTGAGCTTGAGTTCTTTGAGCGCACGCTTTATCACGACGTGCTTGCCTAAAATTGAGCTGTCAGAATATACTGCATCTACTTCGATTTTGTACTTGTTGATGCCGTGCCGAATAGCGTCGGCAGAGTTGGAGCTGAGAATGGCTGTGACGTACTCTTCGCCTAAGACACTGACGACTTCTGCCATGCCTTCAAAGAGCTGTGCGCGCTGCATGTCATCTTGAATGACTGCGCGGATGCGTCGATGCGCTTCAGGGAATTTCCACAACGGTAGCTTGGTCTTGCGCAAGACTTGCAGTGCTGTGAGGTCTCGCATCGGTTCTACATCAGTGATAGGTGCATAGCCCATGTCTTTGAGTACGCTGTTCGCTCCTCGTAACATAATAGAAAATGTGTCTGCTATGGTGCCGTCGTAATCGAAAATGACTGCGCGAATCATAGAAGCCTACGCCAAGGGTGCTTTATTTGCTTTTACTCTTTTTCGCAGCTTTCTTTACTGGGCCTTTATCTTTCAAATTGATGAATTTGCCTGTTGGACCTGGGTTGAGCACGAGTGATTTTCCTATTTTGTCTTGGTTGCCGAAGTTTTCATGGATGTGTCCGCACAGAACAAGGAATGGTTGTAGTCGTTCGACAACTGCGCGTCGCGTTTTGCATCCTGTGAACTCGAAGCCTTCTTTGTAGTCGAGTGAGGTTCCATGTGGTGGTCCATGAAACATGATGATGCGGTTGGCTTTGGGTTTGAGGTTCTTTGCGAATTTCTCAAGTTGCGGATCTTGTCGCGCGAAGCCTCCTCCTCCCCAGCCGAGAACAGAGACGTTTTGGAATTCTTTTTCCTGCTTATGTACAAAGTGGAGGTTGGGGAACTGTTCATTGACATCTGCAAGGATATCTTCGTCTTCGTGGTTCCCGTGAATCAGGAATACTGGTTTGCCCCAGTCGTTCATGGCTTCGAGAATGTCGAGTAGTGCCATGCCAAATATGCTCATGTCTCCTGCGCACAGAATCAAGTCTGCTTGCTTTGATCGCTTAGTGAGTTCTTCGAGTGCACCGTGATGTGCGTGCAAATCGGTAAATGCAAGTATGCGCATGCGCTGTTGGTAGCGCGTCGGTAGAAAAGCTTTCTCATTTTGTATTGCTTATGCGCATGATACGTGTATCTTTTCGTTGTTTCAGAAAGAGCTCCCGGTAGCTTTATATATGAAATATGACACTAAAAGGTACAAGAGTATACGGAAAACCACACCAGTATACTCAGAGTGAATCGGCGGTGCCGAAGAGTACCAGGAAAACATCAACCCGCTGTCGTGCAGACAACTGCGACGACACCATGCGGTCCCTGTACTCCACACCGACACCCGAAAGCACAAATCGCCCCCCGAGAATGACTGGAGTCAAAGCCGCGAAACGGCAACCACCAGCCCACACACAGTACAGATACCCAGAGGGAACTACCTGGGAAAAGACCGGACCAAACCGCAGCAACAGAAACCTACAAAGCAACCCGGAAAAAAGAGCGTGAAAACATGAAACAAAAAACCGCGAGCATCCATTGGACTCGCACAACCACTAAGTACCGAGGTGAACGAACATGAAAAACTTTAACGTACCCGATGCGTTGATTCGGATCATGTTCCTAGTCAACGGCGATAGTGTCGCGTAAACACGCAACACTATCGAACTTTTTTTCCACTCACACATCCACAACGTGCGAAGGAACCAATAAGGCCGCACGAATTCCAATCACAAAAAACAACAACAGCAACAAAGAGGTGAAGAAACATGACGAACTACAACGTACCGGAGCAGCTCATCAGGATAATGTTCCTGGTGAACGGCGATACAGCTCCTCAACACGCCGTTCATTGATTACCAGTATCCAAGCAAAGGCATACAATGCCGGAACTGATGTATAGTCAACACGCAAGCCACGATGGAACCGCAAGGGCCGTGGCAAGTAGTAATTGCAGAGACTGCTCGCGCGGAGACGAACGGAACCTTTTTTCCAATCCAACACATCCACCACCACACACCCCTGCTCCGAAAGGAGCAGGGTCACACTCATTGGCCAAGCGAGGGAACCGAAAGGGCCGCTTGGTCGTTCACACTCATCCAACTACGGAAGGGAAACACAGAAACAAAAAAACAACAGCAACAAAGGTGAAAAACATGATGAAAACAATGCACTACAATGTGCCCAACCAACTTATTCGAACAAGATACTTAGTCAATGGGGATCATTGACATACCTAGCCGCACGCGCCGGGGACCACACTATGAGACACGCAAACTTGCAAATCCAGGTCCAGTTAAGGAGCACGCGGCAAAGCCTTATGGCAATCACAAAGTCCTCGCGGTAGCGAGGCATTTTATCCTTGCTTGAGCCCACAGCGGCCTCGCAAGGAACCTTTTTCTTCTCACTAAGAGCGCTTTAGCCTTGCATAATCTTCAAGCACAAGCAAATCAAGCTCTTGCAAGTTCTGGACGCGATAGAACTGTCCATTTGTAATATTAATGATCTCTTCAGAGAGCTTTTCTCCTTCCTTGTCTAGATTGATGCCGATAATGCTTATAGATACGCCTTGATCGTGTGCTTCTTGAGCCGCTGCAAGTACGTCACTTGTAGCACCCGCCGTATGTAATCCGTCCGTCAACAGTATGAGGTGTTTACTTTTAGTGGTGAGCAAAGGTACTGCATGTCGAATAGCATTCGCTATGTCTGTTTCTCGTTTCGCTTTGAGAGTCACGAGTGCTTGTACAAAATCCATGAAACGTTTGCTTGGCGCCATGGATAATTCCACACCTGAACCAAACGCGACTAAACCAACATCGTCAGAGTTTTCTATGGCCTTGTACGCCAGTGCTACGCCTGCTCGTTTTGCAAGCGCCAACTTTTGACCTTTCATTGATCCAGAAGCATCAATGCAGTACACTATGCTGATTTTGCCTTCACTTATCTGCTCACGATAGCGCATATCTTCTCGCATTACTTCCTTGTGACCCCGACGAGCGAGCATGGTCAGTGTTTTTCGCAAGTCAAAATCTTTGTAACGTTTTTTGTGCACAGTTACGTCTTCGCTTTTCTCGTCGCGTTTTTCGTGCTGCTCACGCTTTCCGAATCCAGCCGCAAGCAAATGATCTAACTCGTCTTTGATGAGAACAAGTGTGGCGAGTAAAAATCCTTGATCGGTAATCCCGAAACTTTTATCGAGGATCCCACGCTCCTGCAGCTGTTTTAGACGGTGAATCATTTCTTCTTTGAGGATTCGTCGAAATTCAGGAATGCGAATGTTTCGTTCGAGGGAGCCTGGCTCGTAGCCGGTTACTTCGCGAATAATTGTTTCTCCATAGAGTTCAGATGCTTCCTTAAAGTCATTCACAAATTTCTCAAACATAATGTCTGGAGTGAAATTCCCAATACTTGCATTGAGTGCTTCTTGTATCATGTGCCCGTCGTCGACTGTTTGCTCGTCATTCTCTATAACGGAGCGCATGAGACGCTGCTGCTCGGGATTAGAATCGAGCGACCCTGTTAGCTCTTCAGCTTGCTCTCCAAGCTGCAGTTTTACTTCTTCGTCAGGGTGCTCACCCAGCACCCCCGCGTTTGCTCGTTTCGGTGAACTTTCTAAACTCTTCTTCAACGAAACTTTCTGGCGTGGTGAGGAATTTGATGCTTGGTTTTAGCGTCATACGGTGACTAAGTACGGAGGGTATGGCGGCAATTACATCGCCTATAGTAACGGCATCTTTTCCGCGTAGTTTTGCGTTTGCTTGTGCGCGTTCATACAATCCTATTGATGCACGTACAGACGGCTTCCGCTCAACTTGTTTGTGTTCACGAAGTGAGCGTACGAATCGAATCGTCTGTTCTAAGAGTTGGTCTGGGAAGGTCACGAGTTTTTGCCCGTTCACTTTTACAATCTCTAATTCTTCGGAAAGTGATGTCGGGTATGTCATGGTGATGACATCGAATCGGTCCATGAATACATCCGATAACTGCTCGGTAGATGCATCTTCAGGGTTCATTGTCCCAATGAAAATAAAATCAACGGGGCAAGGTACATCATATGAGCCAAGGGTAACGGTGCTTTCTTGGAGCACTTGTAGTAGTGCGTTTTGCAATTTCTCGCTTGCACGATTTACCTCATCAAAAAAGAGTATGCCTTTTCGTGCCTTGAATATTTTTCCTGGAGTGAACGCTTCACTACTTGTGGGACCAAATTGCAATGCTTTTACTGGGTCTATATCGCCAAGTAAATCTTCAGCTGTAAGGTCAGGGCTGCCTTGTACTCGCACGAATCGCTCCATGCCGCTTAGCGATTTCATTTTTCCACTGCGACCAAAAACATCTTCGTCAACGGCAATGGTGTCAAGCAACTCTGCAACGCTCCGTGCGAGGGTCGTTTTTCCAATACCGGGCGGACCCATGAGGATGATGTGGCGATTGGTAAGAAGCGCACTTCGCAGTTGCTCTTTCACTTTTTCATGCCCAAGAATTTTTGGGAAGGTTGCGCTAATTATCTTGTCTTGATTTAATATCATTGTGTGCTGTTCACCTGGTTTCCTTCGCTGCACGTATCTACTTCTACCCAGTGATCGGGGATAACGCAGCTGTTATCGAATCGTTTGCATTCTTTGCTCACGGTGTTTTGACCAAACGTCGGGCCCTGGTTGCACAGCGTTGTCGTATCAGTCAGTAGTGTTGGTAGCTCTGTTTTTACGATCTCGAGGTTTGTTTTGTTTTGCGTTGTGTACGCCATTGTTGGTAGTTTACGATTGGGATATACAAAGGCGTATTGGAATTCTCCGTGCATGCCAATGTATTCTTCGAAGCCCATTTTATTGTAGACGAAGAATCTTCCTCGCGGTATGTCATAGAGTCGCTCAGGTTGTCCGTACAGCGAATACATTTCTTCTTTTGATTTGCCGACTCGTGAGTGTCCTTGTAAGTACTGGTTCATCGGAGGGCCAACGGCAATGCGTGTGACGATATCATCTTCTATGTGGTAGACGACGCCTGTTTCATTCAATCCTATGTGAGTGCCGTACCGCCAGTTTTGTACGCGACCGAACTCTGCTTTGTCAACAACATCCGGTATGCCAAGCTTATTCGCAACATCTTCTGTTGTCATACCTACGGAAATGCCAAGGACTGTTACCTCGCTGCTCACAAATGGTTTACTGAGCACATCGTTATAGAGTAATTCGTGCTCAGTTTGAGGTACTCGATCGAAGAGTGTTGGCTCTTTATCTTTATTGAGAACGACACCCAATACGATTGCCGCGATCGCTGCTATGCCTATGAGAACGAACGGAAGGTAGTTTGTCTTGTTGCGCGTCATAAGAACTGGCGCAAACGAGGGGCTTTTATATACCTTATGCAAGCTGCAGGCTATTTATAGGCAGTCTTGAGAATCTGCTGTGCTTTCGTATATTTCCTGCGTATGCGTGCATACCAGCGGCCGTTTGCTTCATAGGCTTGTTTGTGCCGCTTGCGAAACGCCTGCACCGCTTCTGGCATCGTGCCGGGCGGCCCTCGCTGTATTGCGTCCTTAGGTAGTGTAGTTTCGGTAAGCACGTACCATGCAAGAGATTTCGGTGTGCCAAACCGCCAGTCTGCTGCGATAAGTGGAAACTCGTGTTCTTTGAGTAGTCTGACAGCAGTTTCGTGCTTTGCGAGCACTTTGCACCCCACTACATCCTGTTTACCTCGCGGTGTTTTTGGCTGTACCAAAAGGACTTGCTTGCCTTTGTATTGCGACTTGATTTTCTGCGTACTAATTGCAGCGTCGAAGAAGGATTTGTTTGGTTTTTGCACAAACTTACTCGCTGCGTGTTTGAATTTCTCAAAGCTGTCATGGGATAGTGCTGCAGCGGCGTTACGATCTGGTTGCACTGGGTCCACGAGAATAATAGGTGAGAGCGTTTTTGCTTCGTTGAGCTTTTTGAGCGCTTCTTCTTTGCTTGCGTAGTGCTTTGCAGGATCAATGAACACGGGTGCGTGCCAGCCAGTGCTTGCGCGTAAGAGTTTTTCAAACGAGCCGTATACGCTCACGAGCAGCTCAAGAACGTAGCCACTGAATCCTCGAATGTACGACTCTGCTCCGTAGATGCCATGTGCTTTGGTAAATTGCTTTGCGAGACGAGCATCATCTTTTTGGGTTGGTGTAAGGTGGTGCATGACGTACGAGACGTGAAATACGCTCATATCCATGCTATTTTTTGCTTGGTGCCAATCATCTATCGCGAGAACGGGCACTAGTTCGAAGACGTACCCTGCGCGCTTGAGTTGAAAGTAGTCGCGTGACCCATGCAGCGTGGTGGCTTTCGGTAAGGCTTTCTTGATTGCTTTGCTCATCTGCTCATCGGTCATACTGCCTGTGAAGCGCACGAATACGTCGATGTCGTGTGAGCCGTTGATGAATGTCCCTTTGGCAAAGGAGCCGCCGGGGAAGATAACTGCGTTGGGCGCTACCTTCTGAATAGCTGTCTGAAGATAGGTAAGATGTTTGTCGATATCCGGCACGTGCTTTGGCCGTAATTCCTTTCGAATGCTATCGAGTATGCCCATGGCTGCTCGTCGCATTATACATATATAATAGTGTCTATAAGAATGCTTATGCCAAAGCAAGTGCTCTTTGATACAAATTTCATGCTTATACCCGGCCGTTACAAAAAAGATGTTGTTGGTATGGTGCAGGCTCTTGGTTACGAGATCATTGTGCTTGAGCAAACCCATCGTGAACTGGAGAAGCTGGCGTCCTCACAGTCTAAAACTGCAATTGCTGCCCATATTGGCCTTTTACTTATAAAACAAAAAGGTTTAAATATCGTTCCGGGTTCCAAGCGCTATACTGACGCAGCGATTGTAGAGTACTGTAAAACTCACGGAGTTGCGGCGGCAACCATAGATGCGAAACTTAGAGCAATGCTCAAAGCCGAGCGCATCGCGACGATTACGTTTAATCGATCAGGTAAACTAACGGAGGAAACAGATGTTTTACAAACTCAAAGTACAAGATCACATTCGCGTGCCGCCAGATAGCTTCGACAAGGAATTAAAGGAAGCTATCTTCGCGCAAATTCGCAAGAAATACGACGGTTTTATCAGCAAAAATATTGGTGTCGTCCTTGACGTCGTCGCAGTTGACGAAGTCGGCGAAGGCGTTATTATTCCTGGTGACGGTGCCACATACTACAACACTATCTTCAGTGTCCTTGTGTTCCGTCCTGAAATGTCTGAAACGAGCTTCGGTCTTATCAAAGACATCGCAGACTTCGGTGCATTCATGACTATCGGTCCAATCGACGGCATGATTCACATCAGTCAGACCATGAACGACTTCGTTTCATTCACAAAAGACAAAGTCTTGCAAGGCAAAGACTCTAACCGCGTACTCAAGGTTGGCGACGTCTGCAAGGCTCGCGTGATCGCTGTTTCCTACAAAGATGTTACGAATCCAAAGATTGGATTGACGATGCGACAGCAAGGACTCGGCAAAACTGACTGGATTTCGGAGGATCTCAAAGTATGATCAAGATAACTGATTACATGAGTAAGCCTGTTATTACCATCAAGCCGACTGATTCGATTCGCATCGCGGCAAAGAAAATGGACAGCTACAATATCGGTTCGCTTGTTGTCGTTGATTCGCGAAAACCAGTCGGCATCGTTACTGAGCGAGATATCTTGCGCAAAGGAGTAGCAAAAGGATTGGAGCTCGAAAAAGCTACGGTTGCGAAGATCATGACGCCAAAAGTGCAGACAGTCACCACGGCTGCGAGTCTCATCGAAATAGCGAGCCTCATGAAATCACACACTATGCGCCGCCTCGTCGTCGTCGACAAGAAGGGCTCCGTTGCGGGCATTGTGACAAGTAAAGACCTCATAGACCTACTCACAACATGACAAAAACAAAAGTATGCAAAAAAGACAAGCTCTTTGTCGAAGGAGACATCTGTCCTATCTGTAAGAAGGATAGCTTCACGTCGTCCTGGCAGGGACGTATCACGTTCATCGACACGAAAAGCTCTCGCATCGCAAAAGAAATGGGTGTTGATTACCCTGGCGAATATGCGATCAAGGTTAGGTAACTATGGAATCTACAAAAATTCAAGAAGTCAAGCAGCCGCTTCTCAAACGCACGGAAGCAGTCTATCGAATTGCGTTTGAAGGGGCAACTCCTGCGCGTACAGCAATTGTCCAGCACCTCTCAAGCAAAGAGAAAGGCACTGTTATCGTAAAGTCAATAAAGAATCACCAAGGACAGCAGACACTCATCGCAACTGTATCTATATACACTGATGACAAGGTTGCTCAGTCTGTTGAGCGAGGAAACCTTATTGCAAAGCAGCAACCAAAAGCTGCTGCGGAGACTGCATAATGGCGGGCCCAGCAAAAAAACCAGCAGCCAAAGGCGTAGCAAAGAAAGGCAAGAGCTACTCGGTCCAGGGACTCTACGAAGTTTCAGGTGATTCGCTTAAGCGCAAGAAGCAAACGTGCCCAAAGTGTGGTCCAAGTTTCTACATGGCTGAGCACGCGAACCGCAGAACGTGTGGTAAGTGCGGCTACAGCGAATTCAAGAAACAGTAATTTTTTTACTCTCTTTCTTCTCATGTGTTTCACGCAGCAATAGCAACACTCTTTTTTAAACAACTTTTCTCAAAATAGCATTATGTATCTCCACTCGGAGAAGTGTATAGTTATAGTACTGTGTGCTCTGATACTTGTGTTTCCGACGGTGAGTGCGCTTACGGTGAGTCCGCAAACGCAAACGCTTTCTGATCCTTCGGACGAAGTGTACCAGTTCGTCTATAGCATAACGAACAATGATCCACAGCCTCGTGCAATTCAGCTGCGCTACGATCCATACAGCACGTATCTCGAGGAGAAAGCACACCTCTCTAAAGAGCAGTTCGCATTGCTTCCTGGTCAAACAGAGAACATCCAACTCTCTATTCATCCGCAAGGTCTAGGGCCCCAGACGCATACGTTGCGCTTAGGTGTCTACGATGGCGAGTCACAGCTAACTACATTTGAGTTGCTGATAGCTGTTGTTGGAGATCCGCAAGAGCAGTACGAAACTCGTATTGTAGCAGGCGACACCACCACGAAATCCGCGGTGCCGATTAGCATAACGCTCATTAATCACGGCAATATCATTGGTATGGCAAAGCTTCGCCTTACTGTTGAGCAGAATAATCAATCTGTTGATACCATTGACTATCCTGACGCGATTCAAGTGTTGCCTGGTAAAACGGTTCCGTATGATTTGGTATATTCGAACTCGCTCCAACCTGGGTTTTACACTATGCGCGTGGATGCCGTGTACCCTTCGCAAGAGTCGTCCGCTACCGATCAGTTTTCTGTGCGACTCGAAGAACTGCGCCGTCGCGTACATGAGGGCGAAGACTTAATTCTGCAATTCGAGAGCATGGGTAATCCAACGGTTGTTACCTACCAATTGGTGGACGATGCCGGCGGGGAGCGTTTGGCAGGATCGGCTACGCCGCAGGCTGGCGATCTTGTGTTGCAAACAAGCGAGCTTCCTGCTGGCACGTACACGCTCATTCTCAAAGGTTCGCATGGTGAACAACGAACGGAAGTTATCATTGAAGAAGAGCCTGCCTATCTTTCTGTTGTGCTTGGCATTGTTGCCGCGCTCATTCTACTGTATGCGCTCTACAGTTATGGGCCCGTGCTGCGTCTCCGTTGGCGAGTGTACAAGCTCGAGCGTAAGATTGCTTCGCGGCAAGAGGAAGTGACAAACTTAATAAACCGCGCCCACCGTTTGGTTGATAACTACAGCACAGTCCATGCCCGACGTCACCAAGCAAGTCGAAGTTCTGGAACGACAACTACACGACCTTGACGAACAAATAGTGTCTTTGCGCGCGTACCTTTCTCAGCTCGAAGAGCACATGAAAAAATTGCAGTGATGTTTTTTTTCTCTTGCGCCGAAAAACAGTAAACTTTAAATATAGCTCATTTCAGTTATAAAGTTATACAACCGTGACCGCAGTACTAAAACAGCAGCGATTTATATTCACGGCACTCATTTTGCTCCTTGCGGGCATCAGCGGTGCAAGTGCTCTCAACCAACATCTCAACGTAACATTTCGGGAAACCGTCCATCAAAACGTTACGTTCGCGGCTAATTTTGACTTAGTCGAAAACAGAACATACTCACTCATTGAGGGTATTGTTAACATTACCAACCCAGGTACTGAAACGGTTTTCGATATTAACCTAAAAGTTACCAATACTGACTACTTATCGTCAAACTTCCTTCACCGTGCTGGCAGAAACGGCACACAAATTATCTATCCAAAGAACAATGATAACGCTACAAACGTATCAGTCATCACGACAACCTATACCAGCATGGGTAAGGACATTGATGAAGACGGCATCATTGATACATACAGAGTAACGTCTAACTCAGTCCAATTCAACGTGTCGGGCGAGTACCAAATACTTTCCTACACGCTCTACAACGCAAGCGGCCAAGTTGCTAACCTCGGTGCAGCGAACCAAGTATTCAACAACGTCCTCATTAACGTTACATCGGTAACAGTTGACGGCGACTACAATGAAGGCGTTGTGTATGCAACGCTGAGAATTAACGGAACCCAGAGCACAATAAACCAGCTCAACGGGACACAACTACAAAACCTCACTCTTAACGACACACAGCGACGCTACGTCGTACTCCATATTCCTGAAATTCGCGCTTCACAAAGCGTAGAGTTTGCATACAACATCTCAAGTGTCTACGTTGAACCGCCACTAGACATCAACACGACGTACACCAACTCGGAATTCCAAACAAAAGTCCTAGCAGGCGAGTACTTCGGCGTTCGCGACACAGCTACTAACGTAGCACCTGTTGGAGCACTCACTATACTCAACATCACCATTGAAGCGCTCAGTGTGAACGTTTCAAACGGCACGACGTCACAACTCTTCAACTTCACGTTGCACAACCTCTCCGCAACAGGAGACTACGCAAATGTGTACGGCAACGGCACCAACAACAGAACTTGGTACTGGGTCACCAACGCCGGCAACATCCCAATCGGCCAGACCTTTAACATTAGCTACCTAGTGCGGGCACCAGACACCGTCTCAAGCTCAGGCACATTCGCAGCAATCAGACAGAACTTGACGTACAGAATAGATGCGACAGCATCCAACGTATCGCTTGCAGGTGTACGTGCTCGTGCAGAAATCAACTTCAGCACAACCAAGCAGATTATCAGCCCACAAGACAATCTCTCTAACAACAACGTTACATGGAGATCGGTACCGTCGGTAGGATCCTATCAGAACATTACGTTCACGCTTGAGAAAGTCAGCCTCTGGGTAACAAGCACGCTTGATCCAAACCAGATCGCAAACAGCCTGAACACAACGTACACTATCAACTCACCAATCAACATGTCAACAAGCTGGGTTGGCTCCTCGTGGCTATTCAACTTCACCGACGGTTCGAGTGACTCAAACCCTCCACCAATCGTGTGGATCAAGCCTTACTGGATCATCCAAAACGCCGGTGGTCAAGTCGTGAACCAATCAATCACCATTAACGGTACAGACATTTACATCAAGTACATCTATGTCGTAAACGGCTACTGGCTTGAGGTATTCAAGAACGTAACCAGCGCAGGAGAAAGCTCCTACAACATCAAGGTACACGTACACAACCGCGGAAACGGTCACACGCCACAGAACTTAACAGTAACTGTGTACGACTTCATTCCAACCGAGTTCACTGCATACGGCTTTAGCCCTTCATTCAACAATGCAAGCAACGTATCCGGTCAATTCACAGGTACAGCTTACCAGTGGGATGTAGGACTTCGAACGAACCTATCAACTTCCTTCGCGCCAAATGGCGACCCAAGTAACTTAGATGAATACTACCTTAACTATTCAGTCAACGGTAGTGGAGACTTCAGAGTTACCGACCTCTACATCATTGGTCTGGACCCACGTAAGATAGAGAATGCGGGCGCACACGAAGGTATCGCTGTGCTCTCTGGTATTGCAAGCACGAGCAAGGAGCTTGTATACCTCGGCATTGTCGTCTTCCTTATAGCGGTCAACGTCGGCAACTTCTTGATGACGAGCCGCATAAACAAGAAGCTCGACAAGAAAGAGTAATACCTGCTCATGAGATTCCTCCCAATTATTTTATTCCTGCTGCTCGCGGGCACAGCAGCAGCAGAAGTACTTGTCTTCGATAAATACGAGACCGTCTCAACAGTAAAAGACGGGATGATTCACATTGAGCGCGAAATGGTATTGACCAACGTCGCACGAAACCCGGTTATTCCTGGTGAGCTTCACTTTAAGGTCTACGAGCGCGATGGCGACAAACAGCGAAGCATAAAGGTGAGTGATTTTACCGCACAAAACGAGCGAGGTACTACGCTCGGTACGCGTATAGTTACAAAGGATGATGAAACTGATCTTTCTGTAACCGTTTGGGATCCACTTCTTCCTGGCTTTTCGTACATCTTTCGCGTGCAGTACGACATGCATTTTGAGCCTTCTGGATTGCTCTTCTACGAGCTAAAAATTCCTGAGGAAGAAACTACTATTCCAATCAAAGGACTGAAGCAGACTGTGCTTCTCGACAATAAATATCACGTAACATATGCTCCGCAGACGGATATTTCTAAGGTGTCAGGCAACGTCGTGATTTCGTGGGATGATGAAAATGAGCAGCAAGTCATTGAGTATTCCGCACTTCCATTTCCTCGTATTCCAGTACGTGCTGTAAATGTATTTTGGAGTGTCGTTATTATCTTACTCATCACGGTGTTCGTTCTAACTTTACGTAGGCGCAGGGAAGCCGAGCCCGAGACTCCGCAAGGAGGTTAGTGTGCGCTCGCTACTCGCGGCTATTCTGCTTATACTAAGCTGCAGCATGGTTTTGGCTGCTGAAACAGTTACTGTTGACATTACAGAAACGGGACGCATTACGAGCTATTTCAACCAGTACTGGGTCGTGAACACTGACGGAAACATCACTATAAACAATCCTACTGATCGTGATCTGTATTCCGTTGAAATTCGCTTCGACTTGGGTTCGCTTACACTTATTGAAACGAGTGATACGAGTTACTTCCAAGGTAATGTTATGCTTGTGAACAGGGTGCCTGCAAACACAACAATATCTGCCTCCTACAACATTGTGGGTATTTCGCTCGTCGATCCTGCGCTTATTGGCAAAGGTATACTCTATTCAGCCATGACTCGATTAAATCCTGTCATCTACTCCGACTCGTTTGGTACGCTAATGAAAGCAAATTTGGAGAATGAAACCATTACTGGCCGTCCTGGGAGACTCATTTCCGTAACGTTGCGTAACCCTACTGCATTCCAGTATACTATCGTGTCGCTGCAGGTTTTCAAAACGCCAGAGCTCGATCCAAATAATCAAATGAACGCGTGGTACATCGTGAACAGCTCTGATCAACGCACCGTCGATCCTGATTCGATCTTCGTGCATGACTTTATTGATCCTGACTCTGCTGAAGGCGAGGTCTACTGGTTGTCTGCTGATGTCTATATCTCACGGGTTACGTTTGTGGATCATTCCAATATTTCTCGTTATACTGAGCTGAACTTGACAGTTCCACCTGAACTTCTTAACTACTCTATTAATACGTCAAACGGCTCGAACCGATCGCGCGCCTCCGTGAATGAAATTTACGTGAAGAAGCTTGCTGATAGGCAGCTCGTTACGAGCGATGCACCTGTGCAGTTGTCGTTCATCGTAAACAACTTTGCTGCAAAACTCTTTGACTATACTATTACTGATGAACTGCCTCCTGGCTTTTCGTTCACGGGAGGTACTGGCTGGTCGGAGAGCAATGGTATACTTACGTATAAGGGGACTGTTGGAGGAAAATCTGTTGCGCTTCCAACGTATTCGGCTACGCTTATCGATACTGATAGTGCTGGCCTTGATTACTTCGCCTCCGCAAAAGTAGTTTACAACGAACAAGGGAAGACGACGACGAAAACAGTCTACACGGATACTATCCCATTCATTCGTCAGTACATGCCGAATAAGAAAATCTACGTGCAAAAGCGCCTTATCTATGAAGACGATGACACGGTAACGGTTACGATTGTTGTGCAGAATCTTGGTGCAGCGCCTGTGCAGGGTTTACTGTTGCGCGAATACCTTGAAGACTCGGATGTATTTAGCGAAATCTCTCAAGCGCCTGCTGAGAAGGGTTTGTGGGAGATTAAGGAGCTCAAAAACGGCGAGCTGTGGGAAGTAACCTATAAGACAACAACTGACACTCAGCTCAACATTCTTCCTGGTTTGTTTGGCGTTCCATCGAGTGATGTTTTGAAATCGCTTGTGCTTGAGAATATTATTTCTTCTGCCTGGGAAGCGGTGCGAACTGCAGGTATTGAGCTTGCAGGTATTGGTTTACTTATTGGTTTACCAATCGTGTGGTTCTTTTTGAGAAAGAAGCCTGTTGCGTAGCGTCCTGTAACTTTTGAGGTGTTACATATGCAGCACGCATGATATAGTTTGAAATTCCAAGCGAGAGCCCAAATATGGCGAGGTAATCAAGCGTTCCCTGTGCCTCTACTAATTCTGCCGATTGGTGCTGAGTGGAATCTCCTAGCTTTGAAAGGGTCCCAGCACCTAATCCTGCAACTATTGGGCCAGCACCGAATCCTTTTTTTGCATGCTTATGTGTACGATAGTTGTCGTATTCTCTCCCCGTTGCCCCAGCTTCGTCCAGCTTATTGTTATTTCGCATGATGCTGAGTTGCAATGGTGTTGTGCAAAGCCCATACAGGATGTCAGGGTTCCTTGTATGGGCGTATGCCATGAGGGGGGCGGTGATAGTTCCCGTTGCAAGAATTGCATTCGCAAGATCAGCGCGTGTTCTACCCGTTGATTTCGTCCACGATTTGACGACAATATTAGCAAGCCGTACGAGACTACTGTCTATATACTGGTAGACCATCTTAGTGCTTCTTTGGCTTGTCTAAGTGGCCTGGTTGCTGTGCTTCTAAGTCAGCAAGAATTGCTTGCGTTCGATCCATTTCGGATTCAAAATCGGTTGAGAAAAGATCTGGCGAGCACTCATCGAGTGGTCTTGCTTCGAATGCGCAGGGAATTGCATTGTTCATGTCGTCAGAGTACTTCACTGCTTTTGCTGCTGAGTCTTCTGCGATGTCTTGCAGCTGCGTGAGTGTTCCTAGTGTTAGCGTTAGAATCAACACTGTCGGTATGACTATTGCTTCCCCCATATGTTACTACTAGTGAGTAATTATATTTAAAGATTGTGTTTTTCATTTTATTTCTATATGGTGGTTAAATCGCTAAAAAGGTCCTCCGACTGTACCTAAATAAGTACACGATAGACCAGCAAAAGGTTTAAATATGGTTCTGGCCAGTATTTCGCTAGTAACGAAAAAGGTACACCGCCTGCGCAGCAATGGGAATCGAACTTGATATTCTACGACTATTCGACACTAACTTACGTGGATTCTACACCATAAGTACTATCGCGCAGAAGCTCGGCAAAGCTTACCCCTACATTAATCGGAAAGTACACTCACTCATCAACCTAGGTGTACTGCGAAGCGTACAAGTCGGAAAGAGTCACTGCTGCACACTCAACGTTCGAAATCGCAGAGCAGTACTCTACCTCACCGAACTTGAACTCGAGAAGCGCAGCCACCTACCAGAAACAATACAGACACTCACCAAGCAACTTGAACACGACGGCGTTCTTGCGATAGAGACTGCATTCTACGCAAATAATCGCGTCTACGTGCTCGGTAAAGGGAGCTATCCTGGAACAACAACCATCACCGCCGACCAGTTCAAGGACTTGATGCTCACAGCATCAATCTTCAAAGAACACACCGTGCTCTATGGCTACGAACGGTTTTTTGCGCACCTCGCAAGCATACAGTCAGACCTGGACAGGACGTACAATCCGTTGGTGATCGCATGAAGTACCTACTTGCTTTCCTATTGAGCCTGGCCGCGGTCAGCGCATTACAATTCACGTCACCTGCCGATGGAGCAACCTACACAGCACCAGCCACAGTAACATTCGCCTGGGATGCACAAGCGGTAAACGTAACGTTCAATGGCACTACACAAGCGGTGAATACCTCAAATATGACCTACGCGCTTGGTGTCGGCACACATGCTATTACCATAAATGACTCAAATCAGACGGCAACGCGAACAGTCATCGTCAGCGCTCCAGCTCCTACGCAGATTATCACCATTACCACTGACAAACAAAGTTACGAAGTGCTTAGCTCAGCACGCATTCGCGTGACTGCACAAACACCTGGCCAACTCAATCTGATCGTACAACGAGACGGCGTAACCGTAGATACATATAGCATCAACGTACAGCAACAAACCGACTTTCTCTATTCCCTTTTGGCTGCAGGACAGTATTCCGTAATTGTCAGCGGACAAAGTGCAAGTGCAAGCACAAGCTTCAGCGTAACCAATACAAGCGTCAGCGTCAGTATTACAGGAAGCTCATCAGCTTCAACTGGAAAACTATCGAGCTACTCAGCGCTCGTATATGGAGGAAGCGCCCCATATACTTACAGTTGGCAATTCTCAGACGCCACTTCAAGCACAGGGCAACAAGTTGAACACGTATTTAGCACCAACGGATCACACAACATGACTGTTGTGGTAACAGACGCAACAGGCAAAACCGCAAGTGCAAGCAAGGCAATAAGCGTAAGCGAAGCAGTCTACGAGCTTGAAGTAACTGTTATGGATCAGCACCGAAGATTACTGCGCAACGCACCTGTCATCCTAGAACGCGCAGGCGTAGGCCGAACAATAGTTACGAACCAGTTTGGCGAAGCCGAGTTCAAGAATCTGAGCGCAGCAAACTACTCTGTGAACGTAAGCTACCTAGACTACGGTGTAAGTCCTGCTCGCGGATACAATACTACTCGCACCCTTGAAATCGATGAGAATGAAGACATAACAATCGTTTTCGCACTTATTGAGAACACCACGAACACAACTACTACGACCACAGTAACGAACACTTCCAACACAACAACGACCACGCCAGCTCCGGCAGCGACTTCTGCGACGACTGAAGTGAATAACACTACAACCGAAGTGCAAACGGCGAAGCTCGTCGAACCAACGCTAACAAGCGAAGAAGAATTAGAGCGAATTGCACTCGATCAATCCAGAAGCGAACAGCTTGACAAAGTACGTCAGTCAGAAGCAACTATTGCTCGCTCGGCAGAAAAGCAAGAGCTACTTAGTATCTTGAAACTGAACACTGCGTTTTCGCAAGCACCGTCGCGCATCCAGCAAGCTGCAACCGAGTACGAGTTATCCACTGCACTCGCGAATGTACCAAGCGACATCGAAATACTGTCAAAAGACACAAACATCGAAGCGCGATCAATAGATGATATCCAAGATAACCTCGAGGAGTTCTTCGCAGCGAGAGCCATAACTGAAAAATCAGAACGCAAGCAATACGCATATAACATTGAAAAAGCACTCGAAAGTGTATCAGTAACAGCCAAACGTTCCGTCGTTAAAGTATCGTATCACGATGGATCAACGAAAACGTTCACCGTCTTTACGAGAACCATGGTTGCTGATGACGCAACAACCTACCTTGAATTTATTCCAAAGTCAGTTGCGAGTGACGCAAGCAAGTTGTTTGTAGAAGGAAGCCATGAAGTAATCAAGGCAGACCCAATTATTCGATTCATGAGCTCATCTTACTCGTACTACGTAGAAGGAAACGCAGCAACCGAACAGCCAATGATTGTGCCGCTGCCATTCGAGCTTCAAGAACAACCATCTCTTGTAGGACTTGTCGCCGTCAAATTACGACTTGATAGCTTTGAGCGAGGCGGATGGTACCTCATGATAATTGGCGCACTTATCGGCGTAGCAGTTCTCGGTAACGTCTACCTGCGCCGACGAGCCTCATCAACACTGCCAGAGTTCACGCAGCTCGCTGACCTAGCAATTTCTCATATTGCCCAAGGCAACTACGAAGTAGCTGCGAAGTATCACAAGCATTTTGCTGAGATACATGCTACACTTACAAAAGACGAACAAATACAAACGAAAGAAATAGTTACATTTATTGCACAAGCGGCAGACGTGCACGAGTTTAGAGCTGCGGCCGAGCATTTGCGAAATGTTGTGGACTTGCACGACACAGTCGCAATCTCAACCGCATTCGAACGACTCGCAACACACTACGCACTGCTAGCTCCTCAACACCAGGCAAATGAAAAAACCCGATGGGATGAGTCGCAGCGACTGCTTGAGCAACATATAGAGAAACACGTATAATGAAACAGAGGTGGAGAAAGTCGGTATATGTGACCGCGATAGTAGTACTTGTACTGCTGCCGCTTGCATACGCAGGATACGAAGAAGATGTGCACGAAAGCATTTTCCTCGTTCGACCCGAAAACCAGTACATTGTACCGCGTACAATACCGACGTACTTATCGAGCGAAGATCTTACGTTCTTTGCGTGCACAGAGTACGACAATACGCCGATTCGATTGTCTGTTTTGTGTACTGATAACAACAACTTCCTCGATGTAGGTGCTCGCAAATGGGGTCCAGACTTTCCAGCACAGTGGGATCCGAAGCTTGGAATTCACGTGACTTGAAGTCGCGGC